>Ga0214544_1008578_pt1 | contig 16853 bp, 15 predicted proteins | sample CNSS3metaG_FD_160074 | JGI IMG/M metagenome (GOLD analysis project Ga0214544, IMG submission 160074) | Root nodule microbial communities from cowpea collected in UCLA plant growth center, Los Angeles, California, USA - CNSS3 | ecosystem: Host-associated > Plants > Roots > Nodule | place: USA...
AAAATAAAAAAAAAAAAAAAAAAAAAAAAAATATATATATATATATATATATATATATATATATATATATATATATATATAGTTACTTAATTAATTGTTAATATTTTAATTAATAATTTAAACGGAGAGGGAGATATGACGGGGACGGGTATTATGACGGGGATATGTATATCCCCGTACCCATCCCCATATCCAATTTAAAAAGTCGGGAGATTCTTCATTAAAACGGGGACGGGTTCGGACAATACTCATGAAAGCGAGTTTATTTACCATATATATATATATATATATATATATATATATATATATATATATATATATAATATGAAAAAAAAAACATATTAAATATATCTCATCAACTTTTATCTTTTTTCGTAAGATTCCATGCATCTGAAGAAATTTGTGTGTGAAGAAGTTTGGCGGGAGAAAGGTGGGTCCAGAGAGAAAGTGAGGCTCGACGAAAAGTTATTAAACACGTGTATTGTTATTGTCTAACCTAACGTTAACTTACTATTGACGATGGATACCGAAGACAACACCTATGGATTACAAGAAGACAACACCTTCCAAGTGTTTTCTTTTTTTAATTCCAATTACATTTTCTCTTCTTTCTTTTAAATTATATTTGCCTTTATTTTTCTTTCATCCTTTCAAAAGTTAAAAATTTATTTTGGTTCTTATTTGTATTACCAATGAGACCCATTATCATTAACCAAATGTCAAGTGAGTATACATCCAATAACATTTATTAGTGTTTCCTCTGCAACATATTTCGGAAATACATGTTTATGAAAATAATATAATATTAGAATAATTACACATAAAATTAATAACAGAGTTTAACTAATTATGTCTACAAATTATAGGTAGGTATTTACAAAACATTCAACTCATGACCTAAATGAAACTAGAAAAATAAAATATTATGTTTTCTTTTCTCACTCTTATCTCTTTATTACTTGTTATTAGAATTGCATAGTAAACTTTTACAAAAAGTATGTAAGACCCACTTATTTTATGCCCCTAATGTTTAAGGACCTATCCTAATGTATTGGACTTAAGGCTGGCCCATAGGGTGCCCAAAAATCTTAAACCAACCCTAACTCTCTCATTTTATCCATTTTTTAGAAAATTGCTCCCGTTCTTTGTTGAGTTAGAAGAACTCCATTTTTTATTCCACGTAAGTTGGTTCTCAACCCTTACCTTTCTCTTTTCTAGCTCTGTTTCCGTGATTCCAACTAGGGTTCACCTTGGTAACCTCGTTTTAAATCTGTTCCACTATTTCCAGCTCACGAATCTGCTCCTGGAGCTGTAGTGCTCATCTGTTTAGGTGTTTGTATCTTTTGCTAGCATTTTCCAAGTAAGAGAAGCTAGGGTTTCGTGCTTTTAATGTATCTTGCTTGTTTTTCAGCTCTGTTTCGTGCTTTTGGTGATTGTATGGTGTTTACAAAGGTATGAAAATATATTGTGCATTGCTCTTGATGAATTTCTGTGTTGGCATGCGTGAACAGTGGAGGAAATCTGGTATTCTCGCCCAAGCGAGTGGGTCTCACCCAAGCGAGAGTATCAGAAACCCTTCTAGGTGCTTGCACGAGTAATCGCTCAGGCGACGAACTCCAGTTTTGAGCGAGAAGCCATCTCGCTTAGGCAAGGAGGTCTCGCCTAAGCGAGAAAATGTGAAAGCCCCACTCTTCCACTATTCGAGCTCTCGCTTAGGTGAAAGGAGCTCTCCGGAGCGAGAGAACCTCTCTCGCCTGAGCGAGAACTGGGCAAGGACGTGCTCAGATGCTGTTTTCTCCTCTGTTTATGGTTGATGGTCACACGTTTGATTGAATTACTCTATTAACGCATATATTAAATGGTTTATGGGCTGGAATTGATGTGTTTGGTATTATTATCCGTATGGAACATGATTGAATGGTTGGTTGAATATGGGCATGAGATTTATATGCATGATAAATCTATGGTTGGTTAGTTAAGCATGGCTATGGTGAGTTGGACGTAATTCCATGAGTCTCTTGGTGAGATCTCATGGTGGTGCCTCATGTAATGGACGTAATTCCACGAACCTCTTAGTAAGGTTTCGTGGTGGTGCCTCAACATATATAATTATGTAAGGATTCAAGTAAGGATTGCATCCTGAAGCTCTAAAGAATCAATTAGTCTCACGTAGAGCGTACTGACTCAAGTGGTGAGAGTAGCAGAAGACCCTAGTCTTTGGCAGGATAATGACCTTAGATGTTTGAGGGCTAACCTTGTGCGTGGTAGGGTGAAACCCATTGGTAATGGCTCTACAGAGCAGTAGAGGCCACTACAAGTGCAAACATCCAGTGAATCCGACCGATTATATGTATCCGGATAATTGAGTCTTAGAGTCTTACTTGTTTGCTATCACATGATTGTTTGCTTATCTTGTTGCATGTTTATGATATGTTTTAAGTGTCTGTGTGCTATAACATGTTAAACAGATTTATACTTTACCTTACCCTTTCTATTTGCTTGTGTGTTTTGCGTGTGGTTTTCTCCTTTTGCGATGATCATCAATTTATTGATGTGAGCAGATGTGGGAACCCCTAGTGGTTATCAGGGTGATGGAAACTCCGCAGCATAACTAATCTTGGGTTGGATCCCCTGTTTCGAGTACTCTTTAAGGTATTGTGGCCTATGTACTGTCTTTGCTCTATGAGCATGTATTTTGGATAACTGTCAAACGTTTATTCTTGTTCTTCTGTTTTGTTAATGGCATCATAGTGTGCCTTAGTTTTCTCTCCGAATATTTTGGATAATTGTAAGGAGTGACTCTTGTACTCCATGAAATTGCTCTTCATATTATATCCCATGTGATGTTTCATTTAATTAAGCGTATTTATTAAATGGGACGTTACAAAGTATATATATATATATATATATATATATATATATATATATATATATATATATATATATATATATGACATAAATACATATAATTCTCATATTTTATTTTTCCTATAATTATGCTATCCTTTTGATTTAATGGTTTTAATTTCTCTTCATTTTTCCTATAATTATGCTATCATTTTGATTCAATGGTTTTAATTTCTCTTTATGAAAATACGCTTTTCAACCTAAACTATTGGTCGATGAATTCCAACTTTGTCTAATTTGATATCTTTTAAAATACTCATTTCATTATAAGAAAATGTCTCATTAATAACAAATTTTAGTGACAAAAAGTTGTTAGTCACTATAGTAACCAATTTAATTACCAATTTACAAAATAAAAAGTTATTGGTTACAAAAATAGTCATTATTAAGAATAAAAAACTATATTTGCTCACTAAATTTGTCACAAATTAATTAGATACTAATTAGAAATCAATTCGTTTGGTAGTAAAAACTAATGTTTAGTGACCAATTTCCTTTGGTAGCTAAAACCTTGGTAGCCAAATTTTAGAAACCAATTTAGAGACCAATTATATTTTTTATTCATAATAGTGACTATTTTAGTAACCAATAATTTTTTATTTTGTAAATGGGTATCCAAATTGGTGACTACAGTGACTAACAACTTTTGCTCACTAGAATTGATTATTAGTGAGACATTTTTTTTGTAGTGTTTTAATATTATTTTATTAGAAATTGTACCATCCAAGGTTATGTCGGGATATGGCTAACCTCAATGTTGTCTTACTTTCGACCAGATAGAGATCTGTTTCTAAATCCAAGCATGCACTACAAGAAAAACTATATTTACTAACGGTAATAATCCGTCAGTAATGGCACAAATCCGTCAATATATATGTTTTATCACGGACTATCGACGGTCAAAAATTCGTTAGTGAATGCTTCGTTGGTAATACGCTACTGACGGATTATCCAGATCCGTTGGTAATTCTCGACAGACACATCCTTTGCAAAAATCGTCGGTTATTACCGACAGATGCATCCTTTGGTAATTATCAATGACCTTATCTGTCGATAAGTGCTGTCGTTCATCCTTTGTCTTTATCGACAAATTCGTCCATTGGTAATTACCGAAGGATGCATCTGTCGGTAATGACAAATGCTGAACAACAACACTTACTGACGGATATGGTCGTCGATAATCCATCGACAATTAAAGTGATTTTGTTTGGAAAGATCTGTTTGTTGAACATTCCACAATACTTGCTATAGAAAATTCCAAAACAAACAATTCCAAGAATTCAACATTCCATTATATACTAAATGTATCATATCAAACTCCATCACAATAAACCACATCACATACAAAATTGTCTATATAACATACAATACCAGATAATATGTAGCATAACAATAATTGTCAAATATGATAGACATAAGCACCATCATACCAAGTCAGAATATAATAAAACACAAGTTTTGCTGGAAGTATTTATTAAATACAAGTTCGAAGTTTTTATTAAGTACATAAAGGTCTAATAATCTTCATAATCAGGAGAAGATTTGTGATCGTCCTCTTCATTATTTTGTTGCTAAGACTTGGGTTGAGCATTAGGAGGAAGATATTGCAGGACTAGTGATTGAAAGGATCGAAACTCAGACCTCAATTGCTCATTTTCCTCCAAGTTGCGTGAAAGTTGCTACCTAATATTATTGAGGTCCTCAGTATTAGAAAAGGAAGAAGCTGGTAGTTGGTTCAAGCTTTCATTTGAACCCGTATATTTTGAAACAAGTTGACCATCTCCATTAAGTTTTCCTTTCTTTTTTCCTCCAACTGTCTCAATCCAACACCTAGTCATAATATTCTCATCCTGTGTAGGATCAGCAGAGGATTGCTCTTGTTGTATCAGCACATGAGGAAGCCTCAGATCTTACTTGGGATAGGCAAGTCTAAAATTCTTCTTGTAAGTAAACAATTAACAATTATTATTATGTGGTGGGATACATATATAAGTTTAAGAGTAAATAATATTGAACAGTAAAAGAGACTTACATTTGTCTTCCTAGACCTCTCATCCACATACTCACCAATACCCTTCCAGATATGTGTCTGCTGAAAGACTTCATTAAGAAACACACACCGTCCCAATGCACGTGCCTGCAACAAAATATGTTATAGTGTTAGATTTGATTTGATTTCAAACTTTAAAAATATAGTTCAAATGTGACAAATACAAATAGTTAATGTGTATACCATACGAAGGGCATGGTCATGAGTGGTAATGAATCCACCTGTGTGTAAGGCTCCACCCATTTCATATGCCCTATTCTTTTTTGCTGCAATACATTTGCTCTGATAACTTGGATAATTCCAATGTTCTAGCAGCATAGTCCATACATCATTAAGAATTCATTCGGGCCTTTCTCTAGCCATTATAGCATCTCTAAACAGCTCAAATAGACGATGAGAAGCTCTGTTGTTGAAATTTCTCTTAATTTCAATTTCATGCTCCGGTGCCCATTGAACTCTCCTCTATAACAACACAATTTAAACATTTAAAACATTTTAAGTATATTAAGCATGGAATAGTCATTAACAACTTAATTTACCTATATAATAAGTTAGAACACGTTATCTTGAAACATTGCAAGAAAATATCCTTGTCTTTTTTAGGTATTGTTCCCCATGATGGCCAAGGATTAAGAAATTGTTGCTTGATTGTCTTTGTGATAGCCTATGAAGCACTCTAGATGGAACAAACCTAGAATTCATGGAAAATTGTTAGAAGATGAAAGAAGTTATACAATATAAAGCATGAGAATAATTGAATTGAAATATTACCCTCAATCGACAGGTTCAATCATCGGGCATTTCTGCAGAGGAGGGTCATGTTCTACATCTAAATCAAGATCAATCATAGGTTGTGGTTCAACTATATCACTTGCAACTGGGGATGGTTCAAACTGCTGACCAACAACAGAGGACGAGCCACCAATCGAGGCTGGGGATGGTACAATATGAGGTGAAGGGGATGCTCCAATGTTTGTAGAAGGGGTATGTATCCCTGTGTGTGGAGCTGAGGAAGATGATGATGGTATATGTAAGGGTGGTACAAACGAGAGTGGGTTGGGAGCAACGACAGGGGTATGTAACCCTCGATAATGTTAATTTTTACCATTATCCAAGCTACATTTTCATAGCAAAATCATCTCTTCCAAAGCTTTTAACCTACTTAATCCTTAAATTTATCTTACTTTTGTAAATAAATACATTTTGGGTTACATTGATCTAAATATACCACTAATCCCCATTTTTGTGTCCTTTTTGTAGATTGGAAGCTTTGCTCCAAAAGTCCAGACAAATGAGTGACCCGGAATTGCAAGGAGAAGAGCAAAAATGTCAACAAGAAGCGCCCGGCGACAAAAAGCCAGCGCCAGGTGCAACAGGCCACCAGCGCCAGGCGCCAGACAAGCGCTAGCAGGCGCCACTGCTGCTCACCGCCTGGCGGTACCTGGATGCCGCCGAGCGGTAGCTGAAATTTTTGTTGGGGTTAGATGTAGCCACTAAACTTTCATGTATTTTCGAATGGTTTGAATATATATATGCTTCTTCCATTGATTTCTAGTATCTTTGTTTTTGTATTTAAAGCTTGCTTTGTTTTACCCATTCATTACATGATATTTGGGTCATTAGGTATTGGAAAATATCTCTTGAAACCTTGAATTGGAACAAGATACCTAATGGAACTTGTATCTAGGAATGGAACTTGACCCATTAGTTGTCTTAAACCCTAATTTGTAAAGCGGGTTTGTTTATTTAGGAATTCAAGGAATTGACTCTAAATAAGGAAACCTAGGCTCATTCAACTAAGGGATTAGAGTTTGAGTAGACTTGTGGGTTGACATTAGTAATTAATGGAGAAAAGTTTTATTGCTTAATATACATGAGAGTGAAGTAGGTGAAGTCTAACTCCAACAATATCAATCCATTGCATTTCTAGTCTTTACCATTTTCTAAAGTCTTCAAATATCCAAGTTCAATTTTACTTGTTTATGAAATATTTACTTTCTTGCATACAAAAACCCAAATTATGAATTTATTCATTAGTTTAAATTAGTCACTAATTACATAATTATTTAGTATACACGAGTCTCTTGGGAAACGATATCCCGGTCTTACCGGTTACTACTTGCGCGACTTGGTACACTTGCCAAAGTCTTAACAACCCTGTGGGTAGAGGTTGGATGACATATGAATCGCCGAGACAGAAACAGGGGTATGTAACCTTGTGGGTGGAGCTAGGGAAGATAAGGATGGCATATGTAAGCTCGGGATAGGTGTGGGTGGTTTGAGTGAAATCCTAAGCACATAGTTATTACGTCTCTTTCTTGGTTTTGTTATACCTTTCCCCTTGTCAACTGGTGGGGGTCGAGGTGGATCTCCCGGTCACATGGAAAATAAATTACAATCTAAGTAGCCAATAAATTAACATGGTGTATGATAACAAATACATATACCAACAACTTAATAAACTATTAATTAGACATATGACAATATACCACTACACATTACAGTTTGCAATTTATAATGAAACATATTAATAAGTTCAAGTACAAAAATAACAAATTAAAAATTAGTGATTAGCATCACTATCATCCTCATTGTCCTCTTCTTCTTCTTCTTCTTCTTCTTCTTCTTCTTCTTCTTCTTCTTCTTTTTCTCCTCCTCCTCCTCTTCTTGTTCCAACTCTTCATCATTACCTTGTATGTGATGAAATCCAAATACACGTTCTACTTCAATTACTTCACCGACATGTCTCATTTCATCAACTTGGTAAGGGACATCCTCTTCCACCTCATTTGATTTGATGCGACCTCTTGGCTTTGTTTTAATTACAACACACCAACCACGATTGTTTTTTCTAGATGGTGGATATTGTACATAATATACCTATCTTACATTGTATGCCAAAATAAATGGATCAAATGGTTGGTACCTTGAACTCATGTGAATGTTCACAATGTTATATTTAGGATCCACTCTTGTACCTCTTGTGGAGGGATCAAACCATTCACACAAAAAAGTACAACTTTCTTTGGTTTATTAGAAATATTGTACTCTAGCTCATATATTTTATGGATGATCCCATAAAAATTATCTTCACCTCCTTCGATAAGGCCCTTAACATGAACACCACTATTGATAGTCTTTTCCCCTTTGCTCCATGCATTAGTATGAAACTTGTACCCGTTCACGAAGTACGTGTGCCATTCTTTGACACATTTCATGGGCCAATTTGATAAATCCCTTAGGTCTTGGTTCTTAACACTTAATGGCTCGTTATAAACCTACAAATATAGAAAGATAGATGTAGAATTATGATACATCAATACCCTTTTGTTGTATAATTAATGCTTCAATACATACTTGATATTGGAACCATTGAAGAAACTCTAATGAATACGAGCATAAGCATTGGTCTCAAGTATTTGCAAGCACATAAGGAATGAATTGGCGAAAAAAAAATTCCATTGGTAAATTATAATAAGCTTATATATAATTGACCACTAAAAGTTGTTCACAAAGGAGGTTATAACATACTCAAGATATGGTTTGACTTCAGTGCAATTGATTAACACATGAACATGAGCAAATTTGAACTCAACATCAGTTAACCAATGAATCGATTCTCTCCCTGAGTGAGGACCTTGTTGTTGGAAAACAGACAACATTGACACATCTTTTTGACATTCAACTTCATTCCTCCAATTGCGTGGTGACAACATGAAGTTGTTGAAGTAATGGCAACAAAAGTATGTTGTCTCACGGTGTAAATAAGCTGCACAAATAGAACCTTCAACTCTGGCTTTATTTTTTATTGATCGTTTTAAGTCACCCATTAATCTATACACATATAAAAAATGGGTTAAATATGTTTTTGGTCCCTTAACTTTCATTGAATTTTGGAATTAGTCCATTTCGAAACTTTGGACTAATTTAGTCCTTCATCTTTCGAATTACATGGATTTAGTCCTTTTAATCAAATTTTGTTAAGTTTATTTGACATTTCAAGCATATTTCATAATAGTATTTGACTTAACGTTAAAGCAAAAATGTGTCAAACAGTATAAACAACTTAAATACAATTCTGAAATGCGTACGAAACATTAAATAAACCTAACAAAATTTTATTAAAGGACTAAATACACGAATTTCAAAAGATAAAGGAATAAATTGGTCCAAAGTTTCGAAATGGACTAATTCCAAAATTCACTGAAAGTTAAGGGACCAAAAACATATTTAATCTTAAAAAAATACATCATTTATGAAAAAAGATCGGTGACATTTAGTATGAATAGGAAAGATATTTAGTACCTTTCAAATGGACACATCCATATGTATTGCACTGGTCCACCCAACAATGCTTTATGAGGGAGATGAATAGGGAGATATTCCATGGAATCAAATAATCCAGGAGGGAATATTCTCTCTAATTTGCAGAGAATAATTGGAATATTTTCCTCTATTCTTGTTTGGGATTCATTGTTTAGTGTTGTAGAGCACAAATCTTTGAAAAAATGGCTAATTTCAGTAAGAGGATTTAAAACATGAATGGGCAAAGCACTAAATGCAATAGGAAGTAATGTCTCCATGAATACATGGTAATCATGACTTTTCATCCCATGAATTCTTCCCTTTTCAACATCAACACATCTAGCCAAGTTGGAACTATAACCATCCGGTATCTTAAGTTCCTTTATCCACTGACAATGATCATACATCCAAGCACGATTGAAAGGGGGTTCGCCCATGTTCTATGAAATAGTAAATGTCTTAAATTAGATTGTTAAAGGGAGAATTGAAATTAAGTAGAGCATTGTGGGGATATATCTCACTTATTAGTAATTGGAATTACCTAGTTATAGTAAAATGGATCCAAGAATATAAAGTTATAGTCTCTTTAAAAACTAGAGTGCAGGTGAAAGTGACTATGCAAAGAAGAAAGTCATTATGTAAGGAAAAAGGGAAAATTAACATAGTACAATTCAAATTCAAACAATTATAACATGTTTAATGTTCGAGGATGAATCTATCTAAAAATGTAATTATACTTTCAATATAAATAATTTAGTAAGCAACTCTTCTATAAAGTTTTTTTTTTCACTAATATATGCATGTTAAGCCTTTAATCTTAAATGTATAAAGTTCAAATTTCACTTACCTTGCTAATTTTCTTGAGAACACTCAGAACTTGATTTTTGTGTATTCCACCCACCATTGAGTTCAATTTGCTCTATAACTTGCAGTGGCCAAAACAAAAGAAAGGCACCTAACTATGTCAATCATAAGTCATTTTCCCTCAAAACATCTCGTGAAAGAAGCCACAAAACAAATTTTACTTAAAAAGATGCCAAAATCACAATCTCAATCAAGAAATAGGGAAAACCAATTAACTTATCTTTCCCTGAAATCCAGTTCTATGCAATCACAACAGACCAAATTTATTACTAAACTAAAAGAAAGATTTAAGAAATGGTAACCAACCTTTAAAATACATTTGAATTACATAACAACCAAAGAGTCATATAACATTTCAAACATTACATGATAGGCTAGTGGGTTTCTTAGTCAAGTTTCTTTAGCTCTAAACTAGTGATTGAAAGAAACCAGTGCATGCAAATCAGCCAAATAATCAAATCAGTATGCAGAGTTGACTTTTTCAATTAGAGTTGACCAGAGAGTTGACAATGATTGACTTTTTTCAATTCAAGTCCAAATGTTATGGCAGTTATGGGACAAGTTAGGGGACATCTACCTACACTGTTGCTGAACTTAAAAGGGCCGACAAATGATAAAGGTTTGCATCCAAATGTTATGGCATAAGAGTTTCCAACCACTGCCACAAATAGAGGTTTTTGTGGGGTGGTGCATTGCTTTCATCTATTTGCCATAATTGTCATCCAATCTTGTTCTTTTTAGTGGCCATGTATTTAAGGTGCAAGAATCTTGAATAAATTGATGGAAGGGTCATTAGCTTAAGGAGGTGGACCTACGTTCCTTATATTGTTGGTGCAACCTCCTTTTTTTTTTCTTCTTAACAACTTTTGGAGTGTAGTGTTTCTACTTTGTGTTATTTATGGTAGCTTTTTGCATAGTTTCTCACCTATCAAGTGTAGTCTTTTGAAAGTAATAACATGCACATAAGGGTTTAAGTAGCAACCACAAACCTTTATTTTATTTTTTTTTATGATTTGGGGTAGTGAATGCATGCAAGGTAGTTTCTATCACATGTATTAATTTTCCTTATTCATGCTTTTCAGTGTAGCCTTGCAACATATTTCTTTTGGTCTTTCTCTGCCCTCACGTGTGGTTATTAAATCTGAATCTTTCAAGTGTGTGACTAATGATTTTAGAGCTAAATGTGACCTTTCAATTGGTTTCCTTTAGGTTCAAAGTTATTTGTGCAGATTTACTTATTTATGCAGTGGTTTGTGTGTAATGATGCATAAAAGTGCATTTGGATTATGGCTGTAGTTTCAAGGACAACAGAGAGTTGTACTATAAGTCTAAAAAGGGTGCAAATATTATTTTAGGAAACATATAAAAGGGTAGATAAGGTAGATCATCTTAAAAAAGGATTAGAACATAGAAAGCGAAATGAAATAATGGGCTAGCATACAACTTTTTTTTCTAAATTTAGCTAAACCAAATGGGATGGACTGGATTAGAAATTAGATTTATTTGAAGTACATATATTTGAGTCCATTATAGTTTAACAGTGGTGGAGGAAATTATAAGTGCAACATGGATTTGAAGTTCAACAATACAAGAAAAAGACCTAACAAAAATCAAAGTCATTGTGTGAAATGCAGCTAAACAATAAGTATTAGCTCAAATGTTTTCAGCTAAGCTTCAAGACTTTCTTGCTTTATCACAAGCAGCAACAACAGATAGCAACTTTGGATTTTTCACTTTCTTCCCATGAATTCACATTAGACAACCTTTTCCCTTTCTCTATTTTTGCAAGAGCAATATTTATTTACCATAGAATTGCATAAGCCATTTGTTAATGAACATACATGCTATCATCTCTAAGTAGCATATTTGAAAAGAGATTTCTAACATATGAACCTAGATTTATGCTAAACTAAACTCAAATATGAAAACTACACTATATTAGCAAAGGAGAAAATAAAGAAACATCCTACTGGTGGAGCATAATTGAGCCCTGAGGTGGAAGAGTTCTTGCGTGTCACTATTTTTTCCTTTGTATGCCATGGCTATGGTAATTAAAAATCTAATTCAACACATTCTCGCTGTTAAAAGAATGTCACTGATTGAAAAATGATTTATATAGTTGTGATGAAAAAATGTATATGTTAAGACAAGACAACATGTGACATAATGGTCCAGGTTTCACTGAAACATGTGGACCAACAACTTTTGGTTTTCCTGATGAAATGTGTATGGTTGGTACTGTTGGAGTTGTATCAATATACAATGAAATAAGGCTGGTGGAGGTTCTAGAGATGGGATACAACCCTCTTGAAACTCTTTCATGTGGTGAAATATGTGTAAGATGGAGTTTTTAGTGGTTACTACACAAATCCAGAGTTAACACTAATAGAATTAGCCAAAAAGTCAGGAAAATTAAATTAGTATAGGTACATAATAAAACTAAATTGCTTTAGCAAAAAAAAGTTAGTGACTCAAGCAAAGAAAGGAATAAAATGGTGCCCAAACTTAAGCAAAAACTTGACAATCAAAATTTGAGAACTTGAAAACAGAACATGTTAGTGAACTAGTAGTTAGGAAGAGATGACAAAAAAAAAAGGAAAATTGAAAACTAATCCTAGACTAATGAAAAAGAAAAGAAAACTAACCTAGTATTATTTAAAGAAAACAATCACACAAAAAGAATCTAATAAATGCTATAGTAGCAGCAAACATAAAATTTTTAATCCATACACTTTAGTGTAGTAAAGAATGCAGCACAACATATGCGTTTTAGCACAAGTCAAGGTGAAAATGGTGGTGGCCATTTAAGTGCAGGACTTAGTGTATGCTTGAGCAAGTATAGTAGTAAAACAACATGAACAACCCAACTACAGGATAATAGAAACAACTCATTTGTGGTTTAGTGCAGTGGTGCAAAATAAAACTCAGAAATGCAAAATGCCTCTAAAATAGGACATGGCCATGGACAATCCGTTTTAAGATAATATGATGTAGAATGCCACTAAACTAGACATTGTAAGATGTAAATGAATCACAATATGTTTGCATGAGACATGAACACAGTCAAACAATGCATCAATCAACTTAATAACTTAATAGAACCCAAGTCTGAAATCAAGCAATCAATTTGGGCTCGAACCTAGCAATCAATTCAGAAATGCAATCAATTCAAAAAGGGAAAGTTGATCAAACCTAACAATGCCTCAGGGCTCTCGCAAATGGCCCACAATATTACAATTTCATGCTTGCGACTACTAACAACAACCCAAATTCATATCCCTTTCCAATTTCAGAACACCATGGCCAATGAGACTTACTACTACAATAGTGAGGTCACTAGAGACCGCGTCGGCCTGAAACAGCTCACAGATTGCCCTACAAAAAGAATGCACCAGAGAACCCACAAAGAAGATGAGGCACTAGCTATCAGTGCATGAACAAGATGGAAGACTCACAGTTGTAGTGACAACTTCACAAGGTGAAGGCCTTTCGCGATTTGGGGGAAACTGAAATATGTGGAGGGGAAAGTGAAATGTAATTTTCATTTCATCGAGACATTTACCAAAGGATCTCAGCCGTCGGTAACTATGACAACTCCGTCGGTAAATAGAAACCAACTAAACAAAGACATTATCGATGGATCCTTCCATCGGAAATTATAAAACTAATTACACATATGACATTACCGACAAAAAAAACTGACTTAAAGTTTACGAACCTAGAAATTAGGCCTAAGTACGTCCTATATTTAGTTCAAATTTTACTAACAAATATTGTTGTAAAGGATATCTAATATGTGTTTATTATCTTTGTATTGTATACATTTTTGTTATTATTCTTTGTAACTGAAATATTCCCTCATCTTTTGGAGAATAAACAATTTGTAATTGATTTGCTTATAAATAAAATGTTAACTTCTCTAGCTTATTTTGGCCTTAGTGTTAACTTCTCTACATCTTTTTGGTTTCAATTTAAGGCCAACAACTTTTTAGCTGAACAAATTGGTGCCAACATGGGGCTCGGTAAAACATTATTCTGACTCCATTAAAGCAGAAACTCATTGTCGTGAGGAATATTAGTCGATTGATTTTTTATTTTAATCTATTGAATTATACCGGTTTGTTTGAATGTTTACTATTTAATCAAATCAACTTGTTATTTTTGACTTTCAGTTGACTGAAATGTATGGTCCTACAACAATTAACTTTTGATTCTTTGGCCAGTTTAAAATTGGCTAGTTTGGCAAGTTCATGTTTTCCATATTGCCACATGTGCAAAATCCAAGCTAGAGCTCTCCAAGCACATGTTATAGGCTTCCTTGGGACCCAAACTAGCCTGAATAAACATTAATCCGCTTGCCAAGGCTTGGTCACGTAAGAACTTATGCTAGAAAAACCAAACTACACACTTTATAAAACGCTGGCCATTTAATCGATTATGCTACTTACATAATCGATTAAATTTTTAGAGGTTGATATGTATTTGGAGAGTGGATTGAGAGTGTTTAGGGAGGTTCCACCAACTCACGAGGAAAATGTTTAGGAATGGAGTCTAGAAGAAAGACTGTCCAAGTGAACTTAGAAAAAAGAGAGCTACAAATTTGACAAGGTTTCTCCACATAAATTCCAACTTAACTTTACATGGCTGAGAACTCTTATTTATAGGTTTATGAGCTTACCAAAGAAAATTGGCTCCAAACTAGACATGTTTGATTGGCTAGGTTGGCAACTTCATGCTTTCCACATTGCCACAAGTGCAAAATGCAAGCTAAAGCTCTCCAAGCAAGTGCTCTATGGTTCCTTACGGCCAAAGCCAACCCAAATAATTCCTAATTTACTTGCCAAGGCCTGGTGACACAAGAACTTATGTTAGACAACCCAAATTGCACACTTTGTAAAGAAATGTAAGCTTTGCCAAAATACAAGGCCTACAAAAATGAATTCTTCATATTTTTCACAAAACCAAGAGAAGGAAAAGACAAGCTAATAAAACACACTCTACAAAAGTAGAGTTCTTTGAGGTCCTTCTTCCTCTTCCATTCTCCTAGCCATGGCCCTAGTTAAAGACCCAATGCGAGTCCTTCTAGAAGAATATCCAACATTTCATCATATAGGATAGTTTGAAAATGCTTAGATTGAGACCAAGAGAGTTTGGTTTCACAAGATTTCAGCTAGCAAACAATGCAGAGCCTGAGATGGTGGTAACAAAGGATCTTTGTGCCTTTCCCTTTGAAAAAGAGGGCAACATAAACAAAGGTTTGTCCTGTGGAAATGAACTAATATCCATCAATAAGGGCCTCACTTTAGTTCAATATCTTAGCCGAAAAAAAGTTAGAGTATATCAAACCTGGAAAGTCATAATGGTGTTGAGATAATAGCATAATCCAAGTGATCTTCAGTGTTCTGAATTTTAGTTTTCTGTGAGACTTTTTCTGCCACACCCTTATCAGTTGCTTTTGTTTCTTCTTGCTCAATTTCTATGCCAACAAGAGCAGAACCTGAACCAAAAATAAATAACTAATTGTGTCGATTCATAGCAAGCCAATTAACTACAAGAATATTATTTACCACTCAAGAAACAATCAAAATGTTGAAGACACGTCTAACTAAAGAAATTGATAGCCAACTAGTTGATCTTGATTGAAACTCACCATCTTTTTGTGTTGTGTTAAAGCCTGAGTTTTATTTGGATCATTCAGCAAGAAGGTAATAATTAACAACCTACAAAAGTTGGTTAAAATTTCACATGTGAATAACCGAGTTTTGAGTTTATTTTTCTGACTCCAATTTCAGGAACAGAATTAGAACTTCTAATGCATTTATGAGCAAATGCAAGAGGGTTTCAAGATTCAATCTAGTTGCAAGTTTGAAGAACAATGTCTTCATGAACAAGTTTGTTGAAGCAATGCTAAGAAGAGTAGGGTTCAATGTAGTAGACACCAGTTGAAACCCACACACATGTAGCACCAATAACATTACCATTTATCTACCTAGCCCATATGATGCATGTTCATTTTAACTTTGTTAAATATGGTGTTAAGATTATTAGGAAAACCTAGAGAAAATCCCCATTGGACATTAAGATAGCAAGCTATTCAGATGTGAAAGTTCATTTCTAAAGGTTCAATAGAGGGAAATGAGTGACTAGAACAAAGAAACAAATCAAAATGAACATTATTGTTGGAAAAACGCACAAACACTAGAAGAATATGCAACGTAACTCACTGTGGTGTTTTCCATTGATAGAGAATGTGTAACATCTCGACCAGATATTACGAATTTAGATAATAAAGTAAAGAAATATTACATCAGCTTCATTTATTAAAACATCATTTCCCAAAAACGCGGGAAATTTAAAACTTTATTCGATCATAAAATAATTGAATCCAAACTTTATAAAACTTAAATACAATATCCAAGTTTAACGATATAAAGTATTACAAATGTTCCAAAACATAATAAAAACTCTGAATAAAATCTGAATCCCAGTCTAGCCCTGCTCCAGCTCTAAGCCTAACCAGATCCACCGGCAACACCATTTGCTCCTGTATACCGTGTACACGATCATCGCCATACACAAGCAGATACGGTGAGCTAACAGAATAAAACACACACACACACATATATATATATAACACATTTATATATATATATATATATATATATATATATATATATATATATATATATATATATATATATATATATAAAAAAAATACAAAAAAAAA
>Ga0214544_1008580_pt1 | contig 16851 bp, 13 predicted proteins | sample CNSS3metaG_FD_160074 | JGI IMG/M metagenome (GOLD analysis project Ga0214544, IMG submission 160074) | Root nodule microbial communities from cowpea collected in UCLA plant growth center, Los Angeles, California, USA - CNSS3 | ecosystem: Host-associated > Plants > Roots > Nodule | place: USA...
AAATAAATAATATTTATATAAATATATAAATATTAAATAAAATATATATATATATATATATATATATATATATATATATATATATATATATATATATATATATATATATATTATGAGAATAATTATATTGATTTAATGTTAGAGGGAAGGGAAGTATATAATGTAATTGAAAGCTAAAATGGAGTTTATTGGAAATTAAATGAATTACAATGAACTTCGAAAAATAAAGAGAACAAAATACTCTATTTAAGTACTTCAACATATGTAAACAGTTAAAAAATAATAATAATCAAACCCTACTGAATTAAGAAGATTTGATGATTCCAATAATGGAAGAACAAGTAATAATAGAATGTAAATTATCAAGGATATACAAAGAATTTGAACAAGTTGATCCAAAATCGGTGACAAGAGAAATAAAACCTTTTTTATTTTTCATTAGTACGTAATTCTCTCAGGATTACATCACAATCACATAATTTCAAGTGCAATGTCAACTTTTGTGACCTCAAGACTGAAATTAACTACACGTCTCAGATTATTTCCTACAGATTCCAACAACGTGTCTTATAACTGTCCCCTCAATGTTTACTTGTCATATTTTCAAAATTTCATGTTAGTGATCATTTTCAAGATTGTTTCAATAAATCAAACATATAATCTTATTAACTTTCACATGTTTCTTTCAGAATCTACACATGTAAACTTGTTCCCACGATCTCAAATTTTATATCTAGAGACAAAATTCATGTGTAAGTTATTTTTTTATTAAGGAAAGTGATTTTTTTACTACTAAATTTTGACAACTTTATCTTATAATTTTAGTGTTATTTTTTAATTGATTTCCATTTTTCTACTTTTTCTTTTTCAATATTTCAAAATCACTTAAGAAATGATACCTCATGTTATTAATTAGGAATTTTTTTATAAATATTTGAAAAATAATTATCCAATTATATCCTGTTAACATTTGTTTGAATCAAAAGAGAGACAGAAAAAAAAAAGAAAAAAAAAAAGGAAAGGAAAGATAATGACTATAAGGTTAAATTTGTAATACATGTAATTACTATAATAAAATACATTTTTATATATGTTTAAAAATTAGTTTGATATATATATATATATATATATATATATATTAAATATAAATAAGAGTTAAAATAAATTTTGAATTGAAAAATTATTGTCAAATTCTAATAAATAAATATTTCAAAATAATAATGTATCATAAAAAATAATTTTATAAAAAATCATTTTATTTTATTTTTTATTTTTTTATGTTAGGAAAAGCTATTGCTTTTTAATTTAATATATAATATATTAATATATTAATAAAACATTAATAATATAAGGATTAAATATGTTTTTGTCCCTGAATTTTGGAATTAGCTCATCTCGAAACTTTGAATCAATTTAGTTCTTCATCTTTCGAAATATGCTATTTAATCCTTTTAATCAAATTTTGTTAAGTTTATTTGACATTTGAAGCGTGTTTCATATCAGTATTTGACTTAACATTAGAGCAAAAACGTGTCAAACAATATAAACAACTTAAATACAATCCTGAAATGCGTTCGAAACATTAAATAAACCTAACAAAATTTGATTAAAATGATTAAATTCACGTATTTCGAAAAATGAAGGACTAAATCAGTCCAAAATTTCGAAATAGACAAAGGACCAAAAATATATTCAATCCATAATATAATTATTATAAACATTGTCATAAATAAACAAAATAATAATAACATATTCATAAACATAGTCTATTATTATCAAAAAGGGAAGTTAACGAAATTGGTCACAACTCAATGTTCTCTGTTCACACTACTTTCCAGGTTTCATATATAGTCACCTATGAACTGAGACCTAAAAATAAGATTTTTTTTTTCTCAACTAATAACATACTTTATTATGCAAATGGTAAATTTCAATTCCCAAAAAATGAAATCATGACGTCCTCTTGACTTATAACTATTAAACAGGTTTTGTTATAAGAAAAACTACATCAAAATTAAATTTTCATTACCGAATTCTGACTTTTATACAATAAACCAGTGATCTTCTTTTATCGACTTATATGTAATTGAAAAACATGATCATAAAAAGAAAGAGTTTAGACTTCATAGTGGTTTTTGTCTCTGTACTGAGCTTTACAACTCCTCAACTACATATAGTTGATTGTATTCTTGAAAGACTCTCATTATTTCCATAATCAAAGTAGTGGTACAAGAAAATTGGAACCATAATCACACACTTTTCATTTTTTTATAATTAAAAAGAAAATAAAACATGTAAACTTTATAAAACGTGACATCTTTCATCTTTCTTTTTACATTTTCCCTTCAAACTACCAGACGTAAAAAGCTTGAATAAATACACAAACAGACGTCATTGAATAGTGAAGCTGAACATATCCTTACTAAAACATTTACTGTGAGGGCTGAAATATATATATAGGTGTATGTAGTTAAGTCATTATCACCATAGAAAGAAAAAACCCACATTAGAGTTCTCATTTCCCAAATGAATGAATCAACAATGGATTGCTACACCTCGAAAATTTCAGTTCTTCTGCTACTCTTGCTATCTGCAATGGTACTGCACAAAGGCAAGTGTAGCACGCACAGTTGCAATGGAAAAGATCAATCTGCCCTGTTAATCTTCAAACATCATGTGATAGACCCTTTCAACTACTTCTCCTCTTGGTCTGATGAAAAACATTGTTGTGCATGGAAAGGAGTCTGGTGTAGTAATGTGACTGGCAGAGTTACAACACTTGATCTCAGCAACCAATATTTGGAAGGTGAAATCAACCTATCTCTGCTTCAAATTGAATTCTTGACTTACTTGAACTTGAGTTGCAATAGGTTTTCAGCTATAAGTCTTAGAAACTCAGAATACCAATCACTAGCCATACCTTCTAATGCTTATGCTAACTTCTCTAGTCTCAAGTACCTGGACTTGTCCTTTAATGAAGATCTTCAGTTGGATAATCTTCAATGGCTTTCTCATCTTTCTTCATTGAAATGCCTCAATCTTAGTGCAATTAATCTTCAAAGTCAAACAAACTGGCTTCAAACCATGGCCATGCTTCCTTTTCTTTTGGAGTTGAGATTGTCAATGTGTCGTCTAAAAAATATCAACCCTTCTGTCATGTTCGTGAATTTTACTTCACTAGCCACTCTTGACCTGTCTCAGAACAATTTCTACTCCGATTTGCCTTATTGGTTGTTTAATGTTAGTAGTGATATCTCTCATATTGACCTTAGCTCCAATGGTTTGAGGGGCCAAATACCCAAGGCTTTGTTAAATCTTAGAAAGCTTAAATCTTTAAGATTAGATGACAATGCACTAACGGGACCTATTCCAGATTGGTTAGGGAAGCATCAACATCTGCAGAATCTTAATCTAACTGAGAATCTGTTTAATGGTTCCTTTCCTTCAAGTCTTGGAAATCTCTCATCCTTGACACAATTTGGAGTTAGCTCTGATTCATTGAGTGGTAATCTTCCAAACAGCATCGGCCAGCTCTTTAACTTAAGGAGTTTATACATCGGAGGATCTCTGTCAGGAGTTCTATCCGAAAAGCATTTTTCCAAACTCTTCAATTTAGAATCACTTGTCTTGCTTTCAGCTTTTTCATTTGATTTGGATCCCAACTGGATTCCTCCTTTTCAGCTCCGTGAAATTGACCTGAGAAACACAATTCTAGGTCCAACTTTTCCAGAATGGCTATACACACAGAGAACACTAGAAACTCTGGATGTTTCATCCTCAGGAATATCATCCATAAACGCAGACAGGTTTTGGGTCCTTTTAGCCAATGTCAGATCAATCAGATTGTCCAAGAACAAAATTAGTGCTGATTTATCAAATGTCACTCTAAATTCTGAATACATAATCATGAACAACAATAATTTCACAGGAGGGCTACCACTCGTATCTACAAATGTCTTCTACTTAGATCTATCTTACAATTTCCTGTCTGGACCCATTTCCCATTTATTGTGCTCCAAATTGGGAAGGGAAATGAATGCATTATATTACCTGGATGTATCACATAATCTTTTGACTGGAGGAATTCCTGACTGTGGGGAAAATTGTAGAGCTTTGGCTTTACTAAAGATTAACAACAATAAATTAGGTGATGAAACTCCTTCATCAATGGATTTGTTAAATGAAGGTATTGGAATGGATTTAAACAATAACAACTTGTCTGGTAATTCACTGGAAATTTCAAACTTTAAGTCCTTGGAATACTTGAACCTTGCAGAAAACAAATTTTCTGGGGTTGTACCATCAAAGATTCCAAAGAGCATTCAAGGGTTGATATTGAGAGGCAATGAATTTAGCGGCAATATTCCAGCAGAATTATGCAGTTTACCTTCCCTAAGACTACTAGATCTTTCACAAAATAAACTTTCTGGGTCTATTCCTTCTTGTATACTCAATAACAGTCTCTTGGATGGTGCTGGAACAATAGAATATCATCTTGAATTTAGTTTTGAATTATTTTTGAGAGGTAGAGAGGTGGTGTTTCAAGGTGGTTGGGTACTTGGAATGCTTGACCTTTCAACAAACAACTTGTCTGGAGAAATCCCACCACAACTTTTTAACCTCACTCAGTTGTCCGCTTTGAACTTGTCCAGAAATCATTTGGTGGGAAAGATATCAAGCAATATCGGTGGCATGACAAATTTGGAGTGGCTTGATCTCTCCAACAATCATCTTTCAGGGGAAATTCCTTCATCCATCTCCAACTTGAGTTTCTTAAGTTCGTTCAATCTATCATACAACCATTTCACTGGAGAAATCCCATTAGGGGGACAGCTTCAATCGTTCGATTCATGGAGCTATGTTGGAAATCCTGAACTTTGTGGACCTCCTCTTCTAACAAAGAATTGCTCTGAGGAAGTAAATCATGAAGAGGCACAGCAAGATGGATCAAACGATTCCCTAAACGAGTCGTTCTATATTGGGATTGGAGTTGGATATGTTGCTGGCTTTTGCGGATTTTGGCATTCTTTGCTCCTCAGTAGAGCATGGAGACGCATTTATTTTCAGTTCCTGGATAATATTATAGACTGGCTTTATGTGTTTGTAGCTCTTAAGTTGAATAAGTTCTGTGAGTTACGAGCAAGTTCAAGGTGAAGTGAAGACCTTTTGGAAAAGTGGTAATGTCAAAAAACTACTTCTAAATTACTCATTTTGGTTTTTGGATGTACATCTAGTTAAGTGCTTTTTTAAAATGATGAGTGTTGTCCCTTGTAAGAACAAAAATTGGTTTTTGACTCAGATTGAACTTTTACCAAGGTTAAACCATCAAAATCTTGTCTCACTGATCGAAGATTGTGACATAGTTATCTTTTCTATATGATCTTGGAACAAGTTTTATTTGAGATTATGAGTGTCCAGAACCATGATAAAATGATATGTTCTAAATGAACCTGCTTAATGATTAAACATACTATAGCATAAGGTAAACATTTATGTGATATTGAGTTGACATGCAAAATACTGAGCTTATTGATGATAACAAGGGACAAATGAATTGATTACTGGAACTCATTTCCTGCAATTTCTTCTTCTCTTAGACTTTCCACATTGCAGGTTTAGGCATTTAAGCTTGAAAGGCTTAAAAATTCTGCAACAAAGAAAATGGTGAAAGGCTTACCTTTATTTATGTCCCCTCGAAGTTGTGGAAAGATTGTTCTGTGGGTAACCGACATTGAGACTCATTTGTAGTGAAGAGTTATTAAAGAGCATCACAAATTCTGCTGCTCGTTCATGCCGTTGTGAACCAATTAAGCCATCCCCAAATAGCAATAAAAGGTATTTGATTATGATGATTTTAGCCAATAAAAAATGGCATGGCTATACTTTTTGGCAGAGAAATAAAAACCTTTTACTGCTTTGCTGGGAATTTGGTCCACGGCTTGCGCCGATGGTTTGGCTCAAAAAATCCACGGGTCAAAAAACCTTCCATTAAAAAATTCACAGGATCCAAAATGTCAGAGAAAACCCTATGGATCAGAGGCGGTTCATGGCTTTCTTCATACACACAGGTTTTCTTTACATATATAAAAAAGTTATTTATTTGAGTATTGTACTGTATGTTCTATTGGTCAATCGGTCAAAGCCAATTCTTAGGTTCATCGGCCAAGGTTGGAAAAATTCGTACATAAAAGACTATCGGTCAATCGGTTCTACAAACAAACCACATAGCATCGTTAAAGAATATCGGTCGAACGGTCTGGTGAACAAACTGTAGGACCATCGGTCAAAAGGTTAAATAAATAAGTCAAAAGCCAACCACATTCAGGCCCATCGGTCCATCGGTAACACCTAAACAAGTTACTCTGATCCCTAAGGGCACATCGGTCGATCGGACAAGCACGAGCAGTACCTAAACATAACAAAGGACAATCAGTAAATCAACCATCGGTTGACCAATCTCTTTAGACTCAAGTAGTCCTTTACATGCGTTCGTCGGTCGATCAGCCATACACGAATCGTTCACGTTAAAAACAAGGCACAACTAATCCAGTCAAGCGGCCATCGGTCGCACGGTCGAACAACCAGTCAATCGGGTTAATTAACGTTAAAGGAGTCAGTAATCTTGATTAAAGGATCATTGAGCCGTAATTAAGGAACCCTAATCACAGGCCCACACCGAAAACTATAAATAGGGCCCAAAGGTAGGTTGGTGAGGATCTTAAATTCGCATTTATTATGGCAGTCACACTGATATTCCGATCGGTCCTTTACTGACTTAAGCATCGGAGCCCTTTAGACAGGTACCCCGATCGTCGTCCCAACCGATCGAGTTAAGGAGTGGATTTTCCTGGAGAAGTTACAGTAGCAAAGAAGAGTGGAGTAAGCGTGAAGAGGTTCTTTAGTAGGCTCTTGGTCCCTACACCCGAACATTTTGGCGCCCACCGTGGGGCCGAGCAGTCTTCTTTAAGACAGTATACCCTTATGGTGACCACAAGAAATCGAAATAGCAACATGGACGGAGGAAGGATGGCAGATGATCAGGCAAACACTAGGGAGATGATAAGGGCAATGCAGCAGAGGATGGATGAGATGCAGAGAAACTATGAAGTGCAGATGCAGATCTTGCGGGAGGAGAACGCCGCCCTCCGACGGAAGGAAGAGGGAATCCCGTCGACGCCTACCGTACTAGACCCGCTCAGACTGAGTCGGGTGCAACAGCATCGAGATGCCGAACGGGTGGAGAGTCGGCCCCCACCAACGGGACAGGAGCAATCACAGCCTGCTCGGGTTGAGAAGACGCAAGCGTCGAGGGGAAATCTGTCACACACGATGGCCGAGAGTTCGGGAGCAAACGAGGGAGGTCGCCCTTCACGCCAACCGATCCCTGTGTCGGGGCTCTCCCCCTTCACCCCGAACATTCTGGAGACGCCATTGTCGGAGAAGTGGAAAATGCCGATATTCGACAAGTACGACGGCACGACGAATCCTGACAATCACATGCGGGTATTCATGCACCAGATGATGTTCCACGCAGTCAGCGACCCTATCTGGTGTCGTGTTTTCTCGACTTCTCTCACTGGGGAGGCGTTGGAGTGGTTTTCCGAACTGCCGGCCGGTAGTATTGATTCTTTTGCCACCCTGAAGGCAAGGTTTAGCACGCAGTTCGCACCCCTAAAGCCAGCCATCTTGACGGTCGACAACCTGGTGAACATCAGGCAGGAAGATGGGGAATCGCTGAGGAGTTATCTTGATCGGTACAACCGGATGTCGGTCAAGATAAAGGATCTTAGCGACGAGATCGCCCGACATCATTTCTCGTATGGGCTCCAACCGGGTGTTTTTGCGGACAAGATAAGCCGCAAGAAGCCGAAAACGATGGAGGAGATGAGGGAACGAGCGGCCAAGTTCATACAGATGGAAGATATGCAGGAATTCCGGGTGAAGAAGAGGGAGAAGGAGGATGTCGTAGTCCCGAAGATCGCCCCTCGGCCGAATAAACCCTCGACCCGGCCCAGCGAGAGAAAAGCACCTAGGTTCACGACGTATACTCCCTTGGCCGTCCCTCGGGCTAGGATCCTACAAGAAGCCTTTAGTGCCGACTCACTTCCCGCGGCCAGGAAGAAGCCCCCACCCCTCGATGCCGATGGGAGCAAGCACTACCAGTACCATCGGACGATCGGCCACACCACCGAAGAGTGCCACACGCTCCGTGACAAGATCAAGGAGCTCATCCGACAGGGGCATTTGAAGAAGTATGTTCGGCAGGATCGCCCTCCGCGAAACCCGGAGCGGAACAAAAGTCCCGCACGAAGAGCCCCCCGGCCCGGTGGGAGAAGCGGAGAGAGCCGAAGCCCGAGAGGCGAAGGAGAGGACCGTCACGAACTCATCGAAGCCCAAGGAGGAGCCGCAGTCGGAGCCGGGATAAACCCTTGAGGGGTTATATCAATACTATCTCCGGAGGCTTCGCCGAAGGAGGATCGAGCTCAGCTGCTCGGAAGAGGCATGTTCGGGCACTAAAATCGGTTCATCTGGTGGAGAAGAAGGTCCGGTCGATGCCCCCCATCACGTTTACGGACGAGGACTTCAAGGCACCCGACCCTGATCATGATGACCCGATGGTCATCTCAATCGAGGTGGTCGAGTACGGGATCGGGAAGGTGCTAGTAGACCAGGGAAGCTCCATCAACATCTTGTACTAGAAGACTTTCCAGAAGATGAACCTCTCCGAGGACCTGATCGTCCCCTATAACGAGCAGATCGTCGGATTCTCGGGCGAGCGAGTTGACACGAGGGACTACCTGGATCTTCGTACCATGATCGGCTCGCGGAAGGACGGCCAAGAGGTAAGGGTTAGATTCCTTTTAGTTGAAGCTAACACCTCCTACAATGTGTTGTTAGGAAGACCTTGTCTGAACGCCTTCGGAGCGATCGTCTCCACTCTACACTTAGCCATGAAATTCCCGTCGGATAAGGGGACAATATGCACCGTGCATGCAGATCAGCAAATCGCCAGACAATGCTACGCTGCAGGTTTGAAGATCGCTCCTTATAGCCGTCCACGAAAGCAGCACCGTTCGGAGGTAGCCATGACAGACTTAGACCCCCGAACGAACACGGAGGATCGGATTCAGCCAGAAGGAGAAACGAAGGAGATCCCGATCGGGAAGCACCCAGAACAAGTCACCAAGATTGGGGGAGCCTTGAAATCGGAAGAAGAAGAACTCCTAGGGGCGGTGATCTTAGAAAACAAAGATCTGTTCGCATGGTCGATCGCCGACATGCCAAGCGTCCATCCAGACGTCATGTCTCATAAGTTGGCCATCTTCCGGGAAGCCCGCCCGGTTGCTCAGAAGAAAAGGAAAATGGGAGAGGAGCTCAGGAGAGCGGTCAAGGAGGAGGTGAGGAACCTGGAGGGAGCTGGTTTCATCAGAGAAATCAAGTATACTACGTGGCTGGCTAACGTAGTCATGGTGAAGAAGACGAGCGAAAAGTGGTGGATGTGTACAAACTTCACCGATCTCAACAAAGCTTTCCCGAAGGACGCATACCCCCTACCCAGCATCGATCGACTGGTGGATGGAGCTTTGGGGCACAACTTCCTGAGCTTTCTGGATGCATACTCAGGGTACAATCAAATCCCTATGTATGGTCCAGACAGATCCAAAACGGCGTTCATCACAGATCGGGCAAATTTCTGCTACGAGGTCATGTCGTTCGGGCTGAAGAACGCAGGGGCCACCTATCAGAGGCTGATGGACCGGGTCTTTAGGAGGCCGATCGGTCGGCCCATGGAGGTGTACGTCGACGACATGGTTGTGAAGTCGCAAACGGTCGTGGACCACGCGTGCGACCTCAAGGAAGTCTTTCACCAAGTGCGCAAGTACGACATGCGTCTCAACCCGGAGAAGTGTGTTTTCGGGGTGCCGACCGGAAAATTTCTGGGATTTATGCTGACCGCCCGAGGCATCGAGGCCAACCCTGACAAGTGCGCCGCCATCACCGAAATGAGGAGTCCCAGGAATCTAAAGGAAATCCAGCGATTGGTCGGACGATTGACCTCTCTCGCGCGGTTCTTGCCCAAACTCACGGAGAAGGTCCAACCGATTTTGAAGATCATGAAGAAGCAGACCGCGGATAAGTGGGATGATCGGTGCGAAGCAGTATTTCAGCAGATAAAGGAGATGATCAGCCGTCCCCCCATCATGAGCCGACCGATAGAGGGTTTGCCTCTGCAGTTGTACTTATCGGTATCGGACGACACGATCAGCGCGGCCTTGATATAGGAGAGTCCAGAGCAACGACCCGTATATTTCATCAGTCGAGTGTTGCAGAGCGCAAAATTGAGGTATCAGTTAATTGAGAAGATAGCCTTGGCGCTATTGACAGTCGCGCGCCGATTGCGCCAATACTTCCAGAGTCATCAGGTGATCGTCCGAACCAATCACCCCATAGCCAAGATACTCCGGAAACCCGACTTGGCCGGACGGATGATCGCCTGGTCAGTCGAGTTATCCGAGTTCAGATTGAAATACGAACCTAAAGGATCTGTCAAAGGACAGCATTTAGCAGACTTTGCGGTCGAACTCCACGGACCAATCCCCCTGTCGGAGCAAACGTGGGTTCTCTTCGTCGACGGATCATCGAACAAACGCAATGCTGAAGCAGGAATCGTCATTGAAGGACCGAGCGGTTTCACGGTTGAGCATTCCTTACAGTTCAAGTTTAAAGCCTCGAACAACCAAGAAGAATACGAAGCGCTGATTGTCGGGCTAAGGCTGGCAAAAGACTTGGGAGCAACAAGATTAAAGTGCAACACCGATTCGAAGCTGGTTGTCGGGCATGTACAAGGGGAATACCAGGTTAAGGACGACCTGCTGCTTTAGTATTATCACAAAGTGGTCGAAGCCATGAAGGAGTTCGAAGAAATTACCATCCACCACATTCCCTGAGCGGAAAATACCAGAGCCAATAGGCTATCTAAGCTGGCGGAAGGAAAAGAGAAGGGTCAGCTGAAAACAATCATCAGGCAAACCCTGATGAGACCCTCAGCAGGAGAATGTGCGGCGGCAGATCGGTCAGCAGATTGGATGGGGGAGGTCCGAGAACTCCTAAGGAGGTGCGACGCGGGAGAAGAAATGAAACCGATGGAGAGACGACGAGCACTCTGGTTTGTGGTCATCGGAGAAGACCTCTATAAGAGGGGCTTTGCACTGCTGCTCCTCAAGTGCCTATCGGGAGAAGAAGTCGAGTATGTCATGAATGAAGTCCACAATGGAATTTGTGGTATGCACACAGGTCAGAGGACGATGAAAGCGAGGATACTCCGGGCGGGTTATTATTGGCCGACCATGGAGCAAGACTGCGAAGTCATGATACGCAAGTGTGAGGGTTGCCAAGCCCATGGAAACGACGTCAAGAGGGCTCCGACCGAGCTACATAGCCTGACAGCCCCTTGGCCGTTCGCACAGTGGGGTATGGACATTGTCGGGCCTTTCCCTGTCGGCCGAGCGCAGAAGAAGTTCATACTCGTCGCAGTGGACTATTTCACCAAATGGGTCGAAGCAGAGGCCCTAACCAACATCACCGCTCGATAGGTCCATTCCTTCGTCTGGCGAAACATCATCTGTCGCTTTGGCCTTCCCCACACAATCATTACCGACAACGGCCGTCAGTTTATCGACAAGAAGTTGAAGGACTTTTATAAGCAAGTGGGGATACGCCCCGTGACCAGCTCGGTCGAGCATCCCCAGACCAATAGCCAGGCTGAGGCCATGAACAAGGTCATAGTGGCGGAGTTGAAGAAAAGGTTGGTAGAAGCCAAAGGAGTGTGGGTGGACGAGCTTCCGCAGGTCCTTTGGGCCTATCGGTGCACCCCGCACAGGACGACAGGAGAGTCACCTTTCAACCTGACCTACGGGACGGATGTTATGCTGCCAGTTGAAGTAGGGGAGCCGACTCTTCGGCGGGACATGCAAAATCTCGAGGTAAACTGTGGACGCCTGCGCGAGGAGTTGGACTAGACGACCGAGCGTAGAGAGAGAGCGGTCGTGCGAGCTGAAGCGTGCAAGAGGATGGTGGCAAGGAGGTATAACGCGAAAGTTAAGCCAAGAAGTTTCATCCGAGGAGACTTGGTGTGGAGGAAGACTAACGAAGCGCGCAAAAAGTCAGCACAAGGAAAGCTAGCGCCAAATTGGCAGGGTCTGTTCCGCGTGACCGAAAGCCTGTAGAACGGAGCCTATCGGCTACAATACTTGAGTGGCAGAGAAATACCGAACACATGGAACGCGTCACACCTAAAAATGTACTATAGTTGACATTGTGAATAAAATGAGCGCTTCATGTAACTTCGTCTAACAGACTGACCGACGGGGCTCCCTACGGGACCCGAACAAAGCCTGACCGGTCAAGGTGCAGACTTTCAAGAGGAAGTCCCGCTCGGTTAGCACCGATCCAAGCGATCTAATTAACCCCACGGGTACATAAGTGACACGAGCTGTCCAAACCGATCGAGGTACGACACCTACGATCTAAACAATTAAAATTGAACGCGCAAACAAAGGTCAACCGTTCGGATCAAATAATCAAGAGAACTGTCAGAAACAAGTTGAACTAAGGTCCGACTGGTCCGATATCAGGCGCAGCTAATTGACGAAAATAACTTACAAGTTAAACCATAAAACAGCCGATCGCCAACGAGGAACAATAAAAGAAAGATGGTCGACCGCCAGCGAGGAACGATAAAAGAAAAATGGCCGATCGCCAGCGCGAAACGATAAACAAAAGAAAACAGTTGATCGAAAGAAAAGCGAACAAACAAAATAAGGAGAAGGCGCCTAATATTTACACATAATTGTTTGTCAAAAAATGGCCTAATAACCGATCGAACGCGATCGACCACGCGGCCAATCGAACGCGATCGGTTATGTCAAAATATACAATCAAGATTAAAATTTAACTATCCGCGGGAGTATCATTCACCTCGTCTAGCCGGTCGAAGACTTTCTCGAGCTTCCCATCTACCACCCACAAGTGCACATCGAACCGGTCGGGGGAACAGTTGTAGTAGAAGGCAGCCTGATCAACAACACTCTGAAACCCCGCTTCATATTGAGCAAAAACTTGCTCATCGACGACTCGCAGCTCCGCTTGATACTCCTTGACCTTCTTTTGCCAATTGGTGGTCGATCCGGCAGCAGCCAGATGCTCCAACGTCAAGTCGTCAAAGCGCCGTTGAAGCTTGCGACCTTGAGCAGACCAGCGCACTTGGCATGCTCAGCCTTGATGTCGTTCAGCCGGTCGAACTGAACCTTTAAGTCCGACGCCGAGGCCTTCATCTCCCGGAGCTCCACCTTCGCTGCTGCGAGCTCCTTCTCCAGGCTCTCCATCCTGCTCCGGTCGGGAAGGGGAAACTTGGTCTAAATCGCAGCAAGCCTAAGGGTCAGTTTCCCAGCCGTTCGGAGAGCCTCCTCCTCAAACACGTCCTTTAGCATGTCCTTGACGCGAGGCCCCAAGTGAAAGGAGACCTCCTCGTCGAGCCGAACTTCATTGTCGAGGAGGGCAGTAGCCAGTGATCCAGAAGCCTCGGCCTTCTTGCTCTTCTTGGACGACCGGCCGGTGGGAGAGTCATCACGTTTAGACTTTTTGCCTTTGTCCACCGCAACGCCAGCAGCGGCGGAACCGGGGGCCTTCACGACGAAGCGGGGCCTGGTGGCGACGTTTGAGGTGCCGGTCGGAGCAGTGGTAGCAGGAGTAGGAGCTGTCGAAGGGGCAGCGGGAACGCTCTAGAGGGGGGCGACCTCCTCAGCGGCATCCTCTTCTCTTCGACGAGTCTTGGCGCGAGCCAAAAACTCAGCATTGGAGACAGTTGTCCGAGCCATAATATTTGCGAAACAAGAGAAAACAAGTAAATCAATTGCAAGCATTGAGACGACCGAGAAGATCAGAACAACTAACCATAAACCGCCCTCGGCAAATCCGGGGAGCGGAGGCATTGGATCAGCGACCGCGGGGGATCTTGTCGGGCAGGGTCTTGAGGACGGCCAGGTCGGCCCGCTCGGCAGGAGTCAAGCGGTCTTCGGCCCAAGGATCGATAGGAGGGGGAAAAGCCGTCCAGTATAAGGGGAACTTCAGCCGACCTTCCTCATCGAAAATATACTTCCTTCCTCGACCGGGAATCGTGACCTTAAAAAAGCCGGTCTTGAAACCTTTGTAGGAAGCGAGGTAAAGGGTAAACAAGCTCTTGTTCGCCCCAAGAAAAGAGACCCAGCCTTTCGAAGCAGTTGGCTAGGTCTTGTAGAAGTGCAGAAACAAGGGCATGGTCGTTGTCAGACCGGACGCTCGGCATAGAACGTCGAACGCCTGCATCGACGCCCAGGCGTTCGGGTGTATCTGGGTCGGCGCACATTGGATCTGACGGAGGACCGCCATCTGTCAGTCGGCAAACGGCACTGTCAGACCCAAGTCATGGAAGAGACAGGCGTAGACGTAGAAGAACTCTAGCTTCGCCGCTCCCTTTCCGTGGCAGACTCTCTCGTTGCTGGCACACACCTTGACCCGAAGGAATCCATCCTCCACCTCGTCGCCAAAAACTTTGGTCCGCTCAACCAGATCCCCAAGGTCGTTGCCCCATCGGAACCTCGTCGCATGCGTACGCGGCTCATAAGGGGCCCAATCATATCCCTGTATCTCTGGCAGATTAGCGTGTTCCCCCTCATCGCGAACGTCGATGCTTATGACGTCCCCACTCTCATCCGAAGCAACGACCTGATCCGCCGCCTCGGCGACCGGTTGCTCGGCTTCCGAGCTGCCGCTGAGAAGGATGGGAGAATCCGTTGAGCTCGATACTCCCCCGAAAGAAGTCCCCGAATCAGAAGAGCTGAACAAGGCGGAGATCGACCCGTCGCCCCCGGACACCCCGACCGTCCCACCCGACAAACCATCTGAACTCGATGCACTGGAGGACATTTTTTACCTGCGAGTAGAAGAAATCGATCAGAGGCTCGGCTAGAAAGAGAGAGGAAAACGTGAAAATAACGACAGCCACACAGACCTATTTATAAGAGGACCCAGTGACACGTGGCAGCCTCAGAACCATACGATCACGCGTAGATCAACGGCCCATACTTCGCGATGCTTCAAATCATAACTGTCAGGCACGATCTACGATGCAAGATAACCGTTGAGAGATGCCGGCGGTCAATCGGCACTACGGTCCTGGTAAACCTTCTCGCTTCACTTCCATCGCTCGAGGCTGGGGGGGCTTGTGTACTGTATGTCCCATCGGTCAATCGGCCAAAGCCAATCCTCAGGCCCATCGGCCAAGGTTGGAAAAACTCGTACATAAAAGACTATCGATCGAACGGCCTGGTAAATAAATTGCGTAGGACCATCGGTCAATCGGTTCTACAAACAAACCATATAGCATCGTTAAAAGAATATCGGTCGAACGGCCTGGTGAACAAACTGTAGGACCATCGGTTAAACGGTTAAATAAATAAGTCAAAAGCCAACCACGTTCAGGCCCATCGGTCCATCGGTAACACCTAAACGAGTTACTCTGATCCCTAAGGGCACATCGGTCGATCGGACAAGCACGAGCAGCACCTAAACATAACAAAGGACAATCAGTAAATCAACCATCGGTTGACCAATCTCTTTAGACTCGAGTAGTCCTTTACATGAGTCCGTCGGTCGATCAGCCATACACGAATCGTTCACGTTAAAAACAAGGCACAACTAATCCAGTCAAGTGGCCATCGGTCGCACGGTCGAACAATCAGTCAATCGGGTTAATTAACGTTAAACGAGTCAGTAATCTTGATTAAAGGATCATTGGGCCATAATTAAGGAACCCTAATCACAGGCCCACACCGAAAACTATAAATAGGGCCCAAAGGTAGGTTGGTGAGGATCTTAAATTCGCATTTATTATGGCAGTCACACTGATATTCCGATCGGTCCTTTACTGACTTAAGCATCGGAGCCCTTTAGACAGGTACCCCGATCGTCGTCCCAACCGATCGAGCTAAGGAGTGGATTTTCCTGGAGAAGTTACAATAGCAGAGAAGAATGGAGTAAGCGTGAAGAGGTTCTTTAGTAGGCTCTTGGTCCCTACACCAGAAACAAGTATATTATTAAATTTTCACTTTAGGTTCGCTCGTTTCGTATTGAATCGGTTTGTCTCGACTTTCAATTAAATTGGTCATTCAACTTTCGGTCAGATTAATTTAACCAAATTCGACCAGAATCAAATTAGTTAAAATTTAATCGGGATTGATTCGATTTAAACTGATTTGACTGAATTTTGACTCAATCAAATTTTGATTAGAAGTGATTTGACTAAAATTTGATTATGACCAACTTAATGAAATTTGATTGAATTTCTATTAAAATTGATTAGATAAAATTTTAGCAGGACCAATCAAATTTGGACTAGAAATACTTTGGATTTTGTAATCTTTTGATGGAACCTTGTATTTCTGTATTGAACTTGTTGCATGAAAGTTTTATAACCTAAAGTTGAGATTTTGTTGAGAAGTTCACCAGAATGTTAAAAAAAAAACATTGTAAAAGAGAGATAGAAGAAACTTAGGCATATGGAGAGAAGATTCAAAAATTTTCTAATAAAAAATTAAAAATTTATAACTTTTGAATAATAAAAACCATAAAAATTGATTATGAATTCAAGTCAACAAACATGAAGTTATAAAAAGATTTAGAACTTAATTAAACTATTTTTTTAATTCATCATTTATTTACGTGTGTATATATATATATATATATATATATATATATATATATATATATATATATATATATATATATATATATATTTTTTTTTTTTTTTTTTTT
>Ga0214544_1008587_pt1 | contig 16829 bp, 12 predicted proteins | sample CNSS3metaG_FD_160074 | JGI IMG/M metagenome (GOLD analysis project Ga0214544, IMG submission 160074) | Root nodule microbial communities from cowpea collected in UCLA plant growth center, Los Angeles, California, USA - CNSS3 | ecosystem: Host-associated > Plants > Roots > Nodule | place: USA...
AAAAATCGCAGGAATTGAAACGTTACATTGAAAAAAGGTTAGACACTCATCTATGTTTAAATACCTATTCGTTTGAATCAAAATCGAAAATAAATTGAACCTGAATATTTGATTTGAACACGAATACACGAATTTCAGATTAATTTGATTTGAACACTCACAAATTAATAATATTTTAACACGAATATCAAAACCTAAAAATTGAATAAACGTAAACGACGAAATTTTATTAAATTTGATTTGAATTGCATAATTAACATTTAACGAACTTTCAAAGACAGAGCAAGTGATCAAATTCTTCAATTCAATATATAAAAACTAAATCACTGAAAAAAAAATACATATACTTTCCAGTATATGAACAAAATTACTAAATGAAAGTAATATATTTATTAAATATTAAAGATAAAAAAGTGAGAGAGCTACCAATTTCAATAGAAGAGTTACACAAATTAAAAGAAAAAGATCCAATTTGAAAATGGAATAGGATATTGGTTCACCAGAGATAGGAATTGTGAGGGTTGGCACGTTGCCTGGTTCGGATGATGGCGCAAGTGCGACCGCCGGCGAGAGTGTGATAATCGTGAGTGTTGAAAACGAGAGTGACGTGACTCTGAACCTTTTGTTCGTCATCGCCGAAGATGTCACATAGAGCAAGCACGTAATCCAGAGGCAATTCACCTGTTATCCGAAGCGAATGAGCTACGCCTCGAAACATGTCTTTGCATACAATTTCAGTGAAAGTGAAGACTCCATAAAGCGCCGAATCCAGCGGTGGTGGCGCCACAGGATTCAGTCGTTGCCTCAGGCACTGCTCTATGGGGTTCGGTATGCCCTCTGAACTTCTTATCATCACTGCCAGAAGAAGCATCGCAACAGCAATTGCTCGTGAAGACATTGGAGCGTTGGAATCAGATTTTGTTGCTCAAATCTTAGGGCACTGTTCAATGTTGCAGAGATCTCTTCTTCGATGGATTTGAGAGTTTTCGTTCTTCCCCTTTATATAGAATTTAATCATCATCTTTTATGATTCTATTTAAATTCTCCATCTTTTTTTTAAAGATATTTTTTTTATTATCATTATCTTTTTATATAATTCTATTTTTATTTTGTTGAAATAGATAATCAATAATTGCATATATATATATAATAATAATAATAATTTGTCATGCTTTTCAAATATCATTTTTATATTAAAAATCTAGTTTATCTTTAATATATATAAGTGTGATTATTATTCGTTGATAATGTAGAACAGTTTTACACTACCCCTTGATTACTAATCACCACTGTTATATCTTTTAAATAACAAACATATAAACTAACAAAATTATTATAATAAATTATATCTTTTATAATAACAATCATAAAATCTAACAAAGTTATCATAAATAATGATTGAATCGCAATACATAATTAATTTATTCTTTTTTATAATTTTATAATTATAGAATAACAACAGATGCAATTTTTCAGAAGAAGAGGTTAGGGCTGAACTCAGTGTTTACAAAACCGGAATCACACTCGAGAAACTATTTATTGGAATGGAGTGCCATTGTTCAATATCTTCACTGAATTTTAAGTTGAGAAAATAGATGATGAACAAAGTGTGTTCTTAACTTTCGAGTTTGTCTTTGTTTGAGGGCTTCTTTTTTTTTTTTTTTTTTTTAAATGTGGTTGACGTGACTATTTTCATTTTGACAATCTTCAGGACAATACTAGTTAGTCCCTAGAAAGAGGTTGATATTTTCATGATGTCAGTTCGTTGTTCTAACCAGTTAATCAACGGCTCAAAAACACAAAAACACATTGATCTAAATTTTATAATTAAAGTTTGAAATACAAAATATTTTTTATTATATATGACTTGAACATATAAACAACTTAAATAATTAACATTAAAAGATAAACTAGTAATTTAATATATAAAATAAAGTATGCTTTTAATATATAAAATAACAAAATTATAGAAAAAAATGGGTTAATTTGTTCTTTTAAGAATGGGTTGACTTTCAAAATACTCAATCATAACTGTGGGCTGTTGAAATTTTCTATTAGGCAATTGCTTCTTACACTCTTTCGATTCCTTCTCCACCCCATACCTTTTCTTATTTTTTAATTTCGCTCTTACTTCCGTCTAACACTCCATTTAATAGTTTAAAATTACTAAATAAAATATTAAATATTAATAAAATGAAATGAAACAGATGGAAAATAGTTTAAAATTACTAAATAAAATATTAAATATTAATAAAATGAAACGAAACAGATGGAAGATAAATATAGACTATTAATACAATTATCCAAATAATAACTATAATAATATAAATATATACATACCAAGGACAAGGTCAAAGAGTTTTTCAAAAACTAGACGAATATAAACTTTCTCACAGCCTACTCTGTAGCCTCACTACTAACCAATAAAAGGATGTCCTTACCTGCATCATCCTCTACTCACACAATTAAGTAATCATTGAAAAAGAGGTAATCAAGCACAAGTAACACAAACACACCATAAAGTAAGCTAATGTGAAAAGGAAGTATTTAGGTAAATCAAAATCAGGTTATAAACCTCATGCCATAGGATAACACACAAGTGTATCTATAAATGTAGGAACAATTGACACTAAACTTAATTATCTAAATACATGCACTTGACATCAGACTCATTAGGGGTGTGCACCTGTGATGATTCCCAAATTCTACAGAGTTTGGCCTCAAGAGATTATCACCCAACCACTCACAAGGTAAGTCCCCGAGAAAAACAAAACCTGTGGGTTTGGTAGTACATTGATGAACAACAGTAGTTTTGGAAGAAGATGCATTGTCAGACTGCTGAATCAAGGCAAGAAGAGCTTCATACTGCTCTCTAGAGAAACCAAACTGAGCTCCTGCTTTGTCATCCTTCCCGGCACCAAGATCGACAGTAGAGGAGACAGTATCAACCATACTAGCATGAGCAGAGGGCTTGGAAGGAGGAGGTTGGACTTTAGTGTGTAGGTCAAAGCCTTGAGGAACACCATGCTTAATCCAACAAGAATCAGAGGTATGATTGGTTTGGTGACAATGGTCACAATATCTAGGATTGCGGCCACCAGACCGAGGAAAACGTCCTCGTCCATGATTGCTAGAGAAACCACCGCGAAAATTTTTACCATGTCCTTCGTGAAAGGCAAGATTGGCCATAAAATCTTGAGAATTGAGTGAAAAGTAGCCTTAAATTCACGTTCTTGTTGAAGAATCAAAGAAAAAATTTTCACCAGAGTAGGCATACGCTCCATAAGCATAATTTGGACCGAACCTAAGAGAATTCATCATTCAGGCCACGAAGAAATTTGATGACACAATCATCATCACACTTTTTCTGAATCTTGGAAATCAAGCCATATGTGCAAGGAGAAGCACAGGTACATACAAGAATCGTGCGATACAAAAAGAGTTCTTTCTAGAGGATTTGAAGGCGTGTGTAATATTGAGAAATGGTGGAATCACCTTGTCGACAATTCTGAATTTCCTCCTGTAAATCGGCAATGCGAAATTTATCCCCATGAGAGAATAGTTGAAGAATATCGGTCCATATATCAGTGCAAACTCCATCCACATAACTGATTTTTTAATGGTGAGCATCATTGAGCGAGTGAGCCACGAAATTACCATCTTGTTACAATGTTTTCAAGCTTCATGCAAGGGATCATTAAAGGGTGGACATGGAAGGGTGCCAATAACAAAACAATCCTTGTTTTTGGTTTTCAACTCAACGAGCATATCATGTCGCCATTGCGATAATTGTTATCGGAAAGAAGAGGCGACACCAAGACAAGAGCAAGATTCTCACCGGGGTGAGGAAATAGGGGATGTGCCGGATTAGTGAGATGATCAGAATATGGGTTAAGGGGCACATGATTTATGGGAGAACCAGAGGATAATGTAGGATTGGCCATGGCAAGAAATCAACAAGAAAGGAAAAAATGCGGAAGGCGATTTAAATCTGATACCATGTTAGATATGTATAAGCCATGAGAGAAAGAAGAAAGACTGCGTACAAAAACGCCCAAGAAAAGTTTGGTGGAAAAACAATTCAAAGAGAGTTTGCTTGCTTCTTGATTTATTAGAACCTTTGTGCAATATATAGAGTACAATGTCTCATCGTATAAAGGGAAAAGTAAAACCAAATAAAGAAGAATATTTGATAATAATAAAAGATAATCAAATATATGATATCTCTATCAATATAAATAAAAGCAGGAGATATATAATATCTTTATCATCAATGCTCAAGTAGAGATGGCAAATAAACACGTCCCCGTGGGTATTGTCTGAACCCGTCCCCGTTTTGACGGAGAATCCCCGCATTGACTGGGTATGGGTATGGGGAATCCCCAATTTTTTTAATTGGGTATGGGTATGAGTATGGGGATGTACATATACCCGCCATAATACCCGTCCCCGTTTAAATTATTAAATTAATTAAGTAACCATACATACATACATACATATATATATATATATATATATATTATTTTTTATTTCTTCTAATTATTTGGTTTGTCATGAAACTCATTCACATCTCAATTATATTTTTCATCTTATCATGACATTTATGTAATTATGTTAAAAAGATGTATGTCAATTAAAATTCTTTTATGTCTCACATTCAGTGGCAGAGGAACATTAGTGCAGGGGGTGGCCATGGGCCCCTCTCCTCCCCCACAATTTTTAATTTTTTATATTATATATATATATATATATATATATATATATATTAATTATTTTCAATTTTTTAATTTTTTTAATTATATGTAACATATAAAAATTGATAAAAGTTAAATGAGGTATTTTTTATTTATTTTATAAGGCATAACATTTAATGTTAATAAATATTAAAATATAAAATAAAATGTAATAAATAATAAAAATATTTATTAAGATATTTTTTATTCTCTTTCTTATTGTATTTTTAATTTTTTCACTAGTTATATTGATCTCACACTCTCACATGTTTTCTTTTCGTTTTGAGAAAAAAGAAACAGTTAAATACAAACTTATTCTTTTTTTCTTTCATTTATCATTTGTTCTCTTTCATTTGTGAAGACAAAAGGTAATTCTCTCGCATTACTTGATAGTGAAATATTTGTTTAATAGTTAACATTATTTTTTACCACATGAGCCTTATATTCATTTTTTATGATTTTAGGAAAAAAATGATTGTACTATGTGTTTTTTCATAATCATCTTTTAATAGGACTTGATTGTCATTGATTTTTTTCTTTTAGTAACTTAATTTTTATTTTTTAATTAAATTATGATAAATTATTTTTTAATCTTAAACTTGAAAAAGAAATATGTATATTGATAAATAATAAAAGAATAGATTTATTTCTTAAAAGTGATAAAAAGAAAGCTATTGGTGAAGATGATATCAATACAAATTCAATATCTTAGCTTTATGTATCCTGAATCATGATACAAATGATCATATTGTTCTATTAGAACGTGTTTTATATTAATATTTTGGAACATGTTTATATTTACATTGAAAAAGAAATAGTTTCTCAAATATTTTTCTAACATATTTTTCAACTTATCATACCCTTAATTATACATTTGTCTTTCCTTGTGCGATTTATTTCAATAGTCTCTCAAATTGTTTGTAAACATTTGTTAATTTTTTAATATTTTTATTTGTTGTTTATTTTCATTATGTAGAAATATTATTTCAATATATTTTATCTAATTATTTTTTATTTTCTAACTCATTATCAATCATATTGTAATCTTTTCACTATAATTATATAAATAACTTTTATTTACTACAATATAAAAATTTAATCTAATTGTCATGAATATTTTTTTTTCACCATCCAACATAATTGAAGTTCAAAAGATACGAGATCTATGTTAAAATTTTATTGTTATGATTATTATTTGTTCTTTATATCATTTTGATCAAGTAATGTATTATAACTTTTATTAGTGTATAAAAAAGAGATTCATTAGAATTTAAAAGATTGAAGTAAACAAACATTTAAAATATATTTTAATTTGAATATTTGTTTTCCTTTTATATTTTTTAAAAAATATTTTAAAATTTTATCAACTAGGTTTCATTAATGTTTGTAAATTTAATAAATATGTTGGTTCTCATGAAATTTTATTTGGTATTATAATCTAAAATGTATACAATTATAATATATTTTAAACTTTTATTATCATTATTATTTATTCTTTGTATCATTTTGATCAAATGATGTATTATAACTTTTATTAGTGTATAAAAAAGAGATTTATTAGAATTTAAAAAATTGAAGTGAATAAACATTTAAAATATATTTTAATTTGAATATTTATTTTTCTTTTATATTTTTAAAAAAATATTTATAAATTTTATCAACTATGTTTCATTAATATTTGCAAATTTAATAATTGTTTTGGTTCTCATGAAATTTTATTTGGTACTATAATCTAAAATGTAAACAATTATAATTTATTTTAAAGTATTTGATATCGAAGAAACAATCATCCTTCTAATATTGAATATTTGATAATATTATGTTTCCTTTACCATAATTTTTTATTATTTTATAAAAATTAATTAAATTAATATTGAAGTAGTAAGAGAATGGGTATGTGTATGGGTATGGGTACGAGATTATACCCGTTACCCGGTGGGGATGGGGATGGGACAAAAGTTTGATAACTGTTGGGTTTGGGTATGAGGATGGAGATACATTTTTCTTACGGGATGGGTATGGGATAGCGAAACACGTGCCCGCCCTGCCCCGTTGCCATCCCTAAGCTCAAGCACCACTTAGGCAACGCTCAGTGCTAAACATTTCGTATTTTTCAATGCTCAACGGTGAAGGCTACTACTCAACGTCACACAAGATATCAAAACTTTCAATTTGTGGTCCTTGAGTAATCTGGACTTGTTTCATGGTTCCAATTGGTACTTCTACCTTAGGTACTGGTCTAAAATAGTTTTTAAATCCTTGTAATTAATACCAATTTGATCAAGACTCAAATTCCATTTTCCTCAATTGCCACTATATCAAACAAGTAAACAAAATCCAAAAGATCACACCAAATTTCACACACCATCCACATGCATACCAATAAATCTATCACAGCTGCATAATTACTCATAAAAAACTGAAAGAAAACAGCCACAATCTGAAACATCAAACTTACGCATACTGACATTACTAGCTTCCCTTACCTTGATTGCTCAATTTCAAAATCCTAAGATACCAATCTTCCTTCAACACACAAGGTGCTCTATCTACGCATAAAAACATCACAACCATAATTAGACCATACCCTTATGATCATTTATCATTAGAGACTCAAAAAGAAGACTAAAGGAACATATGCAACCTTATAGAGAGACACATGCAAAATTGATCAAAATACATAAAGGAAAAGCTGAAAATCAACTTATTCAAATTGAGAAATTGATCAGATAGATTTGGAGATCTCACTGCAAGGATCACACCAATGGTCTCCGATCTTCAAACAAATGATCATAGGGTTAAATGGTTTAAAGAGGGTAGAATTTTCTTAGAAAAGTATTTTTAGATAGATGGTGTGTTTTTTAAGTAATGAGATCCTTTTACGAAATTTCTATTTATACATAAGCTTTTTATTATTAAAATAATAGGATCTCATTATTTTAAAACACAGCCACTCAAAAAACCTAATATACTAGGTTCTCACATTCTCTTGAACAACAAAATTTTTGACCTCGAAAATTGACTTACTAGAGAACATATGTGGGTATGACTACATCACATCCTTCTTTAACTCCTTTAACTCTCAAGTAGATTCACATGTTCTCGTACCCCAAACAACCTTGACAAGACTGGTGGATTTTCCTCTAAGTTGCTTTGTTTGGTGATCCACTATACCAATAGGTTGCACCTCGACTTAGAGATCTTCTTTGACTTGCAATTCCTCTATTTCCAACACATGAGAAAGATTAGGCGCATACTTCCTTAACTTAGAGACATGAAATACCGAATAAAGATTTGCTAACTAAGGAGGCAAAGCAATCTAATAAGCCACTAGTCCAATTCTCTTCAAGATTTGATATGGGTCAATGAACTTGGGAGAAAGTTTCCTTGAACGAATAGCCGTCCCCATAGTAATGCTTGGGGTTATTTTCGAGAAAACATGATCCCTAACTGCAAACTCCTACTATGTGATTCCTTTATTCTTTCTTTTATCTTCTTTACTTTTTCCATAGTCAACCGTAGCAACTCTAGGCCCACCAACACTGCCTCTCTATCTTGATACCAACATAAAGAGGTTCTGCATCTTCAAACATATAAAGCTTTGTATGAGACCATACCAATACTTTCATGGTAACTGTTATAGTAGGTAAACTATACTAAAGATAAAATTTCATCCCATCCACCCAAATGATTAAGCTCACATGTCCTCAACAAGTCCTCAAGTGATTGAATTGTTCTCTCTAACTACTCATTAGTTTATGGATGATATGATGAACTCGTTTTCAACCTATTACCCAAAGCGCCTTGCAATGTTTGCCAAAATCTACAAGTGAATCATGGATCTTAATATGAAACAATTGCTCGAAAGTACTCCATGCAACCTCATTATCTCCATGATGTACAACTGTGCTAGTTTAACCATAGGCATCCTCAGATTTACAACTGGAAAATGAGCATTTTTTGTCAACCGATCTATTATCACCTAAATTGCATCATGACTCTTCATAAATCATGGTAAATGGATAAAAAAATCCATAGGAATGTTATCCTATTTCCACTCTCGTATTTCTAACTGCTAAAACATCCCTTTTGGTCTCTAATGTTCCACCTTTGCTTTTTGGCAAGTCAGGAAAGTGGCTACAACCTGAGCTCCATCGTGCTTTATGCCTGACCACTAGAAAGATTCCATCATGATACATCTTACTCATGTCATAATGCATTCTAAGACAACTCTTGTGCCCTTCTTCAAGAATTATATTCTTCAATCCTATATCATCAAGTATACAGACCCTACCTTTGAACCTTATCACACCATTAGATCCCATCGTAAAATCCTTAACTTGCTCGATGCCAAACAACCCCATTATTTTTTGCAACTTGAGATCTGCCAACTACTTACCAACCCAAGAAAATCACTAGATATAATCATATGACTACATCTAAGGGCATCTTCTCCTAAAACCACATGTAACTACATATCTTTAAAATTCTCCACCAGTTCAAATGTTGAATCATTATATGAGATACGTGCATTGTTTTCCTACTCAAAGCATCTACCACAACATTTTCTTTCCCTGGGTTGTATAGTAGTTCGAAGTCATAATCCTTTAGGAATTTTATCCATCGCCTCTATCTCATATTCTACTCTTTTTTATCAAACAGGTACTTCAAACTCTTGAGGCCATTGAAAACTTGAAAATGCACATCATACAAATAGTGCCTCCAAATCTTCAAGGCAAACACCATTGTTGCCAACTCCAAATCATGAGTAGGATAGTTCTTCTCATGAATCTTTAGCTACCTTGAAGGATAAGCCACAACACTCTTTTCCTACATGAGCACACACCCTAATCCTTGATGAGAAGCATGATTGTAAACCTCAAAGGATTTGCCTATGTCAGGGATTATCAACATCGGAGTACTTGTCAACCTCCACTTCAATTGACTAAACTTTGTTTTTGGATTGAATCCTAAGTTCCTAATGTAACATGCATATTATTTATGCATCATTTATATGATTCCTAGACATTGTATGTTCTTTACAAGTATCGTATTTATCAATAACTTGTTGTAGTAGTTGCTAAACAAAATGATCAAGTGAACCAGTCATTGATTTAAGGGGAAAACTGGCTTAACAAATTCTTCACAAAATTTATATCTAGATTTGACATGTTGCTAAGTTTTTTCCTCCAATAAACTCACAGGTTATCTTGGTATTCTCTACATCCAATTGTTAATATAGTTATAATGAATCCTCCATTTGGTATTCGAAAAAAAAGGTGCATATTTGGATTTTCTTTCTGTTGCTTTGAAGGTAAGCTAAAACATCAAACCTTGGTTATAAAAGCATGACTGATGAAAATTCTAATATTACCTATGTACCTATATTGCTTTGTCAGGTTGCTTCTCTAGTTGTTTATTTCTCTCTTGAGACTTCAACAAGAGATGTTGAGATCTTGAAGCATGTTCAAATTTTTATAACTTATTATCTCTTATGCCATATATTAGTTTATTTTGTTTCCACAAATGTATATGAAGCCATAAGGTATTGACCATCCCATTCTACTACTTGAACCTCTGCACTTGATTTTCACTAGTGTGGTATCATTCTATCAAGATTATTCTATACTACGTTCTAGTTATAGCTTTTGAATCTAGCTTGCATTTTGAGTTGAGGCATAGCATGAATCAATTATATAATTTTAGACTAAAACAATTAGATGGTTCAGGTTGTGGGTTTAATATGAAATTTAGCATTTTAGACTAAAATGGACACAAAGTTTGACGTTGCCCCACCTTACATGTTTCAACTTTGTTTTAATAAAAACATAACATAACTAGGTTAAAAATGAAAATTGAAACATTGAATTACACATACACCTATTAAATATATAGCCAAGTATTGGGTAGAGTTTGATTTATTTTAGGAATTGTCTTTGATTTAGTTCAAATACTGTCTCACTTCAGCATTTAAAGCACAATTGTTATGAAGCAATAAAATTATGAACTATTTAATCTTACATAGATTGATATAATATTTAGTGCATTAGAATTCAATTTTTTTGAACTAGAGAAGCTTTTCTACTTAAATGTTCCAAAACCTGTTGATAGTGGTGGAAAATCTAGAGAGCGGGGCAAGTCTGTTGGATCTAAAACTAATAGAGTCACCTTAGGCTTTGTTCAATTGGGTGGATGGATTTGAGGGAGAGGGAGTGGATGAGTTTGAGTGGATTTGAAAGTGAAATGTGTGTTGTTGTTTTTAAGGGATTTATAGGTGATTGTGAGTGAATTTGGAAGTTTGAGAGAATTTGTGAATGATTTTATTGATGTGATAAATTAAAAAAATGTTTAAATAGATATAAAAGATAGATTACCATCTTGTCCTTTGTGTAATAAGTAGTATAAATTAGTATTTGTATTAGTTATAATTATTTTATTTATTTTTTCTGCTATTACAATTGAAAGCAATAAATTATAAAAATTAATAAAATAATTTAATTTTTTCATAATATTGTAAAAAGTGTTACACACACAAAGGGATCAGATCCACGAGTAAGGGATCGAATCCCACTCTCCAAGTAGACTAGATCCATTACAAACAAGAGGGGATCAGATCTACCAAGTTGGGATTGGTTCCAACCGTACATGGGATCGATCCACTCTACTATGAAACTTCTCATATCCGTTCCAAACAACCATGGGATTGGATCCAACAACCCATGGATCGATCCTTGAGTGGATTGGCACGACACCGTGAAAGTCATGAATAATACGTGGATAAATCGTGACTCAAGATAAAATTGTCTTTGCTGCAATGATCCCTCCAAATCTGTTATACTCCCACAAGATTACAAAATACATGCATCCCGCAAATCGCTGTAATCACTCGCCTTTAAGTCATCTGAAACGAATGCCATAATAACCCGCTAATCCATCTTTTGATTTCTATCAACACCCAATTTCGTCCGGATTATAATTTTATTTTATTTATTTTATTTTTATATTTATATTTATATTATTTTATTTCATTTTTTTCTTGTCTTATTTTAATTTTTATTGTGTTATATTTTGTCCTTTAAACTTATTTTATTTTTATTTTTATTTTTTTTACTATTTATTATTTTAAAAAAAGGGAAAAAGAAAAATTGATTGAAAAAAAAGAGGGATAAGATAAAAAAGAAAAACAAAAAAAAAACAAAAACAAGGAAACATAAACAAATTTGAAAAAAAAGAGAAAAAAATGCATTCTCTTGATTGCCTGGCTCTTTCCTTATTTGGTACCCTGAAACGTCCATTGGCTGAACTGCTGCTACTTACCATCCAAAAGAAGAAACTGGATCAGTGAACCATGGTGATAGACCGGAGATGAATGGATTGATTGAAAAGGAAAAGTGCTATGCTAGAAATAGAGCAATGGGGAAGCAACCGCCACTTCCCACCTTACGTCTCTGGATCGTGAACAAAAAGGGACAAGCTCTCAGAACAAAAAAAGAAAGGGGAGAAAGCAGATACATAGAGGGATGAGAAGGGATATACTCTCTGGATAGACCTCGAACAGATTGGAATTACAAAAGGATTTTAAGAACAGAGAGGGAGAACAAGGAAAAAAAAGGAAAGAGAAAACAGCTCGGGGAACCGCAAACTTGAACGAGCAAACCCAAGATCACCCAGAGGAGCTTCTAAGAGGTAAGCACTGAGCCTGAGCCTTCAATACTTATGTGTGTGAGCATGATTAGTTGTGTGTTGGGTTAGCTATATTTGATCTATTACTGGTTCACGGTTCCAATATGTTTATGTGTGGAGACCGTTGTTGCATACACTAAACTCGTCCTCCATTCAACTCATGCTTCACTCTGTCGTCACTGCCAACTCCTATGCTAACACTTTCACCCCCTTCCTCAATGCTATGCGTAACCAACACACTAGCATAGACCACAACCCCTATTCTACACATTTTCATCATCTCCATTTTCATTCTCCTGCAACCTGCACATAACAACATCCATCTTTAACTCATCATAGCAGTATCACATTTCACTCTTGTCTTCTACCAACAACTAAGCACCCACACTCAGTCCTAACCAGTGCCACTATCCCTTTCGGCTTTCATCTTCAAGCACGAACTCCAACCTTCATCCAACACCAAGCTTTTCTTCCTCATTTTTTCATCACCATCAGATTCATGTGCCCATAGTCCACTCCACTCACCCAAAATCAGCCCATCCCATACGGTCACCAACGGGCATCATCACCTTCGCCTACGCGTTCCACCTGCACAAATACAGATAAACACCAAATTCCTACATTATCATTTTCACACCTAACCACAAGAACAAAAAACTGGAACCTCAATTCCAGTGCCAAAAACTTGTTTCATCTTCCCAATTGTTCATCCAATCGAAACAGAGAAACAGAGAAGAGAGAAAATTGACGCCGGCGAGTCGAAGATTTGGATGGTGGAGTGTGGTCGCATGACGTTTTTGGACGTAGTCGCGGTGTGGTCGGCACAGTGGTGGCGAGTTGAGGGAGTCATGGCGCTTTTCTCTCTCGCGGAAGAAGAGAAGCAAGGATAGGAGATGAGTGGACGACCGATGACAGTTGGAATCGCCGACGGTAGTCTCCGGCGGGCAGGGCTGCGCAACCGCGAAGGGGTTTGGTGCAATTGTGTGGTCATGCGAGGAAGAAACTGGTCCTGTCTTGCGCGAGAGAAGAAACGATAATGGAGATGATTTGGGGAGTTAGGTTCTTACCGGTGATGCTTCCAGTGCAATTGTTTTATATTTTACTCGTTGCACCCCATCTTTTAATACACACACCTCATTTACTTTATGTACCTCCCACTAATTACTCATGTATTCCCATATTTTGTTTCCCACTTTTATCCTTCTAATAATTTCATCCTTTTATTTATTTATTCTCTTATTATTAAAAAAAACAAATGTATTTGAAAATTATAAAAATTAAAATGTAGAAAAAAATCAAAAAACTTATCTTTCATTCTTATTGTGTTTGTCCGGCTGCTCGCGTCGTATGACACTTTCTTCCAAATAATTTCAAAAAAAAAATATCAAAAATGGTTTTCTTTCTCTTTTAGTGTCTGTCCGACCGTTCGCATCGTGTGACACATATTTTCAAATAATTCAAAAAAAAAACACCAAAAAATATAAAATTTAAAAATTATAAAAATATCAACATTTTCAAAAAAAAAAAAAATATCTTTTTAAGAACTACGTGATCCTTGATTCTCCATTGTGAGATACGTAGGAGCAAGGCCCGTCCTTGTCAGGTTCACCTTAAAAAAAAAACTCAAATCATTTTCTCAATTGTTTCCAAATATCTTTTAAAGAACTACGTAACCCTGGTTTCTCATTTTTAATGAGAATACGTAGGACCAAGGTCAATCCTTGTCGGACCCAAAAAATTAAAAAAATATTTTTGTTTCTTTTTAGCAGTTTAGTCTTATTATTTTTGGGGAAAATTAACATTTTGAAAATCACATCAACTTTGCATTTTTAATTAAAGGTACTGCCCTCGGGCAGACGCTATAGGGTGCTAACACCTTCTCTACGCGTAACCGACTCCCAAATCCAAAATCTAGTTTTTCGCAGGCTTGTCTTATCTTTATGGTGACGATTCCAAATATCTTTTTAAACCCGTTTTCTTTTTCGGTTCGCCTTCTCGTTGCGATGTCAGTTGCGACAATTTCTTTTCAAACAGAAAATCTGTTCAAACGAACATGCCCTTAGTATTATTCTACACACTCCATCTAGAAATATAATTCACCATGATTTATAGTTTTACTTTACACCTTGATAGCTGATTCATTTAAATTTAGTATTGTTGATTGTACTAAATTACGTCAATGAAAAATATTGTTCTATTATTGTCACTTCTCTTCATTGTCTCTTCATGTTCCATAATTTAAAATTCTGATAATGTATATTTGATGAATTGTAAGATGATATTGGTGCAATTTTTTTCTTGTTAGTGCTTAAGCTAACATAAACTCATTTACTTGATTTTTATTTGATTCCCTATTAATGAATAGGCACTGAAGTAGGGTTATGAGATGTATCTCGAAATGGATTTATCATTTACAAAATTATAGTCATTTGCGTAGGCTAAGTCGACACTACACCGACGATAATGCGTTGAATATTGAAACATTTACAGTTTGTCACATCATACGTGGATTTGGTCGAGGCATCAAAAATTAATTATTATATTTTTAATGCCTTCACGTCAATCAAGTTGACGATAATCAAGAAGCAACTTAATTGGCCGACAAAAGCTCTCTTTGCATTGGGGGTATTGACGTGGTCCACGTCACTATCGTTGGATCAACGTTATCCTGCTCTTAGAGTCAGCTTTGACCTTTTGACATCCTATTTTCACCGACGTCAAATGTCAACATTCTTGTAGTGATTAAAATAAAATTATATATGGTCATGAACATGTGTATTTTTTTACTATTTAATAAAAAACCTAGATAATCGAATGACTTTATATATATATATATATATATATTATAAATTATATTTATATATATATATGTTATAAATTATATGATTAATTTTTTTTAATACAGTCTCAGTTAGTTTTTATTTTAATATAAGTATTAGAGAAAAGTTATTTTATACATGTCGAAACTAATTAATAGAAACAATATATCATCAAAGTGATCTCATATAAATTACTTCATTCTAAAATAGAAAAAATTATAAACTTGTAATCTTTAAAGCTTTGATCCTAATTTGTGTTTGGCACTTGTGGTATTAAATGGTTGTTGGGGATCTTTCCATTATAACGCGCTTTATGAGTATTGAGCCTTTGGCACTTTAGTTACAGAAAGGAAAAAAAAAAGTATTTCAAACTTGAAGCAAAAGCACGTCCATATATAGTTCATAAATATTTATAATATTCCAAAAAGAATTAATCTACCAAACATGGCATGACAGAACGCTAGAAAATTTGCTTTTGTATAGTAAACGTCGCTTTGGTTCGTCTGCATTAAAGAAAAAAGTAATAGCACAACCTAAAGAAGCATTTCACTGCTTATCCCAAAACAAAAATTTGTTCTTATTTTCATGTCTCCTTTTACACCTACTTTTCTTTTAACAACCCAAACTTATTTTTCCTTTTCCTCTCTTCCCATTCATTATTAGTCCTTTACGTTTAGAAAGAAAAGAAAAGAAAAATTAAATAGTGAGGTGTAGGAAGTGATAGGTGTTATTTTGATTTACCATAATATTATGTAATATTTTTATTTATTGGATACGATATATCATATCTTAATAAATTTATACACCTATTCATACTCATTATTTAATAACTCGGCAATAATCTACTTTTAAAGTTAATATAATAATTTAAAATTAAACTTTTATCTATATTCATATATAAAAAGAAAACTATTTTGGTGTATACATATCTTTTAAAAAGAAAGCATTTGGCCATGGAAAATATTTTCTTACGCTTACTATATTCACCACACCAACCTTATTATGTGCCAGATTGTTTGAATTTGCACACATGACTCGCTAATAATGGTAAATTTCATCACAGACCCACCTATCTCAAACGTCAAACACATTTTTGCGGCAGCATACAAGAAGTACACGGATGGTTGACGCAGAAAGGGTTCATATTTTTGGTCCAAATTCAAAACTTATAGCAAAAATATCAATTCTTTCCCCCTTTTTTTTTCAATTTAATATTGAGTCCTTTCACATTGGAGGACTAGGGATGGCAATTAGGGCCTGGCCCGCGGGCCCGGCCCGTAGGCCCGCAAAAAAAACGCGGGACGGGCCAGGATATTGAGCCCGCAGGCCCGCGCGGGCTCGGCCCGCATAGGCCCGCGACCCGCACGGGCTAGCCCGCGGCCCGCGCGGGCCGGCCCGCAAGCCCGCATAAAATTTAAAAAAAAAAAACTTGTACTTGTGTATATTAATTACTTCTTTTATGGACTATTGCATTAATATTTCAAATTCTTGTATAATTGGAAAAGACAAGTATTATGTAATTTTTAATGTGCTAAAATTTAAAGAATACATTGTGTATGTCATAGTATGAATATGATGAAAATGTTGAATTATC
>Ga0214544_1008588_pt1 | contig 16826 bp, 15 predicted proteins | sample CNSS3metaG_FD_160074 | JGI IMG/M metagenome (GOLD analysis project Ga0214544, IMG submission 160074) | Root nodule microbial communities from cowpea collected in UCLA plant growth center, Los Angeles, California, USA - CNSS3 | ecosystem: Host-associated > Plants > Roots > Nodule | place: USA...
GTGACATATTTCCTTCCATTCTATCGGCAGTAAGAACAATGGCTCTGATACCAGTTGTTGGGATTTTTAGGGCTTTTGATAATATGAGAGATATAAAAGATATATGAGAGATATATGTGATATGTTATACGGAGGAACATGTTTTTGTATTTTATTGATATACTCTATATATAGAGCAAAATATAACAAATATCAAGTATAAAATATTTAGAATATCTCACTCCTAATCTAAAATAATAATAAATTTCTAAAACTGAAACATATCTCTAAAACTGAAATATTTTCTAAAAACTAATTTAAATAAAAAAGATATTAAGTAATATTCTCAACACAAATCATATAGTATTTTAGGTTAGATCCTATCATTTATTTCTTCCTAAACGTAAATAAAATATTCAAATTAGTTAACAATAATATAAAATCATTATATTAAAAAAATAATACTGTTACAATCTTAAAATTTTACCATCACAATTACATTCTACTCTTTTTTCTTTTATTATTATTATTATTATTATTATTATTATTATTATTATTATTATTATTATTATTATTATTATTATTATTATTATTATGTTTGGACATATTTGTAACAATTTACTATTATCCTTTTGGATAAAATTATTATTCACATATACTCTTCTCACTACAAAAATTAATTTTTATGACATTTAAATGCCATAAGTACAATAATGTGAGTTTAACAAATATTGTTTCCACTTCCAAAAAAAAATTAAATTATTTACGGATAATTACATACAGACTAAAATATATTGACAAACTATGTTTTACATACAGATTTTATATACATTTTTTTCTTGTACGTAAAACCTCATTACATATTGTCACAACCTAAATCACGACGGGATGGCTAACTCGAAAAAAAATTAAGAAAAAAAATACTATATTGGTCGTCACAACCATACTTTATTTTAGAAAACAGTGGAAAACCATAAAATAAAACACGTGGTATGCAAAAATCGAATTTTGAGTCTAGGAGTCAGTTACATTGTAGGGAAGGTATCAACACCCTACCGCACCCGCCCAAAGACAGTACCTTTAACTAGATATACAAAGATGATCTGGTTTTCAAGATGTTTAATCATCCCAAAAATAATATAAAAAAAAAAATAATTTAGGGACCCGACAACGATGATTTCTCGCTCCTACGTATCTCTATTCATAATAGAGAATCAATGTTACGTAGTTCTTTGATACAAAAGGTTTTGAATATTAGTATTTTTAATTTTTTGAAAATATTTTGAACAAAACGAAAGACATTAAGTACTAGGCCGATGCGGACCATTGCTCAAGTACTCATACCTTTTAAAAACATATTTTGATTATTTATTGAAAAATGAGAGGCATTAAGTACTAGACTGATGCAAATGATCACACAAGTACTTGTGCTTTTTAAAAAGCACAATTTGATTATTTATTAAAAAAGAAATGTATCAAGTACTAGTCAGAGTGAATGATTTCTTGAGTACCCATACCTTTTAAAAACATATTTTGATTATCACTTTTAATTTTGAAAAATAAGAGTCAAGTACGAGACAACATATATCCATGATTTATTAAAAGCACTAGAAAAAAGAAAAATTAGGAAATAAGCTTAAGATTAAATTTATTTAACGGGTATATAAAAGAAATCAAACTAAAACATGTTATTATAAGTAAAAGGTTAAATAGAAATTAAGAATAAAACTTAATCTAAAAAACACATGTTTAAGGATCTGTAACATCCCATTCTATTAGTATAAAACTATTAAAATAAGGCATTTCATATTATAATATAAAGTACAACATGCGACAAAAGTGTATGAGAATCAACCTTCTACAGTTATTCAAAATATACCAAAGCAGGAGTACCATAGGCACAAGACAATGCCATAAACAGAACTTAAATATGAAATAGTTTGACAAAAGGATTGCTCAACAGAGCAAATAATTAAAGTTAAAAATGTTCTTCAAAATGGTGCTCCAAAGAGTAATAACTACCACCTAGTCTAAACAACAACATCTCCACCATCAGAACAATCTCTAGGAATCTCCACATCTGCTCACACCAAAATTTGATGATCATTGCAAAAAGGAAAACCATACAGGAAACAGACACAGAGAGAAAAGGGTAAGCTAATTGGAAAAAAAAAAAAAAATACACACACACACACACACACACACATATATATATATATATATATATATATATATATATATAACACTAAAAAGAATTGCATAATAATGCACCAATTACACCAAGCTAAGCAATATCAACTAACACATCACACATGATGACACTCTAGACTCAATTATCCAAATCTAGACATTGATGTATGATTCTTGGTGGTTTTTGCACTTGTGGTTGTAAGACCCGTGAAAATTAATTAATTAAATAAATAAATAATTAATAAATGCGAGTAGTGGGAGCCTTTATGACATTAAATATTGATGGATGTGATGTGGAAAAGTATTAGCTCAAATGGTTGAGAGTACTTTATTGTGTGAAAGGACTTGAGTTCAAGTCCTATGTATGCTAATTGTGTATTATTTAAATATTATTATTTTTAAATATATGTTGATCATGTTGACAGATAATATAACCATTGAATTATATTAGTCATCATGGAATATGAATTGGTTGAATGGTTGAGCATTGATATGGAATTAGCATGGTTGTGGGTTCAAGCCTTGGAGAACCTAAATTAAACTTTATTTTTGCAAAAGTTAGTTTTTGCTTGAATGTGAAAAGGTATAGGAACCCTAGCTATTTAAAGAGCAGCCAAGAGTGGCTGTAAAACAACCCACGAGACATTGAATGACCATTAACATTCCCATTAAGTCTCATTTTCGTTTTTGGGTAATTAACTTAGCATTAAGGCACCATTAAAAGGCTAATTTGTGGTTAGAAGAAGGGTTTTGCAAGGCTGCCATTGTGCTTAGAAAATAGAGTACGAAAATTGAGAGTTGTGAGGATTGAGTGAAGCATTGAGGCTGAATTGAGGGGAGCTAAGTAAGGCTATTGGAAGCAAGGGAGAATCAAGGGCTACTCAAGTTTTAAGCAAGGGAAACCAGGTTAGGGGAGCTGGACTGCGTTTCTTTTATTTTCTGCATAAATTGTACGAATTATAACATGTATATGTATGATTGATTCCCTACATTTCTCGAAATTTGTGTTTCTGAAAATTTTCCAGAAATTGCCTAGCAGACGATGAACTGTCGCCATGCGACTCATCCTTGTACTGCTTGTTTTTGGGTTCCTGAGCAGGAACCGCCTGGCGACATATCCTTGGCCGCTAGGCGACACATGGCTGCAACCCAAATTTTGGGTTTTTGGTTGAATTGCCTGGCGATGATGAATACCCGCCAGGCGACAAGAGTCGATTTAACTCGATGTTGGAGTTTTGGGGTTTTTGGGGTTATTTTGATCGGGGAAAAGGGAAGTTTCAAGTGATTATATGTGATTAGAAGTGTTACATTGATGTATTACTTGTGATTCGAAGTTAAATTCGATAAAATTGCCATGAACATCCTTTTTAGGGTTGGAATTTAGGGGTTTTGATGAATTGAGAGCTTGGTTGTTAATTCCATTTGGATTGTTGCTGGAGATAGCTAAACAAATCGAATATTGAGTCAAGGTTATTATATGCGTGTGTGAAACAGCTGAGTAATGCAAGAAAAGCATTGGGAAAATGAGGGGGGTTTCGCAGGTGCTGAAATTCTAGAAATTTGCCTAGAAACACATGCACCACCTGGCGGCACGTGTCCTGCCGCCAGGCGCCAACGCAGGGACAATGGGTCTGTGTGGCTGCGAGGGGAAATTCTGATTTTTCTTTGGTATTTTGATATCCAGTTGTTGGGGGAAAATTGGATTTGGAGAAATTCTAAAGGATAATGGGGAATGAATAAATTTGAGGGTGAAGTGGAATGGGAAGAATAAGGATTTGTGGTATTTTACAATTAGTGCCTAATTAGGAGTAAGGAATGAGATTGGCTGGGAAGAATCAAGGGAAAATATTTAGGCATTTGGAATTTAATATTAGGTGCCTAGTGAGCCAAGAGTATAACCAAGTTGTCTAAGGGATGAATAATGTGGCATGAATTACAAAGGGTAACTGAATATGACAAAATAGGTATATTACAAAGTGATCAAAGGGTGTAAAACTGGTTAGTGGAAATTGACAAGAACGAGTATATTGACTAAAGCAATTGGGATAATATAAAGTTAATAAAATGTTGGTGGTTCAATTGATCTTACATAGATTTACTTGATATAATGGAATTGGGAACCCATATGAGTGTAAGGACATTAGTAATAACACAACTATTAGTAGACTCGATACTATGGAGATGTGCAATTACGTGACTGAGGGGAGCATGAGAATGAAGTGCAGAAAAACAAGAACTGTTTTTTGTATTGGTGTGGTGCCTGGCGACAGAGTTCAACCCGCCAAGCGATAATCACTATTCCAGAAGCTCTGTATGATGCGAGGCACCTGGCGGTGAAGGACGTTCTGCCAAGCGATAGTTGCAGAGGCAGTGAGGAATGAGGCGCTTGGTGCTTGGCCGTACGCGTCCTCCGCCAGGCGATCTGGAAGCGGCAGCGCCTGACGCCTCGTGAGCAGCGCCAGACAATCTGGTGGCAGCAAAATGATGTGTTTGTTGTTTGGTTGTGTGATCTACAAGGCTTTAGTGATGCTTCAAAGGTGGGTTGCTGGTGTTCCTTGAGTTGAGCTCGAGATAGGGGTTAAGCACGTGACATTTCACGAGTTGAGCTCGGAATGACATCCCTCGAGTTGAGCTCGGGATGGTGGATGAACACGAGGAACCTTTAAGTTGAGCTCGGATTGGCGAGTGTTGCCGGTGTGAGTGTGCTGGTTATGGCCAATATGGATGGGTCTAGATGGATTGTCCTCTTTAGTGATTAGCGGACAAGTTTGGTAGTCTTGGGATGTTACGAACTATGTTCGTATTTGGGAACTCCACCCGGCGTTACGGTGTGTGATCTGTAGCATGGTTTCCCACACGTATTCTATCGGTTGTGGTTGATAGGTATGGCAGCAAGACATCTTGGGGTATTCATGAGAAGACGTAGACACGATTTACATGGTTGTGGCCATGTGGTATGGATTCAAAGGAAGGAAAATCCTTTGGTGTGTTTGTGTGTTATACATCTGAATGTGCTATATCTTATGTATATATGTTTATTCTATTTAGCTCACCCTATTGTGTTTGGCGATGATCGTGTACTCGGTATGCGTGAGCAGATGATGTTTCAGGTGGATCCGGTGAGACATAGAGACGGAGCAGGGGCTAGACTTGGGATAAATATTTTTATCAGAGATTTCCTATTTTATGATTTTGAATAAATTGTAATCATTTACATTACCAGACTTTTGGATGATTATAATGATATTTAAAATTCTGGAATTTTGGACTATTGCAAATGAAATAAAAGTTTCTAAATTTCCCGTGTTCTTGGTAAATGAAGTTGTATTAATTGACTTGAAATTACTTTTTCTTTATTTCATTATTTAAATTCGTAATATCCGGTCGGGATGTTACAGTGGTGGCCTCTACTACCTGTAGAATCAATGTCAATGAGTTTCACCTTACCACACAAGGTTAGTCCCTTTAACCATCATAAGAACCCTGAGGTTGTTCTTAAAGACAAGACCTCCCCCCTTTCACCACATTACTCATTCCACTCTACATGAGTCTTGAATGAGCATTAGAGTATAAGGATAAACCACCAGTATTGACTCCTTACATCAATGAACACACTACTAATTAAATCAAATAAGATTTCCCCCATGCAATCTCCTATATTATCACACAAGCATTTGAAAACACATATTAGAAACCGTACAACATATGTCTCTCTTGGAAAATAAGTAATTCTTATCATTTTTATCCAATCCAACATAACAACACATTATGCAAATAATTTGGGAAATTAGATATAAAATTGCAGCTTGTGTAAAGCTCCAAAAATTTTGTATTTACATTAAATTAAAGATGATTGAATCAAGAACTCGATGCAAAAGTATCAATCCGATTGGGTAGCTACAGAAAAAGTTATGCAGTAAACAAGTGAGAAAGGTTAAAGCTACCAACAACCTAATCTAAGGGAACCTTTATAAAAAACTGCTCTCACTATAGACTTCCAAACAGAGATCATAACAATCAAAACAAAGCATCATATGTCTAGGACCTGCTGTAAAAATTTCAACTTGTTCTGATGGTTAACAAAGCGGGAATTCAAAATTTCGCGAGATAAGTCAGAGTTGGAAAACTCAACTAGCCCAGCGAGATATTCGGCTCGCCCAACTAGATATTGGACTCGCCCAACAAGTCTACATAACGCAGAAACGCGAATTCTACAATTATCACAGCATCAAATGAACCTGAAATCCGTTTTAAGCCCCATGTAAGTAAAAAAGATTTCCAATTTCACATTACAGTCTCAATTTCCATCAAATTTATCTTAAATCACATTCATTCAACAAAACCCGTAAATTTCTCTAATCCATAAATACCCAAACGTGAAATTCATCCCCATTCAATGCAATCATCAATGAAACATACTCGGCACATTTCATAATGAAAATAAGTGCAATTCATTTCAAAGAAAAATAATGAGTTCTTTAAACAACCCTAAGAGTAAAAGGGCATAGGAACCCCAAAACTCAACCCAAGGATTTTGAAGAGGAAGGACTTTCAGTCAGAAAGAGGAGGGCTTCGTAGTGGTCTCCAATCCAGTCTCTGTTACGAAAAGGATGGAAGATGTAGACGAGAAACAGAAGATTAGGGGTCTAAGAGTTAGGGGAAGTTAGAGAGGGAAAAGGGGAGATGATGGAAGGAAAGGTTTGGTGGAGAAAAGGGAGACTGATTTTCTCTTTACTGAAGTGTGGGTATTGAAACGTCTAATAAACTTAATAAAATTTGGTTAAAAGGACTAAATTCACGCATTTACAGAGTTGAAGGATTAAATTGGTTCAAGGTTTTCAAGAGGAACTAATTCCAAATTTCACTAGAAGTTGAAGGACCAAAAACATATTTAGCCCTATATATATATATATATATATATATATATATATATATATATATATATATATATATATATATATATATAACACTCAAAACAATTGCAAAACAATGCACTAATTACACCAAGCTAAGCAATATCAATTAACCCATCACACATGATGACACTCTAGACTCAATTATCCGGATTTAGACATTGATGTATGATTCTTGGTGGTTTTTGCACTTGTGATGGCCTCTACTACTTACAGAGTCATTGTCAATGGGTTTCAACCTACCACACAAGGTTAGTCCCTTTAACAGTCATAAAAACTCTAAGGCTACTCTTAAAGACAAGACCTCTTGCCCCTTTCACCATATGACTCATTCCATTCTACATGAGTCTTGAATGAACATTAGAGTATCAGGATAAACCTCCAGTACTGACTCCTTACATCAATGAACACACTACTAATTAAATCAAATAAGATTTCCCACATGGAATCTCTTATACTCTCACACAAGCACTTGAAAACGCATATTAGAAACCATACAACATTTGTCTCTCTTGGAAAATAACTAAATCTTATCATTTTTATCCAATCCAACTTAACAACACATTATGCAAAAAAATTGGGATTTTAGAAATAAAACTATAGCTTATGTAAAGCTCTAAAAATTTTGTATTTAATTTTAAATTAAAGATGATTGAATCAAGAACTCGATGCAAAAAGAATTAATCTGATTGGGTAGCTACAAAAAAGGTTATGTAGTAAACAAGTGACAAAGGTCAAATTCACGACTGTAGCTCTAGTAAGGTTATGCTGATCATATTTTCTAAGTAAACAACCTATTTTAGCTTATAATTACTATCACAACCGAAATTGCGATGGGAGAGCGAACCAAAAAAGAAAACGGGTTTAAAAAAGAGATTTGGAGTCGCCACCATAATTATTTCTAGGAAACTATGAAAAACTGTGAAAATAAAGCAAGCTTGCGAAAAATCAAATTTTTGGATCCGGGAGTTGATTACACGTAAGGAAGGTGTTAGCACCCTACAACGCCTACCCGAGGGCGATACCTTTAGTTAAAAATGCAAAGTTGATGTAGTTTTCAAAATATTAATTTTCTCCAAAAATAATAAGACAATAATGCTAAAAAGAAAAAAAATATTTTTTAATTTTTTGGGCCCGACAAGGATTGACCTTGGTCCTACGTATTCTCATTCAAAATGAGAAAATTAGGGCTACGTAGTTCTTTAAAAGATATTTGGAAAACAATTGAGAAAATGATTTGATTTTTTTAGAGGTGAACCTGACAAGGACTGGCCTTGTTCCTACTCAAATATCACGTAGTTCTTAATAAAGATTGTTGTTTGAAAATGTTGATATTTTTATTTTTTTTTAATTTTATATTTTTTTGGTATTTTTGAACTACTTGAAAATATGTATCACACGACGTGAGCAGTCGGATAGACACTAAAAGAGAAAGAAAATTATTTCTGATTTTTTTGAAAATGAGTGTCACACAGTACGGACGACCGGACAAACACTAAAGAGGAAAGAAAACTATTTTTGGTATTTTTGAAAATGAGTCAATAGTACAGGCGACCAGACAAACACTAAAGGAGAAAGAAAATTATTATTTTTTTGTATTTTTGAAAATGAGTGCCACACGGTGAGGGCGGTCAAACATACATAATAAAGCAAAAAAGAACATTTTTCATTTTTTAGATTTTTCTATTTTTTTGTAATATTTTATAGTTTAAAATATTTTCGTTTTCTTTTTTTTTTAGAAAATTATAAAAGTAGAATTTATTAAAAAAAAGGATAAAAGTGAAAAAACGAAAATAGGAGGGTGCATGAGTAATGTGTGAGGTGCATGAAGTAAATGTGGTGTGGTTATTAAAGGTAGGAGTGCAACGAGTAAAAGTTGAAAGTAGAGTGAACTTAGAAAGCGGGGTGTGAACTGTGAAGAGAAGTGGTGTTGGCAAGCAATAAAGGCCAAAACAAAAATACAAAGCAAAGGGAGTGGAATGCGAAAATGGTGGTGGTTCTGTGTGTGGGTACAGTGGCGTGATGGGTATGGTTTTGGGTGTATAAAGGTTGTTGATGGTGACGGTGAATCTCGTGGAAGATGAGGTGTGATGATTTGGTGGCTCTGGCAGGGCTGGAGTTGAATTTGGTTTTGTATGTATTGGTTGATGAATGCCGATGTTGAAAGAGTTAAGTGAATTTATGTGAGTGCGTGAAGGTGATGGATGAACTGGTTTGGCTGTTTGTGCATGTTCAAGATGAAAGTGATAATGGAGGAAAACTATGTTGCATAGGAATAATGGAGTAGAGTGGACTATGAAGAATGGTGAGGATCTTCACGGCTTTTGGCCTTTGCGTGTTTCTATTTTTTTGTTTTATGTAGGTTGGCTAAGAAAGAAAGATGAAGAAGATTATGATGGCCATGATGATGGTACGAAAACGGTGATGAGTGCACGATGATGCTTGCGGTTTTGATAGAGCATATTTCATTTTCCAGACTCAAACAACTATAGGGAGCACAATATATTTGACTCATAGTCCAAAAAGATGAAACCCAACATACTTACATCGTGCATATTCACAAATAATACTCAAGTATTGAGGACGAAACTCACCAACATATCAAGCCTAAACACAAAAACATCATGCTCATTCAAACAATCATTTATTCAAGATTGGGGTGCTTACCTCTTGTAGTTGCTTATCCCGATATCACCCCTTTCCTTCTTCTTTGGCTAACCACCTTTGTTATTCTCTCCGCACCACTCCCTCATCTTTGTTCTCCCGTTCCTCCCATTGTTCCCTTTTCATCTCCCCTTTTCTTTTTTTTTCTCATCCTCCCCCTTTTTTCCTTTTGTTCTATGTTATCAACTGTATTTTGAAACGGTAAAATCCTCTCGTATGAGTGAGCTGCCCGTGCTAGGAAATTGTCCTCTTTTCAAACAGCTATATTCCCCTTATTATCATGCTAGTTTCCCATTTTATGTATCTTTTGTTTGAAATTTTGCCAATGATCAAAAAGCATGAGGCAGGTTATCTTCCAACCACCTTACCACTGTTGCTAGGTTTGCTACTACGACTGTCATAGCTGCATTAGTGATATAGCCACCCAAACATTTCCTTCTTTTTCCAAGAACCCAAAAGTAGAGAAAAAACATAATTTAAACGTTTTTTGTTGCGTGAACGAGGAAGGAATAACAGGCCAAACCGATTGACTCTCATTTTCTAAAAATTCTTTTATACATTTTTATATGTTTTTTTAAGAGAATAAAATAAGATGATGCAAAAATAAAAGAAGATGAAAATAAAAAAACAAAATAAGATAAAATAAAAAAGGAAAGATAAGATAAAGTAAAAATAAAATAAATTAAATTAAATAAAAATAAAACAAGATAAAATAAAAATAAAGCAAGATAATATTAAAGTTAAAATAAGATAAAAAGTAAAAATAGAAATATATATTTATATTCACTTAAATATTCACTTTTTGTATTTTTTTAATTAAAATTTTTATTTCTTACCCAACCGAAATTTGATGTTGACAATTACAGAATGAGGTACTACAAAGAAGAAAAATAAGAAATTGATGAATTTTTGATGATTTTGTAGCAATTTCTCAAAGAGTTAAAAATGATGTAGCAGAGCCCCAAATTCGTGGTTGAGCTCTAGTACGACGGTCAAGGAAGAATCCAAAATATGACTTTTGAAGTTAAGCCACAACAAAATGGTGCTCAACAGGCGTGCATGGCTGAGCCATAAGAAAATGTGCTCACCACTTAAGGCGATGCATGGCTGAGCCACGAAAGAATGAGCTTAACATTTAAGGCGGCACGTGGCTGAGCGCCAAAAGTTGGGTTGAGCACCACCCAAAACTTTGTATAAATAAAGACCTTGGCTTTTCATTCTAAGCATTGAGTGGAGGCTGCACAATGTAGTATTATGACAAAATAGGGTCTGTGAGGCACGAGGGAGGTGCTCTTAGTGTAGATCTTATGTGTAGATGCTGCTGAAATTGCATTGTAATATTCTATGAGTAGTTAAACTCCCTTGTGTCCAGGTTTGATGTAATCAATTCTGATTCTATTCAGTTCTACTTCTTGGGTATTTATCTTTGCTTTCATTTAGTTGTTTGTGATTTGATTTATTCTTAATGATGACTTAATCACTCATTTATTTAACTGATTTGGATTTTGAGTCGAGAATCCGATCTCAAAATGTGGTCCCATCAAATCAAATCATTATACATGTACTGGATGCTTCATGGCATACCAGAGCAGATGATTCATGGCATACCATAGTGGATGTTGGAGGAAAGAGTCTTACACATTAAAGCAAAGACCCATTCTGCCAGGAGTTGAGAGATCATACTAGGGTTTGGAGTCCTTAGGTTCTAGTGTATTAGAGATGATCCTAGATATACATAGAAAGAGTACTCCCATGACATTGAATGATTTGTAAAGTAAGTAAACAAGATGGCAGTGGTGTTGTAGGAGAAGATGAGATGAAATCAATTCATAGCCCCTAGTCCACTTAATCTATCTAATAACTACTATTTTTATTTAATTGTACTCTCTATCAATCAAAAATCCAAAAATCAAAATACTAATATACTTGCTAAATCCCTATGGATACGACACTTGTTGATACTACTACGTACCAATACACTTGCTGGGAAATGGTTGTTGAAAAATAGTCATCAATACCCAAACATGACATTCATCCCCATTCAGTGCAATCATCAATTAAACATACTCGTCATATTCTGGAACAAAAATAAGTACAATTCATTTCAAGGAAAAAGAAGGAGTTCTAGCTTTCCTTACCTTTAAACAACTACCAACTTTGAGAAAGGAAAACCCTAAACTAAAGAGGGCATAGGAACCCAAAACTCAACCCAAGGATTTTAGAGAGGAAGGATGTTCAATCAGAAAGATGAGGGCTCCGTAGTGGTCTCCAATCCAGTCTCTATTATAAAAATGATGGAAGATGTAAACGAGAAGCAATAGATTAATGGTCTGAGAGTTAGGGGAAGGTAGAGAGGGAAAATGGGAGACAATGGAAGGAAGGGTTTGGTGGAGAAAAGGGAGACTGATTTTCTCTTTACTGAAGTGTGGGTATTTAAACAAAATGGGTTTCACAGGATCAACCATGTCATTTCATGGTCAATACACATTTATACATTATAACATGTGACACATAACCACATCTAAAACTTGGAAACATTTCCCATACATTCAAAATTATATTATATACAATAAAATCTGACCCATGAAGGTTACAAATCGTATTCATAACATGCACAACAGAAATATCATATCTATTTTGGTTAAAATTATGCGTACTACATATCAAGGAGACAAAAAAATAAGGAAAAAAAAAATCTTGTATGGGTTTTGGGATTTTTTTCCTTCAAAAGCATGAAGGTCCTACACGTGTATCCACACCGAGACTGGCCTTGTGGTGTCAACCCTTGACATGTGAAAAACTGTAACCTTAATAATATGGTAAAAGCAACTCTTCCAGATAAATATTGAAAAACTGCACCTTTTTCTTTCTAGAAAGAGAACCAATGTGTATCTTCTCTTTTATGTTTTTAAGAGTCTCATATATGTGGATTTTAATCTCATCTAATGAAAAATAGAAAAGTCCATATAATATATTTTTTTCTTTTCTTTTAGTAACAAATAAGATATTTTTATTAATCATATTAATAAAAATATTTATTTGCTTACTAATTTAATTGACCAAGTCTTACCCAGTCAATTTATAGATTTATAGATTTTATATTAATTATGCTTTTGTTATTGGTAACCATCAAGCTCCCCCTTAGTTTGTTGACGTTGTTGCAACGATTAGAATGTGTTGTGTCGTTATCGTTGTCGGTCTTCCTCCCTCGTGTGGGGCTCTCCTTTTTCTTCACCTTTAAAATCGCGAACCCAGGATGTAGCAGTCGTGTTGTCGCACCATGCCACCACTATTCTTTTGAGGCTGCTCCTATACAACAATTCCATCTCCATCTTTTCTTTTCTTTTCTTTTCTTTTCTTTTCATTTTTTATTGTTTTTTTTTAATTTGGTACTCTTTTGGATAAACTAGATTGTGGTTCTTTATTTTAGTTGTGTTGTATTGAAATTGTTTTGTGTAGAGTGGAAGTGGAGGGTCTGATGAAATTGAGAATGCTGTATTTTTTGGTGATTTAGTCCAAGTAGAAGATGGATGTGATGATGGAGATTGATTATGTGAGGTGCTAAAGATTGAATGTAAAAATGGGAGATAAAGATTAAGATGGAGAAATTTATGTCTATGTTGCAATGGGCCAAGATGAAAACAAAGATGGAGTGTTGGTTTTGGTTGAAAGAAAGAGTGGGAGCCATTTTTAATGAAGATAAAAATGGCATTCTAAAGGGAAGTTAAATACTTTGGGAATTTGTTGTATTATTCAATGATAAGAGATTTCCTACACTACTTCAATAGTAAAGGATTACAAGAAGAAACATAATAAGAGAGAGACAAATATCATAAATTCACCACCCCTCCTTTCTCTTTGTAACTGAAATATGTTCTCTTTTCTGGCCCATACCAAATCCCTTGAATGTGTGTTGGGCACGTTTTTTCCTCTCTAGCTCATTGCATGATTCAACTGTCGCGTATTGTGTTATCTCCAAAAGAGCATTTTTATGACCCACTCCTATACTAATTGTTACAATTCCTCTCCCATTAAAAACAAACATGTCCTCAAGGTTGAAATAGAAGTAAGGTTCTGCCTTAGCTGGTTGATATTCCCAAGAAGCTTGAGAGTGCTATGATTTGTTCCACTGTAGTATATGTTGTTGCACAATTTTTTTCATATGAGCTTGAGTTGTGTGCAAAATAGAAATGAATTTCCTAAGAGTTTGACAAGTCATAATCCTTTTGAGTTTTGTGCCACTAAGCTTGAAGAAGTGTTGCTAAAAACTGCTTGTGGAGACTTTGTCTGTATCTAACACAATTGTCTTAGGAATACCTAACCATTGACCTATAGGACAAGATGTTGATCATGTAGTGTAAAAACATCAGAAATGGCAGTAGTGTGATTCCTCCTGCTTAAATGATGAAATTTAGTAGGAGTTGGTAGCTTGTGTTGTTCATCGTTGAGGGTGACAAATTGGTTACCCAAATAAAATTTCAGAGTGAGCTTGCTGTAATCAGAGATATGTGGTCCCAATATAGCCAACCAAGCAACCCCAAGGACTAAATCAATACTTGAAATTGGCAACAAATATACCGGGAGATTCAGAGTGTAACCTTGTACTTTAACGTGCAAAACTCTTACTAAACCTTCGATAGTGATTTCATCCCCGTTTCCCACTAGCACTTGAAAATTAGGAATAGGTTCAATAGGAAGTTGGAGGCAGTGAGCTATTCATGGGTGTAAGAAGCTTTCTAAGCTGTCATTGTCCAATAAAATTTGCACCGTCATTCCATTAATAACTCCTTGAAATTTCATGGTGCCCACACCAGAGGACTCGTTAAGAGCATTATAAGACAAATGATGCTGATTATCAAAATAGGTAGCAACATTTGTGGTATCAATAGTTGTAACCTTATGAAGGGGTTCTGGTTCAAGTTAGTGTACATTCTCTTCATCTATTTGTAACAATAAGTATTTCCTATTAGGACATCTATGACTTGGAGAAAATTTCTCATCACATATATAACATAATCCTTTCTCCCTTCTAAGTTGCATTTCAACAGGGGATATTTTTTTGATAGTGTTGATTTGGGTATTGTTTGGGGGTAGGGTTCGACTATAAGGGAGGAAGGTTAGTGGTTTTGAGAGATTGGGGAGTGTGGGTTGGATGAGATTTGTGAATGTAACCCAAATTAAAGGGTTCAACTATGGACTTGTATTTGTCTTTATACAATTTTGCTAGAGATACTGAATGAATTAAGGTTGTAGGAGCTTGGGCGATCACATCCCTACGGAGATCTGGATTCAAACTACCTATGAAACAATCTAGCAGTGCATCAGATGTAATACCGTGAACTTTATTGGCAAGAGTAGTAAATTGGACATAATAGTCATGAACGCTGGATGTTTGGGTAAGCTTAAACATGGTTTATCACGGGACATCATTTTTAACCAGGGAACTACCTCTTTATCCAAGTGAGTCGCAACTATGGTCAAACGTTGATCATCCGATGTGTTGTAATATTTAAAAAAAAAATTCTGCTTTGAACATCCATTATAAAACATTAGTGCCATCAAAACGAGGGAAATCTAACTTAACGTTTCAAACTTGAAGGGATTGCCCTAAACCAGTAGAACATGTAGCAGTATTGTGCTTCATTAGTGCATCCAGAGCAAATTCTATCATTTCAAACCGCATAGAGTACTCCTTTTCGCGATTCTCCAATACCTCGAGAATGCATTTCATGTAGCAGAGAGCTCCTTGAAATGGGTGTTCTTAGCCATGAGTGATGAAAGCACCAATTGCAATGAAGATAAAAATGGAATTATAAAGGGAAGTGAAATACTTTGGGAATTTGTTATATTATTCAATGATAAAGGATTTCCTACATTACTTCAGTAGCAAAGGATTACAAGAAGAAACAAAATAAGAGAGAGACAAATATCATAAATTCACCACCCCCTCCTCTCTCTCGGTAACTGAAATATATTCTCTTTTCTGGCCCACACCAAATCCCTCGAATGTGTGTTAGGCACGTTTTTTCCTCTCTAGCTCATTGCATGATTCAACTGCCACGTGTTGTGCTATCTCCAAAAGAGCATTTTCATGACCCACTCCTCTACTAATTGTTACACCATTGTGTAGTGAGTAGGGATGGAACAAGTCTAGTACAGGTAGTGCTTACTTTCTACCTGTCCTACACTAAACAATTGTCCCATTATCTGTCTTATTATCCACTGGTATCCATGAAAAAATACTCATGAATTTCTTTTATAACTGCAAGTACTCATGGATACTTGTGAATATTTTATTTTTATATATTTTAAATTTTAAGTAAAATTACTAAAATACACATAAAATATAAAATTAAATAAAAAATAATTTTGAAGTACAATTTAAATCAAATTAATTACTCACTAAAATATTGATGCAATGAAAACTTGAATGAGTAGCATCAAAATATAAATTTTAAAAAAATTAATCTTTTTTAAAAATAACTTTAATTTTATATGATTAAATAAAAAATAAATATATGAAGTCAAATTTGAAGCAACTTTTCAATAATTAATATCTCTTTCACTAATAACTTTATTTTGATTTCTTAATTAAAAAATACTAAAATAAAATTCACTAATAATTATTATCCAAAAAAATATAAAAAAGAGTAATTATGTGGTAGTAGTGGATATTCACAAGTCGTATAACATGTTATACCCATCTCATTACTAAAAAGGTAACTAAATACCCATACTTATTAATATCTATTTAGTATCTTTCACAAATTTTAACGGTAAATATCTACAGGTACATATCGTTTTGCCAGGTGCATAAAAGATGTTAGTGTGTCGATTTTGAAGAAAGGTGGTCTCTCTTTTTGGTGATTTGGAGTGCGGTGAAAAGAGAAAAAGTATTTAAGCATACCATTATTAATGATACGTTTATCCATAAAACCTAGAAATCATGCTTTTGTCATATATCCAAGTTTCCTATTCATATTATAACAAATATATATATATATATATATATATATATATATATATATATATATATATATATATATATATATATATATATATATTTATAATAAATATTCA
>Ga0214544_1008592_pt1 | contig 16817 bp, 7 predicted proteins | sample CNSS3metaG_FD_160074 | JGI IMG/M metagenome (GOLD analysis project Ga0214544, IMG submission 160074) | Root nodule microbial communities from cowpea collected in UCLA plant growth center, Los Angeles, California, USA - CNSS3 | ecosystem: Host-associated > Plants > Roots > Nodule | place: USA...
ACAAAAATAAATATATATATATATATATATATATATATATATATATATATATATATATATATATATATATATATATATATATAAATTATTATTTTAAATTAAACTTAATTTAATTAATATGATTTAATTTAATGATATAATAATATTTAATATAAAATTTATAATGTTGTAAATTTTAATATATTTAATAAGAATATGAATCTTAATATAAAAATTAAATTTAATGGAAAGGAACAAAATTGATTTATGTTAAAAAAATTGAAAAAAAAATTGAAAAAAAATAATAAATATAGAAATCAAATTGAATATAAAATATTCAACAAAATTGACAAAATTTAAAATTTATTTGAGTATAAAAATAAAATTATGACGTATTTTATAAAACTTGTGAAAATTAAGACAAAAAATATTTTATATAAAAAAAACACTAAACTATGTACACAATAGAAATTGGATGAAAAAATAAGTCACACAGACGAGTAATTAAATTAGGTATTAGTGTTTTTTTTCGGCTGCTCATATTTTTTTCATGTAACTTTTATCATATTTATGATAATTTCTATTGGTATACGGATTTTGTTATTTTTATACAAGTGAATTTAATATATCATGCTTCATATCTCAATAAAATAAAAAATAGTTTAAAATTATGTCCAGCATTTAAAAAATGATAATTAATTTAAAACAATCAAATAGATCCAAATTATAAAAAAATCAAAATAAAAACAAAAGAGAAAAATAAAAAAATATATAAAAATATATAATTTAATAGTTTAAAGGTGTGAAACCCTTTTATTTTACAATTTACTTCGGCAAAATCAAAGTTAGTTTTAGTTCTCAACCACAAAAGGAGTTCTTCATTTTCCATTCTCTCCCTTCTTTCCACTCTCAAGCAACTTATTTTTTTTACTTTTCATTTGAATTTTCATCATTTCTGGAAACAGAGCCCAGATTTGGGATCACCACAGAGTCCTCTTCAAATCCAATTGAATGTTTCCTTCCTCCGCGTAAGTTATAAATCAAACTTCCATCTCCTTTCCTGTTATGTGGATTATACTTCCTTTTAGATCATCAATGTGTTCTTGTGTTTTGGTTTCTTAAGTTAAATTGGGGTTTTGGTGCTCAAAATTCCTTAGAGTTTTCTTCTCATAAATTTTGGTATACCTTTAAGGTCAGAAAAGTTAGGTTTTTTGAAAATTTTGAAATGAAATAAATTGCTTATCTTGGTCATTAATTGTGTCTTAATATATTGAATTGATGAATGTATTGAATTTGAGTAGTTTGTGTTTTTGTTGGTTTTGCATGCTAAGAAAATGGTGAAAATTTGTCATTCTACATTAAGCAAGAAAAATCTAAATTAAGCGAAAATAGCCAGAAAAAGTTTTAGCTTCAGCGATGATAATTTTTAAACGAGTCCTCTCACTTAAATGAGAATTTCTAACTTAAGTGAGAAAATCACGGAAACTCTTTTTGTTTCTGTTTAATTTTTAGCTTAAGTGAGATTTTTTAATTTTTAGTTTAAGCGAGAGTCCTTCGCTTAAGCGAGAATATCTAGCTCAACTGATACTCCTGTCACTTAAGTGAAAATGCGGCAGAATTTTAAATTTCTTATTTTTAACCTCTGATCGTCCGAGTTGAGTTTAAAAACATGATGTATGAGATGTGGTATTTTGAGACCTGACTTGATGTCTTTAGCATGGGATATGGGTTATTTTGAGATCATATGTGAAAGATGTGGGAATTTCATGAAAAAAAAATTGGTGGTAATATAGTGTATGTAGTGATTTATGGATTTAAGGAAGGTTACATCCTGACACTCTAATGATCAATCATACTCACATAGGATAGAATGATTCATGTCCTGAGATTAACAGGAAGTCCTAGTCTAAGGCACGATAATAACCTTAGATGATCATGGATTAACCTTGTGTGTGGCAGGGTGAAACCCATTGGCAATGGCTCTACACAACCATAGAGACCACCACAAGTGCAAGTTCTTAGTGAATCTGATTTCATTAAATGTATGAATGTATCTGAATAATTGAGTTAGTATGTCTTCTGTTTTTGTATGTTTGGTAATTAAAGTGGCTTGATTATTATTTTGCTCATTTTATTTTCACTGGCTTACTCTTCTCTTTGTGCTTATGTTTTCTTGTTTGTCTTTTATTTTTAAATGATCACCAAAATTGATGTGATCAAATAAGAAGAGCTTGTTGATCCTGATCAGATGGAGGGTGACACTGCTATTTAGAGTGGATGCTATAAATAAACTCCTTTCTTTTAGCATTCTTTGGAAAACTCTTTTCTTATGTTCTTCCTTGGATTATTTTGTGTCCTTGGATAGCATGTATATCTTGGATGAATGTAATAATTATTCTAATATTTTCTCTTTTTTTCAATTATATTATATTGTGATGTTTTATTTAATAATATTTTTCTATTAAATGAAACCTAACAAAAGGTGAGTAATAGGATAATAGATTCAAATAAATTAATGGGCTAAATAAATTATTTAAAAAGTGTCTTCAAATTAATTTACTGATAAGTGATAGATTTTTTTCAATCTTCTATAAGTTATTAAGGAGAAACTCAACTAAAATACATCTAAACTTTTATTATTTTTATTCAAATGAATGCAAAACAAGAATCATCTCCCAAATAATAAAAATGTAGATTTAATTATATTAAAACACATTTGACCGAAAGTGAGAGGATTAAGCGAAGTTTAAGTCTATTTTCTTTTAAATCCACTTAAATTTAATTGGATTGAGTTTTTTTATTTTATTTAACAAATTAACTCAATTATAATTTAGTTGGATTAAGTGATCAAGTTGAACAATTTAAAAAAAAATTGTTATTTGTATGAAACACATCTTGCAATAAACATTTCAATATTTTTAATAATTATAAAACAATGATAACATTATATGTATATAAATAATAGTTATAACAATTAATAAATAAATAAGTTCATTAAATTTGAAATTCCGTAACTAATTTTAATTGAATACGATACGACAAATAGAATCTAACCCAGTTGATTCGGGTGGGTTGACTTGACGGTTTGTTTGAAACCGCCCCAAACACATAAAGAGATTGTGTGTAAATGTTTGATTCAATTCAGAAATCACCCAATAACCGTAACAGTTGGAAGCTGTTGGAAGAGACGAAAACCATTGCCATGACTACCTCGCTGTGTACACCCACCTACAGTCTCAATCTCAATTTCTACACTGCACATTCCCACAAATTAAACGCAAAGTCCTCTGTTCATTATGGGCGTCGTTTTGGCACCGCTACCAGAATCTGTTGCGCCTCTAATAATCTCAACGATGACAACTATAATAAACAGCAACGACCTCAATCCGAAGCTATTCAAGTTTACAGTCGAATCGAGAGGTTCTTTCCGTTTACCTTAAAATTAGCTTTTGTGTTTTTCTCTGCATGCTTATTGATGGAAGAGATTCAATCTGAATTTTGTTATGATACCTTAGATTCAGTGTTATATACTCATCAGGGATTAATTTTTAAGGTTAAACATATTTTATTTAATAACGAAGTCCCAATTTGGTTTCTGTTATTGAAGTATTATAAAATCAGTCTCCCTAGAAGATGCAAAATGTTATAGATTTGGTCTATGTCGATTTGATTACCCTGGTATGTTTTTAATTTAGTCTGTAAAAGATGGATTTAAAATAGGTTATATATATATATATATATATATATATATATATATATATATATATATATATATATATATATATATATAACAATGACCAAATTAAGAACATGCAAGGGAGTGATGATGACAATTGATAACTTTTTACATGACTGATTTAATAAGCTTTTACATGCAGGTATTAAAGAGACTAAATCATATATGTCTAACCAATTTTTAATTTATGTTTTGCACAGAAAGAAAAATCTAAGAAATGTTTGTTTTTGAGAAATGCTGTGTTTTTAATCTTCACAGTGAAAAGGCTTAATAGGTTTTTCGGTCATGATATTTGAGGAGTCTATTCAATGTTATTCCTCAATTTTTTTGTCCGCAATTCAATCTCCATCTTATTTTTAAAGGAGTCAAAGTGGTTCTTTCTGCTAAATTCGTGTTAGCACGGTGATTACGTGTGAGTGATTCTAGACTTCTCCATGTCTTCATTCTCTTTTTATCCAATCTGGACTCTGTTTCTAATATGGAGGCGGACATAAAATTAATTCACTGTTTCCTGTAGAAATATTTTGGAAAATTGGAAATAAGTGAAAATTGATATTTCTGTAATTAAAAGTGAAAGCAAAAGATTAAACCAGTAACTTTTTTTCTCAAATTAAGGGTTTACTCTTCTTTTTTTCACTTTTAGTTTTTAAAAATGCCAGATATTTTTTCAATCTTCAAATATCTGTGCTGAATACAGTCATTTTATGCAAAAACTGAAGTAAACAGCCCAAGATATCCTTAAACTGTCAATTTAGGTATCAAAAACTGCAGTTTGTAATCATACTACAACTCATGCGTTTATTTTCTTTCTTAGCAGATTACTTACAGATTCTGTTAGACAATCACAGGATGGCTGGTGGGGTTCCGGAGACTGGAGTGAAGTTGAGGTATATACTCTATTGGATGATAATGGCGCGTTTTTTCAAATTCTTCATCATACAGGCAGATTGTCATTCTGTAGTATGTTTGGTATTATCTAAAGTTATTTTGAACAAGGCTATATCCTTTTCTGAGTGATTTTATAAAGATGATTCTTTATTTATCTATCGAGAAGAAGCTGCTGAATGCAATTAATATATATGGGAGGAATCTGAGTTCTTAAAACACGTTTCTAGAATAGTCAAGCAGTTTGTATTCTACAATCACCTCTGAACGTGCGTTTATAGCTCGAAGCTTTTCTGAAATACCAAAAGCAGCAATGTGGTTTTTTCTTCACTGATGCACATTGGAAAGAACAGTTACACCGTCCTTTGTTCTGGAGTCTTTCTCAGTCTACTTTGTCATACTCATTTTATAATTTCAGGGAGCTTGGATTCTTAAACCAAAAAGCTCCAGACCCAATTTCGTAGTACATTTTATTGGAGGTATATTTGTTGGAGCTGCCCCTCAGCTTACCTACCGATGGTTTCTTGAGCGTCTATCGGAAAAGTAAGTCCCTCTGTTCTGTTCCCAAAATCCTGAGTTACATTCTTGTCCCAGAATTTGTTTATGTTAATGTAGATCCTTTTGGTTGTTTTGTTCTAAATCCCTGACAAACTCTTATTAGTTCAATGAAATATACTACATCTCTGGATCATTTTGAGACTCATAAATGTATGATCTGCCGATGGAAAAAACTAATCGTAAAACCCTTTCTGTTGCTAGGGGTATATTGATTATAGCAACCCCGTACGCTAGTGGGTTTGATCACTTCCTCATTGCAGATGAAGTACAGTTCAAATTTGATAGGTGTTATCGCGCACTGCAAGAAACAGTAAGTTTCAACTTGTGATCTAAGGGCTTGTTTCTTTCTGTTTTCAATTTTCTTTTTTAAATGAAAATGTTAAATGATACTCATTTACTCAGATCGAAGACCTTCCTATTTTTGGTGTTGGTCATTCTTTGGGATCAGTGGTCCATCTTCTGATTGGTATTTTAAAATTCTTCTCCTAAACTTGATTGTACGGATTAAATTGATTTGATTAGTAGATAATCAATAAATTAATTATTTTATCAGGATCAAGATATGCAGTGCAAAGATCTGGAAATGTTCTCATGGCATTCAATAACAAGGTATGCCATCCAGAAAGTAAATTATATATAATCTACCTCAGCTGAGGAGATATTTTCTCAATATTTCCCTCTGTATGAATTCTCTGTAGTTGATGATGATTGACTAAATTTTACTTCACCTTTGCAGGAAGCAAGTTCAGCTGTTCCTTTGTTCTCTCCGGTGCTTGTCCCAATGGCACAAACCCTTGGTCCACTTCTATCAGATATTTTTTCTTCACCAACTCTACGAGTTGGGGTCAGTATTGCTTTATAATCTTACTTCGAAATGGAGGGAAACATTTGTTAATATTTTCTAGTAGAAATATCAACATCCTCAGTTGTGGTATGTGAAATAAAATTTGGTTCCTTTCCAAATTATTGCATATTATTACAACAACTTTCTCTTAGGATTGTTGAAAAAAGAATTGGTAAGACAGTTTTGTCCAATATAGACAAATTCTAACTTCTATCACTATCTGGTCTGTTTTTTTCGTTGTATAATTGGTTAGACTTAATAGGCATATAGAAAAGCTTATTATTTAGACTCAGAAGTGGCTTATTACCTTCCTGTAGAAATTTCATAGTTTAGCTTATGAATAAGCTGCTTTCATTTAATAATTGTTTATCGAATAAGTGTTTTACTAATTTGTTCACCCAAATAATGTCTTTTTAGTCAAACTCTTAGGCACCCTCTCAAGATGTTCTTAGTTTATGTAAAAGAAAAATCAGCAACTTCAAATAGAAAAGTACTTTTTAAGAAATTAAATACTTATTTCTTGCCATGAAACATTATTGCATCTCTCACATTTGCTTTTTCTCACAAAATTCTTTTGAAAGCGAAATGTGGGAATTTGGGAAATCCAACTGAAGAGAGTTTCATCAATGAATTAAACGTTGAACTTTCGGATATCTAAAGGGAGGCTGTTGGTATATGATATTAATAGCTAAGGGAGTCAAGTGCCCCGTATGAGACCAAGTCCCGAGAGAGCTTTCTGTAATTTCCCTTAAGTGCAACTTCTGCATGGCAGTGATTGCATAGTGGAATTTAATTGAACTATACCTTTAGGATTTTGCTTCAATGCTCCCTGTTTTTCTGCATTCCTTGCTCTGCTCTGATACTCATTGCTGTTATATCTAGCATGGAAGACTTTGTTGGATAGATTTTATTGTTTTCAAGCACCAAAAGTACTCCTTTGCACGGTATTCGTTTTACTTTTAGGATGACTAATCTTAGATAATTGCAGGCAGAGATGACTTTGAAACAACTGGAAAACGTTAGCCCACCCATTATGAAGCAAGTTCTTCCTTTAGTTGAGCAGCTCCCTCCTTTGTACATGGATTTGGTTAAGGGAAGAGAAGAATTTTCTCCAAAGCCTGAGGAGACACGTCGACTTGTATGTGACATCTCATATTTCTAATATTTTCAGCAACGAGTATATATATTTTTGTTTACAATAGAGTTAGAATTATAATATTCCGCTTGCGTAATATTATTTCTAATTAATATTAATATTGCAACCATTTTCTTAACTGCATCAAATTCTTAGGTTGCAGAATTTATAGATCGTATTCATTTCATGGTTTAGGTAGTCACACTTTAAAAGACAAATTTAACTGAATGCCATTTTAGGGTGTAGGTTCTTTATATTTATTGCACAATCCTACAGGCTAAAGTTATTCTCATATTGCATCTTATTTATGAAAAAAGGGGGAGGGGATGTTATATCATGCACATCGGAGATTGTACGAGGTATTGGCAAACAATTTGATTCTCATATAAAAATAATCATTCAATTCCAGTTCAATTTTATCACTGATAATAAGCGTGTAGCACACTAAAATCAGGGTCTAGAATCAAAACCTGTTTATTGACATTCCTGTAATTTCTCAATGCAGCAACTTTTCATTCTAAATTTTGTTTGAGTTTCTTCTTAGTTTGCATTTCATTTCCTCATCAAATGCTTTCCAATTTCTCAGATAAAATCATACTATGGCATATCCAGAAATCTGCTGATAAAATTCAAGGATGATTTAATTGATGAGACTTCAACTCTAGCTCAGGTGCTCAGTTCAGAATCAGCCATTAGCTCAGTGCTTGACATGTCAATACGCAAGCTGGCTGGAGATCACGGACTTCCATTACAACAGGTACTTCTAGAAAAAATAACTTCATTTCTCCCAAAGAGTTATTATCCATAAGTTGTATTATACACCTTGCAGGCCCTACCAGATGTTCCACCAGCAATGGCCGATGCAGTTAATCGTGGGAGTGAACTTTTGTCAAATCTTACAGTAGGAACTCCATGGGAGACAGTTGCCAAAGAAGTTGGGAACTCACTAGGCATGGATTCCAGAGTCCTACGTGCAGAAGTATCAAAGGACATGGATATGCTTGTGGATGTGATCGCATCCTGGATAGCCTCTAATGCAGGACCTAAACTTCTTAGGCCATAAGATCACCATTTTATCTACTTATAGCAAATGTAAACACAAGTGCTTTAGAAATATATAGTATAAAGTCGATAGGCACTGACATACATTACAACTAAGCAAATAAAACCTGGCAATTACCCTTTTCTGTAAAAATCATAACTTGCATATTTACAAAAACTGTTGTTTATACTGACGTTCAAAAGTAAATGATAAGTGTCCGTAAACTGTTTTTCTAATTTACAATGTTAAAATAAAGTATTGAAAAAAAAAAGAAAAAATAATGTTAAAAATGATAAATTTCACTGTGTATAATATATTAAAAGTTAAACAAAAATTATAATATCAAATTACATGTATTTATCTTATTTATATTAAATAAAAAATGTATTACTTGAATTATGTGAATAAAATTAATCTAATTATCTTAATTTAAAATATCTGTTATTGTTTTAATTATCTCAATTGGTATTTTTTAACATTAAATTAACTATAATTAATAGTAAAGACTAAACAAAAATAATAAACACATACACGACAGTTACGTATTAACTAAACTTGTTTCAACCTAACGATAATTATTTTGTAAGAACAAAAGACAAACTACTAATATGCATCCAAATTGATAACTTTTTACTATGCTCTTAACTTCCGTGTATAGAACATGACACGTATCTAATACGTTTATTTGAAAATAATAAAATATGATTTGTGATATATGCATATTAAAAAGTATACAATAATTCTTAAAATCATATTAAATATATGATTGTTAACGTGTAAATTTAAATTGAAGGATGGGTAATCTCTAAACAAAAGCTTGGAATGAAGGAAACAAGGATTCATGGCACAAAAAGTGGAATCTGACAACCGGTGACAAGGATTCATGGTTTTGCCCGGTTTTTCTAAATGAAATATTAACTCACTAAAATCAGCATCATTGGACTAACACGTGCTGGAACTGTGTGATAAACTTGCAACATTTCTTCCTAAACATTACATGCAATATAGCTATTGAGCACAAAAAGAATACACGACATTAGTTTACGTAAGACAAAAAAGGAACACAAGTTAATGATGTCTTCCTTTGAGAATGAAGAAGGACCAAAAAAAAAGGAAGAATAAATGATGTCTGACAAAAATATGTATACTACAGCATCTATTTGGGTTCAACTTTTGTTGAAAGTGTGTACCCTCCGCTGTAGTCAAAGGCACTATTACTACTGTCATTACCATTGTCTTTCTTGGTAAATGAAGCATCAATATAGGGATGCCTCATTCCACCCTTGGAAACACCAAAATCAGTGGCAGATGAGGATGCAGAAGTAGAGTTTGTGTTCATCCCATCATTCTGCAAAATGGTTTCAAGTGCTTTCACAACTTCACTCATTGTTGGACGATCTGCAGCTGATTCCTCTACACATTGCATTGCCAACTCTAAGAACCTCCCAAATCCTATGAGGTTCGGTGTGTTCCTCACCACTGGATCCATCAGTTCCCTCAAACCATAGTGTTCTTCATCCTTCTTATTCATCAGCGTGCGCACCTCGCGGACAATGTACTTCCCCTTCTCAATTGGTTGTCTTGAAGTTATTAGTTCAAGCATCACCACTCCAAAACTGTACACATCACTCTTCTCAGTGAGTTGTTGGGTCATGTAGTACTCAGGATCCAGATAACCCTGCACATGTTGAACCATTAAACTAAATAAAATTGGAACTTTTTGCATCAAGCATATTTAATTGTATAAAATGCACGGTTCTTAGCTTAAACAGGAACAAAGATCTAAGCCATAAAAGAAAATATACTTCATTGCTCACCAATGTCCCTTTAACCTGAGTGGAAACATGGCCTTTCTCGCTGTCTGATACAAGTTTGGACAAGCCAAAATCTGCAACCTTTGCTGTCAAATTTTCATCCAGCAAGATATTACTCGATTTCACATCCCTGTGGATTATGGGAGGGTTGGCAAGTTCGTGTAAGTATGCAAGTCCTCTGGCTGAACCAAGAGCAATGCGGAGTCTCCTCTTCCAGTCAAGATGAATATCAGATCTCCCTGCAATTCACATTGATTATTTAAGGTACTTTATTAATGCTTTTGTCTTAGTTATATAATAAGTTGCACAGAAACATGTGCACAACTTTGATATTTCTGTTCTATGAAAGGACTTTTTATACCAAAAATTCAATCCACTAAACTGAATGTTAATTTTGCTCTTCCTACAGATGATAAGCTTGGTACTTGAATGTTCCTATCATGCGAGTTACCTGACAAACTCTCTCTAAGTGTTCCATTGGGTATGAATTCGTAAACCAACATCTGTTCCCCTTGTTCGAAGCAGAACCCCACAAGGCCAACAAGATTCTTGTGGTGAACTCTTGAAAGCAACTCAATTTCAGTCTTGAACTCTAGGCCTCCTTGCATTGATCCTTGCTGAGCTCGTTTGATTGCAACTATTTTCCCATCAGGAAGAACACCTTTGTACACCTTTAGTCAATAAAAAAGGGAATAATTAAGCATTTACAAGAACTTAGAAACATGTGAAAGCATAAGAAGCAATACCTTGCCATAGCCTCCAGAGCCTATCTCATTGTTTTCAGAGAAATTGCTGGTGCACTTCTTGAGATCATCATAAGAGAACCATCTTGCTCCCTTTAACTGTGGTGCACCTCCACTATCCTTCCCAGTTGGTGCCCATGATGCTGGAAGAAATTAATGAAAGTGGATAAGCAAAGTTGATGATAGCTATCCAAGTTTGGAGGGTCTGTACACACTGATTTCTGATAACAAGAAAATGAATGCATTGAATAATTACCAAATGGTCTACTTAATCCAATGGCTCTCTCTGCACGCTTCTTCTGCAGAATCGCGTAAATAGCTAACCCTATGAGGCTCAGAACCAAAAATGTGCTGCCAATTGCTATCCCAATAATAACACCCTTGCTAAGAGAAGCTCCTCTGTGAGAACCTGAAGTAATTTACATTTAGTTGTAAATCACTGTCACCAGTTGAATATTGAAATATGAATTGTTTCTGAGTTACCTGAAAAGGGATAAGAAAATGCAAGGAAGTAATAGGGTCCAAACTCTTTTGGAGGCTTGTAAGTTTGATTACTTAATTCAAACCCAATTCTTTGAACTTCTGACCTATTAAAGTATTGCCCTGTTGGTGGAAAGAGTGCTAGTTGCACTTGAAGATAGTCATTACTATCAAAGAAGAGGTTTTGTAAAGAAACTGAGCCAGGAGTTAGACCCAGTTTCACCCATAGGCTCATTTCAAGTGAATGGAAAGTGTTTACATTGGACAGTTCTCTGAATGTGGGTGCTCTAAAGTACAACATTCCTTCATATGGATAAGCACATTCACAACTTTGGGGGCTGAGCTTTTGATCAGGAGAACAAGATTTGCCTCCACAATTAGCCAAGCTGGTGGAATAAGGTTGCTTAGCCTGCTGCTGAAGTTGGCAGTAATTTGTATTTGAAAGAGCACTGCTGCACACTGGATTTCCTATTAGACTGAGAAAAATGAGGAAGACATCAGAGAAGGAAAGGTCTTACAAATGAAAGAGCATCAAAGTCTTAAAAAGTATCTCCAAAATAAAGTATCAAACTTTCTCACATCAATGTATTTTTGTATTGTGAACTGAGGGTCACTGAGGAAATCTCATTTTGTTGCAAATCTACAAGCTGCAATTGGGGACAAATGTTTTCACCCATGTTCAATGTATCGTTCAATACATTGTTTCGTAGTTTCCTGTAAAAAAATGAAAATTATAATGATTGCCATTCTATTGTCTGTATAACTACTAATGATCAACATAGTAGTTAGGGACTTACACTTGCTGTATTTGAGGAATGCCAAAAAGTTTCGATGGAAGAGGACCTTGAAGGGACCCAAACTCCATAACACTTCATCACAGTGAAGGTTAAACGGTGAAAATTCTTTGTTAGATTATATATTATTACATAAGTTCAGGAAACAGGTAATAAGAGAAACTCTAATTTGTAATTAATAACTTACAGAGTGGTGAGTGATGGCAGATTTGTGAACCAAGTTGGAGCATCAGATGGATCAAAAGAGTTGTTACTAAGATCTCTGCACAAGGTTACAGATTGAACAATAATTATTAAGGAAAAAGAAAACTGAAACACCAATCCGTGAAAATTACTTACACATAGTTGAGGGTATCCATTCCAGTTAAGTCAGGTAGAGGACCTGTGAAATTGTTATGAGCTAAATTCCTGAAAGAGATCAAAACTGTATAAATCTCCATTAATGTTATTCTAAAATCCTTTTACATGTTCACATCTCAAACATAAGTACCCACAATTCATTGATGTTTGTAAGGTTGTTGAGATTTGATGGAACCTCTCCTGTCAGGAAATTCCTATCAAGCCGTCTGTCATAAATTAGAATACGGAAAAATATCAGAGAAAATTAAATCAAACAAAAGGAAAATTGGAAATTTGAAGGAAGGAATCACTTACAGAACCTCAACAGTCTTAACTTGTACCAATGTTGAAGGTATAGTCCCACTTAGATTATTCCCATCAAACAATCTATCACAAAGCAAAACAAAAGTTCAAAGGTTAATATCATAAACTAAGAAACAACAATGATGCCAAAATAAAAATGTCAACTTACATGTGTATGAGTATCATCTCAGAGCTGAAAAGCTTAGGGGGAATGGAACCTGAAAGCTGATTCTTATTGAAATGGCTGAAATTTAGAAATCATAACACTGAATCAGTACTCAATGTAGCCACTAGCACTCGACAAAAAGATGAAAGGTGTGCTATTTTGTACACATTACCCTTTGCTGCACTAGCTAAAAGAAGGTAATCACAAGTGTTAACTAAAAAAAAAAAACTTACAAGTGTTTAGCCTTTAAAAGAAGGTCTAATCCAGGGGACGTGGAGGTTGAAACTGGGATAGGACCTGTGAGCTGGTTGTCTGCCAAGTCTAACCAATAAATTTTGGAGAGTTTACCCAACGAAGGAGGTATTTTTCCAGTGAAGTTGTTTGAGTTTAACGCCCTGAAAAAGTCCATTGAGTTTCAAAATCACTTTTTTGTTGTGCATGTAAATGCTTTTCCAAGGTTATTATTCTTACAGGAAAGATAGCTCTGAAAGATTTCCTAGTTCATCTGGAATATTGCCACTGAAGCCGCAACCAGCCAAAATCCTGAAACAGGAAAGGAAGGCCTTAAGGAAATCACTACAAGTTACATGAAATAACACCGTGGAATTACATGGTTTCGTGAATCTTACAGGATATTTAGCTTGCTTAGTTCTCCTAATTCTGGAGAGAGAGGACCTGTTAAATCTCTATTAAAGGACAAATCCCTGCAGCAGTTAAATAATTCTCAATGTTAATCAGCACAAAACATGCTTTGCAAAACTGTTTCTCCTTTTCAATAACAAAAGTTAAGTCAAATGTTGAGAAAATCTGCTATGGTGATTGTGTGGTGCAACAGTTATCCTAGTCCATAGTTTCATTCCAAAGAGAAACAGAAAATCATACTTACAAGGATCTCAGTTCTGTAAGCTGACCAATATCTCCACTTAATTTCCCCTTCAGGCCCATTGTTGACAATCCTCTATAATCAAAGTGCAGACAGAAAAGTACTTTTCTTAAAATTACTACAAGAAGTGATGAAAAGGAAGACAAATCACAATACTAAAGAACACAAGGATCAATAACGTTTAATTGCTGGATTATTACAATGAAGTAACTCTTGATTTGTTGCAGGTTACTCCTTCCCATGGTGCTCCACATGGGTCATCTGATTTATCCCAGCTGGGCGGTGTATTTTGCCATACATCTTTTAATGATCTAAGTGCAACAACTGCATAAGATGCATAACCATTAAGCAAAGTGCAAGAAAGTAATCACTTATTCTATAAGGGTCTCTTTGATTTGCATCAGTTTTTCAGCCAGTGTGAGCTAACTTATATTAGGTTCAAATCAGATCATGAGAAACATGTAACTAATGAATATAAGATGATTCAAGTAACGAGAAAAGGGAACCATTACCGTCTTGAGTTTCAGTGTATGAAGAAATGACATGAATTTCAGCCCACAAGAGTCCCAGAAAAAGCAACACACGAAGGGTTGTCATGTTAAGAACAGTTTTCTGACTTTTGCACAAACCTTAATATGATGATGAGACAAAGATGTTTGGTTCAGGTAACACAAGGACAAACATTGCATGTAACATGTGGCAACATTAAGAAGCAGCAAAGAGAAATGTTGCAGGTTAAGGAAGAGGAAGAGGAGGGAGTCAAAAAAAAATAGCACCAAGCTTGTGAAGGAAAAAAGAAAGAAAAAGCTTAACTAAGCACTTTTCTACACCATTTTATTGATTTTCCTTGTCTTAGAAGCTAATCTATCCAATCCCAATGTTGGCACTACCTATAACATCATCATCATAGTCTTTCTTACTTTTTTCCCTCTCCAAACTCCAATTTTATCACAAACGAATTGCCTTCTTTCCCTTTCCTTCACTCCTCAACCAGTTGTGCCAAACCAATGGAATAATGCTTTTGGGTTTTGACTCTAAGGAGTTTCTCATCATTTTTTCTTTATTAATGACCAATACAAAAATATCTCTTGCAACATCTTATTGCTTCTTCTTCTTCTTCAGTTGATGTTACATCAACTTATTGACAGCAGTTGGGTTGGTGTGAGATGGTCCCACACCACTAAATTCTATAGATCTATATCCATGAATTGTAGCAAAAGTTCACCAACATTTATAATCTTAAACCATTTCCAATTTTATGTAATTTTATGTTCTTGTCTGTTAGAGTGTATTTCAATCTATGATCTATATTGTACGGTTCAATTTTATGGTCTTCCAATATCAAATAAGTTTAATATTTTAACCAAAAAATTACTCTGATCTTAATATTCTTATTATGGATGTTTAACTTAAGTTTATAAATATTATACTTAACTTGAAATATCTTCTATTACCGTCTTTTTTTGGTATCATTTAAACAATGTTATGAGTTTCAACGACTTTTAAAAACAACACCCTCGTGGAGTATGAATATCAACTTGGTGAAAAACGAGTTTAGTTTGCTAAGTGTGATACGTTTTAGTGACAATAAAGGGTCCAAGAAAAAAAATCAAACTATGTATATATTCAAGCACAGGGAATACTACTTCTTGGAAAATATTATTATTTTGATATGAATAGTGCTGGTAAATTATATAGTAAATAAAAAAATGTTAAAATAATCATTAATATTGGATAACACAAAATGAGTTAACCAAAGAAAACTACGTTTCAGTTATCAAACAGGGTGACTCAGTTTAGTCTGACTTAGTGGAATACTTCGGATATTTGCATTAAGTTTTGTTTTCTGTGTAGATTTTTTTTTTACTTAATCTAACCTTATATTTATATATATTTTAATATATAATTTTAAATATATTTTTTAAATTAATATTTTTAATATATTTCATTTATTTGATATTTTAATCAATTTGTATACATCTATATTTATATACAAAGAAAAGTTTATTTTAGGTTATCCACATTTATTTTTCAATTTTGTATTTTAAATAAAAAAAATTATTTTATTAATATTATCTTTTAAATGATTATTTGTGTAATTTAACTATATTTTTTATTTAATTATTTTTTTAAACTTAATCATTATAAATGAAAATTAATTATAGTAAAATTATAAAAAAATATTTATATTTAATTTTATAATTATAATTATAATAATAACAATAATTATTATTTTATTATGTTTTATTATCATGAAAAAAAGTAAATATAATGTGTTTCCTAATTTATATTCAAATTTTGAGATTACTCTTTTGATTCTTATTTTCATTCAAAAATATCAAGTTGGTCTTCCATTTTTTTGTCTCAATTTGGTTTTGGTTTTTTAAAAAATAATGCAATTTTGTCATTTTCGTTAAATTTATTGAATCGAATCTTTTATCAAGATTGAAGTTGTTAATAAGGATGATTGTTTCATTTGATGATGTAATTGATATAATCATAGTGTCAATTCTTGATAAAAAAATCTTTCTTTCGCTTCAAAATATTTAACAAAAAAGACCAAAGTATATCAATTTTTTAAAAATCAGAACCAAATTGAGACTTAAAAAATTAAAAAAACAACTTGATAATTTTGAACATAAAAATGAACCAAAAGAATAATTCAACCAAAATTTTGACACCTCAAAATTTGGCTGAAGATCCACCACTAATTATATTTAAATTTAAATTTCAACTATAATAATTTCATATATATAAATAAATATTAATTATAATACAAATATTTATTTTAAAAAAATAATATTATTTTAAATTTTTTAAATATAATTTCTATTTTATAAAGTTTATGAATCAACACTTAAATTGCGAATTAAATTAAAGATATGTCTTTAGCGATGGCAAATAAACTCGTGCCCGTGGGTATCACCCGAACCCGTCCCCGTTTTGACGGGGAATCCCCGCTTTGACTGGGTATGGGTATGGGTATGGTTAATACCCGAAATTTTCAACTGGGGATGGGGATGGGGATGGGGATATATATATACCCGCCCAAATACCCGTCCCCGCTTAAATTACTAAACTATTTATAATTTATTAAATAATCTAAAAAATATATA
>Ga0214544_1008595_pt1 | contig 16815 bp, 20 predicted proteins | sample CNSS3metaG_FD_160074 | JGI IMG/M metagenome (GOLD analysis project Ga0214544, IMG submission 160074) | Root nodule microbial communities from cowpea collected in UCLA plant growth center, Los Angeles, California, USA - CNSS3 | ecosystem: Host-associated > Plants > Roots > Nodule | place: USA...
TGACTTAACGGCAAGGGCAAACGTGAGACGTTTCAACAAAAAAGGGGACCATTTTGAGACTTTTAAAAATTTGGGTACCATTTTGAGATTTTGACTCCAAAATGGGGACCAAAGGCATAATTAAACCTTATTAAAATAATAGTGATTAAAATAACACACAAATGACATACACAAGACTTGTTAACTCAAGTCCTCCTAACATAATGATGTGCCCTCAACCATTTGAGTTACTATTGTTCCACATCATGTAAACTAGCTTTAATGGCCATAAAGTCTCCTACTACCCACATTAATTAATTAATTAATTAATTAATTAAATTTCTTGGGTCTTACATTTAGCATGTTGGCATGACTTTTCATATTGCCTACTTTATCGAATCTAATTGTTTCTCCAGTTCTTTCGGATTTTGCACTCTTGTGAATCTCACAAAACCAAACCTTTGTCCCCTCCGGTTAGTTTTTCTAGCAATGAACACTTCCTCCACTCTTCCCTATATTCGCCAAAATTAGTAGGGAAGTGGGAAAAGAAATAAGATGTTCTCTGCATTTGCGTAATTCAAAACACTATAAAGCCTCCAAAGCCTCACGGTGTGGGAGAATGATCAGAGTTTAGGGTTTAGGGCGAATGGAAAAACAAAAAATAGACTAGCACTCTTGACGATTGATTGCATTTGCAACCACCCTCAAGTGTCAAAGCTCTGGTGTTTAGCTTGGAGAGATAGGTTTATGAAAAAAAAAAATCGCTTTTGGCTTATATTTGTTTTTCGAATTGGATAATATGGTAACCTTCTGTAATACAAAATTCAAATTTATTAAATTCTTTTAATACAATCCAAAATGTATGTAAAAATTGTAACACATGAATTGTGCATTCCAAAACATACTTTCAAAATCTAGAAATACTTTTGAGAATGGACATTCTAAAATGTGTTTGAAAATTTTATACATTCCATATTATGTGTTTGAAAATTTTATACATTCCATATTATGCCAAAAGGGAAAATCCCAAAAGGGTGTAATGGGTCCTTCCAAACACTTGTTCCTAAAAAAGAAGACCCTATAGGTATGGACGACTATAGACCTATATCTCTAGTTGGTTGTACGTATAAGATCATTTCCAAGATTCTTGCAAATAAACTGAAGATTGTGTTATCCAATATCATAGACTACTCTCAATCAGCACTTATTAAAGGAAGATGACTCTTGGATAGTATTTTGGTAGCTAACGGGGTCGTGGAAGAAAATAGGCTTAAAAGGAAGAGGTTGGTAATCATTAAGGTTGATTATGAAAAAGCTTATGACTCAGTAAGTTGGGATTTCTTATACTATATGATGTATTGATTGAGGTTTTGTGCTAGGTGGGTCGGGTGGATTAAAGAGTGCATGGAATCATCGTCAGTAGTAGTATTGGTTAATGGGAGCCCTACAAAGGAGTTTGTTCCAACAAGGGAACTCAGATAGGGAGATCTTATGGAACCATTCTTATTCCTTATTGTTGTAGAGGGTTTGTCAGGGTTGGTTAGACAAACTGTTAACAAAATGTTATATTGTGGAGTAGAAGTGGGCTTTAATGGAACTAAGGTGGGGCTACTATAGTTTGCAAACGATACTCTTTTCATGTGTGATGCTAAAGTCCAAAATGTATGGGCTATAAAAGTTATATTAAGATGTTTTGAACTAGTATCAAGACTTAGAGTGAATTTCTTTAAAACTAAAATTGGAGGGTTGGGTTTGGGTGTAATATTGTTAAAAGAATTCTCCAATATCCTAAATTGTAAACACATGAAAATCCCATTTCTGTATCTTGGAATGCCAATTGGTGGAAATCCAAGGAATAATCAATTTTGGCAGCCCATGGTTGATAAAGTCAGAAGCAGGCTATCTAGTTGGAAAGGCAAACTAATATCTATGCCTGGTCGGGCTTGCCTCATAAAATCAGTAATCACTTCTCAATCATTATACTTCCTCTCTTTCTCCAAAGTGCCAAAAAGTGTGAGTAACAAACTTATCAGAATACAAAGAAATTTCTTTTGGCGATGGGGATCTGAAGCTAGTAAAATACCGTGGGTAAGGTGAGAAAATATTTGCAAACCAAAAGATATTGGGGGTTTGCCAATAAGATACATTGGAAGCTTTAATACACTAGCCAAATGGAAATGGAGATTGGGATTGGAGGAACATGGATTGTAGAAGCAGATTCTGGATTCAAAATATGGGTCATGGAGGAATCTCAATGACTATATCATACATAGGACTGCTTCAAGATGGTGGAAAGACATTCATAAGGTGTGTGGGAGTACTGTGAGTGGAACATGGTTTGATAATTGCAAACAGTAGGTGTGTAAGATCCATAGAATTTAATTAATTAATTAAATAAATAATTAATAAATGCGGGTGGGAAGAACATTTATGACATTAAATTCTGATTGGTATGACTTGGAAAAGTACTAGCTTAAGTGGTTGAGAGTACTTGATTGTGTGAGAGGACTTGGGTTCAAGTCTTATGTATGCCAATTTTGTGTTATTATTTGTTATTGTTTTAAATATATGTTAATCATGCTGTGGAATAATATGATATTTGGATTAGATTAGTTAGCATGAAATATGAATTGGTTGAATGGTTTGGCATTGAGTTGGCATTGCATGGTTGTGGGTTCAAACCTTGGAGAACCCAAATTAAACCTTAATTTTTGGTATTTTTGGTTTTGGATTGAATGTGAAGAGTTGAAGGAAACCCTAGAGGTATGGGCAACCTAGAAGTGGCTGAAAAACAGTCAATAATGCACTCATGAATGACAATAAACATTGGTTTAAAGCATTGTTCGTTTTTTTGACATTAAGCCACATTAAGACCCATTTAAAAGGCTAATTATAGTAAGAAAGAGGATTTTGGTGAGCTGTTATTGTGGTTGCAAAAGAGAGAACGAAAAATTGAGTGGTTGTGAGGTTGAGAGTGTTGAGGGGAGTTGTGGGGCTGAATTGAGAAGAATCCAAGAAGGTTTTGGTGATTCAAGGGAGAACTTTGCAATTGTCAAAGCTTTAAGCGAAGGAAAACCAGGTTAGGGGAGTTTTACACGTTAGAATTGGTATGCTTGTATTCGAATTGCATGATATATGTTGAATTGTTGATTTCTGTTCGTTTCTAGTTAATTTTTCGTGTTTCTGGAAAATTTCCAGAAACCGCCTGGCGGGTTGTTCATAACCGCCAAGCGGCACATGCATTTGTATGTGTTCTGGGTTGCTGGAAGTGGAACCGCCTGGCGGCACACTCCCGACTGCCAGGCGACGCATGGCTTCTTACCCAATTCTGGGTCTGTTGGATGAAGTGCCTAGCGGTATTAGTTAAACCGCCAGGCGACGCGGGTCAAATTGACTCGTTCTTGGTATTTCTGTGATTTGGGTTGCTTTAATCAGAGGAAAAGTTAAGTTCAATCGTTTAAGGGTGTTTGATTGTTAAATGGCTATTGATTTCACACTATGGGGCGTATGAATGAATGAAACAGTAATGGGAGTTTTTGATTGGCAGAATTGAGGGTTTTGTAGAACTGGGGTATTAGTTGTTAATCACACTAAAATTGTTGTTGGAATTGGTCGAGGTGATTAATGGTGTCATTGGTATCGTGTCTTGGGAGAGAACTGGCTAAGGTATACAGAGAAAAACATTGAAAAGGTGTGAGGGGTTCTTCGCAGGTGCGGCAATTCTGGGAAATTGGCCAGAATCACATGCACCGCCTAGCAGCACGGGGCTTGCCGCCAGACGCCAACGCAAAGATAGCGGGTCTGTCTGGCTGCGAAGCACAATGATGGTTTTGGGTATGTTACTACGGTTTTAGTTGGAATTAGAAGAATTGACTCGGAGATATATGGGGAAAAATGATGATGGCGTTCTCAGGTATGATTTAAAGAGGTTGGGATCAATTGAGAATGTAATGGTATTATCTATTATAGGTCTGGATTATAAAAATTTAGGATATAGTGGAAAATTATGGAATTAGATCCTCTAGGTGCAAGGGGCTAGAAACTTCACTCATTTCGTGAAGCGGGTTTAGCTTAAAAGATAAGTGTTGTTAAAGGATTAGATAAAGTAAAATTTGAAATTTTACTCTAAGCAAAGGTTAAAATGGGAGTGAGTTATGACAGTTAAAAGGAGTTGACTTGGATTGGGTTGAAAATGACTGTGATGATTAGAATCAAGGCTAAGAAGAAGGTGTGCATTATCTTATGGTGAAGTGGGATAAGGAGAATGTTAAGAAAGCCTTTTGTTGTAAACTTAGGAGGTTGAACTTGTGTGGAAGTAGGAAATTTATAACAGATTAGTCTTTGGGAAAGTCATTCCACTAAATTGGTTAAAGGCGTGAGTTTGGATGCCGGTTTGAGGAACTAAATCTGGGCAGATTTGCAAAGAAACCGGTACATCGTCTGTACTGATATGGCGCCTAACGGTGGCTGTTAGATCGCTAGGCGAGAGCCACAGTGTCAATGAAGTCTGGTGCGAGTCCGCCTGGCGGTGAACGTGGTTATGCTAGGCGGTTGCGACAGAATCAGTGAGGTCTTAGCGTGGATGCGCCTAGCGATGTGAACTGTCCCGCCAGGCAGTGTCTTCAATTGTTGGTGGTTTTGAGGCGCTTGGCGCCTAGCGGTACGTGTCCCTCGCCAGGGGGTCTGAAAGTTGGTAGCGCCTAGCGGTACGTGTCCCCTACTAGGCGATTTGGCTATTGTAAGTCCTAATTGTTGGATTCTGCAGGCGTGATCTACAAGGCTTTTGGTGATGCTTCAAAGGTGGGATTGCTGAGTTCCTTGAGTTGAGCTCGGAACGTATCCCTTGAGTTGAGCTCGGGATAGGGGTTAAGCACGTAACATTCCTCGAGTTGAGCTTGGATTGGCATCCCTCGAGTTGAGCTCGGGATGGCGGATGAACACGAGGAACCCTTGAGTTGAGGTCGGGTTGGTGAGTGATGCGGGTGTGAGTGTGCTGGTTGTGGCCAGTACGAATGGGTCCAGATACATTGTATAACATCCCGTCAGGATATTACTGATTTATAAATAAACAAAAGAAATAAATTAAAACCACGTGTATTTAATAATACCTCATTTTCCCAAAACGCGGGAAAATTCTAAAAACTTTATTAAACCATCGGATAAAGTCTATGAATACCACAACCATAACGTTATAAAATTACCCATCAGGGTTTATAACTGTTTTCAAAGGCAATAAAGAAAACATAAGCATTTCCCCAAGTCTAACCCCTCTCCGCGGCTAAGCGTCACCTGAGCCACCTGCATCAACAGAATCTGCTCCCGTGTACCGCGTACACGATCATCGCCACACACACGCAGATAGGGTGAGCTTAACAGTTAAATCACACATATAAAGTTACAGAAACATAAGCATATAAACATAAGAGATCGTACATAACATAAACATCTCACATTGCCCTATTCTCTAATTCCTACCATCTGACCCCCAATCAGATTGTGCGTGTTCTACAATGTCTAAGGATTACTTCAAGGTGACTTGCTGCCATACCTATCGGCCACAACCGATAGAGCACGTGCAGGAAAACATGCTACGGATCATACACCGCAACGCCAGGTAGAGTTCCCGTATACGAACATAGTCCGTATCGTCCCAAGACTACCAAACTCGTCAGCCAACAACTGAGGAGGGCAATCTCTCTGGACCCATCCGTACTGGCCACAACCAGCACACTCACACCGACAACACTCGCCAACCCGAGCAACAACTCCAGGGTTCCTCGTGTTCATTCGCCATCCCGAGCCACAACTCAAGAGATGCTATTCCGAGCCACAACTCAAGGAATACCACGTGCTTAACCCCTATCCCGAGCCACAACCCATGGGATACGTTCCGAGCCACAACTCAAGGAACACCAGCAATCTCACCCTTAAAGCATCACTAGACGCACTGTAGATCACAATTTCATAATCGAAACCCAAAGCTGCAGCAATATAAATCGCCTTGCGGGGGACACGTACCGCTAGGCGCCACAGCTTCCAGACCGCCTGGCGGGGGACACAGTGGGTTATTGTTTCTGCCGCTATCGCCTGGCGGGGTCTTCCCTTCCGCCAGGCGGCACCCGCACCAGAACTCCTCTGTTCCCCTGCTATCACCTGGCGGGTGCTGCTATGTCGCCAGGCGCTGGACCAGCGACCTGCACTATGCTGTCATCCAGGCAACCCGACCAGATTAAGATCTGGTCTAATTACTGGACCTCCCTACAAAATTCTCTCCTAAGTCTCTTACATTCACCCTTAGTGGTTAACTTATTACCCACAATTTAATCTTCCATCTAGATTCGACTATCTAAGTGCTCCAAAATTTGTTTGCTTAAGTATCCCCATTCATTGCTGCATAACACAAGGTGTTTACCATACTTATTTCTTAATGTCACCCTTGCCTCAACACCAAAATTACACTCGTGCTTATTCCAAATCCAGATTTGTATTACACCATACTTTAGCTTGGCAAAGTGTTAAATCCCTAATATCAAAACAGTTTACATATCTGTCGTTCCCAATCTACTTTAAATGCTATCTTTATCTCCTGAACTGATTTTCCATCTGGTCATACTCTTTCTTAATCAAATCGTCAATTTCTAATGTATCAATACTAAGCTCGAATAGAATTACGTTAAATGTTCTCACCCGAATGCACCTCCTGATCCATCCCTCATACTCTGACCATCCACTACTAATCCCAATTAATTTTTCCGCAATACATTTCCCACCAAAAACCTCCACCACAGAATTACCCCTCGCAAACAAGCAAAATGCCAACACTGCGCTGGCGCCTGGCGGCAGTCCCCGTGCCGCTAGGCGGTGCATCAGCCTCCTGGAAATTTCCAGAATTCCACACCTGCGCAGCCCCAACTCTTCCCTATTTTTCATTCCAGAATAACCTCCATCACTACTCGCGCAATCTCACCTATATATTATATTCATAGTAGTCTACACCACATCCATTAAGAATTTTCCAAAGCATTTCAATCTCTGGCAATACTCACGGCATCAAAAACCCCAATTGTTCAACCCTAAACCCTTGGTCACTGTTCCATTAAATTTCAATATCAATTACACTCGGAATCCAAGAATTTCTACCCAGATCAACTCCCATGACCCACTCAGGAAAACCCTAAATCGAGTATCGAACCCGCGCCGCCTGGCGGTCACAACCAATCCCGCCAGGCGGTTCATGCAGAAACACCCAGAATAACCCAGACTTTGAGTCGCGTGGCGGTACAGGGATTCACCGCCAGGCGCTGCACCCAGAAACACAACAATATGCGTAGAAATGGATGAGCCGCCTAGCGGCTATGAATAGCCCGCCAGGCAGTTTCTGGAAAAATTCTAGAATTCAGCAAAACCATGATACAGACACAGAACATGCTTAAATTACATAGTATTTTCACACAATTCAGGCCAAACAACAAAATTAACGTAGAAAGCTCCCCTAACTTGGATCCTTTTAAGCTTTAACCCTTGAAACTTTGGATAGTTCTCCTTCGCACACTAGCCCTCCTTGGTTCCTCTTTTTTCAGTCTCTCAATCTCTCCCAACCTTCACCAAATTCCAGAATTTTCATGCTCTCTCTGTAAGTCAAATTTCCAGATGGCCAAACCCTTCTCTTTACCTCACTATAGCCTTTTAAAGGTGCCCTAAAAACTATGCCAATGCTTTAAAACGAACATTACTTATTGAATGGAGTTTATTATCATTTACCAAACCATTATGGCTCCTTTCCAGCCACCTCTCCCCAACCCTTTTCATATTCAAGTCAAATCCAAAATGCCCAAAAAATATAAAATTAAAGTAAGCTCTCCAAAAAATATCAAACCATCATGCCAATTCATATTTCATGCTAGAAATCACAATTCAATTATCATAATATAGAAGACCCTGTTTTCATAGATTTAAATAATAAAACCATAACATCAAAAGTTAGCATACATAGGACTCGAACCCAAGTCCTCTCGCATAATCAAAGTGCTCTCAACCACATAAGCTAGCACTTTTCCACGTCATACCAACCATAATTTAATGTCATAATTATTTCCCCTCCCGTATTTATTAATTAATTAATTATTTAATTAATTAAATTCTACGGGTCTTACACATTGCTCTCCTCAGTGAATAACTGACGAGTTTGGTAGTCTTGGGATGTTACGAATTATGTTAGTATTTGGAAACTCCACCTGCCGTTACGGTGTATGATCCGTAGTAATGGTTTCCCGCACGTGCTCTATCGGTTGTGGCCGATAGGTATGACAACAAGTCACTTTTGCGTAATCACTAGAAGAAGTATAACACGGATAACCTAGTTGTGGCCAGGTGGAATGAATTAGATGGGTTGGAATTCATAAGGGATGAATGTGTTGTCTACATATATTTATGTATTAAATATGTGTATGCTCTTTTATATGTTTAATCTGTTAAGCTCACCCTATCTGCTTGTGTTTGGCAATGATCGTATGTGCGGTACACGTGAGCAACTGATGTTAATGCAGGTGGTGCTGGTGAGACTTAGCCACGGAGCAGGGATAGCATGGGAGTCTTTTTAATTATTATGTTTTGGAGATAATTTGTAAACTCTTATGAGACATTTTGTTTATTAATTCAGTTTTATAAACTATGGTTTTGGAATTATATATATTTGGCTTTTATTGTACGTTAATAAAAGTTTTAAATTTTTCGCATTTTGGAAAATGAGGTATTATTAAATAAAAATGTTTATTATTTCTTTATTTTTTTATTAAATCTGTAATATCCTATTGGGATGTTACAGGGTGGTTGGAGAAGGTAAAAAAGTTAAATTTTGGGAAGACAATTAGATAGGGGAAGAATCACTTAAATGTAAGTTCCCTAGGCTATACTTGATATCAAAATGTAAAGATAGAATTATAAAGGAGGTAGGACATTGGAAAGCGAATGTTTGAAGTTGGGACCTATCCTAGAGGAGGCAAAGATTTGTTTAGGAGGCAACCATGGAGGAACAACTCACCCTATTATTAAATGGCCAAACACTTAGAAAAGGGATCCTTGACGAGGATGGTGTTTTCTCGGTTAGGTCTGCGTATAATAAGTTGCAAAGAAGCTCAGAAGAGGGAAATAATAGTGTTTGAAACATTATGCAAAATAAGGGTTACCCTGAAGGCACAATTACTAGGATGGAGGTTGCTCTAGGATAAGCTACCAACAAACGACAAATTAATAGTGGGGGGGGGGGGGGGGTTCAACTACAACATAGTTTATGTGAGTTGTGTTTAGCATACGAAGAGAATGCAGAGCACTTATTCTTTTCATGTAGTGTAACTCAAAAGGTGTGGACTTTGCGTGACAGGTGGAAGGGATTAAGTTCAATGCACCATAATAAGGCAAGGGATAATTTCCAAGACTTCCACCTTGTCAACCTTAACAGTAGGCAAAATATTGTATGGCAAGGAATGTGGCTAGCAATAATAGGGGAAATTTGGAAACATAGGAACAGAGTAGTCTTCAAGCAAAGGAAAGTAGACTCTATTGAGATATTCGGTCTTGCCCAAGTTACAACTTGGGTATGGATGAAACATAAAATCCAATCTGTACAATTTTCATACAGTGATTGGTACCTCTCTCCCTATGTTTGCTTAAAATCTCTTTAATATTATAATTGATGTGTGTTCAAGTGTGGCAGTAAAGTAATTGCAGGATGCATAGAGGAAGGGACCGAGGTAATGGAGCACGGAGTTTAAGTGGTAGAAAAGTGAAAGAAGGAGATGAATCCATTATTTATGATGAATTTGGTGTTCGTGTTATAGTACACAGAGCTGTTATAAAAACTGGATTGCCACAACCATTATAGTTCATTGGCTGTAAATGCATCTTTGGCTACAAGCAAGAGCAAATATGCATACACTATCAATTATGGGCACATGAGTGAGGGATGCTCCCATTTAGGCACTTTATCCAACTAGCTAGCATAAGGCATGGCTGCTTTCCTTACGCACACAGTTTTCTTGCAGCTTCCATTTGTATTGGGTGTGCAGAAGGAATTTGTTTTATGTTCATCTAGTTCAAACTTTGCAAGTAATGGTAGTGAGGCTAACATTGTTATTCTTATTATCTTTGTTCCATTTTACTTCACTAGTGGTGTTATCTGCTACAATTGTGTCAATAATGCTTGGGATCACAAATATGAAGCAGCCATTTATCTATGGAATTAACTAATTTGATTCGTGGTGTGCTTCAATGTTATGTAGGTGTAGTCTTTGGCAATGTTGAAATTAGTGCACAGTCAAGATATAATTTCCTCCTCTATGATCATTGGATCAAGTTGTAGCATTTGGAGTTTTGAAGTGTTAAGCTTTTTGTTATGATTTTACCTCTTAGATGCTTTACGTTTGATCCTTGGTTGTGTTGGTTTTTTTTCAGTATAACATGATGCCAAGCTTTCGCATCTACATGTATAAGGTTTATTTTTTGTAATGGGTTAGAATACCCCATAAGTGTTCTTTAATTATTTATTCTTTGCTGATAAAAGAAACATTCAATATTATGCATTCTAGAGTGTATCTCCATATCTAAAAGTAAGGACCTTTCAAGTTAGATTGCACGTTCATAATCAATTAAGATTATAACATTCATCACACACTAGTGCAAAAACACTATTCCATGACATTTATCAACGATGGTTGCCACACAAGCGTAGTAGAAGGGAATGCAGTGGCAGGACCATAAATAATATGATTTGTTTAACGACGGTTTTCCTTATAACAATCGTTATTTGTGTAAAAAATGAAATCAACGACAGGCTTAGGTAAAGTCGTCGTGATAAGTAGTCTTAATGACAACGGTTATTGTGATAATCGTCTTTGAAATGCGTCAAGGGTTAAAAGGAATAGTTTTCAATTTCCCTGCACTATTTTGTTTTCACTCTCTTCTCCACGACTCCACTCCGCCATCTGCGTTCTTGCCACCGTTTGCGATCTTGCCACTGTTGAAACTAGTTTTTGAGGGGTTGTCACCATTGATTGCTACCACTGGGTGAGGGGCTGCCATCGTCGAACGCTACCATTGGGTGAAGGTATGCCATCAAATAACGTTGTCGTTGGGTGAGGGGTTGCGACCGTCGATTGCTGCCACTGGGTGAAGGGCTACTACCGTCGACCGCTACAACTGGGTGAGTGTCTGCCACCGTCGAACGTTGTCGTTGGGTGAGGAGCTACCACTGCCACCGTGATTCATCGTCCCCTCCCCTACTCGCGCCCTAACATTGCTCTAGTTGCCACCACTAGTTGCATCGCGAAGCCCAGCACTGGTTGTGTCACGAGGCCCACCACCAGACGATTATGTTCGCGAACCCACGGCCACCACTAGTTCTGGTTTATTGTTCTTCCCTCCCTCATTTCTTTGAGCTCCATTGCTACTCCTTCCTCGTGGTAGCATTCCTACATCTCGAGAGGTAAGTTATTTTTTAATTTGTTTTAACTTAGTTTTAATTTAGTTTGTTTCCCATGGTAATTATACTTAGTTTTAGTTTTTTTGAAATTAGAGATATATGTTTCATTGAATATTATGAATAGGCCTCTTGTTCAACACGTTGGTATTGAGTTTGGGGATGTCCGACCCCAACAATTATTATGTATAGTTAGTGTTGGAATTGTGAATATTATGAATGTGTGTCTTGATGAACGTGTTAGTATTGAGTCTGGGGTGTCTGACCCTCAACAATTATTATTTGTATTTAGTTGAAATGATTTCTAATTATAGAACAATGATGGATCTGAGATGGATTAATTTATCACGTATAAGTGATGATTATGAGAGAATGGTCAAAGAGTTTATAGAATTCGCTCAACATCATGGTGGTAGTGCTAAAAATAGAGGAAATGAGGTGTCCCTCTGTCAATTGTTTGAATGGGAGAACATTGGATGTGGCCGAGATTAGAGAAAATCTTTTATGCGATGGATTTCTAAAGAATTATACAACATTGATGTGGCATGGTGAATTGGTATAGACACAAACTGTGGTTGAAGCACATCAATTTGTGGAATAGACAATGGAAGATAGATTAGAGGACATGATTCGTGATGTTGGAGTACAAACCTTTGCTAAAGTTGTTTATGAAAATATGACTACAGATGCAAAGACCCCGTTATATCCTGGTTCAACTAACTTCACACGATTATCATCAGTGTTAAAATTAATCAATTTGAAGGCATTAAATGGGTGGTTACTTTTAACAACGGCCTGATCAACAATGGTGTCGGAACCGTCTTCATAGGCTTTCATTAACTGTCGTTAATAGCATTTGTTACGGTAGTGACGCCATTGACATTTTTTTCTTCCATTAGGAGTGAATTTTTTAATATTAAATAAGTTTAAATTTTTAGGAAAAGAAATGCTACAAAATCTCAATGTAATTTAGAAATGTAAACTAATCCATTTAATTTATAAGATTTACGAACTATATGAACAAATTCTTTTATAAATATTTGGAGAAGTTTAAAAACATAAATCTTTCAAATGATGACAACAACAATTATTAACATTGACTCTTTTGAATAAACTGAAAACTTATTTGAAAGCTATAATATTGAAAAATCCCATTAAATAAATCCTCAAATATTGAGAATAAAAACCTGTTAAGCCTAATACAAATTTATGCAAGTATACGTAGAAAGGAACGTACATCATCACCTACTCAGTTCTAATAATAAGCGATGAAAGTAAAAAACTTATTACTTTATAGAAAATTTTATCTGCAATTTCGGGAATTTAAATGTAGTACTATTGTGAAGAGGATTGGAATTTGTATCTCATCTACAATATTATCCATTCAATGGTTAATCTTATTATGATGAACACCAGAATACATAATCAAATTAAAAAAAAATAAAAATAACGTTGGAGTGTTGTTCTAATTCGTTTCTCCTCCATGTGGAAGTTCATTGACAGTTTGAAAATATAACTTTTTAATATAACAATTCTTTTAATAAAATGGCATGTTTTCCATGACAACCCCACCCCGACGGCATTGTTAAATTACAATCATTGAGTGTTGCATGAGTGTCCTTTAACAGAAAAAGCAGAACGAATCATTGATTGATTTAGTGAAGGAAAATTTGATAATATTTACATAAGATCATGGGTTGCCGACCGAAAAAAAAATAAAAACATAAGATCATGGGTTTGAATATGATTGTGACCATTATACACAAATAAAAGAAAGAAAAACGGTCCACGATGTGAGTATGGATAATTTATAAGACTTCATTGGAGACTCACCATTTCAACTTGAAACTAGAACTAACATTTACTTGGGTTAATTGTGCACGACTTTGGTTTCTAATACTAGTAATCAATCAGTTCCTTTAATATTCGATTTTAAAAATTATGTCACTGTGTTTTTTACATATTCTAATAACGTTTTTTTTTTCAAATTAGGTGATAATATAATAAAATGATACTTTTTATATTCATAACTAGTTTTGTAACATCCCCTACCTGTTAAGATTTAGTTCATTTAAATTCAATACAAACATACCCGTGCTCTTTTATTAAGCATAAATTCATCTTGCTTCCATAAATGACACGTAAAAGCTACAACTTAATAATGTAACTAACTTCAAAAACTAACTCAAGAGAAGAGGATAGAAAAAATCACTTTAAAATTTCTTATTGAAAGAAGTGTTATATTCTCTACCAAATTCTTCAAATGAATTCTAATATAGGAAAACATAAACAATTTTTTTTCTTTAGAATTTTTAGAGATAAATTAAAGAAAAAGAATTCTAAAAAATATTAATTGTTATAAAATAAAATTTAAATAATTACATTATTAAAACAATCAATTAAATAATAAAGCATTTGTATTTCATCTGAGTTAAACAATTTGTACTTTTAGATACTATAATTGAGTCTTTAATAGTTTCCTCAGTATTCATTTTTTTTTTTATAAATAAATAGAATAAATATAGTAGAGTGGTACTCTAACCCTTTTACAACCCTTTTACAAAATGTATGTACATGGTGACCCTCTTAATAAGAGGTGCACAAAGCCCAAAACAAGGAATAAATCAAAATGACAACTTCTAACATGGACAAACAATATGCATAGACCTACGCGATGAGTCATTACTCACCTTTGATACATAGGTGTAAACAAAACATGATCCTTAATTACATGAGTGTTCTATCTAATAAATGAGGTTTAACCAAAACAAAGCTTCATTTAATCACTCCCAACATAAGAGAGGAAAACCAAGTCCTCAATCTAAACCTTATATTCTTGATGTATAAATTTTCCCTTCAATGAAAAATCTTAGTTTCTCAATATATACTTGCATATCTTCCCTTCAAACATTAATTAAAAGCTCCATTAGATGGTATTCTCAATGTCCTTGTAATAGTGCCTCCTTCCTTCAGTTAGCCAAATCTAAATTTGGCCACCTTAAACACTTAATGCTCAAAGAAGTTAGTAGTTCATAAAGAATTTAAGCACATATAAAGATAAAGATACCAATCACTATAAGAAAAAATTAACATTAGAGATTTTGCGTTTCATCCAAGTCCATGCATTCACTTGAGTGAAACAAAAAATTTCTTTTGGGTCTACATTCTCGTTATTGAAGATTACCTCATTCCTTTGTTTCTAGACTTCCCCAATAATTGCTAACCACATTCCTTTCAATATGACATTTTGCTTATTATTCAAATTAAGGATATGGAAATGCTAAAAATTATTCGTAGGTTAATTGTGATGCACCAAGGTCACTCTCATCCATCTATCATACATGTTTCATACACTTTGTGCAATCTTGCATGTAAAGAAAATGTGTGTTACGCTTTCATGAGCTGAGCATAGGTGGCATAAATTATTTTGTAACTAGACCCCCTTACAAGTAACTTATCTTTTGTTGATAACTTATCCAGAAGAACCCTTCAACCTAGATAAAGTGCCTTTGAAATTACCTTAGCACTCCATAGCATTCGAAATACACTACAATATCCCCCCTCCCCCTCCCCACCACCTTAACTTTTCCTACACGAAATTACAGGCAGATTTAATAGAGAAAACACAATCAATGTCACTCTTCCAAACCTAGGTATTTGGTCTACCTTTCTTAAATCTCTAGCCATTAATAATTTGAAGAAGATTTTTCTCTTGAGATGTTTCCCATTCAAATCAACTTCTCCTCCATGTTAGGTTCCATATCCAAATACTCATACCCCCTACCTCCCCAAAAGTTCTATCCTTACAATTGGAGATCATATATAGCCTAAGAAACCTTCAACATAACAGTTCAACCCCTATCCAACAGTCCTCCTAAAACTTTACTTTATTCCCTTCACCTATGCTTCAATAAATGTAGTTATTGAGCCAAGTGCCATGCTCATAACTTCCATAGATTTTGCTTAGATCTTTCCACACACACCTTGATCCTTCATTCCTAGTCTCCATTTCCATTTAGCTAAGAGGGCTATATTGAAGTTTTTGATGTCTCTTATACCTAACCCCCCTTCGACCTTAGGTTTACATAAGTTGTCCCACTTGATCCAAGTTATCTTTTTGTCCTCGCAATCCCAACCCCATAGGAAGCTCCTTTGAATTTTTGTGAGTTCCTTACACACAATGTTTAGAGCTTGAAGAAGGATATAAAGTATAGTGGTAAAGCTGAAATTACATTTTTTACGAGGTATACCCTTTTAGAAAAGAAAATTGTTTTCCTTTTCACATAGAAAGCTTGTTTTACTTTATTTATCATAACTTTCCCTAATTATTTTTTACTTGGGTTTCCCTAATTGGCATGCGTAGATTCTGAAACCGTATCTTCATGTACTCGCAATTTAAAATCTTTGAGTAATTTTGTGTCAATGCCTTATTCAATCAGAGCCCACCAACTTTAGATTTGGAAAAATAGTACTTACATATGTTCTCAAGATAGCTTCTTTTACTTACATATGTTCGGTACTTGCTTTACTTACAAAAAGGGTGTCATTTGCAAACTGTAGAAGTCCCACATCAGTTTTCTTATTGAAAATCACACACTACAAATAAAACATATTTACATTATAAGTTGATACAAACGTCATCTTATAAGTCGGTTTTATATAGTTATGTTAGACTTAAAGTCTACTTCTTAATATAGTATCAACATTATCTGAAATCTAACCTAACTAGATTTATTTTTTATTGGATCTATCATGTAGTTGATATAAAATAATAAGATTAAATACTTTTATTCATGATTTCTATTGCTTAATTTAGTCCATCTCCTTGAAAACAATTATTTAATTTAATTTAAAATTAAAGTTAATTAGCTTTTGACACATTATATATATAAAGTTAATAAACCCAACTGGTGAATCTAGATTTTCCCAAAAATAAAAACATAAAAAAAATGTTAAAAGCAGTTTGAAAAATAAAATGTACAATGGCTCGCACAATTATATCTTAATCTGCTTATATAAATTTATCCAACTTGCTAGTCAAAAATTGACCTGCACAATATCCTCACTCTCTTATAGCTCGTGGTCCATACGCACAAGTATTGTAGAGATACTAGTCCTTCTACCGGTGCAACGCACGGGTTTTTTTTACATGTAATAATTGTGGTAATAGCAATGGGTTTTTGGATATTTAATAATCTATATGATGAGAATCTAATGTTTTTAAAAGATGTTGAAATGTATCAATAGAATAGATCAATTTAGAATGTAATTAAAGTGGTATGTCAAGTTAATATTTGATTTCATTGAATATTATCTTCAACCACCAACAACAAAAATATGACTAATACACTACTTTGTTAATA
>Ga0214544_1008597_pt1 | contig 16813 bp, 14 predicted proteins | sample CNSS3metaG_FD_160074 | JGI IMG/M metagenome (GOLD analysis project Ga0214544, IMG submission 160074) | Root nodule microbial communities from cowpea collected in UCLA plant growth center, Los Angeles, California, USA - CNSS3 | ecosystem: Host-associated > Plants > Roots > Nodule | place: USA...
AATCTTCTGTATATTTCTTTTGTGAGATGAATATTCCATCATCTCTTTGACTTACCTCTATGCCGAGGAAATAACTCATCAAGCCAAGATCAGTCATCTCAAAGGTCTTCATCATATCTTCTTTAAATTCCATCAACATCTTTGTGTTGGTTCCAGTATAAATAAGATCATCTACATATAGAGAGAGTAAAAGAGTATGCTGACTGGAGCAAATGTTGTGAAAGGGATAGTTGAAGGGATAGAGAAAATGTGTAGATAGTAGAGTGTGAAAGTAGCAGTTGGAGAAGTGTATTTTGTAGTTGAGAATAGTTGTATTGGATGTTGTGTTAGTTGTTCTTCTTATTACAAATGGTAGGATACATGGGTATTTATAGACCTATAGATTATTCTAGAAACTTCTAGCTAGAACTAATGCAAATACTTCTAGAGTTTTCTACATAGTTGAATGTTCTTGGTTTTTCTTTCTATCCTAGGCTTTTCTCCAATACTCTAGAAGTTTCTTTACATTTCAACATCTCTATCTTATATTTTTCTAGATTCTTCTAGAATTTGCATTATACTTTAATAACAATGAAGACGTAATGGCTCATACCCTTCTTTATAGCATCCATGGCGAAAATGAACATGCCGGCGGAGCCAAATTGAACCGCCAATAGCAGCAGATAGGGCCTTGCATTAGTGAACCACGTACGCATCTTATTCTCTCTGTGAGTGAGAATTTGGAAATTCCTTATATACCTGCTTCTCTTTATCTGCAACAATCATCTGAATATTTATACCCTACACATGAATATATTTCATAATAATTATACCTAATCCAAAAAGTTGCTTAATGTATATTCTCCGCTTTACAGATTGAAAAGAGAAGCCTTGTAGCTTGCTCGTTCTGGGTAGTTGCTTCCCATTCAGCATGCAACATCAAAGAGGGAAAGGTGATTTTGGAATGTTCAGATTATTACGTCACCATCATTTTCTTAATGCTTTCTAATTCACTAGACATTAAAGGGAAAATGGTTATTCACTATTTCATGCCTTTCAATCTTGTGTGTCTTAATTACAAGCAAGGAGATTATAACATCAATCAATCGCTAACTAGATGCAATTAGTTGCCCAATACCTTCCGTCCTTGATACTTCATTCTCTTTCTGATTGGACTTTAGTTATGGAGGTTTCAAACATAGACTTGTTTCGGGTTCTACTAGGTGGGAACATTTGTTCAAGATTTTCACTGTACCTCTTTAAAGTGCTAGCTCTGTGTCGGACACTTGAATCATATATAGGTGTGAGACAAAGCGCTGTGACACCAAACAAAAGTTTCGGATTCTCTCCCATGTTTTTTTATTCATCATCAGATTTTAAAGAACTGATACCACAGTTCTTCTTAAATGTAGAACAAATCACCGTTTTAACTTTTTAAATTATAAAGAGTCTATCGAAATTAAACAACTTGCATTTTTAGAAATTAAAATGACATAAATTATTGGATTAAAAAATCAACAAAATAATTTAAATTTTCTAAAACTTACTTAAATACTTTTAGTCTTTAAGGCTTATGGAAACAACATATTAATTTCATTTTGGGAATGAAAATGAAATTTATTTAAAATAATTCGAATATGATATTTAATAAAAAATTCACATATAATTTGACCTCTCCCGTCCAAAAGGATACCCAGAATAATTTAGTGATAAATATGTTAGTGATGTGAGCAGTGAGTCCCGGTGAGAATGGAAATTAGTATTGGGAGCTAACGAGAGTACGGATTCCAGTGACCTCTCTCCATCAATACCTACCTCTTCATTCAGAAAAACTCTTTTATATTATTAATTTTGTCACGAAATAAAGCTAATAACAGTAAAAATAACATAAAAAAGAGCATAATAGAAGGAGGAATAGGAGGATGAGAGAATAGGATTCGAAGTAACTTTTCCGTTTGTATCATAAGTAATGAATCATATGAGTATCAATCATATCAATTCATATAAATTATATGAGTAACTATATCAAATCAATGGACGACCATTAATTCATAACACTCTCTCTTGAGTGTCCATTGATAAGAGAATGTTCCTCGTTAAAATCTTATTAGCAAAAAATCCTTTGGGATAAAAACCTAGTGAAGAAAAAAGAGTATATCATTTTATATAATATTGTTGTTCCTACAAAGAACAAATAAGATGAGTTAGGCACAAGTGTCACCTTACCATGTAGTCCGCTATCTCTTCAGTTGGCCTCTCCCCGGTTGATACATGTCAGCTTGAACCCAGGAGGGGTTACCTACAGAAGAGTCTCTGAAGCTCAAGTAAGTCAAAGCTCTCAGAGAGTCAAATAAGTGATTAATGAATGCGTACCTTTAATTATTGGGGTCCACGCGTATTTATAGAGCATTAATGATGTCTGATTACCTCATGGGCCGGGCCTTAACCTGGGCTCTGTCTTGGGGCATGAGTGGGCTTGGGCCCTAACCCAGGCCCTTAAGACCTATTGAATGCGGGGGCTTTTATTTTCACTAAGTTTATTGGAGTTGTCAGCCTGGGCTCTAATCTTATCGGGTCTGCTGTCTGCTGGAGTATCCGGCTTGGACCGATTACTTACCTTGACGACTTACATTGGTTATACGAGGTGTAGGTTATTCTTCTACATATATAGGTTGAAACCAGTACAAGTTAGGCTAACTCGGCCTAGGCTGAATACTTGGCTGCCTTGATGTATGCATTGTTTGCTTATATGGTCAAGTTTGGCTAGGTGTGGTACACCAGTCCCCCAGCCTTGTCCAATATGAGGTATCGGTCAATGGTGATATGTGTTGGTATGCTAGAAATTAAACAACTTGCATTTTTAGAAATTAAAATGAGATAGATTATTAGATTAAAAAATCAATAAAATAATTTAAATTTTCTAAAACTTACTTTACTTTAGTCTTTAAGACTTATGGAAACTACACTTTAATTTCATTTTGGGAATGAAAATGAAATTTATTTAAAATAATTCGAATATGATATTTAATAAAAAAATTCACATATAATTTGACCTCTCCCGTCCAAAAGGATACCCATAATAATTTAGTGATAAATATGTTAGTGATGTGAGCAGTGAGTCCTGGTGAGAATGGAAATTAGTATTGGGAGCTAACGAGAGTACGGATTCCAGTTCCACCAATACCTACCTCTTCATTCAGAAAACCTCTTTTATATTATTAATTTTGTAATGAAATAATAAAGCTAATATAAGTGAGAATAACATAAAAGAGAGCATAATAGAAGGAGATGAGAGAATAGGATCTATTTGTATCATAAACACTAATGAATCATATGAGTATCAATCATATCAATTCAATCATATGAGTAACGGTATCAAATCAATGGATGACCATTAATTCATAACACTCTCTCTTGAGTGTTCATTGATAAGAGAATGTGTCTCGTTAAAATCTTATTAGGAAAAACCCTTTGAGATAAAAACCTAGTGAAGAAAAAAGAGTACATCATTCTATATAATATTGTTATTTACATCTTCTATTTCTCCCCCTCATGTAAACTTACATCATTAAGATGGCAGAGTCCAATCTTGTGAACCAATTGCTCAAAAGTTCTCCTAGGCAAAGACTTTGTAAATAAATATGCTAGATTTTCATATGAGCAAATTTTTTGGATCTCTACATCACTATTTCTTTGAAGATCATGAGTGAAAAAGAATTTTGGAAGGATATGTTTTGTTATGTCTCCTTTAAAATATCCTTTTTTTAATTGAGCAATGCATGCACTATTGTTTTCATATATAGTTGTTGATTTCATTTTTTCCCGAAGATAAATCACAAGTTTGTCGCACATGTTGAATTATAGACTTAACCAAACGCATTCATGACTTGTCTCATGTAATGCTAAAATTTTTGCATGATTTGATGATGTGGTTGTTATTGTTTGTTTCACAGACCTCCATGAAATCGATGTGCCACCATATGTGAACAAATATCCTATTTGTGATCAACCATTATGAGGATCTAATAAATAACCTGCATCTACATAACCCATTAGATATATTTTTGAATCATTTGGGTAAAATAAGCCCATATTTATAGTGCCTTTAAGGTAATGAAGTATTTGTTTTACTCCATTCCAATGTTTTCTTGTAGGTGAAGAACTATACCTTGCTAACAAATTTATTGGAAATGTTATATCAGGTCGAGTATAATTAGCAAAATACATAGTGCTCCTATAACACTAAGATATGGTACTTCAGGACTAAGAAGTTCTTCATCTTTTTTTTTAGGTCTAAAAGGGTCTTTATCAACATCTAACGACCTCACCACCATTGTAATGCATAATGAATGTGATTTTTCCATATAGAACTTTTTAAGCACTTTTATTATATAAGCTTCTTGATGTACAAAAACACCTTTGTTAAATACTCAATTTGCAATCCCAAACAAAACTTTGTCCTTCAAAGACCCTTCATCTCAAATTCTTTTTTTAAACAATAAATTGCCTTTGTGAGCTCATTAAGAGTTCCAACGATGTTTATGTCATATGCATAAACAACAATTATGGAAAATTCATTCTCGGATCTTTTCATATAAATACAAGGATAAATAGGGTCATTTTTATACCCTTCCTTTAACAAGTACTCACTAAAACGGTTATACCACATACGTCCTGATTGTGTCAATCCATAAAGGGACTTATTCAACTTTATCAAATAATCCTCTTTAGAATTTGTTTGGTTGGGAAAATTAAATCCTTTAGGGAGTTTCATTTAAATATCATTCTCCATAGAGCCATACAAATAGGCTGTAACAACATCCATGAGGTGTAAATTCAGACCTTCTTGTGCAACAAGGCTAATTGAATATCTAAATGTTGTTGCATCCAATACTGGAGAATATGTGTCTTTTTCTCATATAAGGATTTTTATCTTTGGAACCGATAGGTCTACCACACTTCAAGCGTGTTTGTGATTCATTTTCTATATTAGATTGTCTAACATGAATATCAATTCTGATTGGAGCATTAACAGCGGGTATATGTGACTTAGTTACCCTTTTGTGTCAGTAAAAGCATCTGGTAATTGGTTGGCCAATTTTTGTAAATGAATTATTTGTTGAACTTCTAGTTCACATTCTTTTATATGAGGATCAAGATGAGATAATGATAATTCATTCCAACCAATATCTTTTTCCAGTTTCTTTCTTTCATCCCCTAACGTTGGAAAAATTGATTCATCAAAATGACTATCAACAAATTGAGTTGTAAATAAGTCACATATTGATGGTTCAAGATATTTTATTATCGACGAAAAATCATATCCAACATATATTCCCAAACGTCTTTGAGGACCCATCATAATCCTTTTGGCGGGGAAATTGGGACATATACAACACACCAAAAAATTCTTAAATGAGAAATATTAGGTTGCTGACAAAAAACCAACTGCAGAGGAGAGTATTTGTGATAACTAGTTGGTCTAATGTGAATCGATACTACATCATGCAGAATTGCATATCCCCAAGTAGTCATTGGAAGATTAGCTTTCATAAGTAATGGTTTTGCAATCAATTTTAGACGTTTTATCAATGATTCAGCAAGTCCATTTTGAGTATGAACATGTGCTACTGGATGTTCAACTTCAATTCCAATTAGCATACAATACTCATTAAAAGCATGAGATGTAAATTCACTAGCATTATCAACACGGATTTTCTTAATTCGATAACCTAGGAAGTGAGCTCTTAACTTGATCAATTATGATAATAACTTCGAAAATGCCTGATTTTGAGTTGATAGTAAACAAATATGTCACCATCTAGTGGGTGCATCAATTAATAGCATGAAATATCTAAATGATCCACATGATAAGTGTATTGGACCATAAATATCACCCTGTATTCGTTCTAAAAATGAGATTGACTCATTTCTAATTTTTTCTGGTGATGGTCTTATTATCAACTTTCCATGTGAACATGTAGTACATGAGAAATCATTGGATTGAAGAAGTTTTTGACTTTTAAGTGGATGTCCACATGAGTTTTCAATTTTTGCATCATGATATTTCCAGGATGACCTAATCGATCATGCCAAACAAGAAATTCATTTCTATTTGTAAGCTTCTAGTTTACATTGACATGCGTCTCAATCGCTTTAATATATGTGTAGTACAAGCCATAAGCAAAGGCTGATAATTTCTCCAATACACATTTTTTATTCGACTCAATTGGAGTGATATAAAGATATTCAATATGACATCCATTTAGACGAATATCATTGAAACTTAATAAGTTTGTATTGGACTTAGGAGAATAAAATGAATTTTTAATATCCAATCGTGTACCTCTTGGTAGAAGTACAATAGTTCTTCCGGAGCCTTCAATTATATTTGTAGTACCAGAAATAGTACTAACAATGACTTCTCGCATTACTAAACAAGAGAAAAATTTATTACTCTTGAGAATTGTATGAGTTGTTGCACTATCAACAATGCACAGATCATCATCATTGGTATTAATGTCAATATTCATTCTTCATATAAACATAAATATCAATATTAGATCTTACTTTGTAAGAGGAGAAGAAAAATAAAATAAATAAAAATAGATTATTTTATTCATAAAAATATAGAACTTATATATATATATATATATATATATATATATATATATATATATATATATATATATATATATATATATAAAAAATATAAAATAAATATAAAGCATTGTCTTAAAATTAAGAACATAATATGAGAAAATCTTTTTTTAACACTCTCATCACCAATGAGGCGATCAATGCTTCCATTTGGTTTAGAAAAGAAAATAACAATATCAAGATGAGTAACATTCATATGGCCATAATTAGAATCACCATATTCATAAGTGTCGCAACCAAAATCACGACGAGACGACAAACCAAAAATAAAATTTGAAAAAGAGTTTTGGATGTCACCACCATAGTTATTATAGGAAACTATGGAAAACCATAAAAAAAGCAAGCTCTGCAAAAAACCAGAATTTAGGTCCGGGAATCAGTTATGCGTGGGGAAGGTATTAGCACCCCACAACGCCTGTCCTAAGACAGTACCTTTAATTAAATATGCAAAAGTTTTGTGGTTTTTCAAAATATTTAATTTTTCCCAAACTTAGTAATAAAAGAATGTACAAAAAAACAAAACTATTTTTTTGATTTTTTGGGCCCGACGAGGATTAATCCTCGTTCCTACGTATCTCCATGTGAATGGAGAATCAGGATTACGTAATTCTTTTAAAAAAATCTATTTGGAAAATTATTTGAAAATGATTTAATTTGTTTTATAATTTTGAAAATATTTTTATTTAAATTTTAGTATTATTTTAAAATTGGTGTCATGCGACGCGAGCGGCCGGATAGACACTTCAAATAATTTTTTTTCTAATCTTTTATTTTTTTATTTTTTAATCATTTATAAATTTTTAATATTTTTTTAAAGTTATTTTAGAGTAGTTGTGGGAGTCATTGCGACGTGGGCAACCAAATAGATATAAAAGAGTAAACAAAGAAAGTTATATTTTATTCTTAGATTGATATATATTTTTGAGAAAAAAAGAGGAACGAAAGTCTAAAATAGGTGTCATGCAACGCGAGCGGTCGAACAGACACCAAAAAAATGGGAATTTTTTTTTAATGATTTAAAAAGAATAATAAAAAAATTGATAAAAATAAATCAAAAGAAAAAAAGAATGAACTAGCAGTTCTGTACCTTAAAAAATGTTCAATATCTCCTTACCTTTTCTCTTTTTCTTATTCTTTGCCTCCCTTTCTAATATTTTTGTTTTTTTCTAGAGAGATAAAGATGAGAGGTGTCTATATGGGTGGTAATGAGAGAAAGAGAGAGGGTAGAGAATGTTTTTTTTCTTTTTTCTACCTCCTTCAATATGTTTTTTTTTAAGAGAGATTAAATAGAGGTGTGTATGTAGGAGTGGTGATGGGAAAGAATTAAGTAGTATAGAGAATTTTCTTTTTTATTTCGGTCCCTTTTTCATATGACAGTACGTATTTATATTCACATATTGCAATCTCAATGCAATCTCAGCCTTAATTGTAATGAACAATATAAGGAAGGAATTGGTTATGATAGCAACACATTATGGGAATTAAATCATAGTAAATTAGAGCATAAAATCAATCCCAAATTAGTAATATTGATTCTAACGATTAACAAATCAGAGCAAAAAATCAATCCCAATTAGTAATATTGATTATAACCATTTGAAGAAATATTTCTTCTAATTATTAGAATCATATCACTAATTTCTCTTCCAGAAACAAGGGTAGAAAGCAGGTTGAGTTGTTGGGCTCATGAGAAGAAGTGCAATAATTAATAACAAATTGGGCTCTTCCCTCTTTATTCCTTTTTTTTCCATCTCTTTTTTTCTTTTTTTTTTTCTAAAATTAAAGTTTGAAAATCTTTGAAGAAAATAATGTTTCACATTTTTTTTTGAAAATAAATTTATTTACCCGGACGAAATTGGGTGTTGATAACTGCCCCTCTTTACTTAGATTTTACTAGATAATATGAAAATTTGAATTTAATTTTCATATTATCGTAATAAAAGATAAGTAAAGATAAAGACACTAATTTCGTTTGGGTTTCAAAACAAGACAAATTTGACCATTTTAGAGGGTCTCGGTTTGACACACTAATTCTTTTTGTTTTTTTTTTACTTTTTGAAAAAACCAAATTAGATCAATCGCGTTGAGAGGGTTTATTCAAAAGATTCGGTGACCATTACCATGTAGAGGGCCTCGATTTGAAAATTTTCTTTTTTTTTTTGTATGTTTTTTGAGAAAAGATTAGACCAATCCCGAGGAGAGGGTCTATATCCAAAAGATTCAGTGACCATTACCATGTAGAGGGTCACAATTTGACAAACTATATTCTTTTTGTACTTTGATTTTTTGAAAAAGAGATTAGACCAATCCCGAGGAGAGAGTCTATATCTAAAAGATTCGATGACCATTACCATGTAGAGGGTCCCGATCCAAAAATCAATGACCATTGCCTCGCAGATGGCCTCGATGTGACATAAGAAATCAATGACCATTGCCTCGTAGAGGGTCGTGATGTAAAGAGATCGATGACCATTGCTTCGCAGAGGGTCTCGATGTGACATAAGAAATCAATGACCATTGCTTTACAGAGGGTCTTGATGTAAAGAGATCGATGACCATTGCCTCGCAGAGGGCCTCGATGTGACAAAAGAAATCAATGACCATTGTCTCGCAGAGGGTCTTGATGTAAGAAAGGGAGAACCTGAATTTTGCTTTTGAACTGTCGACAAACACCAAGTGAATGCCTAACGTTTTTTAGACTTAAGCAAAAAACTATCATTGTTGACTTTTTTTCTGAAATGATTTTCGATGATTTTGTGGAGTATGATGGATGATTTAATGATGCATGACATGTTATGATTTTCTTTTTGAACCTATATGATGATGCATACATGGATGCGTGGATGCATGGGTGAAATTTTCTTTTTTTTTCATTTTCCTTTATTTTAATTTGAGAGCAAAGAAAACTAGGCTTAGAGGCTAGAAAAAAACTATGAGGCTAGACAAAACTGGATTTAGGGGCCAATTTGGAAACTGGGCTTGGGGGCTAGTGTGGAAACTGGGCTTGAGGTTAGCGTGAAATTTGGGCTTAAAAACTAGTGTGGGAATTAAACTTAGGGGCCAGTGAAAATTGGGCTTGGGGGGCCAGTGTGGAAACTAGGCTTGAGGTTAGTGTGAAATCTGGGCTTAGGAACTAGTGTGGGAATTGGACTTAGGGGCCAATGGAAATTGGGCTTAGGGTATATTGGTCATTCATATAAATGAAAAGGACCAAAATTTGAGAAACATCATAAAAACCCAATTGTGTATTTTTTTAATTTTCTTCCTTCTAAAACGCAAGGATTCAATAACCATTCATATGAGTGAAGAGGGTTTTGATTGGAAAGATGTAAACTATTTTATTCAAAAAGATGAATGACTCATGTATGCATGGTTTGGTATGATGTATGAATTTTCTTTTGCATTTCTTTTAAAAACATTTGAATTGTTCCCCATTTCATTGTTATTTTCAATTCATGGAATTATTCTACTTTGATATTTTTTTACTGTTTTTTAAATAATTTCTTTGGTCTAATCAATTTACTAACAAACATTTTTTTAATCATTTCTTTTGAAACACTATTTGAATGACATGCATGAAATTGCCAAGGGCTTGGAAATGCTTGGATGAGGTGATGAAGATTAACTAGGAAGTTGCCCCAATTTGAATTGGTCTCGGGGGACAAAATCTGTTTGGGTTTTCCCTAGTTATTGATGGTATGAAGGAAAGGATGGGGACTTCAAGGATTTGCCCTTAGTGTGAGAGCCTAGGATGGTCCTAGGGTGCAATAGCATGTTATACTTTTCCCAAATGAGGAGATTAAGAAAATGACGGGGTCTTCACAAGTTGCCCCTAATGTGAACAGAGTCTTCAATGTAAATAAAATGCCCCAATTCAGAATGAATGATGGGAATATATGAATCACAAACAAAGTGACTGCCCTAATTTGGGTTTGGGATTGATAAAGATGGATTATGTTAAGGTTGGTCAAGGTTTAGGCTTAGAGCGAAGGATACTATAGGAGCAAAGATGGAGTTTCATGAAGAAATGAATTGAAAGAGGACAACCCAAATTTAGCTTAATTGTCTTACTGAAGCTTTGAAAATATGCTACCCAAAAATAATCTGCCCTAGTGTTTAAAAGCAAATCTCTGAACACACTTTTTCAATCTTTTTTTTTTTTATAAATTTTTTTAGAACAAACCTGTTAGCAAATAAAAAATTTCCTGTAAATTAAAACCTTCAAAAGATAACAACCAATCTTTGATTTGTGTGGACTTTATTAGACTTGTATCGTGGCTAAGGTCAGGGTATGGAATTGAATGATAGTAAAGGCTCAAACAAGTGATGTGAGGGTTGTTTCAAACAAGGATCTTTGAATAATGTTTCATTCAATATTTATTTGACTTCATTTCATTGACCTTTTTTTTTCTTTCTATATTTTGACATTTTATTCTCATTCTTTAAACTTTTGCTTCTTTTTTTTTCTATATAACCATGTCATTTCTTTTTTTTTATATATATATTTTTGTATTGGTGAACTACAAGTCAGATGAAACAAATGCAAACATTATGTCAAACCTCAATGGGAAGGTGATCCTTGTTTAGGGTAATTTGAAAGAATTTTGTTGGAAGGCTCAAATTGGGTAGCAAAGGATAATTAATTTAGTTTTTTTGGATAAAGAAACATGGCCACACATCATTTCAAAACATGATTGTTTTTTCTAAAAAAAAAATAATTCACAGGAAAATAATTGATTTCATCTTACAGGATGCCCCTTGTTTGGTTCTCTTTTTTCACTTTTTTTTGTCTTATTTTTTGCCTAGACTGTCCTTCAAAGTTGTTAGTCTAGCGAACTTTTCTTCCTTTTGTTTTTTCGGTGTGTTCAGAGAATTTATGGTAATCCTTTTTAAGATATGTGTTCCCTTTATGATAATTCTCCATGGAAAAGAAAACAAGGTTTATGGTGGAAGAGAGATGGAAAGGAAGATAGATTTGACCAATTTCATGTATGCAAGACTATATGATGCTTCAAAAGACATGGCAACAAACAAAATTTTATTTCTTTATTCAATAGACTGATTTGACCAAAGAATGTTTTATTATTTTTCATCATTTTTCACAAGAAAGATTCCAAGAATTTGGTGATAAGAGAAGTGGGAAACAATTTGAACTTATTGTAGTGTAAATTTTTTTATTTTTTTTTAAATTTATGTTGATGCATGCTATGTGTTTGAATCTTTGGATAACGTATCATGAATGACCACAAAATGGAATGCAATGCATGTTTGTTGTGCCTCACATGGGCACTTATTCACATGATATGCTAATGAAATGTATGTTTATGGCTAATAATGGTGTGATTGTGATGCATTTATTATTATATACAAGGAAAGGTGAGGGTAAAGGACGCCAATAGTCTCCCTTTAGTGCCTTTATTTAACATGGGTTTGATGCTTAAAGTTCTAAGGAAAGTATATGTGCTCACAAGGATAGTTCCCTAATACCTAAATATCAAGGTCACTAGAGCTATGGCCCACTTCATGGCATTTCCCACGACAGTTGGTAAACAACAAGAAGTGGGAGTACCAATGAAGCAAACAACTCTAGCTGGGGTTCTCACAATGACCACGTGGGAAGTACATCCACTGTGACACTACTACACAATCCCCTGTGATTCTAAGCAACTCAGACCCGGGTATAGGGCCGCACTCATGTAATGAATAAAATGTGTGTGTGTGAAGGGAGAACACAATGTATACCTAAACCCACACCTGGCAGTTATTCCAAATACAAAAATAAAGAAGAATATACACATACAATTATTCTAAATATAAAAAAAAACACATACCAAAAAAAAATAAGAAAGGAAAAATATGAAGAAAAACCACATCAATTTTGCACATCCAAATAAATGGTATGACTCTCTAGCATCCCCAGTGGAGTCGCCATCTGTCGCAACCGAAATCGCGACGAGACGACAAACCAAAAATAAAATTTGAAAAAGAGTTTTGGATGTCGCCACCATAGTTATTATAGGAAACTATGGAAAACCATAAAAAAAAGCAAGGTCTGCAAAAAACCAGAATTTGGGTCCGGGAATCGGTTATGCGTGGGGAAGGTATTAGCACCCCACAACGTCCGTCCTAAGACGGTACCTTTAATTAAATATGCAAAAGTTTTGTGATTTTTCAAAATATTTATTTTTTCCCAAAATTAGTAATAAAAGAATGTACAAAAAAACAAAACTATTTTTTTGATTTTTTGGGCCCGACGAGGATTAATCCTCGCTCCTACGTATCTCCATGTGAATAGAGAATCAGGGTTACGTAATTCTTTTAAAAAAATCTATTTGGAAAATTATTTGAAAATGATTTAATTTGTTTTATAATTTTGAAAATATTTTTATTTAAATTTTAGTATTATTTTAAAATTGGTGTCATGCGACGCGAGCGACCGGATAGACACTTCAAATAATTTTTTTAAAGTTATTTTAGAGTAGTTGTGGAAGTCATTGCGACGTGAGCAACCAAATAGATATAAAAGAGTAAACAAAGAAAGTTATATTTTATTCTTAGATTGATATATATTTTTTAGAAAAAAAAGGAAAGAAAGTCTAAAATAGGTGTCATGCAACGCGAGCGGTCGAACAGACACCAAAAAAATGGGAAAAAAAATTTAATGATTTAAAAAGAATAATAAAAAAATTGATAAAAATAAATCAAAAGAAAAAAAAGAATGAACTAGCAGTTCTGTACCTTAAAAAATGTTCAATATCTCCTTACCTTTTCTCTTTTTCTTATTCTTTACCTCCCTTTCTAATATTTTTGTTTTTTTCTAGAGAGATAAAGATGAGAGGTGTCTATGTGGGTGGTAATGAGAGAAAGAGAGAGGGTAGAGAATGTTTTTTTTCTTTTTTCTACCTCCTTCAATATGTTTTTTTTTAAGAGAGATTAAAAAGAGGTGTGTATGTAGGAGTGGTGATGGGAAATAATTAAGTAGTGTAGAGAATTTCTCTTTTTTATTTCGGTCCCTTTTTCATATGACAGTACGTATTTATATTCACATATTGCAATCTCAATGCAATCTCAGCCTTAATTGTAATGAACAATATAAGGAAGGAATTGGTTATGATAGCAACACATTATGGAAATCAAATCATAGTAAATCAGAGCACAAAATCAATCCCAAATTAGTAATATTGATTCTAACGATTAACAAATCAGAGCACAAAATCAATCCCAATTAGTAATATTGATTATAACCATTTGAAGAAATATTTCTTCTAATTATTAGAATCATATCATTAATTTCTCTTCCAGAAACAAGGGTAGAAAGCAGGTTGAGTTGTTGGGCTCATGAGAAGAAGTGCAATAATTAATAAAAAATTGGACTCTTCCCTCTTTATTCCTTTTTTTTTTCATCTATTTTTTTCTTTTTTTTTCTAAAATTAAAGTTTGAAAATCTTTGAAGAAAATAATGTTTCACATTTTTTTATTTTTTTTATTTTTTTTTTTTGAAAATAAATTTATTTACCTGGACGAAATTGGGTGTTGACAATAAGCAAAGTGTGTTTTTATGTTTTTCTCCTTATATGTTAAGATACTTTGATTTACAATAAGTACAACTCAAATGGCCTTTACCACCATAGTGATAACTTATATTATCATCTTGTACCCACTTATATACTATGAAATTGTCTTTCTGATCAGTATGAGACTTCCAACACACCTCCTGAGACTAACATTAATAGATGGTTTGATAGTGACCCCATAGCGGGTGAAACTATATGCCTAACCAACACAAATATCGTTAGGATATGCTTTAAACAATGGTTTTGATACCATCTCAAGAAGTGGACTTTAAGCCTAAATCAACCTCACAAAATCGACTTGTAAGGTGACATTTGCACCACATTTTTCTTTTCCCTTTTGCACATTATTGTTTCACTTTTGGTGATAAAATGTGTCTTTGAAATTTTCTTTATAATCATGTCCATAATCAATATCACGATCGTGAATATAAAAATCAAAAATTGTTGCATTCACTTCTTGGAATGGAGCACAACCAATTGAACACGTTTCATGATTTTTTATCAAAAGCTCATTGCTTTGTTCAGCCATACAAAAGGCATGAAATAAATTCAAAATATGTGTGAAATCTCTTTTCACAATATTGTTATCGTAGGAGCAAATTTGTTGCTAAATTGATTTATTTCTTTCTTTAATGGTATCACCAAGACCCATTACATCAACATTTAATATCCAATATAAGTAATTCTTCCTCATAATATCAAGGGTCACAAATTCAAGATGTGTAAGGTTTGACATGTTTAGAATTAGCACATAAAATATTAATCATAATCAAATTTAATGTATGAAATTAATGAAATCAAATATAAATAATAATAATAATAATGAGATAGAGATGAAAAAAATCAAATAATTATCATCACAAAAAAAAAAATATAAGATAAAGTTGTGAATGAGGAAAAGATTAGAAAGAACCTCGGTTGAGGTATGTAGAGCATTGTCCTTAGAGAGAAAAAAAAATACGCCTTCACGCTTAGTTGGATAACCCTCATGTTGATAATATGTTATGAAATAAAGCTAATAACAGAGAGAATAACATAGAGAGGAGCATAATAAAAGGAGAAATAAAGGATGAGAGAATAGAGAGCTACTTTTTTGTCTATATCATAAAGAGTAATGAATCATATGAGTATCAATCATATGAATTCATACCAATCATATGAGTAACTGTATCAAATCAATGGATGACCATTAATTCATAACAAATTTATCTTTCCTTGCAATTATTATATTATAATAAAAAAGTTATAATAATTACGTGTAAAACAAAAAGACTAGGTACGTGCACCCATCAACATATACCAAAACATGTGACAAAAGCATATTATATATATATATATATATATATATATATTACATTAAAAATGAAAAAAATAGAATTCCAAGATGTTATTTTGACAATTTTGTACTATTATTTTTAACCTTTTATAGCAATTTTTATCTCTAGAAAGTCCACATAAATATAACTCATGTAAGATAATCAATATTACTATTATTTTATAATAATATGTGTCAATTTCACTTTAGAACAAATACTAAAATTTCTTTAAAATTGAGGAGAAACGTATTTCAATACAGATTATAGTATATAATTGGTTCAATCACTTCTAAATTTTTGAGATTGTATATAGTATTTGTCAATCTCTAATTGTCTATTGATCGAGCTTATCTTCTAATTATTTTGTTGTGTAATATCCAATTGATGCAATTTTAGCTTTTAGAGTATTTTATGGTGTTCATGTTTGTTTTTTAAATGTAGAACACTTCATCATAGTATTTAAAATAGATAAGTCAATGTATAAAATATATTAATACAATTTTATAAAAGATAAAACTATAAAAATATAACATTTATATACTCGAACTAAAGTAATAAGTTATATACCAAAACTAACCGCTACATAGATGGTGCTCAAGCATCTTGAAGTTGAAATACTCCAAAACTGCAATACCAAGATGATGCTCAACGGTGCTCTATTGCTACTCAATGCCAAAAAAATTGCAAATATCAGCGCTAAGCACTACAAACTGGCGCTCAAAAGCCTGGAGCTTAAATGCTCCTATACCTACACAATGAGGCTGGCACACAACACCAGTTTTCTACTGCTCAACGTTGTATCGAAAACCAGCAAATACACTCTATGATAACAGGGAAGTTAGACCTTTTTAATTGATCAATTTGGTACCCCTCTCTTAGTACTTTGGTTTAAAAACAATTTTAAAACATTAGGGCTTGTACCGAATTGCTCAATTACTCAGATTCTAATTCTCTCAAACATCACAAGATCAATCAAAACAAGCACAACCATTTTAACATGCAACGTTCATATATATTTGTGCCCTCCCCGAGAGAGGAGGTCTCCAATAAACTGAGGTATTTGATAAAGTGTTAAGCCAAGGTAAATTCAAGGTGTCATGTGGTGATTCAAGTCAGAAAATACGTCTCCAATAGAATGAGGTATCGTGGTGCATAAGGAGTTCATTATGAATATATATATATATATATATATATATATATATATATATATATATATATATATATATATATATATATATATATATATATATATAAAAAAAAAAAAATAAAATTAAGAGTGTATTA
>Ga0214544_1008599_pt1 | contig 16810 bp, 7 predicted proteins | sample CNSS3metaG_FD_160074 | JGI IMG/M metagenome (GOLD analysis project Ga0214544, IMG submission 160074) | Root nodule microbial communities from cowpea collected in UCLA plant growth center, Los Angeles, California, USA - CNSS3 | ecosystem: Host-associated > Plants > Roots > Nodule | place: USA...
CGGTTGTTAGAGGAACTGAAGCCATTGACCCCCTTTTGGCACCGGGTCTCCTTGGACCGAGGCCTATACCCCTGACTTCCAGCCACTTTTTGGCTTCGGGTCCTACTGGACCGAGGCCTATACCCCTCTTTGGCACCGGTTTTGAGCGAACCGGGGCCTATACCGCTCTTTGGCTTCGAGTATTTGGAGAACCGAGGCCTAAAACTTGTCTTTAATTGCAAAAATGCCACTGCGCCATTATATGCTTCGGTTTTTGGCCAACCGAGACATATAAGGCGAGGTAAAATGGGAATTCTGCACTAGTGATATAAATTGAATTTGAATAATTTATATGTTGAAACTCTTATAACTTTGCATCACAATGTTGGCCCTAAACGTAATTTAGTGGATGAACGATCTGCTTACTTGTGGCATAAACGTTTGAGACATATTTCCAAAGAAAAAATGCAAAGATTAGTAAAGAATGAAATCCTTCCGGATTTAGATTTTACTGATCTGGATGTGTTTGTGGATTGTATTAAAGGAAAACAAACTAAACACACAAAGAAAGGAGCCACGAGAAGCACTCAGCTTCTTGAAATAATACACACCGATATATGTGGTCCATTTGATGTAAATTCTTTCAGTAAAGAGAGGTACTTCATCACCTTTATTGATAATTTTTTGCGTTATGGACATGTCTATCTACTGCATGAGAAATCTCAGTCAGTGAATTCCTTGGAAGTTTATATAAATGAAGTAGAAAGACAATTAGACAGAAAGGTGAAACTTGCAAGGTCTGATAGAGGTGGTGAGTATTATGGAAGATATGATGAAAATGGACAGCACCCTGGTCTGTTCGCTAAGTTCCTTGAGAAATGTGGTATTTGTGCTCAATACACAATGCCAGGCACACCACAACAAAACGGTGTATCAGAAAGGCGTAATCAAACCTTAATGGATATGGTTAGGAGTATATTAAGTAATTCATGTTTACCTATATCATTGTGGATGTATGCTTTAAAGACTACCATGTATTTGTTGAACAGGGTTCCTAGTAAAGTTGTTCAAAAGACTCCTTTTGAGTTGTGGACGAGTAGGAAACCCAATTTGAGACACCTGCATGTTTAGGGTTGTCAGGCAGAAGTAAGAATATACAATCTGCAAGAAAAAAACTGGATGAAAGAACAATCAGTGGATTTTTCATTGGTTATCTAGAAAAATCAAAAGGGTATATGTTTTACTGTCCTACCCATAGTACAAGAATCATTGAAACTGGAAATGCTTGGTTCATTGAGAATGGTGAAACCAGTGGGAGTGAAGCTTCACGGAATGTGGAGATTAAGGAAGTTAGAGTACAAGTTCCTATACCTAGTACTTCTTTATCAAGAAGTAATATTAAGAAGATCTCACAGAGATAGAAAGTCTGCTATTTCAAATGACTATGTGGTTTATCTATAAGAGTCAAAAAATGACTTAAGTATTGATAATGGTCCAATTTCTTTTTCAGAAGCCATTAATGGTGATAATTCTGATAAGTGGTTAGATGCCATGAAAGATGAGCTTAAATCAATGGCCATAATGATGTATGGGACCTTGTGGAATTGCCAGAAGGATGCAAGAGAGTTGGGTGTAAATGGGTCTTTAAGACTAAGTGTGACTCTCAAGCCAATATTGAACATTACAAGGCTTGTCTTATTGCCAAAGGTTTTACTCAGAAAGATGGCATTGACTATAAGGAAACATTTTTGCCTGTTTCTAAGAAAGATTCTTTTAGAATTATCATGGCATTGGTATCTCATTATGATTGTGAGTTGCATCAAATGGATGTTAAAACTGCTTTTATGAATGGCGATTTAAAAGAGGATGTCTATATGGACCAACCAGTGGGGTTCGCTGAAGAAGGAAAGGAACACATGGTGTGTAAACTTAAGAGATCGATATATGGACTTAAGCAAGCTTCTCGACAATGGTATCTAAAGTTCAATGATACTATTCTGTCCTTTGGATTTAAGGAAAACACCGTTGATCGGTGTATATATCTGAAGGTCAGTGGGAGTAAGTTTATATTTATGATTCTGTATGTTGATGATATCTTGCTTGCGACTAATGATCTTGGTCTATTAACTGAGACTAAGAGGTTTCTCTCTAATAACTTTAAAATGAAAGATATGGGTAAGGCATACTATGTGATAGGAATAGAAATATTCTGTGACAGATCACAAGGACGGTTAGGTTTGTCTCAGAATGCATATATTAATAAAGTTTTAGAGAGATTCAGAATGGATAAATGTTCAGCATCTCTCGTTCCAATACAGAAAGGAGACAAGTTTAGTCTCATGCAATGTCCAAAGAATGATTTGGAACGGAAACAAATGGAAAATATCCCTTATGCATATGTTGTTGGGAGTTTGATGTATGCTCAAACATGTACGAGGCCAGATATTAGTTTTGCAGTTGGTATGCTTGGTAGATACCAAAATAATCTAGGACTAGAGCATTGGAAAAATGCAAAGAAAGTTTTAAGATACCTACAAGGAACAAAGAATCATATGCTTACTTATAGAAAATCTAATCACCTTGAGGTGATAGGTTATACAGATTCAGACTTTGCCGACTGTGTGGATACAAGAAAGTCTACATTTGGTTATGTGTATCTTTTAGTCAGAGGAGTGATTTCATGGAAAAGTGCGAAGCAGTCTGTCATTGTTGCATCCACCATGGAAGTTGAATTTGTGGCATGCTTTGAGGCCACAATTCAGGCTAATTGGTTGCGGAACTTTATTGCAGGACTTGGAGTAGTCGACAGTATTTCCAAGCCGCTAAAAATTTATTGTGATAATTTTGCAGCAGTCTTCTTTTCTAAAAACGACAAGTATTCCAAAGGTGCTAAGCATATGAAGTTGAAATACTTTGCCGTTAAAAAAGAAGTTCAGAAACATAGAGTGTAAATAGAACATATTAGCACATATCTTATGATTGTTGACCCTTTAACAAAAGGGTTACTGCCCAAATTGTATGTTGGTCATGTAAAGAATATGGGCATTATGTCTACTAGTGAACGTTAAATGTTGAATGTTAATGTTTTTAATGTTTATGTGACACTCTGAGCTCCCTAATGTATAAATTTTTTAAATCTGTGTTTTCTTCTTTATGTTTATGCATGCAAATTATGATGAAGAAAACAAATTATGTTATGTTATTGCTTTGTAAAATGACATTACGTTTGAACCTATTATGAACTTCTCGTTTTTAAGGTCATATTAAGGAGAAAGGGATGATATAGTAGTACATGGAAGGGTTCATGTCGATCAAATAATGTGTAACCGCCATGACTCTTATTATTTCTATATCTTTAATTATGAATAATGATGGAACCAATTTATGCAAGGTCTTTTATTGCACATTATGTTTATGTATTATATCACATATTGTTATGACATTATATGAGTCAAATGGGAGAATGTTAGAATTAATTGACGAATTAATTCTATTAGTGACTCATTTGAAATATTATGATGGGCCCAATTGTGATTAAATAAAATCTAAAGACTTATTGCTTATTATTATGGGAAGTGATAGTAAAATAAAATAAAGATAAGATAAAATAAAAACCAACTTGATGGACGTTGGAATTTATAAAGGGATTGAGGTTTTGTCTCTGGCTATAAGGTTCTTTTCACAGTAACCCATCAAGAAGATGTGAGAAGAGAAAGAAAGGCAAAAAAGATAGATTGGGAAACGGTGATTGAAGAGCACACAAGATTACAAATTTGAAGAACGCATATTCACATGATCTCCCCTGGATAAAGGTAGTGCTCTATTATGTTTTATCGTGTGACAATCCTAAATTCTAAAGACCCTTAGGTTTACATATCTCTCTTGCTCTAACACAAACTCTATCACTTTCTCTTCACCTTTTTCACTGCTCCTCACCTAATTCTTGCAGAGGAGACCTTCATTGTACTGGATAACGACTTGGTTTTTCTGTTTCTATTTCCTCCGATCGCTTTTTTTTTTTTTTTTTTTTTTTTTTTTTTTTAAATATAACCAAATTTTAACTGCAGCCATGGATGGTGATGTAAATTTGTTCATGAATAATTTGGATGATCTTCACGTGGCAAAGGTTGAAATAATGATTGCAGAACCAAAGAGGTACCCAATTTAACTTCCGTTTCATCAACCAGTTGCCCAATTACTCGTGTATACGATTTTGATAGAAATAAATTGTGTATTGCCTCATTCTAATTGCAAAATGGAGGAAAAAGAAGTGAAAAGGGGACTAGCAGTAGCTTACAAAACAACACACTAACTAATGCCCCTCCATAGCTTCGTCTTTTTCTTTGTTGTTGTATAATAGTCGTTACGTTATCATAATTTATTTACTTGCTGCTTCTTTGTGCTCATTGTTGCCCGTGTTTCAAATACATTGTTTATCTTATAACCACTGGATTTCCTTTCTTTGTTTGACAAAATAAATTTTTTTGGAGTGGATAGGTGTAAACGTACAGGTGCTGGGGAGAGACAGGAATTAAGATCATGAGATTGCTCACTAGTGCACACTAGCACTATCTATGTATAGTCCCTGTTCAATGGCTTAATAGGTTTCTATACAAAAATCCAAGGTGACAATAATTGGAAAATACAAAGGAAAATTACTTGAATATCACCTTTCTAAACTTTCATCTCTTTCTTCATGTGAACCGGATCTTTTTGTAAATTTTCATCTCAAACATGTGAAGAAAATTTTAACCTGTTCTGAATTAATTAATTGTATTGTGGCTTATGCCTGTCTTTTTTTTACTGGTAAATTTAGGTGTTTCTGTTGCTATTTTGAATGATAACTATTCAATCATTTTCCATGTTATGAGCAGAATATATAATGTCAGACCACGAACATACTTTTTCAAGTTTATATTGTTTTTACTTCCCTACACTGGGATCTATGCTCCATCTTTTAATTCACCTGATTATGCAAGTTCAAGAGATAAAAACCTTTCATCTCTCTTCATCTAGCAGCCTAAGTTTTTTTGGTTGATTTATTCTTTTGAAGCTTTGGCATGTCTGGACGAGTTTTTCTATACACACTTCTGGGAGAAAAAAGTAAAAGGAAAAACTGAAATGAGTTTCTCCATATGTTAATATTAGAATATGAATAAGTTAACTTCTAGAAATTGTCTCGTAAATGTTCAATAAACTTTTATTTTTTAACTTGTGCACAAGTTAACTTTAAGCTTATTTAGAAATTCATTATATTTTCCTCCTTTTGTTCTCTCCAAAAAGTGTTTAAAGAAAAGTTTGTGCAAACAAGTCAGTATTAAATTTCTTTATTCTAACCTCTTTATCAACTTTATTCTATAGAGTAGTGGAGGCCACCACAAGTGTAAGCATCCGATGAATCTGACCGATTATATGTATCCGGATAAATTGAGTCTTAGAGTCTTGTTGTTTGCTATCACATATGCTTGGTCGATTGATGTGTTCTTGACTTTTAAATTACATGTTTAATTGGATGATAAAAACCTTTTTACTTTATCTTACCCTTCTTGCTTGTGTCTGTCTTCTTGTGTGGTTTTCCTTTTTGCAATGATCACCAATTCTTTGGTGTGAGCAGATATGGGAACCCTTGGTGATCGCAGCGATGATGGAAATGTTGTAGCGTAGTGGCCATGCGTTGGTGTTGAGCTCACTGTTGAGCTCATGTTTGGAGGATCCTTGAAATTTTGTAATCACTTGCTTATGAGCAAGCTCTTTTGGATAATTATTCAACTTTTATTTTTGTCCTGGCATTGTGTAATGCCTTTGCTTTCCTTGTTGGTATATTTGGATGACTATAAAATCCTTATACTTCACGCCTCGTGCTCTTCAGATATTATAAATTATGCGATGTTTTATTTAACTAGATTTATCTATTAAATGGGACATTACAATCTATTTCTCTCTTCTTATTTCTATCTCAATTTTCACCATCAATTCCTTATAATTTTAAAAATAATATTGCAGTACGACAAAACTGAGAAGTTAAGGAACATTTTGGACCAAACAATTTATTCTTTTGAGTAAGTTCATTTTTTACCTTTTTTTTTCCGAAGCAATATATTTTCCTTTTGTATGTAGCTTTTCTACGCTCTAGTCATATATATATATTTGTTGGAGATAATAAAATCATGCTCTAATTGTTAATCAAACTCTTCTTAAAATATTGAGAATTGTTTTTAAGATTTAATTTGGGGTATTCATAATTTTATCTTTTTGTAAATAGGTGAGAGGTGATGTAACACCCCATTTAAATAATATCCTTAATTTAAATGAAATGCCACACAAATAGGGTAGAAGAAACAAATCCGGGAGTATAACCACTACTTCTTACAATATCCAGAAATAAAACTAAAAGAAACCAAGGCACACATCAATGCTAGATACAAAGTATAATACAAGAACTTAACAGTAGTTATTAAAGTACTAAAGGACAAAATAATACATGGGTCGTAGCCCTATGAGAAAGCCCAAGACAGTAGAATCCAGCCTAGATGGGCTACGCAGCGGAACCAGCAGCGGAACCAGCACTTCCCTGTTAACCTTGGGTGTTCCTCGCATCTGCTCACATCAATAAATTGATGATCATCGCAAAAGGAGAAGAACCACACACAAGCAATCAAATAAGCAAAAGGGTAAGCTAGAGTATAAAACAGTTTATCATACAGTTACATGCTATTTCACATTCCAATCGGTTTATATCATCCAAACATGTTATGACCTTTCAAACAATACACTAAGACTCAGACTCGACTCATCCGGATACCCTAGCTTCCCTTACCTGGAAAATGCTAGCCAAACGACCTCGACACTCAAGCGAATGAGCACGAAAGTTCCCGGAGTAGATTTAAGAGCTGAAAACCATAACACAGATGAGGTACGAGATTACTACAAGGAACCCTAACAGTAATTATGAAGAACCAAACTAGAGAAGAAGAGTATGAGTTGACGAACCACGTACATGAGCAGAAACGAGGTCGAGCTAAAATTTAATCCGATTGAACTTCAAACCCTAGCAGAGCTCTGTTCTGATTATGATGATTTTTGCTATCAATGAGTTAGGAATTAATATCTTTCAGACTAAAATGGGGCATTCCTTGACATGTTCAAAAAATTGGTATGTTCTCTACTTTTTCTTTAGTTTTTCTTTTGTGTGTCTTATAACCGTACATATAACTTATTTTAGAGTGGTTACGAGATAATAATGCTTTTGAACAACAAATTTTATGTTTGCTCTACGTATTCTTTAATTTTAGAGACATGATCATTCTATAGATCGATTTCATTCACTCCCGTGTTCAGAAGCATCTCTCTCTTCCCAGGGTTATTAAGTTTACTAAGTTTGACTCGATTCATGGATTTTATGTAGGGGTTTGTGCAAACTTCATATAGCAGCATCTTCAAAGAGGTGAAAGCATTTATATTTAAATGGATTCCCAGACTGTCGGGCAAAGACATGCTTTGTTCTCACATGATTGAAAGTGTAAGTTATTATCTAAATTTGGCTAAGGAATCTAACTTTTCTTTTCTCAAATAAATTCGGATTAAAATCGATATGCTTTGTGCTTATTTAGTAGGAGGTTCAAGCTAATTGATTATTGTAAATTGATCTCCGGACTATAAGTTTCCTTCAAATCAATCATGTTCTCAACCATTATAGACTTATAGTGATGGCCATGTTTTGAGTTTGTAATACAAATACAAACCTATGATTAAAAGAATCAGAGCACAACACACTATAGAGGTTTAAGCCCTAACAAGCTTTGTGTAGAAGAAAAAAACCATTCCCAAAATAATAATTAACACACTTTACCTATAGAAACGTGTGTGCGTTCATGTACAAATAATCTAAATTGATATTGGATATTTGAATATTTCTATACACTTTTGAACCATTTTTTTTCTGATTCGAAATGTGAAACTTGTTCTACTTAATTCACTCACACGGAAACTATAGAAATCGACATATGTTTCAAACAAAAAAGGGCATACATACGGTGAAATCTGAGTCCCATTAACAACAAAAATTTTGAAAAATGCACTATAAGATTTTCCAGTCATTGGTGGAAATTAGTTTTCACGTGAATTCATTGTATTTATGGTGATTTTTTATTGAACATCAGTTGAATTCCGTAGTTTTTATGCAGGTGAATTTAACAGGATAAATTTCGTGTCTTTTATTATTCAAAAAATAAATTCAATCTTAAAATTGTTTTCTAGTGAAATATTTCGTATACATTGTACGACTATTATGTTAGAGAGATGTTGGTATTAGAATAACGTCCAATATTCCAACACTTTAACCAAAAGAAGTGTCTACTTCACAGATTTTAACAGTTTTTTAGATCATCATAAATGTTTGGTTAAATTACTCTTTTAGTCTTCTTATTTTAATTTCAAAATGACCCTCCAATCACTCGTTGTCTTAATTTGGTCCTCATGTTTTCTAAAGTGACTCCATTTAGTCCTCGAAGTTAATGACGTTAAAATTAATAACGGAACAATGACGTGTCTTTTTAATTGTGTATCACTTTTAATTACGTGGTTCGTAACTATATGCTTATGTGAAAGATTAGCATCTGAGAAATAAATTGGGTTCTTCATTTTGGGTGGGAATCGTGAATTGGTGGGTGAGAATCGTGCAATTGGGATCATTTCACATTGCATTTGAACGACTGTGATTGGGATCGTTTTGGTGTGATTAGCGTCATTGTGATCGACGGTGTTGAACAATCGAGGTAAGTTTTGCTTCCAATTTTTTCACACCATGTTGTAGAGTTTTAGGATTTATGCGTTGAATTTGATTTCGGGGGCTTTTGGGGGGATTATGTAATTTTTTTTATTTCGATGCTTCTATGTCGTTTTCTGTTGATTGTTTAATATTTGATTAGTGAGGCGTGACAAAGTTGTGTTGTCCCACCATTTCTAAATTAGTGTGTAGTTTGTGGTCCCCCTTCGAAATGGGCTTTAGTGTTTTCTATCGATGTGTCAATGATATCCTTTGTAATAAAAGTATGTTGTTGTAGGTATCTGGATATTTCACAAGTTTACTTCTATATACATGATTTTTTATGGACGAAGAGAAGTTTGAAGTGGTTATCCACCACAAGGGACACTTCATAAATGAGGGGGAGTGAAATATATTAATGGCCAAACGAAACTCAATTCAAACAACTAATTGACAGTCTTATGTATTTAACTGCCACATGACTAGACTTGATGTATATAGTAAGTTTACTTAACATATTCATGACTAATCCTACTACAACACATTGGTTGGCAGGAAAATGTGTTTTAAGGTACATTAGAGGTACCATATGTCTTTGAATTTGGTATAAAAAAGGAAATAACATTTAAGACTGCTAGCCTTTTCGGATAACGATTATGCTGAAGATTTGGATGATAGAAAAAGCACTTCAAGCTATGTATTTATGCCAGGAACATGGGCAATTTTTTGGGCATCTAAGAAACAAAATGTGGTAGCTTTGTCCACAACAGAGGCAGAATATATCGCAAATGCTTTATGTTCCTGTTAATGTATTTGGCTAAGTAGATTGCTAAAACAAATCGGGCTTAAAAATGAAATTGAAGTTGAGATTCTCTGTGATAATAGTTCTACAATTTAGCCATTCAAACACCTAGTGTTTCACGGGAAAAGAAAACACATAGATGTCAGGTTTCATTTTCTTTGGGATTTGGTGAATGATGGAGTGATCAAGCTACGATTCTATTGTTCTCAAGATCAGCTAGTAGACATTATGACAAAACCTCTAAGGTTGGACCAGTTTCAAAGGTTGTGGACTATGATTGGAATAACTAGTGTAGATGCATTAGCTTAAAGGAGGGATTGTTAATATTTTGTTGTTTTTATTTATTATTCAGTTTTGTTTAGCAGTTTATTAATAATGCAAAATTTGCTCCTAATTTGTTGGGTAGTTCCCAATAAATTAGGGATCACACTTCAATTATGTAATCTAATATGTTTATGTTTTTCAGTGGCTTTATTTAAGGCAACAACTATCATTGATTAAAGTGTGCAACTTACAGCTTGATAGAGCTCCATGAGGCATTGAAAATGAGTGGAGGCTAGAGGAGCTAAAGGAGAAGCTTAGTCTAGCTTTGACTCTTGACGCAATTGTGTGGAGTTATCTCAACACCATTCAATTTACCAAGCAAAGAATAACCAAATAAAAGTGGTGGAGACTCTCATTTATAGAAGAGAGGCCATCCAAGATGTAATGCAAATTAACGTGGAAATGAAATGCAAACTTGGCCTAAGCTATAAGAAGCCTCTCGGATCCATTGATGCAATGGATGCAAGGATCATGTGCCAAGTATCCTTCATACGTCTCATGCTTGGCACCATGTGCAACATGTGTTTTGAGAGCAACTCTCGGCCAAGCTTTGCAAATGGGCTTGAATTAGCCCAATATTGGAAAGCTAATCAACAATGTACATTGGCCAATTATTTTAAAAATTATGGTCTAACATGTAGCCCAAAAATAAAGACTATATTAATGCTTTTACATGAAATCCATCATATTTTGATGTGCTCTTTAGCCCATGAGAAAAGCATTTGAAGACCATGAAGATTATTGAACTCTTATTGATCTAAGCCCTCTTGAATGTTTCTCATCATACTTCTAATTATTGGGCCTTTTGATGGGCTTGGACCTTGAGTTGAGAATGAGCCATGTAATGGGTTTGGAGTGGATCCATCACAACTTCTTCTACTTTCCATTCAGGTTAACCTTTGCTCTTCTACGTGTTTTATATCCAACAAATTTATTTCATTCTATAACCACTTCAGGCACAAAATAACATATAAAACATAAGCTCAGTATTTTAAGTACAATTTAATACGCAGTGGTAGAAGATAAGTGTGATCGGGAGGAGCCATGGCTCCCTCAACGATTTTTCATTTTATTTTATTTTTTATATATTTAAAAAAAATATTTATATATTATTACTTTATTTATATTAATTTAGTTTGAAAAAAAAAATTAAAATTTAAAAATCATGTTTTCCCTCTTAATTATAATTTCTTATACTTATTTATTTGGTTTCTTTCTTTCGTGCCTCTATCTCTGTAAGGCCCACTTTTTCTGTCCTAAATGTTTAAGGGCCTAGCCTTAACTATTGGGCCTAAGGTCAATGCATAGGGGTACCCGAAGACCCCTTACAACCACTTGTTGCTTTAATTCTGTTACTTTCGCAAAAATAATTCTCTTCCCTCACTCTCTCTTTTCTCCAATAGAGCTCTGCTAGGGTTTGGACCTCGTTCTTCGTCAAGCTAGCTAAACTCCATTTCTATTCCACGTAAATTGGTTCTTGACTTATACTTTCTCTTCTCTAGCTTGATTTTCGTGGTTCCAACTAGGGTTCCTCTTGGTAATCTCATTTTTTATCTGGTGTCAATATTTCCAGCTCACGAATCTGCTCCTAGAGCTGTAGTGCTCATCTGTTGGGTGCCTGTGTATTTTGCTAGCCTCTGTCCAGACAAGGGAAGCTAGGGTTTTCACATTTTTGGAGTATATTTCCTGCATTTGTCTCTGTTTTTTTGTTTAAAATGATTGGATGATGTTTGTGCCTCTATGAGAATGAACTGTTGGTGTTTAAGTTGAACTTTTCTGGTTTTGCACGAGTGAGAGCAGTGAGTTCTGCTGAACTCACCCAGGCGAGCTGGGTGGTAGCTCAAAACTAAAAGCTCTGGCTTAAGTGAGGAGCTCTCGCCCGAGCGAGAGCAATCTTACCTGAGCGAGATGGGCTAGCTTGAGGGAGACCTCGACATGCCCTCTGTGTACAATCTCGCCTAGGCGAGAGCTGGTAGCTTTAGAGAGGGGTTCCTCTCGCCTGAGCGAGATTGATAGAATCAATTTGATACGTGTATGTTTCTAATGATTGGATGGCTTGTTGCTTTAAAAAGTTAAGTATGATGCCTTATATGTTTTATATGATATGATGAGATTGAAATTAATGAGCTTGGTATGAATAAGTGCATGAATCATGATTGGTTGATTGGTTGGATATTGGCATGAGATTGTTATGCTTGATAAATCTATGGTTGGTTGGTGAGACATGGCTAAGTATGAGAATTGACGTAATTTCATGAAACTCTTGGTGAGATTTCATAGTGGTGTTGGATGTGATGGACGTAATTCCATGAACCTCTTGGTGAGATCTCATGGTGGTGCCGTATGTGATGGACGTAATTCCATGAACCTCCTTGTGATCTCATAGTGGTGCTATATGTGATGGACGCAATTCCATGAACCTCTTAGTAAGGTTTCATGGTCGTGTCGTAGTGTATATAATCAGGTAAGGATTCAAGTAAGGATTGCATCCTGAAACTCTAAAGAGTCAATTAGTCTCACGTAAAGCGGACTAACTCAAGTGGTAAGAGTAGCAGGAGACCCTAGTCTTTCGTAGGATAATGACCTTTGAAGGCTAACCCTGTGCGTGGTAGGGTGAAACCTGTAACATCCCGCCCGAATATTACAGATTTTAAATAAAATAGAATAAAATAATATTAAAACCTAATTTAATATAAGTGTAATTCCTCCAAAACGCGGGAAATTTAAAACTTTCATTCATCATAGAATAAACTTTAAAACCATAATTATAAGCTTCATTACAATCATCAAAGCTTCATTACTTTCATTCACTTCTCTTGGTGTTCATTTGGATGAAACTATAGTAGCAAATGGTCGTGGTATATATAGTTTTCGTGCTCAAGGTGAAAATAGGATGTCTTCTCATTCACTGCTCCGGTTTTTGCAGTTGTACATTTATGACAATGAACATGAATTACAAAATAGGATGTTGGAAAACCCTTAACTTCATCAAACTATTGTTCATAAATTGCAACAAATATTACATCAGTGCAATCATTTTGTGCATGTATTTCGACAACTTGCTCAAGAACCAAATATTCAGATATATTCTTTACTCATTAAAGAGCGTCCTATGAATCAACCACAATATAATCTTCCAACTTCATCTCAAGTAGCAACTATTATTGTTATTGCAGACATAGAATCAATGGCACGTGGTCGAGATATTAAAGTTGTAGGTCATGATGGAAATTTAATAAACATACAAGAGACCGTAGGATATTATGACCCTTTACAATATCCTTTATTATTTCCATTTGGAACATATGGTTGGGACACCAACACAAAAGATCATAATGGCCAAAGTATCTCTTGCCGAGAATATTATAGTTTCATGCTTCAGGTAACTTCTATCATAATTATCCTAGTTTCATTAAATTATGTAATATTAAGAAGGCTAACATATTTTAGAAACACGTGATTATTTAATGTAGATTCGTCCAAATGATCAGTCTGTAATATTACAAGCGGGACGACTTTTACAACAATATGTTGTAAATAACTACGTTAAGATTGAGACCGGAAGGTTATGATGGATTCGTAATCATAAAAACAACATTCGTGCTAAAGTGTACCAAGGTTTGCAGGATGCTTTGCATGAAGGACAAACTCACGCAGGTAAATATATTTAAAACAACATTTATTACATCTAAATATATTATCAATCACTTTTTCATTTCTTTGAAGATATTGTTGGAAAGAGGACAATATTACCATCGTCATTTATTGGTAGTCGTCGAGACTTAACACAACGATATCAAGATGGTATGGCAATTCCCATACTAGCCCTGCTCCGGCTCTATGCCTCACCAGATCCACCTGCAACATCATCTGCTACTGTGTACCGTGTACACGATCATCGCCAAACACAAGCAGATAGGCTGAGCTAACAACTAAACAATCATATATATAAAACATATATATACATACAAACACACCAAAGAAATTCCCTCCTTTGATTCCATATCACATGGCCACCACCATGTTACCCATGTTCTACGTCTTCTGATAAGTACCTCAAGATGTCTTATTGCCACACCTACCAGCCACAACTGGTAGAGCACGTGCGGGAAACCATACTACGGACCACACTCCATAACGTCAGGTGGAGATTCCAATACGAATAACATTCGTAACGTCTCAAGACTACCAAACTCGTCGTTCTCATACCAAGGAGAGCAATCTATCTGGACCCGTCCTACGCGCCACAATGCGCACACTCACACCGATAATACTTGCCAACCCGAGCCAGAACTCAAGAGTTTCTCATGTTCATTCGTCATCCCGGACCACAACTCAAGAGATGTCATTCTGAGCCACAACTCAAGGAATGCCACGTGCTTAACCCCTATCTCGAGCCACAACTCAAGGGATGCGTTCTGAGCCACAACTTAAGTAACCCAGCAAGCTGACCTTCGAGGTATCACTAAAGCTTTGTAAATCACACACATCCAAAGAAAACCAAGCTTATGCCTTTGCATCATCGCTTGGCGCTGCTCAAGAGTCGCCATGCGAAACCTGTAAGACCCGGGAAAATTAAATAGTTATTTAATTAATTATTTAATTAGGACGGGTAATGAGAATATTCAAAGTAATAAATGTGGAGATCTATGACGTGGAAAAGTGCTAGCTCAAGTGGTTGAGAGTACCTTCTTGTGTGTGAGGACTTGGGTTCAAGTCCTATGTGTGCCATTTGGTTGTTATTTAAATTGTGTGTTTTTGTGTGTTTTTATATTGGATGCGTGTTGTCATGATAAATTCTTAAAATTGTAGGATTTATCATGAAATAAGGATTGGTTGAGTGGTTTGGCCTTGGCTTGGTATGTGCATGAGAGGGGGTTCAAACCTTGGTGAGAACTAAATAATTCCTTTTTGCCAAATTTTTCTTGTGCATGAATGTGGAAGGTTAGAGACTTAGCAGCCAAGGAGGGGTAACCTAAGGGCTGGAAAATAGAGGGTTAATTAAACAAATTGGTAAACCTTAATATCATTTTTATTTAAAAATTCGTATAAGCCCTAAAGGAGCAATTAAGGGAGAGAGATAGTGAGAGCAAGGGTTAAAAGAGAGGAAATAGCAGTGAGTGTTCGTGGTATTCATAAGCAGAGGCTTTTTCTGAGAATTGGGACTGATAAAGTAAGGTAGTGAGGCTGAAAAACGCAAAGGTTGGAGTGGAAAGCAAAGGCTAGGGAGGTTTGGTGAAGGGATAAGCATACCTACCCGATTTTGGCAAGGAGTCCAGGTAAGGGGAGTTGTTTTTAATTGTTTTGACTCGTATTGACTGTTCTATGATTGATCGAATTGAATTGGATAAGTTTTGTGCCTAATTATGCAGTTTGTTTCACGTTTCTGGGTTCTCGCCCAGAAATCGCTCGGCGGACACGAAGGTGCCGCCAGGCGGCACATTAGAAATCACTGTGGTTCTGGGTTTGCTATTGAACTGCCTGGCGGTGAGGCCGAACCGCCAGGCGATGCATGGGGATGGGGTACTGTTTCATTGTGATTCTGGGTAAAATGAGATGTACAGAGTCCCAAATTGATTTTTGCGTTGGTATGATTGCGAATTTATTGTTTCATGGGTTTTGTGTTGCCTGCAATTTATACTGCGAGGGTATAATTGAGTGAATCACATTTAAACCTAGGTGTTCCATTAATAATATGGTCTAGGGTTCATGATAGAGGAGGTCCATAGAAATTGGGATTTTGGAGCTGATAAAAACAGTGAAAAGAAAAGGTTAATGAGTGTTGGATATTCTTAAGTTTTGAACCTGGACTGAATTGATGGGGAGTTGGGGAATTCGTGAGTGCAGCAGAGGGATAGAACCAGAATCTGATACGCCGCCTGGCGGTTTACAACCTGCCGCCAGGCGATGACTGCAACAGTGGCTCAGTTTTATGAGTTGGGAAGTGGAGGATGGAAGGGGGAACATAGGGAGTGTGCTGTACTAGATAATTCTTAAGGAAACTATAAGGGACGATATAAGTATGTTACTGAAGTGTAGGAACTAGAATACGTGTGAAGGGTGAGCATAATATGGTGTGGGGATAGGAAAGTGTAAGGTTAAATAGAGGAAATGGTGGTCCTAATGTAGAGTTCAGGGTTAAAATGTATAGCTTGGGGGATGGTGTTTAGCTGGAATAGAGGAGGATGTGTCTTAAGGAAGTGAGATAATAGTTAAGATTGTATAATAAGGATTGGATGCTAATGTATAGGCGTGTAGTACTGTAGTAGTGAGAAACAGGTACGTAAGGTGCTAAACGTTATGGTATGAGTGCTCTCATTTTTGGGATGGGTCATTAGTTATGGATAGAGGAAATGGGAAGAAATCCTATGTGTTGTTGTGCGATTAGGGAAGGGCAATTTATAGGTAATGGGTTCACTAGTAGAGTACCAAGGAGGCAAGAATACGAGGTAAATTGATCGGGGTATGGTTGGGTAGTTTGCATAAAGTCATGATGAATGAGATAAATGATGCTTGTGGTGGTGTTCTAGTGTGGGAACGACTCAATGAGAGTGCCAAAACCAGCTGCAGAATGCTTCCTGTATGGCGCCTGGCAGTCACTGAGGACCGCCAGGCGATAGTCTTAGCGTGAGAGGGTCTGCACTGAGAGGCGCCTGGCGGCACGGTGAGCTCCGCCAGGCGGTGACGAGGAAACAGTGGGTCTGGGAGGACACTGGCGCCTGGCGGTGAGTGAATACCGCCAGGCGGTCTGGAACAGTTTCGCCTGGCGGCGGATGGGCCGAGCCAGGCGGAGACGCTGTTGTTCTTTGATTCCTGGTGTGTTGTTTTGACTGACGATGATGCTTTGCTTGGATCGGGAGATGCTGTGCCATGAGCGGGTAGGTTCATGGATGGTGTGACATGTGATGATATGAGCGGGGAGGTTCATATCAAGTTACTCT
>Ga0214544_1008601_pt1 | contig 16809 bp, 11 predicted proteins | sample CNSS3metaG_FD_160074 | JGI IMG/M metagenome (GOLD analysis project Ga0214544, IMG submission 160074) | Root nodule microbial communities from cowpea collected in UCLA plant growth center, Los Angeles, California, USA - CNSS3 | ecosystem: Host-associated > Plants > Roots > Nodule | place: USA...
CATTAATCCGAAGTTGGCAGCTCGTTATTATGGACCATTTCCTGTGTTGGCTAAGGTGGGAGCTGTTTCATACAAGTTGAAATTACCCGAGACAGCTAGAGTGCATTCAATATTTCATGTATCACAGCTGAAACGGGCAATTGGAGATTATTCTGCAACACCTGAATTGCCTGCAGAATTGGAATTGGAGCCAGGAGATTTGGAGGAACCAGAGTCAATTTTAGCAACACGAAAAATTATGAAAAAAGGCGAGTTAATTGAGCAGTGGCTGGTGCGTTGGAAGGGCAGATCTGCAGAAGAAACCACTTGGACAGATACAGTGTTGCTACAGAGCCAATTTCCTCATCTTCACCTTGAGGACAAGGCGATTTTTGGAGGAGGGAATAATGATAGAACACTTGAGGAGGGGCTGATACAACGTGAGAAAGACGGTGAAGAAGGTCATGTTAGTGGAAGGCCCAAGATATGGAAGGTTTACTCTAGGAGGAAGAAAACAGGCCCAGGGAATATTAATTAGTTAGGAGGGTAATGACGTGGCAAAAAAAGAAGACAAGTATTTGAGAAGGGAGGAAAGAGAGAAGGGATATACGGGAAGTTTGTTATGAAATAGGGTAAGGAGAGTGATCTCTCTAGAGGAGTCATAGACTCTGGAGATATTCTATATTGTCATACCACCGTTTTGCTCATTTTCACACATTCAATAATACAGTTTCCATACACTATCATTTGTTGTGCTGTTTTGATTTGTTTTTGTGGTCATAGTCTATTAGGGACCGTGTTTCTTTATTCATTGGATACATCAGATATCTCAAAAACTGCAGATAAAGTGTTTAAGATGTTGGATGATGTAGTGGAATTTGTTGGAGAGGAGAATGTGGTTCAAGTGGTTACCGATAATGCTGCAAATTTCAAGGCAGCTGGGGAGTTATTGATAAAACAACGGGAGCATTTGTAATGGACTCCATGTGCTGCCCATTGCATTGATTTGATCTTTGAAGATTTTGAGAAACATTTAAAGGTCCGTCAAATTACGATCAAGAAGGGGAGAAGAATCACTACCTACATTTATGGTAGAGCAATGCTAATTAGCATGCTGAAGAAGTTCACCAAAGGTAGAGACTTGATAAGGCTAGGTATGTCTCCATGAATTGAAAGCATCGTTAATGAGCTTCTTTAGCTCTAATGAATGGAAATCAAGCAAATTTGGAACTTCAATAGAAGGGAGAAAAATTGAGCATGTGGTATTAGATAGCCGATTCTGGAAGAATGTAACCACTTGTCTCAAAGTTGCTGCTCCTTTGATGATGGTCCTTCGACTAGTGGATTCAGATGTAAAACCCGCAATGGGTTTCATTTATAAAGAAATGGATTCTGCAAAAGAGAAAATCAAATTTAACTTCAATAACATTAAGAAAAGGTAATATTTATATACCTTATCTCTTTTAAATTGTCAATCCATATTTTGTGTAATTATTTCTAACATTGCATGATTGCATAATTGTAGTTATGAACCGGTTTGGAACATAATTGATGAGAGGTGGAATAATCAACTTCATAGACCTTTGCATGCGACTGCATATTACCTTAACCCTCACATGCACTATGAACCTAATTTTAGAAATGATGATGTTGAGGTAAAGGAAGGGTTGTATGAATGCATGAAAAGATTGGTCAAGGATGTTGCAGAAAGGAAAAAAATTAATTTGCAGCTTATAGAGTTTCATTATGCAAAAGGACTTTTCTCAATGGAAAATGCAAAAGATTGTAGGAAAGTTATGCTTCCTAGAGAATGGTGGGAGATATTTGGAGATGGAACTCCAGAGTTGAAGCGATTTGCTATTCAAGTTTTGAACTTAACTTGCAGTTCTTCTGGGTGTGAGCGTAATTGGAGCTCATTTGAAATAGTAAGTCAACTTTGTTAAGTTATTTTTTGTTTCTAATTTTTGGCTTGTAAACATTCATATTTGTTTATAGGTGCACACAAAAAGAAGAAACCGTTTGCATAAAAAAAAAAGATGAATGACTTGGTTTATGTCATGTACAACTTGAAGCTCAAAAGTAAACAAATTAGGAAAACGGTTGCTCTCCCATTTGATGATATTGAGTCTGATGATGAATGGATAATGGAAGATGGAGATAATGTTGGGTTTGAGCTTGTTCAAGGTGAAGGTGACGAGGGAAATGTTGACATAGTTGGGCCAAGTTCAGCTGATCCTACTTTAGAAGCATTTGATCTTGATAATATAGTTTTTGATGCCAATGTTGATGATGCACACTTATCATATGAGGAAGAGCTTGATGGTGGTGGAGAAGATGATGAAGAAGATGATGTTGGAGATGATATAATTAGAGGATTGGAGCCAGAAATTTGAAGTTATTTATGTTGTGATTTGTATTAACTTATGTATTTGGTGTACTTTGAACTTATATAACTAGGGCATGTGTGTTGAACTAAGTTATTTTAGAATTATTGAACTATTGTTTACTTTTTGCATTAATTGTGGCGATGAAATTTTGAATTTGTATGGTACTATATACAACTTTTTAGATGAAGTAGACTCTTACGAGTCTACGAGTCGAGTTTGCGAGTCGAGTCTACGAAGCTCTCACGAGTCTACGTAGACTCTCGAGTTTGATAACCTTGTATGTGTTTTCATTTTTCTAGAAATCGTTTAAGCCTTTGTTAGCTCTTTGGAGGTTGTTTATTCTTTGTATAGAATTGTATATGTTCTGAATGTATTTTGTGTATAATGCAGACCACACAATATGTATTCATACTATTGAATAAAATTAATTACAATAAGACACCTAATAATTAGGAATTAATCATCTTAATTTACGAGATTATGTAATGATTGATTTCTTAAAAATTTGTAACAGCTGATTATATTCTAACACTTTGCATGAGTTTTGTTTGGTTAATGCTCCTTGTATCTTTTTTCCTTTTTTTCTATTGGTTTTTCATGTAGTGACATGTGATTGGTGAAACTTTAAGAGGCCCACCTAGTTGGGATGTTAATGTTTTATAGTAATGCCTAGTATGATTTAAATAAATAAATAAAAAGAAAACAGTGCATGAAATTTGGAAAACTGAATTAATACCTGAGTTCCTCTCCACACCATGGTAATCTTGCTGTTTTCTAACTCAATAGAAACTAGACTTTCTTGATACAAGCTGGTTGGTATGAAGGCCAAAGGAAATCCATGCCAACAGAGCCATCTAAGGTCTTTGGAAAGATGATCAAAATCTCCAACAAGTTCTACACTAGAAAGTTGTAGCAACCTGAGTTTCTTCATGTTCATAAAAGCTTTAGTGCTAAGAGATTTTGCATTACTTCTTGGTAACTTCAAAGTCAATCCCTCAATAAATTTTGTTCCCTATCACAGAAAAAAGGAACGGTAAAATAGACATAGCAAAAGATACATGGCAGTAAAAACTCTGACGAAAAAGACCACCTTTTATTCTGTAGGAGCAAAGAGGAAACAACCAATTCACAACCAAAAACATTTTAAAAATTCTTTTGACAATCAATTGAACAAATGAATGCTAATAACAAACTCAAAAATGTGTATATTGTTTGCATTAGCTTTATATATTTGTAATACTAAAATAATAAATGAAGGTCTTACAGTTTCTTTTGATAACACATCAAGTATATCCTCAAGAAACCATAACCTGCTACGCTCCTCAAGCTCCATTGGTGATTTTGAACGAATAATTTCTCTTCCCATGTCCCGAAGCAAATCATGCATTCCAAGTTTGTTCTTACCATCTATAGTTACAAGACTTCGCTCTACCAAGACACGTATTCCATTTTCCGCAAAAAGTCCACAACCATTCAATATATGTATAACATCATTTCGATCCTTTCCTATAAAGAAACATGCTATATCAAGAAATATTCCTTTCTTTGTGTCATCAGTTAAACCATCGTAGCTTATTTTTAACTTCTCCTGTACTTCATCATTAGGAATTTTCCTGAGTTTTTCTAATACACTCTTCCACTCTGATACCTCCATATCAAACAAATAAGCCCCAAGGACTTCAAGAGCAAGTGGCAATCCCCCAGCATAAGCAACTAAGTTTCTTGAAAGTTCAATAAAATCTTCTTTGGGACTTGCTTGCTTGAATGCATGCCAACTAAAGAGCTCAATAGATTCACCTACATCCATTCCTGTCATTGCGAAAACTTGGTCAACTCTTTTCCCTCTAAGTAAATGTATATCTCTGGTTGTGATGATTATTCTACTCCCTGAACAAAACCATTCACGATATCCACATAAAGCATTTAATTGTTGTAATTTATTTACATCATCAAGTATAAGAAGTATCCTTTTATGGCGAAGTCTTTCTCTTAATATAATTTTTCCTGTTTCAATGTTATGTATCTTTGTATTGTTTTCTTTGAAAATATCAAATAGAAGTTGTTCTTGTAAACAAACGTGGCCAGCTTCTTGCCCCCAAACCTCCCTAATATCTGCAAGGAAACTCCTTCCCTCAAAATTGCGACCAATCTTATTGTAAATTGCTTTTGCAATAGTTGTTTTACCAATGCCTCCCATCCCCCATACCCCAAGTAGTAGAACATCCTTTGATTTTTGCTCTAGTAATTGAATCATTTCTTGGACTCGAGATTCTACTCCGACGGGATTATTGGTAACAAACAACTCTGTCTTGTCACAAACTTGTAACATTTCTAACAATATTTTTCACAGCCTCGCTTTCATTCCTACAATAAAAGTCGCACTATATGGATCAAAATAAAAGCAAAATTTGAGTAAAAAGTTATACTTGTACAAATCTGTGTCACTTCATTAAGTTCATCTAATGCAATGTAGTTTTATTTTTTTGTAAAAACCATTTTGTAGCACATATGTCAATAACTATCCTTCAGAATGGGACAAAAGAAATTTAGTGGGGAAAGCAGCTGGAGCCACACAACTGAGTGCGCAAGTAAATGAAAACTATCATGAAACAAAGATTATTTTTGGAATAGTTCGTAGAAATTACTTCTCTGAAACATTTTTTGCTTATTTTGTTTTTTATAAAACCATTTTCTTTTTATGAACATGACACAAACATGCTCTTGTTCTTAGTACTTCAACCAATATTTGTTTGAATTCCTGAAAACACAGTTAATAAATAAGAACTACTATTTCATCAAACAATTAGTATTAATTTATAATTAATTATAAATATTATTTAAAATGAATTTTTAAGTTTATATCTTTTAGCAGCACTCAATTACCATAATTATTCTTACCGTTGTCATTTATATTTCTTCATATTTCCTCTGGTTTCATCTTTTGAATATTTATTTTTCTACAAGATTCTTTCTACATGACCCCTGAATGATAAAATTAATGAGGAAACCAATTACAGTGAAAAGGTTGATTTAAAAGGTTATTAGTAAATTTAAAATTTGTGCATTTTTGGTACTGTGATACATGAAAATCCGAACCGTAAAGTAATGGTATTTCATTGAAAAAAAAAAAAACCTGAAAGTAGAAGTGTTTCATTACCTAGAATTGAGGATTACAACCCCGGAGATGCCAGCAGCCTCACGAAGAGTGTCCCTAGCATGCTTCACGTCGTAGTCATTATCCTTTATTCCTCTTCATACATTTTATGAATTTCATGTGTTAGTTTTAGATACAATGTTCAGTAAAAATGGGAGAAAGTAGGTGTTTCATTACCTGAAATGCTGGACTACCAACCTCGAGATGCCAGCAGCCTCAGAGAGTGCGATCTTCCAATGTTTCACAAGGCTCTCTATCCGATTGTAAGCCTTCAGCTTTTGAACACTGTCATAATGTCTTGAATTTAATAGATGTTAGTATCAGAGACAATGTTAAGTAACAACATGAAAAAAGCACAAAGTGTTTCAATTATCTCTCAAAGAGGAGGAGTTGTAGTGATACTCTCTTTAACACGCTTTCTAACCTTCTTTACTATTTGTTAACATTTATTAGAACTTGCAATTTTAGATAGGTTAACATGTAAGGACCAAGCTAAATTGTCTAATAAGAGTAGAAGTGGTTTAAATGAGATGAAATATGAACAATTTATTATTTAAGTTATAAAGCTTACATACAGAAAAAATTAACTACTCAAACTTCATTTCACAAAATTCACCATCACTTTAAAATCTATTCCTCTACCTTCACTCCAAATTTCTGATAGTTGTTCATCATTTCACATATCTAAGTCTACCATTAGAGGTCCAGGTTGAGAGTAGATGTTGGGTGGCAAAAATTTGTTGTTAAACAAAATTTAAAATGGAAATTTGAGTTATATCGGTACAATTTTCATTCCAATAAAGAATAAGGAAACTTCTTTGGTTTTAAAAGGTGTATTTCTTTAATTGAATGAATTTGAGGGTTATATAAATGTATAAATAATGTAGTTGGGAATGATATATGTCCAAATAGTTTTGTAGGAGTGTGCCTATCTATGTTTATATGGTAAGTTGTGAATAATGACTTAGAATATATATTATGTGATGTATTGCAAAACATAGGTATTTCCATTTAGGAAAAAACTAAAAGAGGAAAAACTATGTTGAGATGTTTAGATTCTATATTGACGTAGAACCTAAGGCCTGGGCTTAATCAGGCCCATATGAGCCCAATGGAGGCCCAGCCTATAACTTAAAACTGGTAAAATATGATTAATTTCTTATAAATAAGAGTGGACCCCAACAATAAAAGGTACGCAGATTCCGCAGGAATAATATGTGTGTGTGTGATAGTGAGATGTTACACAAAAGATACAAACAAAACAAGTTTCAATAGAAGAGTGTTGAAAAAAAAAAGTTTTAAGAGAGTTACTAAAGGTCCTCTTACCTCGATTCAAAGACTTCATTTGTTAATATGTCAATAGTCTCAAATAGTGCCATCGTCCAATGTTGAATGTGGTGTTCTATGTCAATTACTCTCCTTGATAGAGGCTATGAATTTCATAAATGTTATTTTTGGGAAAATTAATGTACAGTAAAATCTGAAAGTTGGAACTGTTTAAATTACCTGGAGTATAGTTCAGACATACCATAAGCCTCATCAAGTTTCTCCCTCCAATGATACCGGAGGTTTTGTATCTCATGATGAACCTCCCATTTTCCAAAACTTGATATATGTTACAAATTTCATAAATGTTACTTTTAGGAAAACTGTACCGTAACAATCTAAAAGCAGAAAGTGTTTCAGTTACTCGAAATTATCGGAATGTGATACTGCACCATTTTCCTGAGAAAATGCGTCCTTCCAATGTTTCATGTGGAGTTCTAATGCACTAGTAATCTCCATTTCTCGGCTTCATACATGTGATGAATTTCATAAATGTTATTTTTTAGAGACACTTTAGTGAAAATATGATCATGCATTAAATGTTTTCATTACCATGAATTTAAAATTGCGCCCCCTGTGATTCTGGCAGCCTCAAAGAGTGCCTCCCTACAATGCTTCATGTGGAATTCTATCACATTAGAAATCTCCATTTCCCCACTGCATATATGTAATCAATTTCATAAATGATGTTTAGATACAATGTTCAAATGTCTTGTCTTCAAGATTCAAGATTGCAATATCTTCTCTCCAACATTTCAACATCAGTCTTCATCCTTGAGCCATTATGTCCGGTTTTGGCTAGGAATTGGAGGAACCTAATGTTTGTCCTTGAAAATGTCACATACCTCCCAAGGCTCAGCCTTCAATTTTGTTGGAAATCCAAATGAGTCTAAAATCCCACATTAGATAGAAATAAGAAAGTCGAGCACCATATAAGGATGAAAGTGTAGTAAGCATCATACGATTCACGATAGGAATCGTACGATACGAAACAATTCGGGTCTATAGCGATACAAATCATGAGTTGTATCGTTTTTACTCTCGTATCATACTCGTATGGTACGATACAAGTCTGAACCATGCAAGTCATGATTCGATTTATGATATGAATTTACCTCCAATTTGAAACCCTAATTTTTCCCTTTACAGATTTACCTCCAATTTGAACCCAAATTTTTCCCCCTACAAATTTACCCCCAAATTGAAACCCTAATTTTTCCCCCTTTATTTTTTCGCACATTGAAACTTATTAACGTTATTGTGCTTGAAAACATGTGCTCGAAAACACGTTTTGCATTCCATAATAGAATGTTTTTAAGGTTGTTTAGGATACAAAGAGCAACAACACTTATTTTTTGGATGGCTATAATGCACATTTTGTTTAGTAGCATATAGCCATAGTTAAAGGAATCTTATGCAGCAACCACATTATTTTTTGAAGGTTGTGTTGCTGAAATTGTGAAACAATGTGGTATATACACATAGATACAACCACTCTATTTGACTATAAAAATGTTTTGTTATTAATTGTCTCTTTGCGTATTTATATATCTTATATATTTAAGTATAAACTACACTTTTTTTTAATGTGTATGAATCGTACAATTCACAATACGATACGATTCATGATTCAAAATTTAAGCTCTTTGATACACGATACGATTCACAATTCAACTACTAGAATGAAAACCTGTAAACCCATTTTCTTAAAGTTTTGGGTTAGAGGTACTGTCAATCTCTTGTGTGTGGGTTGGGCTCATGTCTCATTTGTGTTGTGTCTCCCTAATGATCCTCTCTCAAAAGACCCATCAGTTTTTTTTTAATGTGTTTTGGAGGTGGATCTACGGTGTTTCCTATTACTTTGGCTGGATTATTTGTAACTGCATATTTACAATACCGACGAGGTAATCAGTTGGATCTTTGATTAATTAATGTCTCTCTTTTTTTATTCATATTTATTTAGTTTAATCCTAATTGACAACGAAAAATTCAAACTTTCTTTTGAATGTTCAATTATTTCAGTGTAATTATCAGGCGAACAATACTAAAATCACGCTCTGTAGGATTTGAACCTACGACATCGGGTTTTGGAGACCTGCATTCTGTCGAACTAAACTAAGAGCGTTCTATTTTCATAAAATTATATAATCCAAATCCATTTTGCATATAGATATTCAGTATGTATTTTCAATTGGAATTCGTCTTCAAAGGTTCTTCTTCTCATGTGAAGTGTAGAAAGGACCGGTGGAACTCTGTCGGTGAAGGTGCATGGAGGAAGCTGTAGTGGTGGCGGCTCGTGGAGGTGTAATGGTTGCGAGGTGTCGTGGCTGCGAGATCTTCAATGAGTTTCGAAAGCTTCGCGTGGAGCTATTTTGTCAACGATGGTTTCGCAAGGTTTGCACGGTGGTTTTGCATCGTGGGTTGCGGCACAGTTCCGACAAAGGGTGCTAGTTTTGGTTACTCCGACGAGTGGGTTCCGGCATTATTAACTATTTTTATATTTTGAATACAAGAGGTATTTATTGACACAAATATTTAGAAGCTGGTATAAACTGACAGTGGTATATAGAAAATAACATATACAATGAAAGAAACTTGCAGTTGTTCAAGTTTGACTAATTATACAAGTTGACCATAGTTGACTATAGTTGACTATAGTATATACACTAACAAGGGGAGTGTTAGAATAGGTATTAAATATAGGTAGGAAGTAGTTTCATTAAATATAAGTTGGAAGTAGTTGTATTGGAAAATGTCTATATGTTGTACCAATGAGTTATACCTATCTTTGTACCTAAGAATCTAGGTTGATATCTGCTCTTCCTAATAGTCATTGTATCAAAACTCTATCAATATAAATATGAGAACATGAGAGGGGTGTTCAAGCTCTCTAAAACTCTCTCAAATGTAGTCTTTTTTATTTCTCAACTCCTCCTTCTAAGACCTTTATTCTTTGGACCCTACAGATGACTTCATTAGGAATTGTGGAATTATAGTTGTTCCTTTCTTTCCCTCATTGTTACATGAAACTACTTCATTGTTACATGAAACTACTGATCACTTATCCCTAAGTAGTCAACTTATGAAAGTTAGTTGAGTAGCATCACAGATCAACACATGAGCATATCATCCATTCTTACATTGTGTTAGGCAAGGAAGTAATGAGAGGGTGTATAGAAACAAGGGGTGAGACTTTCTGAGAAAGACTTTATATTTTGATTGTGATAAATGTCCTATGTGAAAGGAAGAATTATCCTCCGAAAGCGGATGCTTGACCTTTGAGTAGATAATTGTTGAATAATACAAAAAGGGATCCATTTTCTACGTTATCTCTATATTCTTTAGTCTTTTCATTACAAGGCACGTAACAAGTTTGATCCAAACTAGAATGGAGAGTCGACTAAGTATGTTGGAAAAATGGGCTAGTGAACAAGGAAATGTTGGAGCAGATTGAAAGCTGATATGTCCGTTGTATATATAGATGCTATCTACCACATTTTAATGTTGCATATGATTGATTGAAACAGGTTTTAATGTAACCTAGTTAGTATTATAACCTGTACAGTGGTGCAATAGCATTTTTATATTGGCTAAAAAAATATATGTTAAGTAAAACTCTGAAATCATAAAGTATTTCAATTACCATGGATCTAAGAATGCAACATCTGAAAAGCTAGCAGGCTCCCAAAATATCTTTCTCCATTGCTTCAAAAGGAAGTATATCTTATCATCACTCTCCATTTCTCTAATTAATACATGTGTAAATGTTATTTTTAGAGATAATGTACACGAAATATCTGAAAGCGGGAAAATTTTCAATTACCCATTGTTTACTACACACCTAATTGGGATTTGAGCACCTATATGAAGTCCCCATATCCACGTATTCACGAGGAAGTCTATCATATCAGCTATCTTCATTTTCCCCCTTGATATATGTCATGAATATCATAATTAGTATTTTGAGAGACAATGTTGAGTAAAAATTCATGAAGTATGAAGCGTTTCTATTACCTTGGATCTAAGTCTATAACCCCTGGGATCTGAGCAACCTTAGAAAGTGCCTCTTTCCAATGCTCCAAGGGTTTGTTTACCCTTCCAAAGCTACATTCATGTTAGGAATTTCAAAAATGTTATTCTAAAAGACAATATTCTGTAAAAATCTGAGGAAACAGGAAGCGCTTCATTGCCTGGAATTTAGGATTTCAACCGCTGAGAAGCCACCAATCTCACCAAGTGCCTTCCTCCAACGCTGCTTCCAATCCAGCACCTTTTCCTCTTCCTCTTTCGAAATCTTGCTCAAAAGACGTTGAAATGCTTTTCCAAAGTCGCCTCTTTGATGACGTACTTCAGAGGGATCAACGTCATAGAACACTGGTATCACCACTTGCCCTGTGGTTCTGTGACACTCCATTATTTTCTCTAACTCTTTCAAACACCACCACGACTCTGCATAATTTTTCGAGAAAACAACAATAGAAATTGGAGAGTTTTCGATCGCTAGCCGCAGAGAGGATGAAATTTGCTTTCCCCGTGGAAGTGACTCGTCATCCTTGAAAACAATGATTCCTGCATTCTGAAGAGCGGCATAGAGATGCGAAGTGAAAGAAGCACGCGTGTCTTCCCCTCTGAAACTCAGAAACACTTCAAAGTTTCTGCTGTCCTGGTACCGATCACGGAGAAAGTCCATTTCCATGTCATCATCGCCACCTGAGAGAGACATGGAAGAGATGAAAATTCTTTGTTGCCAGAGAACGAAAATGGAGCTTCAGAGATAGAAATGATTAGGAGCAAATCACAACCATTCTACTCATTGGTTCAAAGTTGTAACAACACCATAAAGTCGACGACAAACCATTGCCGACAACTTTGCCACGTCAACTTTTAAAGTTATATTTTAAAAGTTAAAAAATAAAATAATTGTAGTTAAATTTTACTCTGGAATCTTATCTATTTTAAAGTTTTTAAACCTTTACTAGTAAAAATATAAATCACTAGTGAATTTAAAATAATAAATATTCATATATTGTTGGTATAATAAAAAAATTATTTTAATACAAAATTTTTAAATATGCTCTTTAATTAAATTTTATTAATGGTTAATATTTAGGATAGTTAAATAGGTGTTTAAAATTTTTAATAACAGTAAGATTAATTTTATATCGATAATAACTGTAAATTACAAAATCTTAAATTTAAATAAAATTAATAGAATTAAAATGTTTATATTAAAATTACTATTTTGTTATTATATTATAAAAGATATGTCAATAGTTATTTTATGAAATCGTAAATCGTATATGATAGTTATAGAAGCAAAAGTTTGATGGTATGCATATATGTTAATTTAAATATTTTTTACCTGGGTTCAAGTAAACTTCACTTGACTTGGTGTTGATTGAGCTAAGTCTATCCTGATCTTGATCAGATTAGGACTGACCTAAGCCTAGACCAACATGGTTAAACATGAACTCACCCAAACTCAACTAAATGTGGGCTTGCTCTAACTCAGCTAAACCTAGATTTGGACTGACTCGGCTAACTTGGGCCTATATTGACTTGGGCATTGGCCTACCTTGACTTGACCTTGATAATCAATTCGTCTTGGACTAAGACCAACTCAACTTGATTTGGTTCCAAACCAACACAACTTGATTGAATCAACTGGCCCACTCAGCTCAAGCTTAGCCCATCCCATATCGATTCAAGCTCAACCAATGTAAGTGAACACACTCCCGAGTGGAATTATAAGCAAATGAGATACTAGAAAACCATTTAAAATTCGACTTTTTAAAAGTTAATTTCAAACTAAATCTTTATATTTTAAAATCTAGAGAAAAAAATATAATTTGAAAATAAATACTAAAATAGTGTAATATGATTTTGCTTTAGAAATTTTGAAAAATATAATAAATTAAAAATAGTATAAATAATAGAATAGAACTTTTTAAAATATATAAATATTAATCTATAATGCACATATATAATACGTGTATCGAATACGATACGTATTTGGTATACTGATACATTTATTTTGAAAATAAGAAAACATAATATGTGATAAATGTATATAAAAAAATATACAATAATTCTTAAAACATGATAAGTATATAATTGTTATTCTATAAATTTAAATTAAAATCATATATATTAAAATTGTTTACATAAAAATTATAAATTATTATCATTTATAAAGATGCTATTATTTTGTAGATTAAATATTTTATTGTAAAGTATTTAAAATATCATACACATATACATGTTAAACATAAATACTTAACCCAAATTGAAATATCAGTTTATTGTATATTGTTAATTGAGTAATCTAATTTAATTTAGAATATAAATTACAGTTAAATGAGAGAAATATTTATTTTCAATTTCAGATTTTTTAAAATTAATTCTCCCTTGACCAAAAGTGTTTTTGTTCACGTTAGATTGATTTTCCCATGTAATATGAAATGCCACTATTGACTACTAAATGAAGAAGCATTTGGAAATATTAGGAATTATTTAATTTGACAAAACGTTGTGAATTTTAATTTTAATTTTAAATTATATAAAAAACTTTAAAATAAAAAAATTCATCATATGCATTAACAAGTGTGGATCCAAGTCTACGCGCTTTGTAGACTTAAGATATGAGTTTGAAGCGTGACCGATGGATTTGCGGTTACCGCATTGACTTAGCTATTTTTCTTTTAAAAATAGTTGAAGTATCTAAATTTAGATTTAATATCTTTCTTTATTTATATCCTATTATACATTGATAGTTCAATTTGGATCACATATCTGTGTCTACTTTACCTATACTTGTCAATGAGGTTTTTACTTTATAATATCGTAGTAAACTACAATAAAATATTTGAATAATAATCAATTTTTGTGACAACAAATAATTAGGCACTATATAGTGACCAATTTGTGTACCAATTTAAAAATTAAAAATTATTGACAACTAAAATAGTTATAAAAATTATAATTGGTTTCTAAATTGAAAAGTAAAATAGTCTTTATTATGAATTGTTTCTAAATTGTTCACTAACATTAGCTATCAAGGTTTTAACTATCGAAATAATTGGTTTATAAATTGGTCACTAATATTAGTTACCAAGGTTTGACTACCAAAATAATTGGTCTCTAATTAAAAAATTGGTCTCTAACATATTTTTTGTTACTAAAATTGGTCATTATTTAAGAATTTTCTTGTAATAGTACTTTTATGATGACAATAATTTATATTTTTTACGTTGACAATTTTAGTAATATAGTTTTAATTTGGATTCACATAATAACAATCATATATTTATTATATTTTTAAGAATTATTGTACATTTTTTTAATTTTCATATATTGCGTATCTATTACGTATTGTATCCTATTATTTTCAAAATAAACATATTGATATATCGGATACATGTCGTATCCGATACACGTATCAGATCTATGCATAACAGTTTATATATATATATATACCATTTATCAAGTTTTTAGATTGAATAATATTACTTTTTAATAAATAAAACATAATTTATTTCATTTATTTATATAATAAAATAAATAAATTGTCTTTATTTTAAAATATTTTAATAAATTTGTTTTTTTTAAATTGCGTATTTTTTAATACTATTTTACAAAATTATATAACTATATAGATGTATATATATTATTTCTTATTTTCCAATTAATTACTTATAAAGTTAATAAAATTATGAAAGTAATAAAACTATGCATATTATAATAGTTGAATGTAATAAAAATGTAAATTGATAAGGAGGATTTAAGTAGTTAGATTTTTTTTTTTTCAATTTCATTTCATTTCATTTTGAAAACTTTTAATTTGAATTTATTAGTTAACTTTTTTTTCTTAATTATTTTTAAATATTATGGGAAGAAACCTTAACATTGTGTTCTTTTGCACAAATGTACTGTAACACCCCATTTAATTTAAATATACGAAATTAAATGAAGCGTTACAAAAAGATAACATAATAGCACAGTCCTAGAGTTTAAAACTCAACTCCGTAGAATCTAAGGCATACCACGATGCCCAAAAGAGAACTAAATAACTAGTTTACAAAGAAAGTATGTAGATCCAAGAACAAACAAGTACATGGGCCTTAGCCCTAAAGAAAAGCCCAATAAGGAAACTAAAAACCAGCCCACGCGAACTATGCGGCGGAACCATCACCTCCCTATTGCCCACGGGTGTTCCGCGCATCTGCTCACACCAACAAGTTGATGATCATCGCAAAAGAGAGTACCACACAGCAGAACACACAACAAAGAAAGTAGGGTAAGCTAGAGCACAAAAGATTTCATCCATCAAATCAGATATAATTTCACCAAATCATATACCCAAATCAACCAAGCATGTTATGACTTTCAGGCAATACACTACGACATGACTCGACTCATCCGGATATGTATAACCTGGTCGGATTCAGCGGATGCTTGCACTTGTGGTGGATACCTCTGCTCACCCCCGAGCTATGTGTTACAAGTGTTATAATGAATCCATTTCCTCACCACAAGGTTAGCCCTTAATGAATTTCAGGCCTTCTGCTACCCTCACCACAGGAGTCAGTCCGCTCTAGGTGAGACTAACCGACTCCTTAGAGCGTCAGGAAGCAATCTTACCTTGAATCCTTACCTAGTTATACAGATGGGGCACCGCCATGGGCACCCGCTAACAGGGGCCATGGAATTATGTCCCAACCACTTAGGGATGGCAACGGGGCGAGGCGGGGACGAGTTTCGCTATCCCATACCCATCCCCGCATAAAAAATTCATCCTCATCCCCATACCCAAATCCAACGGGTATCAGACTTTTGTCCCATCCCCATCCCCACCGGGTAACGGGTATAATCTCGTACCCATACCCGTACCCATGTTCTAACTACTTCAATATTAATTTTTATAAAAGAAAAAAAATTACGGTAAAGAAAACATAATATTATCAAATATTCAATATTAGGAGGATGATTGTTTCTTCCATATCAAATACTTTGAAATAAATTATAATTATCTACATTTTAGATTAGAATACCAAATAAAATTTTATGAGAACCAAAACATTTATTAAATTTGCAAACTACAATATTGATGAACTTAGTTGATAAAATTAAAAAATATTTCAAAAAAATATAAAAGGAAAACAAATATTCAAATTAAAATATATTTTAAATGTTTGTTTACTTCAATTTTTTAAATTCTAATGAATCTCTTTTTTATACACTAATAAAAGTTATAATACATCACTTGATCAAAATGACACAAAGAACAAATAATAAACATAATAATAAAATTTTGACATAGATTTTGTATCTTTTGAACTTCAATATATGTTGGATAGTGACAAAAAAATATTCATAGCAATTACATTAAATTTTTATATTGTAGTAAATAAAAGTTATTTATACAATTAAAGTGAAAAAAATTACAGTATGATTAATAGTGAGTTATAAAATAACAAATAATTAGATAGAATATATCAAAATATTATTCTACATGATGAAAATAAACAATAAATAAAAATATTAAAAAACTAACAAATGTGTGTTTTAGAAATAATTTGAGAGACTATCGAAAGAAATCGCACAAAGGAAATCAAATGTATAATTAAGGTATGATAAAATGAAAAATACCTTAGAGAACTAATTATTAAATTATGTTTGAAGTGGTTAAAATCAAATAGAAATATCATTAGTGACAAAAAAATTTGTCATTAAATTACAAATAAATTAGTAATTAAATTGATCACTAAATCAAGTACCGATTCGATCATTGAATCGGTCACTAATTTAATCATTGATTCAGACAATAAATCAACTACTACCACCAATGACGAAAAATAGTGACTGATATGGGTTACTGACTAAATCAGTCACTATTTCATGTTTTTCTTGTAGTGAATTATCATATACTATTCCTAAATATCATTATATATATATATATATATA
>Ga0214544_1008602_pt1 | contig 16808 bp, 14 predicted proteins | sample CNSS3metaG_FD_160074 | JGI IMG/M metagenome (GOLD analysis project Ga0214544, IMG submission 160074) | Root nodule microbial communities from cowpea collected in UCLA plant growth center, Los Angeles, California, USA - CNSS3 | ecosystem: Host-associated > Plants > Roots > Nodule | place: USA...
TATCTAATAAAATATATATATATATATATATATATATATATATATATATATATATATATATATATATATATATATATATATATATATATATATATATATATATATAAAATTAAAGCCTAAATCCATTTATGTTACCTCTGGTGTTATCAGGTACAATTTTGGTTCTTATACAAATCAATTGTACTTTGATTACCTAATATTCTCAAATGAAAGTAATTCTAATTCATTATTAATTAGAGACGGTAAATAAACTTGTCTATGTGAATATTGTTCGAACTCGTCCTCGTTTTGACGAGAAATTTTCGCATTGACTAGGTATGGGTATGGATAAAGAGAATCCCCGTATTGAATATTTCTGTTAGTTTTTAATATTCTTATTTATTGTATATTTTCCTTTCATATGAAAAAGTTTAATACTCTTAATTTAAGTATTTAATAGCACAAACCTTTCGTTTACTAGGTAATATAAAAGAAATTGTTTACTTATTATTATTAATTTTTGTTTTTTTTTTTGCTAAAACAATTTTTGTTATTTCTCAACCATTGAGTATAAATGTTGATATTTGAAAATTTTCCTTAGATCTCTAAGGTATTTTTCATCTTTTCACACCCTTAATTACATTTGTCTTTCCTTGTGTGATTTCTTTCACTAGTCTCTCAAATTGTTTCTAAACATTTGTTAATTTTTTAATATTTTTATTTGTTGTTTATTTTCTTTATGTAGAATACTATTTCAATATATTTTATCTAATTATTTTATATTTTCTAACTTATTATCAATCATACTGTAATTTTTTCACTATAATTGTATAAATAACTTTTATTTCTACAATAAAAAATTTAATGTAATTGTCATGAATAATTTTTTATCACCATCCAACATAATTGAAGTTTAAAAGATACAAAATCTATATTAAAATTTTATTCTTTCTATCTTTTTGATCAAGTGATGAATTATAACTTTTATTAGTGTATAAAAAAGAAATTCATTAGAATGTAAAAGATTGAAGTAAACAAACATTTAAAATATATTTTAATTTGAATTTTATTTTCTTTTATATTTTGAAAAAAAAATTAATTTTATCAACTATGTTTCATTAATATTTGCAAATTTAATAAATGTTTTGGTTTTCATGAAATTTTATTTGGTATTATAATCTAAAATGTAAACAATTATAATTTATTTTAAAGTATTTGATATCGAAGAAACAAACAATCGTCCTTCTAATATTGAATATTTGATAATATTATGTTTTATTTACCAGCATTTTTTATTACTTTATAAAAATTAATTAAAATTAATATTGAAGTAGTAAGATAACGAGTATGAGTATGGGTACGAGATTATACCCGTTACCCGGTGGAGATGGGGACACCAGTGCAGTAAGGGCTTTCTGCCCCGGTTATTTTTCACATTTTGCCTCGGGTCTGGAATCGAGGCATATTGGGGCGAGACCAAAATGTACCCCTTTTGGCCTCGGTTATCACTCGAAGCCATATACCCAGTTTTATGCCTCGGTTGTTTCAAAACTGGTGCCATATACCCAGTTTCACGATCGCAAAGAACCACCTTCCAGATGCCCTGCAAGGGTCTCTCCGGCGTGGGCGAGCAATTCACGATCTTGAAAAAATGTTGAGACTCCCACTTCCACCTAGCGAGCCTCTCCTTCTCCCTACGGCGCTGTCTCCGAGACCGGTCCCCGCCAGGACTCCACGGATTCGCGAAATGCCGGTAAATATCCGCCATTAGTTTCTCCGGCGATCCAAAGTCCTAAACCGTTTTCTACCTGCGAACCCCATCTGATGACACCAATCTGCTTAATCCCCTTGAAAGCAACCGGCAACAGAGGGAACAAGTCCCTCCCTCCTTTCACAATATATTGCATGCAACAAACCAACACCGAGGTCATTTCAGTGTCTCCACTAAACTAACTAAATAAAATATTCACAATAATTAACGATTAATTATTTAATTAGCGAGAAATTTTGAGCACAACGATGCAGAACCTCGTCATGTCCGGCGAGGTTAATCTTCTCCTTCTGGAAAACGGAGGTTTCGAAGTCCAGCGAGGGAGGCGGGGCCACGACGAGCGCAACCACATTGCGAGCACCGAGCGCGGCCATGGAGAGGGGGCCTGAATTGGAAGGCGAGCTTGGAGGGTGTGGTGGCAGTGGGTGCGGCGCGAGAGAGAGAGAGAGAGCGAGGGGAAGGAGTTGCAGAGGCGCAGGCGCGGGGAAAAAGAAGGGTTCGCGAAATTCGAACCCTAAATAAACCCTATGGCTTCGGTTGTTCGGGGAACCGAAGCCATAGACCCCCTTTTGGCACCGGGTCTCCTTGGACTGAGGCCAAACAGCTAACGTTCAGCCACTTTTTGGCTTCGGGTCTTACTGGACCGAGACCTATACCACTATTTGGCACTGGTTTTGGGCGAATCGGGGCCTATACCCCTCTTTGACTTCGGGTATTTGGAGAACCGAGGCCTAAAACTTGGCTCTAATTGCAAAAATGTCACCGCGCCATTATATGCTTCGGTTCCTGGCCAACCGAGACATATAAGGCGAGGTAAAATGGGAATTCTGCACTAGTGGGATGGATAAAAGTTTGATACCCGTTAGGTTTGGGTATGAGAATGAAGATGAATTTTTTCTACGCATATGGGTATGAGATAGCGAAACTTGTCTCCGCCTCGCCCCGTCCCGCCCCGTTGCCATCCCTATTATTAATACGTTGTTCAAATTCTTATAGAAAATATTAATGTACATGTAAAAAATAATAATAATAATAATAATAATAATAATAATAATAATAATAATAATAATAATAATAATAATAATAATAATAATCGTAGTGACTTATTTAGATAAGATATTAATAACAATATTTAATTATAAATCTTAAGAGTATTTTTACTGGTGAAATTATAAATGTCCTAAGATTTCTAAAATTATAAAAAAAAATATGTTAAAATATTTTCCTATAAAAGGAAAAATTGTTTTGGGAATTAGAAAAATTTACTTAAGATATTAAATTGTGATCTATTATTTGTGTAAGAGCTCAATGAAATCCGGAAATATCTTATTGAGAGACTATTAAAAAGAATAGTACAAGATCTTAAAATAAGACTTTCATTAACAATCTCTAACATTTGTCTAAATAAAAAAATAGATCAATATTCTTTTTGTTAGTAATCAGACTATACATTATATTTAAGTAAAACTATTTGTTTCGAAAACTTAAAATGTCCAAAATATCTTCTTTTTTGTGAACATGAAAGTTGAACATTAATGAGAGTACCATATATGAATTTAATTAATGGTGTTATACATTTATCTTTTTTCATAACAATAATCTTAAAAAGTATATTAATTATACTTATCTATCATTCAACAATCTGAAACCATTTAACATTAGTAATAGATGAAAAATAAAATTACTTTTTATTCAATTTTAACGTATTATCCCTTTAATAAAATTTCTTTATAATTCATGATTTTAAAAAGTAAGAATGTTTAATGAGGTGATAATTTAATAGGAATATTTTGTAAGGAATAAAATTAACACCAAAATTCTATTAATTTTTTGAACTAAAAGCATATTTAAATTTAAAAGTAATTATTAAAAGTAATTTAAAAGTAAAAATATATAAAGAGATTCCCTCTTTTCTATCCACATTTCAAAATTTTAATTTTACCCTTTAAAATATAATTATTTATTAATTTTTTTAAAAATTGACCGTTATTTTTACAAGTTTTTTATAAAATCGTTTATATATGTTTCTTCTCTTTTTTCCTATTTATCAATTGTTATTCTCTCATCTTTTATGATATATTCCATTTTATTTTTAATAAATATAATTTTATTTTATATATTAACTTAATAATATTACAATATCATCACCTACTAATATAATATCATGTATATGTAAAAAGTGCGTACACACAGGCGTGATAGCACATGTTTTCACCCTTTACAATTTAAATGATTCATATTTTATATATAAAATTTGTTATACATTTCAAAAGAAACACGGTGGCCAATACGCATAGGAAATTAATGTTTTTAAATTTGAAAATTTTCATCTTTTGATAATATATTTTTCATTTTTTTATCGTTTTCACCATTTACAATTTACAATACTCAGAGGGCATAGGTGATTTTAAATTTGAAAATTTTCATCTTTTTGTAACACTTTTCTAATTTTTTTTACTATTTTCACCGTTTACCATGTAAATAATTCATATTTTATTACAAAAATTGTTCAAAATTTCAAAAAAAACACATTGGCCAATACTTAGAGAGGATTTTTGTTTTCAAATTTGAAAAATTTACGTTAGTTCATACTAAAGAATTTATTTATTTGATAATTTATTTTTACATAAATGCATTAATGATTTATATATATATATATATATATATATATATATATATATATAAATATAAACCATACAAGTTTTATTGATTTAAATAAGAAAACTTATTGGACCTTATGTATATTAATTAAGCATCATTAACTACATAAACTCAACTTTAAGATAGTGTGCCAACAAGAACCGTTCAGCCATCCAAAAATACAACTAATGAACAGATAAAATTGTTTAAGATCAGAACTAAAATCAAGTTTTTACTAAATTTCAGAAAGAAAAGAAAAACATATTTAACTTCTTAAAAAGTTCTGATGTAAAATATTATAAAAAAAAAAATCGAAACACAAGTGGTCAATTCTGATTAAATTATTTTATTTTAGCTTGTGAGATCATTGGTAATTGTCCCAATACCATAGAATTAAAAATAGGCATCAAACAAAAAATCATATTTTAATCTTTACACGTAATTATCTCTCGTAATTTAAAGACCACACGTTATAATCAAGAACAGGATCACACAATAATAAAAATCCAAGTTGAAATAGATTATGTATATGAGGGCCAAAACATATTTTTGTTAATACCAAAACCATTTAAACTAAATTAAAAATATAATTATATTTACAACCTAAACATATTATTAATCCAAAAATCACTGATAATCATCATCGTCATCTTCTTCTTCTTCATCATGTTCTTTCAGATCCGAGAGACTCCTAGACTTAAAGCTCCCAAATTTAAGCCTCATGTGATCAACATAGGACTTAGGTTGTGGTTGCTGTGTCTCCATAAGTTGATGTTGGTGTTTTTTTTCCTCTGATGAAGAGGAAGAAGAAGACGATGGGGAAACTTTTTTGGGGTTGTGTTGGTAAAAATCTTCATCTTCGAGAAGAGGTAAAAGGGGCATCGATTTTGGGTTGGACCAAGTGTAGAAGGAGGATTTCCGGGACCACTTTGATGCTATCTGAACCCTTCTTCGCTTGTTGAAAGGGTTCTCTTGCTTCTGCAGTTCCTTCACTGTGTTCACCTGTGACAGATCCGTGAATGACTTCGATTTTCCCATGAAATGATTCGACAAACCCCTCCTTAAAAGAATCGGCACATGCCCATGTCAGAACCAAATTGAATATAAACACCGAAACAAAAATCGCAACATGCAATTGAACAGAATCATGATGATACTTTGAGTGTGTGATTAAAGTTTGAAAGAGAGAGAGAGAGAGAAGAAAAGAGGTTGAATTGAGAGACAAACTTAATGGGAAGAGAGTCTTCAAGGGAATCGAGAGAGGCCAAACTCTTCAAAGTGTTGTGAACTTGTTGTTGTTCTTGTTCGTCGTCGTCGTGGTCTGAGTTGTTTTGGTTTCGTTGGGACGAAACGGCGTCGTTTTCATCGTCGGTGTCGTCCGGGGTTCCGATCGAGGAGGAGGTTTCGGAGGAGTCGGCGGAGAAGCGAGCGGCTTGGGAGGGAAAGAGCGGCGGCGGAGAGGAGGAGACGTCGATGGTGAAAGTGGGACCCAGGAGAAGGTCCATTTTGAGGAAGCGAAGAAAAGAGAAAGAAAAAGGAGCAGAGGTTAGAGAAAGTAGAGGGTTAACGCGGAAACTCGTGGATTGAAGGTTTGGAATGAGGAATTTGAGAGAAGGAATGAAAGGGTGAAAGAAGAGAACTCAAAACAGAGAGAGAGAGAGAGAGAGAAAGAGGGTTATATAGTATGTCTGTGTTTAAAGGAGAGAGAGAGAGAAAGGGGATAATGTTGGCGGGCGGAGAAATGGCAGAAAAGAAACTGGTGTTGTTTGACATACTCATTAAGACAGGGAAGGGGCAGTTATCACAAATTTATTATTATTATTATTATTATTATTATTATTAAATAGTGTTATTTTTTTATATGATAAATAAAATTATTATTAAATTATGAAAATAAATATAAATAAATTTTAAAATTATTTTTATATAATTGTTATTTATTTTATAGGTAACTTTTTACTATATATAGTTGTTTTAAAGTGAAAAGGCAGTTAAATTTAAAAAAATTGTAAAATTTGAAAAATAATCATTTAGAAGGTAAATTATAAAAAATTGTGTAAAAAAAAAAGTCGCTTTGTTAATGTTATAAATAATGTGTATACTTTAACTTATAAGTAATTAAATATATTAATGGTCATGTTGGATATATATAATGCTTATCCATTATTTACTCCATCTAAAATATTCATTTTATCATCCGTTTTAATACACGTTAGACATCACGAAAAAATATTTCTAAGTTTCTTTTATACCTATATGTGTGTATATATATATATATATATATATATATATATATATATATATATATATATAAAATAAAATTATTTAAAATAAGTTTTTAAATATAAACTTAAATAAAAATAATAATTTCAAAGTAAAATCAAATAAAATTGTATTATAAAATATTATTACAAATAAAATTTTTATTTTTTAATTAATATAAAAAATAATGATTCATATAATAAGAATTAAATGTAATATTAGTGGGTGTTAATGAGTATTTATTGAAAATCATAGTAGTGAAAAAAGGTAATTAAAGAAAAATGAAATTTTTCAAAACGCAGTGACATTTTTTAATATATTAGGGACCAAAGCCTATAATCATGAGGTCAACGTATAAACTTTGGTTATCTTATAACACAAGCTTATAGTTGTGCAAATAATTTCAAAAATGTCATCTCATTTTTGAAAGGCTTTACCTATGTGTCAAAATATAGGCTTGGGTTATTTGAAAGAACCAAAACCTATACTCATTTGCATATGATAAATTTGTGAACTTTTACAGCCTGTGAAAGGTCTTGTTGCATAACATGTAAAACAATTAATGATCTTTAGGATTTAATATTCCCACACAATAAAATATAATAGAGCACTAACCTTGATCCATAAGAGATCCTGTGAATATGCATTCTTCAATTTCTCTTCTCACACTTTCTTGATGGGTTGTTGTGAAAAGAACCTTATGGCCAGAGACAAAATCTCAATCCTTTTTATAAACCAACGTCCATCAAGTTGGTTTTTATTTTATCTTTATTATCACTTCCCATAATAATAATAATAATAATCAATAGGTCTTTAAATTTTATTAAATCACAATTGGACCCATCATAATATTTCAAATGAGTCACATAATAGAATTATTTCGTCAATTAATTCTAACATTCTTCACTCATATGATGTCATAACATCATGTGATTTAATACATAAACATAATGCACATTAAAAGACGTTACATAAATTGGGTCTATCATTATTCATAATTAAAGATACAGAAATAATAAGAGTCATGGCGGTCACACATCATTCGATCGACATGATCCCTTCCATGTACTACTATATCATCATTTTCTCCTTAATATGACCTTAAAACGAGAAGTCCATAATGGGTTCAAACATAATGTCATGTTTCCAAAACAATAACATAACATAATTTGTTTTCTTCATCATAATTTGCATGCATAAACATAAAGAAGAAAACACAGATTTCAGAAACTTATACATTAAAGAGCTCAGAGTGTCACATAAACATTAATAACATTAACATTTAACATTCACTAGTAGACATAATGCCCATATTCTTGACATGACCAGCATACAATTTGGGCAGTAACCCTTTTGTTAAAGGGTCAGCAATTATAAGATCTGTGCTAATATGTCCTATTGACACTATACGTTTCTAAACCTTTTCTTTAATGACAAAGTATTTCAACTCCATATGCTTAGCACCTTTGGAATACTTGTTGTTTTTAGAAAAGAAGATTGATGCAAAATTATCATAATTAATTTTCAATGGCTTAGAAATAAAGTTTCGCAACCAATTAGCCTGAATTGTGGCCTCAAAACATGCCATAAATTCAGCTTCCATGGTGGATGCAACAATGACATACTGCTTCGTACTTTTCCATGAAATCGTTCCTCCGGCTAATAGATATATATAACCAAATGTAGACTTTCTTGTATTCATACAATCGGCAAAGTTTGAATCTGTATAACCTATTACCTCAAGGTGATCAGATTTTCTATAAGTAAGCATGTGATTTTTTGTTCCTTATAGGCATCTTAAAACTTTCTTTGCAGCTTTCCAATGCTCCGGTCCTGGATTACTCTGGTATCTACCAAGCATACCAACTGCAAAGATAATATCTGGCCTCGTACATGTTTGAGCATACATCAAACTCCCAACAACAGATGCATAAGGGATATTTTTCATATGTTTCCATTCCAAATCATTCTTTGGACATTACATGAGACTAAACTTGTCTCCTTTCTGTATTAGAACGGGAGATGCTGAACATTTATCCATTCTGAATCTCTCTAAAACTTTATTAATATATGTGTTCTAAGATAAACCTAATAGTCCTTGTAATCTATCACAGAATATTTCTATTCTTATCACATAGTATGCCTCACCCATATCTTTCATTCAAAGTTATTGGAGAGAAACCTCTTAGTCTCACTTAATAAACCAAGATCATTAGTTGCAAACAAGATATCATCAACATACAAAATCAGCTTCAGATATATACACCGATCAATAGTGTTTTTCTTAAATCCAAAGGACACAACAATATCATTGAACTTAAGATACCATCACCGAGAAGCTTGCTTAAGTCCGTATATTGATCTCTTAAGTTTACACACCATGTGTTCCTTTCCTTCTTCAGTGAACCCCACTGGTTGGTCCATATAAACATCCTCTTCTAAATTCCCATTCAGAAAAGAAGTTTTAACATCCATTTGATGCAACTCAAGATCATAATGAGCTACTAATGCCATGATAATTCTGAAAGAATCTTTCTTAGAAATAGGTGAAAATGTTTCCTTATAGTCAATGCCATCTTTTTGAGTAAAACCTTTAGCAACAAGTCAGGCCTTGAATGTCACGCTTAGTCTTAAAGACCCATTTACACCCAACTCCCTTGCATCCTTCTGGCAATTCCACAAGGTCCCATACTTCATTATATGTCGTTGATATAAGCTCATCTTTCATGACATCTAACCACTTATTAGAATTATCACCATTAATGGCTACTGAAAATGAAACTAGATCATTATCAATACTTAAGTCATTTTCTGACTCTTGTAGATAAATCACATAGTCATTCAAAATAACAGACTTTCTATCTCTGTGAGATCTTCTTAATATTATTTCTTGTGGTTGTTCTACTATTGCTTCATTGTTAACCTCAGGATCATTAATTTGTTGTTCTTCTTAATTGTTCTGAGTTTCTACAACATGTGAAACAACAACTCTTGATAAAGAAGTACTAGCCACAAGAACTTGTACTCTAACTTCCTTAATCTCCACATTTTGCGAAGCTTCACTCCCACTAGTTTCACCATTCTCAATGAACCGAGCATTTCCAGTTTCAATGATTCTTGTATTATAGGTAGGACAGTAAAACATAAACCCTTTTGATTTTTCTAGATAACCAATGAAATATCCACTGATTGTTCTTTCATCTAGTTTCTTTTCTTTCAAATTATATATTCTTACTTCTGCCTGACAACCCCAAACATGCAAGTGTTTCAAACTAGGTTTCCTACTCATCCACAACTCAAAATGAGTCTTTTGAACAACTTTACTAGGAACCCTATTCAACAAATACATGGCAATCTTTAAATCATATATCCACAATGATACCGGTAAACATGAATTACTTAACATACTCCTAACCATATCCATTAAGGTTTGATTACGCCTTTCTAATACACTATTTTGTCGTGATGTGCCTGACTTTGTGTATTGAGCACAAATACCACGTTTCTCAAGGAACTTAGCGAACGGACCAGGATGTTGTCCACTTTCATCATATCTTCCATAATACTCACCACCTCTATCAGACCTTACGATTTTCCCCTTTATGTCTAATTGTCTTTCCACTTCATTTATATAAACTTCTAAGACATTCACTAATTGATATTTCTCATGCAGTAGATAGACATGTCCATAACACGAAAAACGATCAATAAAAGTGATGAAGTACTTCTCTTTATTGAAAGAATTTACATCAAACGGACCACATATATCAGTGTGTATGATTTCAAGAAATTGAGTGCTTCTCGTGGCTCCTTTCTTTATGTGTTTTGTTTGTTTGCCTTTAATACAATCCACACATACATTCAAATCAGTAAAATCTAAATTCGGAAGGATTTCATTCTTTACTAATCTTTGTATTCTTTCTTTGGAAATATGCCCCAATCGCTTATGCCATAGTAAGCAGATCGTTTATCCACTAAACTACGTTTAGTGCCAACATTGTGATGCAAAGTCATAAGAGTTTTAGCATATAAATTATCCAAATTCAATTGATATAAACCATCATAAAGTGTACCAGATTCAATCATAAAAGTACGCTTAAAAAAATTGAAACAACCATTTCCAAACTTAAAAGAGTATCCAGCAACATCAAGCTTAGACAAAGAAATTAAATTCCTAGTGATACTAGGTACATAAAAAGTATCCATAAGTTCTAAGTGATATCCAGTGTCGAGGATTAGACGATAAGTCTCGACCACTTCCACTGGAGCTTTCTCTTTATTGCCTATGAAGACAAACTTCTCATTTGGGTTTATGGTACAAGTTGTAAGAAATCCCTGCATCACATTAGAAACATGAGTCGTACATCCAGAATCAATCCACCACGTATTATGCGGAACTTCAGTTAAGTTTGATTCAAACATACGTAAGCATTATGCTCACCTTTCTTTTCGAACCAAGCTCTACACTTTATGCAGTCCTTCTAGAAATGTCCAGACTTCCCGCATAAATGATATTTGTCATTTTTCTTCTGGATTTTGTTTGAGGACTCATCAATCTTCAGTGGTCCTTTACCCTTTCCATGTTTCTTAGCAACTTTCTTTCCAATAGCTCCTTGATTCTTCACATACTGAATAGAGTGCCTTCCTAAGTTCTTTAGTCGGATCTTCTCCTGAATTAGCATACTATGCAATTCATGCACATTCCATTTGTCTTTCATGGTGTTGTAGTTCATTTGGAACGGACCATACTCAGACGATAATGAGTTCAGAATGAACTGCACGAGAAAACCTTCATATACTGCCATTCCTAAAGACTTAATTCTTGTTGCGATATTTGTCATCTCAATCACATGCTCGTGCACGGTACGCGAACTGTCAAACTTCATGGTGATCAACGTACTCATCAGTGTCCCAACGAGAGATTTATCAATAGTTTGGGAGCACTCTTCCACAAATTTCATAAATTCTTTTGCCTTATCGGTTTTTGGAAGAGCTGACTTAATATTGCTTGCTATGCTCATTCTCATAAACATTAAGTTAAGTTTGTTTGACCTTTCCCAAGCTTTATAATGGGCTTTCTCTTCATTGCTACTAGCATCCATGATAGCAGTCGACTTTTCAATTTGAAAAACTAGATCAAGATCCAACGCACCTAAGTGAAATTGGACTTGTTCACTCTAATCAGGGAAATTCAACCCATTAAAGACTGGAACAGACGTAGCGTGGGAGTGTAAAGATACCGAAACATAGACTGCAATTAACACATGTCTAACATTAATGCTTTGAGTCATAAAACTAAATGTAAATACAAATTCAGACATAAACAATCATTCTATGCATACTGATGTTCTCCTTTGGGAGATCCACTAATATACAAACATAAACATAATAATGCTAATCTTATTATAACATTATTGATAATTAAAATTTGCATCAACTAGAATCACCTACTAATTTTGGGTATATAAATAAAACTAATGACGAATACAAAATTATCCACAATCATGTTCATTAAATATGAGAACAATTAATCAATCTTTGGACGATTTTGAAATGCCTTATAATAATGAACTTCAATTAACTCATAAATCAATTGTTCATAAATTAGCATCCATACTATGGGTAATTGAAAAAAAAAACATTAATAATTTAAAATCACAAAAACTTTAAAATTTTGGCCACTTTGGTGGCTAACAAAATTTAACATACTTGATTTTAAATAAATAAATACACATTTAATTGTTATAAACCATACATAGCATTCTTATTAATTTTAGTTTAACAATAACAAACATATATATTATTGCAAATTAAAATAAAATTATTTATATAAATAAAAATAATTAACATTAATTTTATTGGTGATGTAAACCAATAAAAACATTGCACTTGAATCCAATTAATTCACAATTATATAATTTGTGATTAAAATATTCAATTTACCAAAAGTAGCCAACTTACTCACGTAAACGTTTGTACGTCAGTTTTCAAAATCACATTCACCTCCACTTTTCCACTTTGCGTCACTTGAGATTTGATTTCCATTCAATTTGCATAACAAAACATTCAATACCAATTTTCAATTAAAATTAATGCACACAAGGGATGCAATTTAAGCAGCGAATTCGATTCTCGTTTCCAACCATGGCATTCGCATTCAATTTTAAAGCGGTGGAAAACACCCTTAAAACTTTAATTAGGGTTCATAAAAATTAGGAACAAACATCATAAAAGGAGAAACATCATAGAAGAATCATAAATCCTGCAACCTAGCTCTTGATACCACATGTAAAACAATTAAGGATCTTTAAGATTTAAGATTCTCACATAATAAAATATAATAGAGCACTAACCTTGATCCATAAGAGATCCTATGAATATGCGTTCTTCAATTTGTAATTTTTTTGTGCTCTTCAACCACTGTTTCCTAGTCTATCTCTTTGCCTTTCTTTTCTCTTCTCACACGTTATTGATGGGTTACTATGAAAAGAACCTTATGGCCAGAGACAGAACCCCAATCCCTTTTATAAACCAACGTCCATCAAGTTGAGTTTTATTTTATCTTTATTTTATTTTATTCTTACTTCCCATAATAATAACCAATAGGTCTTTAAATTTTATTAAATCACAATTGGGCCCATCATAATATTTCAAATGAGTCACATAATAGAATTAATTCTAACATAGCGTTGTTGCATTCTTCTCCCCCGTCACTGCAGTTTTGTGTTTTCCTCCATTTTAGCCTTTATTGAGGTTCGTTTTTGCCTTCATTATCGTTTATCTTTCTTCTCGCTTCTCGTTTATCTCTTCCTTCTGTTCTTGTTTTTTCTCTTCCTTCATTTAACATTGTTATTCTTTTCGTTTTGGTGTCGTCGTTTCATATTGGTTGCCATTGTCATCTTTTCGTGTTGGGCGTCGCAATGTTGCAGGTTTGTGTTGCCGTGATCTGTTGTATTTGGGACGCCACACCATTGTTGTTGCCTTAGTTATTGGTTTGTGTTTGATCGATTTTTCTTGGTCTCTCTTCTTGCTTGCATTTGACCGAAACATATTGCTTTAATTTTTGTTATTTGTAATTGTTTTATGCTTCAGTTGACTTACCAACTGAAGCCTATTCCTAAAGTATAGGCTTCAGTTGAGAACCGAAGTGTAAACTCCCCATTTTTTTACCTCGTCTAGATATGTTTTGGTTGTAGAATTGAAATATAATGGAAAAAATAACTAATGCTAAAGTCCTACGTTGCACTAGTGTGAGATTTCTCTTTGTGAAAATCTTTTGGAGTTCTAAGTTATAAGAAGTGAATTTTGATCTTATTAGGGTAACATGTGGCGATAAACCCCATGACTTATCACCCACCTTCTCATCTTTCTTGAGTGTGACATCAATATCCTTCCCCAAATTGAATCTAGGAAAAATCCCCAAAAATACGATCTTGAAGGGTCTTTTGAGTTTTCTTTGTAACTTTTATTTTTTTAATTAAATATAATAAATAAGGATTCATATAATAAGAATTAAATTGAATCTTAGTGGGTATAAATTAGAGGCTAAACTCAAACAAAAAAAGAAAGAAAATGAGAAAGAACCAACACAAACCTAAACATGGGTGCTTTTAAACCAAAACAAAGAAGAACATGGGAAGAAATTTTTTTTCTCTTTTACGACTAATCACTGCAATATTGAGCATACAGATGAGTCATTAGAGGTTAAAAAGGAACATAGGAGGAAGAAAACAACAGGAAACCAACACGAACTTGAACGTGGGTGCTTCTAAACCAAAATGAAGAAGAATAAGGGAAGAAAAAGCTTTTCTCTTTTGTGATTGGTCACTGCAACATTGAGTACAAAGACGAGTCATTAGATGTTAAAAATGAACAAAGGGGAAGAAAACATGAGGGAACCAGCACAAATTTGAACATGGGTGCTTCTGAACCAAAATAAAGAAATGGGGATGAAAAATATTCTTTTTTTTGTGGTGGAGGAGGAAAAGAAAAAGTTTTGCAATGACGGGAGGCAACAATGGCTTTCACGAACAAGTAAAAAATGAAGAAAATTACCCTATTCGTTGAGTTATAGATTACGGTTCCTGATTTCTTCAAGGAACCGTAGCCTAAAGTGAGACTAGGGATGTAAAAAAAATCGTATCAGTGGGTATTTGTGAATAAAATCCGCAACGGGTAGGAAATGGATACCCGAGGGTATCGAGTACGAGTATGTTTTATACCAGCATGTTAATGGGGAGTGTACGGGTATCATAGTATCCATACTTATGGATACCCGTACCCGCTATATTCTAATTTAAATTCAAAAAAAAAAACATGATTAAAAACATTAACACATTGAAATTAAATGGGTTATTTTTTATCAATTGGTTTTAGAAAATCTTCATTTCTTTGTAAACTCTCATCCAACACTATTTAAATGGGTTATTTGCATTTTGTTTGAAATTTATATATGTTAGCATTACATTTTTATTTGAATTTATGGTTAAAATTTTCTTTTGTAAATACCCATTGGTACCTGTGGATATTAAAAAAATATAAGGGTACCCGTATAACGAATAATTGCACAGGTATGGATATGGGTATGAGACAAATATTTATCCAGCGGGTAGAGTACATGAAAGCTACTGCCCGTTCCATTGACATCCCTAAGTGAGACCGTGTCAGCAATTTAAAAAAATTCACTATGTTAGAATAAGTTACGATTCCTTCAGTGAAAACCATAGCCTATACACTGACATTAATTTAAAAAGTATCACCACATCATCACAAGCTACGTTTCTCTTACAAACATAGTTTATCTACCTAGTTAGCTTGTGTATTTGCAATGGTATATATCTCTCTGATATGAAAACATATAGTTAAATAAAGGCTTAAATACTTTATTGGTCCCAATTTTTGTAAACTTTGTTTCGTTTGGTCCTCATTTTTTCAAAATGTTCAAAATGGTCCTAATTTTTGTAAATTATTGTGCATTTGGTCCTTTTAACATACGCTGTTTAAATCGTTAACTGAATGTGAACAGTAATTGTCATGTGTCACTTCGTGATTTTTTAATTTTTTTTTAATTTTTTTTCAATTTTTTTAATTTTTTAATTTTTAATTTTTTTAATTTTTATAATTTTAAAAATTTTGTCCACGTGTCAAGTCATCATTGTGATATGTGGCAATGTTAGTATCACGTGTCAAGCCAATGTCACTGCCACGTGTCAAGTTAGTGTCATTGTCACGTGTCAGTGTCTTGTGACTTATATAAATCTTAAACTAGAAATTTTATTTTTATTAAAATTCACATTTATTTTAAATATTTCTTTCAATATTTTTATACCAAATCTAACTATACTTTTGAAAGAAAATTATGATATATATGTTTGATTTTTTCTACATGTTAAAAATATGGTTAAAGTTAGTTTAAAATTAAAAGGAAAGTTCTTCATTATTTTTTAAATGACAAGGAAGCATCTTAATTATTTTTAAAATTAGAAGGAAAGTTCTTTATTATTTTTAAAATTAGAAGGAAAATTCTTTATTATTTTTTAAATGATAAGGAAAATTCTAAGTGTAAATTTAAATTTTAATAAAAATAAAAATTTCAGTATAACATTTATATAGAGATTAAATTTGGTCAATTTGGAGATGGGTAAAATATAGACTAATTTGAACAAAAATAACGAAAATGGAAACTAAATTGAATAAAATTAACGAAAATTATGACCGAATTGAATATAAGTCACGAGACACTGACACGTGGCAATGACACGTGACAGTGACACTGGCTTGACATGTGGCACTGGCTTGACATGTGGCACTGACATTGTCACGTGTCACAATGCTGACTTGACATGTGGATAACATTTTTAAAATAAAAAAAATTAAAAAATTAAAAAAACCATGAAGTGACATGTGACTGTTATTGTTCACCTTCCATTAACTATTTAAACGGCGTCTATAAAAAAGACCAAATTGATCACAATTTACAAAAATTAGGACCATTTTGAACATTTCAAAAAAAATGTGAACCAAATGAAACAAAATTTACAAAAATATGGACCAATAAAGTATTTAAACCTTAAATGGACTCATTATCCATTATATTCATATTATATATATATATATATATATATATATATATATATATATATATATATATATATAT
>Ga0214544_1008608_pt1 | contig 16790 bp, 6 predicted proteins | sample CNSS3metaG_FD_160074 | JGI IMG/M metagenome (GOLD analysis project Ga0214544, IMG submission 160074) | Root nodule microbial communities from cowpea collected in UCLA plant growth center, Los Angeles, California, USA - CNSS3 | ecosystem: Host-associated > Plants > Roots > Nodule | place: USA...
ATATATATATATATATATATATATATATATATATATATATATATATATATATATATATTTATATATATATATATATAACACACATAGGATATGTATTTCACTAGTTTTAATAAAAATTGTATAATTCTTAAATAGAATATAAAGGTTCCATTTAATACAATATGGTCTTTATTTTGAGTTTAGATTCATTTTGATTAAATACTTAAACCTAATCTTAAACTTGAATTTATTTAGTTAGTCACACAAACGAATTAAACAAGTAATTAACAAAATAAATCCCAATAATTTTTAAGTCGACTTATACTCTCTTAAGAATATTCTACAGTCATATATAATACTGTTCAGTTGTGCATGATGACTCAACATGCAATAACCATAAGTGAGATTCTTTTAATATCCTAACCAATAATACAAGTAGTTACGATAAAAATTAAATAAAAAAGTATCAATAACTAATGGTCAAATAGTTGACTATAATTTCATTTTGAATTGTATGCACGATAAAAAAAAAATTCCTTGGGTACATTGTTGCAATTTATTATGCATTAAAATATTTTAACAAATAATAACATAATTGTATTTTTTTCATATTTTTAATAAAATTTAATTATTGTTTTTCATTTTTATCGTGTTTTTATTTAATTCTATATTAAAACAAATATATGATAGCTTAGATATTTGGTACTCTTATTTGATGATAACCAAACTCTTTAAACTATGTAGAAATATATTAATTGTGGAAGTTTATGGGAAAACATCATAGAAGACTAAGATGTGGGTAATAATATTTAACACCAACTTGAGAGTTTGCATTAAAAATATATCATGTAAGTAATAACTATGAGGTTAGCATGTGAGGTCAAAGAAATAATGATTAATTGTTTAATGCATAGTGATATCAACAAAAGTCACCATGCTTCAAAGCCTTAGCCAACTAAAAATTCATTTGTATATTTTATTTATTTATTTCTATTTGAAAGAGATTAATCTTTTAGCATTGTTAGAATGATAACTTAATAAATGAAAAAGAATGACAAAGTGTGTTAGTATATATTTCAATATTTTAAACTTTATTTGAGATCATTTTTATAAATTGATTTTAATCGATGTGGATTTTTGTGAACCCCTTAAATTTCTCTTGGAACATAAATAAAATGTAAAATATGAAATATAAATAAAAAACGAAAGAGTTAAAAAAAAATGAAATGTATGAACTTGTTGAGGAATTCGGATTAGTTGCCATTAATTTATTGAATTTTCAATTTAACTATGATACACATATTTTATTTAAACCTTTTATATGTATTTAAAATGTTCATAAGTTTATATTTTATTTTATTTGAATAATCAAATTTTGAACCAATCATTAAGCACCAATAAATAAAATAAAATGAAAAATATATGAAAAGTAAATAGAATACTGTAAAATAAATGAAGGAAGCTTTTAAGAAAAAATAGAGTTAATTACATCTTTATCTAGCTTTAGGAGTTTATAAAACTTAAAAGAGAGATTTCATTTTCTTTGATAATACAAGTTCTCTAAAATAATTAGTGTCAGCACCTTTATGTTTTGTTTACGTGATGGAATTAATAGATTGTTTGAAGAAATTAAGTTTGTAGCTAAGTTAAAATGTAACCTAATATCCATTGGCGAGGTTGAAAAGACGAGACATGTGTTTAAAGGAAGTGAAGAGAGTTGAAGGTGTTAAAGGGATACATGGTAGTGATAAAGGGTGTGAGGAAGAATGAACTTTTTGCCTTGGAAGGTGTTGTAGTATATGGGTCACAATCATATCTAAGATTGAGATATGAGATGAAAGATTATATCATCTAAATGAGAAAAACGTAGTGGAGTTGAAGAACCATGACTTATTTGTGAATGACAAAATTGAGCAATTGAAATTTTGTGAACATTGTGTCCAAGAAACTGCAAAGTTTGTTTTGATATAGGACAATAGAGAACAAAGGGAACCATTTATTATGTTCATGATTATCCATGGGGAGCGTCTCTCATTCCATCACACTTTAGATATATATACTTTCTATTGATAGTTAATGATTACTCAAGGGATTTATTGGTCTACCCTCAAAAGACCAATAGTGAAGTCTTTGAGAATTTCAAGAGTTAGAAGAGTTTAATAGTGAACCAAACCGATAAAATGGTGAAGAAGTTTAGAACTAATAACAATCTTGAATTTTCTTCATAATTTTTTAATTCCTTTTGTAAAGAGAATGACATACTGAGACACTAGATGATTGTAGAGACCCCTAACAAAATGGTTTAACATAAATATTTAATAGGGCTATTGAGTTGCATGTTGTTGAGTGTTGGAGTTCTTGGAGTTTTTTGGACTAAAGCTATTACTATTTTACCTATGTAATCAACAAATGTCCTTTAAAAGCCCTTGATATGAACACTTATGTGGAAATCTAGTTAGGGTACTTTCTCAACTTTAAAAATGTGTAAATTTTTGGTTATGTTGCTTCTACTCACGTAGGAAAAGAAAAATTGGATGCATGTGTTGTTAAGTGTATAGTCTTTGGCTATCCAAAATGTGTACAAGGATATCATCCATGGTATCTTAAGCTAGGATTCAAGAAGTGTATCGTTAATCAAGACATTTATTCAATTAAATTGATAGGACTCAAAAGTAAAAACTTTAGAATGTGAGTCTGGGAATAGTAGTGATGGTGAAAAGGCAAACATTCAAATTTTGAATGTGTGTGGTGTTTCAGTGAAAGCAGGTGCACTCTGTAAGTCTTTATTGGTGAGCTTGAGTGTTGACTCCACCCGTAAGACTCTCAAGTAGAGCAACAAGGAGTTGTCTTTGCCTGTAAGTCTTTACTAGTTTTTATTTATGCAGACCTTGATGATTTATTAGTTTATAAAATAAATAATTGTTTTTTTTTCCTTCTAAATCTCTTATTCTGTTAAGAATGGTCAGGTAAATTTAGTAATTTATTAGGAATTTAGTGACATCATAGATAAGGTGTTACATTTTGATATCAGAAATTCGAGCTTAGGGACTTATGTACTTCCCCTCCATTCGAGTTGGAGAATAATATTAAATAAATTTAGTATTCTCATAATATCAAACAACAAGTACATATTATTTTCATAAATACAATTATGCGTATAATATACCACGAATCTCATTAAATATGACAATTTGATAGCGGGCTATCTCGAGAATACATACAATTAGAATTGTAGGAGGAATTTGAAGAGGAATCATGACAGTTGAAAGGTGTAAGACCCGTGAAAATTAATTAATTAAATAAATAATTAAATGTGGGTAGTGGGAGCCTTTATGACATTTGATTTTGACATGTGTGATGTGGAAAAGTACTAGCTCAAATGGTTGAGAGTACTTAATTGTGTGAAAGGACTTGGGTTTGAGTCCTATGTATGCCAATTGTGTGTTGTTTAATTTATTATTATTTTTAATAATAATTACTACCATCAATGAAAGGATTTTCGTTTTTGGGTCATTAATCCCCAATTATGGTTTAGTAATTAGTAAATTAGGAGGAAAAAGAGAGAGCTGAAGGGCTACCATTGTTCTATAAACTTTAGAGAGAAAATTCAAAGTGAATTCGATGTGGTTAAGTGAAGCATAGAGGCTGAATTGAAGAGAACTAAGGCTTAGGAGCAAGGGAGAATCAAAGGTTATCCATATTTTAAGCGAAGGAAACTAGGTTAGGGGAGCTTTACTCGTTAATCTCTGTGTTTTCGAATGAATTGCATGATAATATAGTATGACTATACATGAAGTCCTGCTATATTGTTTAATTTCATGTTTTTGGAAATTTCCAGAAACTGCCTGGTGAGCAATGACCTACCGCCAGGCGACTCATCTCATTGTTAAGCCATTTTGGGTTCTTGTAGAGGAACCGCCTGGCGGTGGTACCCTGGCCGCCAGGGGACGTATACTTACCACCCGGGGTTCTGGGTTTTTGATGAACTGCCTGGCAGTGATGAACACCCGCCAAGTGACGCGAACCAATTTTGGTTTGACTTTGATGTTTTGGGTGTTTTGGGATGGTTCTAATCGAGGAAAAAGTCTATTCTAACTAATTGTGAATGATTAGATGCTATGATTCGTCGAATTACATGTGAATGGGGGTAACTTGGATGGAAATTGTGTGAACCTTGTTTTAGAGTTTGATAAGTTGGGAATTTTGGGGTTAGGAATCAATTGTAGCTTGAATTGGACTTGGACTGGAATGTTAAGATGTGATGAATTGGTCAAATCTGAGTGATGGGGATTTTTGGGGTTCGAATAGGTGTAGTACCAATTCTGGAAATTTTCTAGAAAGTAACGCACCGCCTAGCGGCTTTTAGGCTTTCGCCAGGCGACACCGCATCAGGGACATCCATGGAGTTCTCTATGGGTGGAGGTTCGCAGGGTTGGGCTTCCAGGAGTGGTTACAATAGTTCATAAGTTAAGGAAACGAAATGAGAGAAGTATAACAATGTGGTGTCATGGTGAGAATTATGCATGGAGAGTGAATAGTTGTGTAAAGGTGAGTGGATGAGATGTTGAGTATTATTTGATTGGAATATAATTGAGAAATGAAACTGGACTACGAAGGACTATGATAGAACGATAAAAGATTTCATTGGGAGTATCTAGTTTTGCCATAAGTTAATGACATTGAACAATACGAGTTCACATGCTTAAGTTTATAAACTAGCAAATTGAAGAATGCAAATTAAGAAGAAGGAATTGGTAAGGGCATGAAACCACTTGGTAATGCAGAATGTAACTTGGGTAGTAATTGGAATAGGTTGGTGACTTAAACAACGTTCAAAAGTGCGCAAAACCAGCAACCTTAGTTACTGGTATGGCTCTTGGTGGCACGAATTGGACCGCCAAACGATAGCTAAATGTTCATGAAGGCCTATGACGTGAGGTGCTTGGCGCCTTGCGGCACGTATCCCCCGCCAGACGGTTTGGAAGCATGATGCGCCTGGCACCTTGTGTGCCGCCCCAAGCGATACTGTGAAGCAAAAGTGTTGTGATTGCTTTTGATGTGCATGGTCTACAAGGCTTGGATGAGACCTCAAAGGTAGACTTGCTGGTGTTCCTTGAGTTGTGGCTCGGAACGTATCTCTTGAGTTGTGGCTCGAGATAGGGGTTAAGCACTTGGCATTCATTGAGTTGTGAATCGGAATGGCATCTCTTGAGTTGTGGCTCAGGATGACGGATGAACATGAGGAACTCTTGAGTTGTGGCTCGGGTTGGCGAGTGTTGCCGATGTGAGTGTGCACGTTGTGGCATGTACGGATAGGTCCAGTTAGATTGCCCTCATCAGTATTAAGCTGATGAGTTTGGTAGTCTTAGGACATTACGAATGTTATTCATATTGAGAACTCCACTTGGCGTTACGGTGTGTGATCCGTAGCATGGTTTCCCGTACGTGCTCTACCAGTTGTGGCTGATAGGTGTGGTAGCAAGACACCTTGAGATACTTATCAGAAGACGTAGAACATGGTTAATATGGTGGTGGCCATGTGGCATGAAAACAAAGGATGGAACTCCTTTGATATAATTGTATTGATATATAAATATTATATATATATGATTTGTTGATATTAGCTCACCCTATCTGCTTGTGTTTGGCGATAATCGTGTACGTGGTACACTGGAGCAGATGATGTTGCAGGTGGATCTGGTGAGGCTTAGAGACAGAGCATGGGCTAGCTTGAGAGATTTTTATAGAGTTATTTTTTTTATTATGGACTTTTTAGATTGTAACCTTTGGTTTATGAATATAGATGTATTTTATAATTGAGTTTATAAGGTGAATTTGAGTTATTTATAAATGAAATAAAGTTTTAAATTTCCTGCGTTTTGGGAAATATTCGGTCAAGATGTTAAAAAAGGGCCTACGACAAGATCAAGACGTAAAAGATTAGAAAAACAAATTTCTAACAACATTATACAAGAACTTGGATATTCAAAGCCTATGAAGATCATAGTTTACAGTGCACTCAAGAAATAAGTTTTCAGGCCATTGGGCAACGAGTTTTGTTATTCTTAAATTCAATTTCTATTTTTAGAATTATTGAGTCTATGTAATTGGGCTTATTTTGATATTTTATCTTTTATCTTTTAATTGTTTTTAGAGTTATTAGGCCTATATAATTAGGCTTATTTTTATCTTTTGTCTTTTATCTTTTAAACATTAAAGGGTCTACAAATACATAGGCCTACAATGAATGTAAACACTTTTCAATCATATATTGAATTTTATTTCATTAAAGAGAGGACTCTCTTTGTTCTTGGCTTAGGCCTAGGTTCTTATCAAAGACTCAAATCTTTGTAACGAATCTTCCTTGATTTATTAGTCTTCTTGATTGTGGCGTCTCTATTATTGGTTCTAATCAAAAGAGTGATCTCTTTGTGGCTAATCTTCCTTTATTTATCAATATGCTAGATTGTGGCATTCTTCCATCTCTATCCACGTTCAATATAATTATAAAAATTATAAACTATGGTTTATCTTTTTAACATTCATCTATTTTAAATAAGAAATTCAAAGTCAACAACGATCATCAACTTTCCTGGATAGGATCGTATCTTTTTGGAATCTACAACAAGGTTTTGTCGAAATTTCTTCTTATATCATATTAGTATTCAAAATAAGGTCTGGTTTGAATTTTCCATTATCATTTTCTTTTAAAATATCATCTTAGTATTTCTATCTTGTGGGGATTTTCGTTTTTAAATATAGTATTTCTACCTTTGATCTGTGGAAATTAACTATTTTTGTGTTTTCTGTTAAGGGCAATACCAATTAATTGTGTATAAGTGCAGTTACATTCTTTTACATGAGTTTAGGGGTTTGAAGGCCACTTTGTTCACAAAATTTATTTTTCTGACAGTGCATTCTCGCCTAACGAGTAGATTCTCTTGGGCAGTGAGTGACTTTGTTCTACAGTCAGGTTTGTCAATCTTTGTGTTTGTGTCAATTTTTGAATTAGTCAAGTTGAACTGCAAAAGTCCAAAGAAAAGTAAAAGATCTAAAAAGCCAAAAGCCAAAAGAAAATTGAAGAGTTCAACACAATTATTTTAATGCCTTAAATTGATTATGGTTTTTTTGAATTATTAAGTCTTCATTCAATTTTGTTAAAGTTTCCGCATTGTCTAAAGTCATTCTTGGTAATCCTATTTTATTTTGCGTCTTTTAAAAGTTTTGTTTAGAGTTTTGTTTGTTGGCCTTTTGAGTCAAGTTTCTTGTTGGCCTTTTGTTTGTTTAAAGTCACGTTTTTCACATTATTGTTTTGTTTAAGTTACTAGACTAAAGGATTTAAAGTCGTTAAAGGCAAAAGAGTACATTCGAGTAAAAGCCTACAAGTGTGAAACACTAGTGATCCTTGAGTGAAACCCTTAGAAAAGTGGTGATGTCTTAACTTTATATTTTTATTGCTTGTTTACTAACCTTTTTGCAGGATATGGAATCTTCACAGGAAAATAATCCGATGTCACCTAAAACTACAACAATTATGGTGGCATGAGAAAAAATCACTATACAAATGAATCAATTACAACAAGTTGAAGGACTTCAAAAATCTAATGAAGATATCAATATACGATTAGAAGAAGTAGAAATAAGAAGAGCAAGACGAGAGGAGTCAGTCCATTCTTTGCATTGTGATGAGGTGAGGATGAACCAGATATAGTACTCAGGAGAGGTAGGAGAATTCAAGGAGAAATGGATAACTATAGGTTTAAAAGAGCATATGAATTTGATTTCAAACCAAAAAGAGGTAGACTAATTCAAGATGAAAGGGAAAATCAAATGTCTAGATGGGAACAAATGATGAAGAAGGTTATAATTTTCAAGTTCAACGGAGCAAGCGATCTAGAAGTCTACCTTGCACGGGAGATGAAGGTTGATAAAATTTTTAATTCATACGACTATGAAGATGAAGATAAAGTCCTCATGGCAACTTTGGAATTCAAAGGGTATGTTATGAATTGGTGGAATCAAATCATTATGGACATAAACAAGAGAAGAAGAAGACCAATAACTACCTGGGAGCAATTGAAGGACATCATGAACGAAAGATTTGTCCCTTCGTATTACAAACATGAGTTATTTAACAAATTGCAAGGACTTACAAAAAGCAATCGGGGTGTTGAAGAATATGTCCAAGATGTCCAAGACTTAGAGGTAACATTGATGAAAGCTAATGTAGATGAAACACCTATGACTACAATGGTTAGATTGTTAAATGATTTAAATAGGGAAATTCAAGATGTGGTGGAAATGCACCATTATGAAACCTTGGAGGACCTTATTCACCAAGCCACCAAAGTGGAACAACACAACTCAAGAGAAAAAGCTTATACAAGAAGCCATCCACCTCTAGAGGGATAAGGAGAATTTTAAGAAGGAAGGAGTTAGTTCTACCCTTTCCAAGCCGAAAGAGAAAGAATCTTCAAGTGTAAAGTAAATTCTCAAACTAATACTTCTTTCCATTCTACACTACAAGAAAATTCTCAATTAGAAATCAATTTTAGAAACAAAAAATAGTTAGTCACTATAGTGATCAATTTAGATACCAATTTATAAAATAAACAATTATTGGTTACTAAAATAGTCATTATTATAAATAAAAAATTATAATTGGTTACTAAATTGGTCACTAATTAATTAGAGACCAATTTATAAATAAGTCATTCTGGTAGTCAAAACCTAGGTAGCTATTTTTTAGTAACCAATTTCCTTTGGTAGCCAGAACCATGGTAACTAATTTTAAAAACTAATTTATTGATCAATTATAATTTTTTATTTATAATAATGACTATTTTAGTAACCATTAACTTTTAGCTTTGTAATTTGGTATCTAAATTATAGTTACTAATAATTATTAATTACTAAAATTAATCACTATTTATAAGTTTTCTTGTGTACTAGTTCCAATAAATATTTTAAATGTTTGGAAAAAGTACACGTAATATCTAAGTGTTCTAACACAAGAACTATTGTTTTTTAAGAAACTGGGAAAACTAATAGTTTTATATAGTTTTATTTTATAGTTGAATTAATAAATATTTATATAAAACATGGATAATTACTTTCTTAATTTATGTAGGTAATAATTTTGTTCACTCTCAATCAGTTTATTTTCAATTTCTATTTTTTTTTCACCATATTTATTTATTTTTGTTTTTGTTTTTACTTTTAACAGCGATCGCAAATTTTATATTGTAACTTTAAAATATTATTAAGAGTAAAATATTACTACAAATATCTATGTATATAAGTTTTTCTTAGAAATACAAGAATAACATTTATTTGTAGAAAATGTTTAATTTATTACCATGTTAAATAATACAATAATATAGTACTTTTACTAAAAAATAATATTTCAATTAAATGCTTTTCTCGAACAAGGTTATATCTATTCTTTATTTGTAGGAACCCAAAAATAAAAAAAGAAATTAAAGTCAAACGATTTAATATACGAATTAAGTAAATAAATTTAAAAGCATTCAAAATCTATTTTGTTTTTTACATACAAATTTTGTTTCCAAAATGTTGGGCAGATTCTTCCAAGAAATCCAAAAACTGTTTGGTAGCTTAATTTCCAACTGGATTCGAAAGCTTTATAAAATTAATGTCATTTTCAATGTAAGACTTTTTTGCATCAAAATCACCGTCCATTCTTTTACTTTTCATTAATATATATATGACATATGAAACATTATTCTTAGTTTTTAACGATTGGTCAAAGAGGAATAAACAAATAAGCAAATCATGATCTATAAAAAGAGGAATCGACAAAGAATCTTCTTCTTTAATTATTCTTTATAATATACCTGTGTTTGTTCATGCATTTAAAAATAATAATAATAAAATGAAACAACTAAATTAGACAAATTAGAATAAGTTTAGAATAACATTTTCTTATAATTATACGTTTTTTATTGCAACATTCAATGCTCATATTATTTTTAAAATTTTTTGAAAATCTGGACTTGTTAATTTTAATTATTTTTATTTAAAATTTATAAAATTGTTAATAAAAATATAAATTTTATCATTTAAAATTTATTTTTTAAGATGATATTAGACTCATTAGAAACGTAATCTAACAAGATTTATTAATTATTAAACTTATTATATCACTTATTATTAAGATATTTATTATTTATTGAACATATTGTGTTATTAATATCGAATCATTTATTAAAATATAGTTTCAAGTTCAAAATATATATATTTCAATTTGAGAAAATGAGGTGGAGATTTATAATAACTACAAATAAGACAAGTTTTAAATATATAAATAAATATAAATTTTATCATACAAAAAACTAAGATTGAAGTTAACTTCCATATTTTTTGTTAGTTTAAAATATTCACCAATTATTTTCCTCATTTTTTGTCATTTGTACTGATTTTCTTTTCATCATATTTTTATTCACATTGAAAGTGAGATCTGTAATTCAGTTCTGCTTAGACGAGCTTCATGCTACTTTACATTTTTATTTAATAATTTTATTTATAATTAAAAAATGTAAAGAATAAAAAAGTGTTAAAAGAAAAAAAAATGGAAAAGTTGACTTGTGATGCTTCCCTTTGCGGTATGTACGCACGCCTCCGCCATATGACGAAGCGTGATTCATAATTTAATCACATTTTTAAAACCTCTTTTTGAAATTTGAGCTGACTTTTCGTTTGTTCATTCAACTCGAATTTAATCGTGAAGGACAAGGTTGCTTTTCAACAATCAATTAATTGATTTCTTGAAAAAATATTGAATTAATTTACGATAAATATAACTATTATATTTTTATTGGTTAAAAGTATATCGATGAAATTGAATTTGTTTATAACTTATTTAATAAACACACTTAAATATATCATTAAATATGTTTTTCGTCGTTTAATTTTTATGAAAATTGGAATTAGTCCTCTCTATAATTTTGGACCAATTTAGTCTTTCTTATTTAAAAAATATGTGAATTTATTTCTTTTAACCAAATTTTATTAAGTTTATCTAAAGTTTTAATTGTGTTTCTTAACTTACATTGGAGCAAAAATACGTCAAACAATATAAACAACTTAAATGTTATCATAAAACACGTCTGACACCTTAAATAAACTTAATAAAATTTGGTTAAAAAAACTAAATCCAAATACTTTTAAAATTTAAATAATTAAATTAGACTAAAATTTGAAAAAAAAACTAACTTCAATTTTAACCGTTAACATATTTAATCCTTAAATATGTGTACTAATCACTTTAGTGAATAAATATTTAATTAGATACAAACCTAACTCAATTCAACCTGATGTTCTTTTAGGAAATTAGATAATACATTAATTCAAATTCTACTTAACTCAATCATTAAAACTCCCATTTTTAAAAATCAGTATATCATTGATTATTAACTTTGTAAATTATGTCTTTATTTGTATATACTTCAATGCTGAGGCGAAAACATATTAGAAACAAAGGTTATAATTATTAAATAAAAAATCTATTACATTTCTTGACATTTTCAAATTAAAAGACAAAATAAGAATCTATTAAATAGTTGTGTTTAATGATTACATTTTGCTTTATTTTAATTTATAAATCACAGCATCTTAAATAATTCATTATCCATCAAATAATACTAGAGAACAATTTAATTTAGGAGCAACATGTATACTCTAGAGAGTAATTTTAAGTTGAATTGAAATCCTTTAAAAAAAAAAGAGGTCCTTAAATTAAACAATAATAACAATAAATAAAGAAATCCATTAAATTCATAATGTATTAATTTTATCCAGAAATAACCATAATGATAATGTGATACTATATATATTTTTATCATTTAACTTAACCAATTCATTAACTCATTAGTTGACATTATTTTTCCACAAACTTAAATATCTTAAAATTTTGCCTCAGATTAATTTAATTTAAATATAAATAAGTGAAGTCCGGTCAAAGATTATTTTATTTTATTTTAAATCAAATCTGAGTAGTGTAAAAGACATGAAATTGAATATTAGACATATAAAAAAAAGTTGAATGATTGACAAATAAAATAAATAAACAAAATTAGTAGTCATTTCCCATGGGCAAGGTGGTTGAAGAGATAAGTCAACTATATTACAATATAGTGTCCTTGTTAAGATGTCACACACTTTTAGTTTAATGGCTTATCAGTTATCATATAAGAGTACGGTATAAAAAAAAGGTGCATATAACTTATCAGATCGATATACAATCACATGCATGCTTCTTATCACGACTGCATTTTATTTTATACAATTTAGCGAATATATAACACAATTAGAGGTGGCCCACTAATAAATAAGTCTACAATTATGTACTTGTCTATTATATATATATGATGCAATTTTTCTTTTTCAAACATATGCTTCTCTTTGTTTAATATTGTTTCTTTTAGCAAATATACGACTTTACTGTTTATAATCAGAATATATACATATTAAAAAGTAGAGATGTTAAAATGGGCATCTCGTCCGACCCGATCCGACTTATTAGAGGTTGGTCACTTAGTGAGTCAATCCAACTCAACTTATTTATAAACGAGTCAAAAAATTTCGAATTCAGCCCGGCCACCACGGGTTAGTGGGTTAAACGGATTGACTCACTAGCTCACTTAATTAAAATAAAATATAATTTTTTCTGAAGTTATAAATTATAATTCGGATTAAAATTTAAATAAACTTCAATACAATCTAAATACAATCCAAGATGATGTTAAACTCCAATACAAACCAAAATTAAAAAAAAAACAAAACTATCTAAGATCAAAGCGTTCTTGTCACTTATCCAACTATAATATTAGAGTCTTGAATGGATAAATCCACAACATTTTCATCTCTTGAAGCATCTTCTTTATCCCCTCTATTTGAAGCTGAAGCTAGGTTTCCATTTGTCAACCCATTAATGTGTTTGGTTAAAAAAACAGCCCAACATAATGTGTGTTACCCTACGGGTTGGTGGGCCAACCCGGTTCACCACGGGTTCAACCTAGGTGAGCCGGGTTCTTAGTGGACCGGGTCAAAAATTGACCCATACTGACATTTGTAAAAAAAAATTCAACCCAACCCAGCCCAAACCCGTGGTGGACCAAGTGGACCCACGGGTTTTGACCCACTTTGACGACTCTATTAAAAAGATATTACTAAATATAATAGCCATTACGTAGTTAAATAATATATGTTTATATAATACATTACTTTTATTTATTCTTCGAGACCATATAATAAAGTAATTAAGTTGGGGTAAGTTAGATTACATAACATCTTATTTTAGTAGTATACAACTAATAAAATAAAATATTTTATAGTAATATTCAAAGGCAGATTTATAAAATAAAAAGTATATTAATACGGTCCTTCAAGAGTTCAGACTATAAAAATATACCATTTATACAACAATATCAAACCTACAAAAATATCCATATATCGAACTACCATAAAATCTTCCCATGAGACTCATGGAATTACGTCAAACACATACAATGCTTGTATACATTAACAAACCCATCATCATCACAATTTCACAATAATACCTTCAACATATTTAATTACTTTCACAATCATATACATCCTTAATCATATTTTCTTATTCACATCTCAATAATTCACATATTTACTACCACGAGGCGTGATGGTGTATCAAAAACAATAATTTAGGGAAAAATTGATATTGTGCAATTGACTAATTGACACCTTTCCTTTAGTGTTTTTGATTCCAAATGATTTTAGAGAGTTCAAAACTAATACCCAATCACTCAAAACATAGATTCAAACTGATACCCACATGTTAAACGGGTTTGAGCAGGGTTGAAGGTGAGTTGACCCGCAACCCACCAACAACAACACTACTAATTTCTTTTACAATTTTTTTAAATTTTTTATTATAATTATTTACTACTTCTAATTATATAGGTTCACAATTTGATATTTCTAAATACTAGAATGTTGCGCAATAAGATTTGACTAGTTTGTATTTTTGAATTATTTGTTTGTCAAGTTATATACGTTAATACTTTAATCTTTAACTACTATCTTTATAAGTCTCGCTCTATTTGTGACCCTTGTTGGGTGTCTTTCCCCTCGTGGATGTGTTGCCTTCTATAGGTGCGTTGTGAGGATACCTATGATGGTATTAGGCCCAAGGGTCATAACATTAAGCATGAAACTCATTAAGGAAATGTCATATCTTATGGTTCATTAGTGATCTAATCATATAGACAAAACTTTAAGTGGTGAGAAGTTGAAGGAGATTTTTATATTGCAACTTTCCGCAAGAGGTATAGGTAACATCCCTAATGTAAGAAATTGAGGTTGGTTTTTATCAGTAGTGTTGCTAATGGATTAGATGTTAGTGTTTGGTGTGACATGCTTAATATGAGTCTTCTTAAAGGCATTGAACGTGACAAATTACATGTTTCATTGAGGTGTGAACAAAAATTCTTGTATCTTAGTTAAAAGTGGTTCAATTTTAATTTGTTGTGTTTGTTATATTGTTAGTGTGATGTGACTGATATATGTATGTGCTATGATATCCTATTCTGAGTTTTTTTTTTTAACATTAGTTCACCCTTGTATATATTTGTGTCAAATACTATGACAGTACTTAATATAGAACTAGATGAAGTTGCCTATAGTAAAGAAGGAGCTATTCAAAGTTTAACATATTTTATATCTTTGGGTTAAATATGTTTTTTTGTCTTGAATTTTGACACGAAATTGGAATCCATTCCTATTTGAAACTTTAATATATTTTTAGTCCCCAAACTTTAAAAATGAACGAATATAATCTTTTTAACTCAATTATGTTAAATTGTTTTGACGTTTGAAATGTGTTTCGTGCTAGCATTTAAATTCTTCATAAAAGTATTCAACTGAGGGGTTGAGGTTGCACTAGATAAGTACTTATGAAGCTTTGTTAGTATTCTTAGAGGTTTACTTTTAAGTGTAAGCATCTTCTCAGAGTTCAACAACTTGATCGGTTGGTTGAGAACCTTAGTTTTATTGATCCTTCTCGGTAGTTATGGTAGTCTACACACTATTATGTCTAGCTAGTTACGTGGACCCTATAGTTTAGTTTAATGTTGTTGCTAACCAAGTTCCAAAATCTTTGGCAAGTTGAGCTTGGATTCAAATATTTTCCTCAATTTGCATTACTTCATAATTCTTTTGAAAAACAAAATCTCTCTTATATGTATTTTTAGACTATTCAATATTGAAGAAGGATCCATGCCAAGTTTGAGGAATAAGAGATGATAGTTTGAGATTTAGTAAAAACCCTAAACGAGTCAGTTGAGATAAAAATTTAGCTAAGGAGAGATGTCAAATGTTCTTAATAGAAGGAGGAATGTGTGGAAAGAATAAAGTTTCAATTTTGAGCTTGTAAACTACTTGATATCGAGCTTTGATTGAATTGTCAATGATGGAATGGAAGTGTATTTGGAGAAGAATTTTTGACATTCAAGTCAATAAATTTCTTCATAGTAATACTACTACTAATAAATAAAAAAAAAAATAAATGAATATTCACTTTATATTGAATAGGTTTAATTACTCGTAAGGTACCCAATTTGGGTCAAGGGTGTCAATTTGGTACCCAACGAAAAAAAGGTTTTAATTTGGTACCCAAGTTATTTTAAGTGCATCAATCAGGTACATCCCGTTAGATTGTCAGAAACGACGTTAAAATCTTGGTGACGTGGCAATTTATAACGGATACGTGTCATTGAAAGAAGAAGACGTGTAAAAAAAATAATTGTACAGTGTGCAGTGGTGTTATAACGAAAGGTGAAGTATAAATTTGCCCTAACTCTTAATAGTACCATATCATCTTCTTCTTCCTCTCCATTCCATTGCAGGTTCAGAGCTTAAGAGGTGGCTTCTTGATTTGTGTCTTCTTCTTCCAATCAATTAATCAATGTCTGATCTTCTTCTTCCGCTCCATTCTGTCGCAGGTTTAGAGCTCAAGAGGTTGCTTCTTGTTGTGTGTCTTCTTCTTCCAATCAATTCTTCAATGTCTCGCAGTGATGGTTGTGCGTGTTCTTCATGGGCATCGCAAAAAAATAGTGTGTCCTGTAAGACCCGGGAAAATTAAATAATTATTTAATTAAGTATTTAATTAGGACGGGTAGCGAGAACATTTAAAGCAATAAATGTGAGGGACTATGACGTGGAAAGGTACTAGCTCAAGTGGTTGAGAGTACTTTCTTGTGTGTGAGGACTTGGGTTCAAGTCTTATGTGTGCCACTTGGGTATTATTTAAATTATGCGTTTTTGTGTATTTATATATTGAGTGCGTAGGAATGATAATAAATCTTTAAAATTGTGGGAGTCATCATGAAATCTGGAGTAGTTGAATGGTTTGGCCTTGGCTTGGTATGTGCATGAGAGTGGGTTCAAACCTTGATGAGAACTAAATAGTTTCCTTTTTGCTAAATTTCTTTTGAGCATGAATATGAAAGGATTGGGAAACCTAGCAGATACTGGAGAGGCAATGTGGGGGGCTGAAAATTAATGGGTGATAACCATTGAATGGCCTTAACCATATTTTTATTTAATAAAATTCGTTTTAGTAAAATAAAGAATAATTAGGGTACATTAAGCTTGGGAGAGAAGAGAGAAGGAGAGGAAAAATCAGTCTGTGAAAGGTGCAAATAGTTCTGAGAGTGAGAAGGGACAATTCTGGTGCGTGAAGGAGGCCAGCGAGAGAAGAATTAGAGTGGTTCTTTTAGCAAAGGGAAAAGGTGTGCAAGGAGAGTGGGAATCTC
>Ga0214544_1008612_pt1 | contig 16781 bp, 10 predicted proteins | sample CNSS3metaG_FD_160074 | JGI IMG/M metagenome (GOLD analysis project Ga0214544, IMG submission 160074) | Root nodule microbial communities from cowpea collected in UCLA plant growth center, Los Angeles, California, USA - CNSS3 | ecosystem: Host-associated > Plants > Roots > Nodule | place: USA...
TACAAAGGATGGCGTGAGGTGTTAAATGCATGATCAATATTATTTGTTTGTTTGGAATGTGATTGGTATGTTGTCAGTACGTAAATCCACGAGTCTCTAGGTGAGACTTCCTGGTCGTGCTTCAGTGATCGGGACGTAATTCCATGACCCCTATTAGTGGGTGTCCATGGTGGTGCCCCATCTATATAACTTGGTAAGGATTCAAGGTAAGGATTGCATCTTGACACTCTAAGGAGTCAGTTAGTCTCACTTAGAGCAGACTGACTCTTGTGGTGAGAGTAGCAGGAGGCCTGAAACTCATCAAGGGCTAACCTTGTGTGTGAGGGAATTGATTCATTGTAACACTTGTAACACATAGCTCGGGGGTGAGCAGAGGTATCCACCACAAGTGCAAGCATCTGTTGAATCCGACCAGGTTATATGTATCCGGATGAGTCGAGTCGAGTCTTACTGTATTGATTTGAATGTCATAACATGCTTGGATGATCTGTGTATATTGGACTGTGAAAGTATATCTAATTGCATGATGAAATCTTTTTGGCTCTAGCTTACCCTTTGCTTGTTTGATTGCCTTGTATGTTGTTCTTCTACCTTTGCGATGATCATCAATTTATTGATGGGAGCAGATGCGAGAGGTACTCGTGGTCAATAAGGGAGAGATGATTCCGCTGCATAGTCTACTTGTGATGGACTTCACGTTTTATTTGGGTTTTTCTTTAGGGCTAAGGCCCGTGTATTGTATTATCCCTGAGACTTTATTTCGAATACTGGCTATCTCTTACTCCTTTTGGGTTGTAGGCATTGTAGTGAGCTATAGTATTTTCTTTTAAGTACCTTGGATAACGGTAAGGAGTGACCTTATACTCCGCAACTATGCTCTTTATATTATCTGGTGTAATATTTCATTTAATTATGTTATTATTTAAATGAGATGTTACATCAACAAAGTTAATAGTAATATTATTATTAAATGTAACGATATTATTAATATTAATTATGCTATTAATTAAAATAATACTACTAATAATCATAATAAAAAATAATAATGCTAATAAATAAATAAAATATTAATAATAATCGTAACAAAAATAGTAAATGTAATAATAAGAAGTATAATAATAATAAATATAATAATACTATTATTATAATAAGAAGTAATACAATAATACTATTATTATAATAAGAACAGTACTAATGATAATGATGATAATAATAAATATAATAATACTATTATTAATTAAAATAATAATAGTTAAAAGTTAAGCCTACTTTGATTTTTAATGAAGAACATAAAGATCACAAAAAACTCAATCCATTTTTGGGCTTGTTTTGAATATGGTCATGATCTCTTTAATTATTTATTAATTTATGGTGTAGTGTCCGGTAACATCTATAATAATGTATGATGTTAATTCTTACTTTGCATCTTTCTTCTCATATACAAATACCGGAGATTGTCTTAATAGATATTTTTTTCTATTTTAGATATTTATAATTTCATAAGAGAATAAAAGGTAAATAATTCAAGCACATTCTTCATTAATCACTTTTCAAGTTTTAATAACTTATTACTCTCTTTCGCATTTAAGTGACATAGAATTCATTTAAGTGACTAACATTTTTGTAACAAATTTTCCCATCATAATTAACGATAACACATAATGTTTTTCTTTTGGATTATGTTCGTTAGAGAAAAAAAAAAGATTTATAACAATATGTACGATGTTACAATTTCGATGATGTCATATTTTTTATCATGAAATTCCTCTCCAAACTTTAGGTGGCGATATTTTCAAGTACTATGTGATGAATGATCTTTTGTCAAAAAATAAAAAATTCTTTAACGTCTAAGCAATTTCTATACCATAAAATCAAGACAATCATTTCAAAATGTAAGAATATATATGTTAAATATCAACCTCAATGAGTAAATATTTATAAAAATTATATCTTAAACACATTATTTTAATATATTCTGAATCATATATATATATATATATATATATATATATATAATTGAAATTTTTATTGGCTTTGCACCAAATTATGAAAACATTTAATTAATCTTCTTTTATGTGGAGAGTCAGCTGAGTATCGAAGAAGATAATCACACTTTCTTTCATCAAAATGTCATTTCAGATTATTCATATCTTTTTTTAATGGCAAACATCGTTTCAACCTAGGTATTATAAGCAAGTACTACATCACCTTAGTAGGTGGACCATCTACGTCTTCCAAACCACTATTTCCATCAATTTTTATTTTTAAACGGTGATAAACCACATGTTGGATACGCCTTCAGTGACGCAAACTCTTTTCTATAAGTATCTCCTTCAACAACTCCAACAATTTTGTGAAAACTTTTATCGGTCCATCAATTTCTTGCTTTTAAACTGAACAATTTCAAAGTTGCTAACAGTTGTGTAAATTTAACACATCTTGCGAATAACTCTTCCTCTAAATCACAATTAAGAGAATCATATAAATGATCTCTTCCAATTTTGTTTTCGCCAACATCACGTATCATGTCCTATAAATGACCACTCATCCATTTGTCTTCATAATTTGTTCCTAGTGACATCGTAGACTAGTGTAATACTTCTCCATGCCAATTCCAAACTGTAAAACTCCTCACTATACCAAAGATTAATAGATGATTACACATTATGCCTAAGTCTTAACGTATTTGATTAAGACAATGAATACAAAGACAAAAATATATCTCATTCACATAAATTGTATGTTCTTGAGCATATATTGTGTTCACAAAGATTCATCCAACTTTGATCGATATTTGTAACAAACTCCATCAGTCTCAAAATTTTAACTCTACCCATTAATATATATATATATATATATATATATATATTTCTTTCTTCTTCTTCATAATTTGCTAACATGTATACGAAGAAGTTTAACATAAAAATTTTGATAAAATTTTGGAAACATTTTGCATTGGTCTCTGAAGTACACCAAATGAAAGTGACTACTCATGACCATAATCAAGTATTCGGAGAACAACACAAAATGGTATGAATCGAAATATTATCAAATTTATGTATAAACTTCAATGTACACATTTTAGCTAATTATGAAAAATAATTTTTTCAAACTATCTTATCGGACAATTTAAAATTTAATACAAATGATTAAAGTTTAATCATTTGTATTTAATCTCAAACGAAAACTAATATTTGTTTAATGTTTAGCTATAATGCACTTAATTTATAAATTCTTCCAACATATATGATAATGAACTACAAGTTTATTTTAGGATTCACAACCTTATCATAGGTGTCAGGATGGCCGAGTGGTCTAAGGTGCCAGACTCAAGTTCTGGTTTTCGAAAGAGGGTGTGGGTTCAAATCCCACTTTTGACATTTTTGTTTAGACCGATTGGCTCAGAATATTTTAGCCATAAGTTCAAATAAAAATACAATGCATAACATTCATAAATCCTACACAAAGTGCAAATAGCCTATTTAAATAGTATTGAATGACAATTTATAAAGAAATGAAGACTTATTTAAAACTAATTTAGTCAAAATTGATGTTTTAATGTTTTAATCATTTTTTTCAATTTAAAATAAAGTGTAGCAGATACGGGTATCCACGGATACATATACTATGATACCCGTTCCGATAACATGAGGATATAAAAAATACCCGTTATCCATGGGTATTCATTTACAATATTTATTTTCTATCCATTATGGGTTTTATCCACAAATACCCGCAATTAAAGATTTTTTGACATTTATAGCTTGAACCTTCACCTTTTTGTATTTTAGTAAAGCTGATTTGTGGAAGGATGTAAAGGAGGGAAAGTGTGAAGTTATTACTTTTTCATGATCAGGTCTTTCTTTTTCAAGTCCCACATTAGACAGTTAATGGAGGATCTTATTGTTTATAAACCTCTGACAATCTATGTGGATTGTCAAGTTAGGTAGCATTGGCTTGTAACCATAATGGGGGCATTAAGGTGCTGAGACATGCTAGTTTATAGTATAAAAAATATAAAGAGTGCTTGATTTTTCTTGTTTAATGGTTAATGAGAATGAAGACATATTACTTTCTCAAAAGTTGCAAAAATGTTTTACTAGTATGGAACGTGTGGATTGAGGGAACTTATTTAGATGGATGAGGTGCCACCAGTTAAAACTTTGGTTCTTTGAAAATTGTTGTATGGTCATTTACATATTGATTTAGAAGTTAAAAAAGGAGTGATTTTATGCTCAATGTGTTCTTTGTGTGGTAATAATGTTGAATATTTTTCTCATTTGTATTTTAATTGTTTTATTGTTATTATGGGAATGGTTGAAGGAAGTTTTTTAAGATTTGCAGTTTTCTTCTTTGGATTTGGTTGTTCAATTTATGAAGTGTCATTGTAGTCATGTGCTCACAGTGATGAAAGTGACTGCCATATCACTACAATTATTTGGAAGTTTTGGAGGATGAGAAATCATAGATTTCAGGATCTAATTCCAACACTACTACAAATTCTCATATTACATGGGAATTTTCTTGCAAATTTGTTAAAAAAATTTGCAAGAAAAGGTTTTTTTCTGCTATTTTTTCTAAGAATTTTAATTGGCAGGTAATTCCTTCGTGGGTAATTATTTCCTACAAAATTATAAAATTCGTAAGTATTTCTTACAATTCTTTTTGCAAAAAGTGTTTTATACAAAATATTTTGTAAAAAAATTGGCAGCAATTTCCTACAATTTTTTTTTCATAACAAAATTTATAAGTATTTTCTACAAAAAAATTTTCAAAACAAAATTGGCAGGAAATATGAGTTTTTTTAGTAGTGCAATTCCTTTTACTATTTTTTCAAATTAAGGAGTTAAAGTCTATGGCTATTAAAAAAAAATATAAAAAGCATATGAGTAATATTGTCTCTAATATTTTGGTGCTGAAATTTTTCAATATTCAAATTGGGAAAGATATGGTGGTTTCATTTATGGAAGTAATATGGTACGTTCCATCTGCCAATTGGCTTAAGGTGAATACTAATAATGTAGTTAAGAGTTGTCTTGGTTTGGCTTCATGTATTGGTAGTTTTTAAAGGAAGTCGGAGTGAATATTGGGTAGTTTTCAGTATTTTTAGGATACAAACTTCTATTTTTGTGCCGAATTTATGAAGGTTATTTATGCATTGGAGCATGCTTGGAGGTAGGTGTTAAAGGCTTTGGTTAGTAAGTAATTATTTTTCAATGTGTCATGTTTTTTGGATCAATGAGTGGTTCCTTGGAGTATTAGAGGAAGATGACCCCGGTGCTTGCATTTTTGTAAGCATATCCAGTTCAAAGTTTCTCATGTTTTTCGTGAAGAAAATCATTGTGCCGATAAGTTAGTTCATTTAGCTTTGATTCATATAGAACAATATAAGTGATTTAATGTTGTACCTTTATGTATTCATTTAAAGTTTTGTCATAATAGGTCTAGTTTGTCTATGTTTGTAATTTTTATCATAAGTTTGATACATGTTTTGTATTCTTTTTAATAAATTTACATGTGATGACAAATGATTGTTTGAAGTGTCAACTAACATAACTAAGATATGAAAGTTAATAATATGATCTTATTTGGAGAACACAAATTCACTATGGAAGATTTGCCCCAAAACAAAAAACATAATTCTAAACACTTATTTATTTTAATAAATTCAATAAAAAATTACATTAGTTATTATTTGTAGGTATTTTGACTTGTTGCAACTAATCAAACATTCTATTAAAAATAAAGAAAAGTAAGAAAACTAAGTTTTTATTTATAAAACTAATTGAAATTGATAAATTTAATTAAAGGATGTATTCTATATTAATAAATTAATCTACTTATTTAAATATAATTTTTCTTAAGTTTACCTAATTGCATTAAAAAAAAACCTTTTTTCATTCTATAATCTCGCTCGGGTAGTCCGACCCAACCCTAAAACAACCCAAAACTTAAAACGGTTCGGGTTGATAGAGTCCGACCGGACGAATCTCTCTTCTTCACATTTCAAACTCCATTGCGACACTCTTGCGTTTGAAGAGGTATCAAAGCAACACCGCAATGCCTCTGCAACGATGCGCAATTCAAAGTTTGCAGTGTCTCTGCTCATAGCACGTGCCAAGTCCCTTCAACTTCACCACCACACGTGCCAATGCGTCGCTTCTTCTTCTCCAACCTCAACGCCACTCTTCAGGTTTTTCCCTTCTTCCATACGAAGCGCGAATTCCGTCGCCACCACCCGCCTCTTCTCCAGCTACTATTCCCTCGAACAGTTCTCCGATGATGAATACGACGGTGACTTTGAGAACCAGCAGGTTCTTCTTTTCTCTCTGTCTGTTTTTTCTTTCAAATTTTGTTGTTTATTTGATATGCTTAGATGTTTCACGTGTGGTTTTGGTGAAAATGATTTTATTTTTGTTCAGGTATTTTAAGCTCGCCTTGTCTGGTTATGTTAGTATGTTTTGATAGCATGGATTAAATTGAAAAATAGTACAGTTGCATTTGAAGATATTTTAATGCCTATGAACTGGTTGCGGATATGTTTTCTACAAATATTTTTGTTACAAATGCTGAGGCTTTTCAATCGAAGATGGAATTTGATTAAGGTTCAATTTGGATAAAATGGAATCTATTTTTTTGTATTCAGTAGGTTCTGAAAATCATGGTCAGCTCTGGTACAGGGCCACTATTTCTGAGAAAATGTAATGGTTATTGTAGGTATCGTCTACGGTGGCCAATGTGGACGAGTGGAAATGGAAACTCAGCATGCTGTTACGCAGCGAAAAGGACCAGGAGATTGTATCAAGAGATAAAAAAGATAGGAGGGACTATGAACAGATAGCTAACCTTGCCAAAAGAATGGGGCTATACAGGTAAAATAATACACGTTTATTCATGCCTTTTGAAATGAGAGAAAAAGAAAGACTCATTGACTTTAAAAGATATTCAGACTTTTTAAAGAATCTGTGTCTTTTGTTTTCAATTAATGATTCGTGTTGGTTATCATAATACAGTGAGTTGTTTGGAAAAGTGGTCGTTGCAAGCAAGGTGCCTCTTCCCAACTACCGTCCAGATTTGGATGACAAACGTCCTCAAAGAGAGGTAATAACTTGGCTAAGGACCGGTGGGTAGAAAACTTCAATTTGTACTAGGATTGTTTGTGTCCTAGAAAAATAATTCTCGTACATTCCGCTGTCACAGGTGGTGATTCCACTAAGCTTGCAAAGGAGGGTTGAGGGTTTGCTGCAGGAGTACCTTGATAGACTTCAGTTAAATTCTGCAAAGACAACTGACAGCCTGGATGATGGGAACTCCACCAATCAAGTTAAAGAAATAGACATTGACGAAAATGTTGATTCTTTTGTGGATGAATCTGTCATGGAAAAGGTTCTCCAGAAGAGGAGTTTGAGGATGCGCAATATGCAAAGAACTTGGCAGGTCTTGTTTGATTTCTAGAATTTTCCTGTTAGATTTTGTTTGGTATCACACATGCATGAATTAATCACAATTAAGAGTCTGTGACTGTTGGGTTTACTTTTGTAATTTATTAATTTTCTTTTCTGTTCTAATTTCATAGCGAAATTATTAGTTTGTCTATGTGGTCATTCTAACTTAAAATGAAAATATATGTTTGTCCTTGCATAGATTATATCTTATACACAATTACACACTGAAGATTAAATGGTACGAGGAGGCTAGGTTCCAATTTTTTAGCTTGGCCCACAAGCACTGTTATGTTCTTTGTTGTACAGTCCTTTCTGTAGCATGTTATTTGTCTGCCTTTGCTTTGTTGTATGAGAGAAAAGTAAAAATTTTACTTTTCTTTTGTGATACTAAATGATACTATTGCTGCCAGCTTCCTGGCTTGCAAGCTTGTGTATTGACCATGGAAGAACTTAAATATTAATTGCTATCCAAATTTGAATACTCATGATTTATCTGAAGGCTTACCAATCAGATATTTGCATGTTCTTAATAAAAGCTTGCAAATGAAGTTTGGAGTTGGTTGACGACACACAAGTTTTCTTTCAGCAATCTTACAAACAAATAATTGTATTTTTGTTGTTTTTAAAAATGGCCTACTTCTATGAAAATAAGATATTTTCATGCCATTAAGCACTCTAGAGCCAGATAGTTAAAAAATGGATGTGTACAGATGCACACAGAGAGTCCAGATACAAGCTTGTAGTGTTGCATAGAGCTATGCTGATTCTAGGTATGAGTATGGTACATGTGGTTTCTGTATGTTTTATTGAGTCTGCTTAATGGGCGTCTTACATTATCCCTATATTTTAAGCGAACAAATATTTTTTAGTGAATTAAGATTCTAAAAAATACCATTTATTTTACTTGTGGCTTTTTCTTTGTATTCTTTTCAATGAATCAGAAGGTTCTTGAAATAATTTGCATACTTTTGGCTTTAAACTATATATATTGTACTTTGAGTACAGGAATCACCTGAAGGCAGGAAGATGCTGGAATTCCGGAAGTCTCTACCATCATTTATGGAAAAGCAAGGTTTACTTCAAGCTATAGCACACAATCAGGTATGCTTGCTAATCGTGTTTCAGTATATATGTGCGAGGTAAGCTATGAACACATCTTTAGTACTCTGAACTTCAAAAACCAAACACTGTATGGACTATCCATAATCCCACAAGGTTTTAGGACATCATTATAAAAAATAAACAGAGAACTGAAGAATGAAACTGGACTTTGACACTTAGTATTTTAGTTAGACTCTACCAAGCCGCCATTACCTGCATCTGAAAAGTATGTAAATTTAAGCTGAATTGGACTGAACCAACACTTAAAATACACTAATAGGTCTTTGAAATCTGCATTGCACCCTGTGGAAAAATTTGCAATGAAAGTCATATCAAAATTAGATTGCATTTTTCTTTTTTGGTATTTGAGTTTGTTTTATTTGTCTTTTCATGCCCTGTATCGAACATTTTTTAAAATTGATTTATAGTCTTTCCTTTGTCCCCTTCCTTGAATGATTAGTTTGGTATTTTCATTTGACTTAAAATTAATAGATGCTATGCACTTAATAAAATTTTTCAAAATGATGAGAAGGCTTGTGATGAGTGGCAGATTGCTTTTAACAGCTCTACAACCTTATAATTATGCCATTTTATTGAATTTTACTTGTTGAAATTCAACCCGTCCTTATTCAATCCGTTCTAGTAATTTTCAGATTAACTATGTTATCACTGTCTATGGTTTTCACTATGAATGAACTGAATGTATGAGCTCAGTTGAGGTTATGAATTCATAATTGATACCTTATTTGATGAATAATGATCTAGGTGATAGTTGTATCTGGAGAGACTGGCTGTGGTAAAACCACTCAAATTCCTCAATATGTATTAGAATCACAGATAGAGTCTGGCCGTGGAGCATTTTGTAACATTATTTGCACGCAGCCTCGAAGGATATCTGCCATGGCAGTTTCTGAGAGAGTGTCAGCTGAGCGTGGAGAGCCTCTTGGTGAAACAGTAAGCTCTGCTTTTCTGCAAATGGACCAAAACTCAGATACATGTAATTTTAAAGAAAACTTAGATGCACATATTATTATTCATGAAGAAAATATAGGATTCATAAACTACTCTTTTTCTTTTGAATGGGATTTTAAAATTGGGAATATCTTTGTTCTTGCTGCTATACCACAACAGAGGTTTTTTGATAGGTGGGCTTCAAAGTTCGATTAGAAGGAATGAAAGGGAAAAACACCCATCTGCTATTTTGTACCAGTGGTATATTACTTAGAAGGTTGCTGAGTGATCGTAATCTGAATGGTATAACCCATGTTTTTGTGGATGAAATTCATGAAAGAGGCATGAATGAAGGTAGTTTCCTCCTGGCTGACAATCTAATATCAGTTAATGCCTTATATAATGCCAAAGAAGTATTTAAGAAGACTTATGCTTTCGGCTGCTGGTTTGTGTTTGTTTCAGACTTCTTGTTGATTGTGCTAAAGGATCTGCTTCCACGGCGTAGGGATTTAAGGTTGGTTTTAATGAGTGCCACCTTGAATGCTGAGCTGTTTTCAAATTATTTTGGAGGTGCTCCTACATTTCGAATTCCGGTAAGATGATCCTCTAGTTATAGTTGAGCTTTTATTTGTGTTGACAGTTGAACTTCAATTATTCCAAATGATAGAAGCCCATGTATATGCAATTAAGTTTTAGTAATGTTGAAATTCAAATTGTTGTATGCTAGGCATGGTATGGTAGTGATTGGGTGGATGAGTGTGTACATGCAGTTTGTATGTTCAAATTTGTGCTTGACAGTTTTTAAGCTATATATTCCGTTGTTGAGGGAAGGTTTAGAGTGTGGTTAGGTTATCTTCCTATGACCACAAAGCAGTTATTAACATAACTTAGTGAATCACATCTAGGATGTTTTATCAATGTCTGAAATGTGAATGAATAGTAACACATAGTATGATTCAGAAATTGTCAATAAGAAGCTTAAATATACACTGTTCAACACTATACCCAGATAATACTCACAATTGTCAAATGCTGCTGAAATTTCACATACGACTAAGGAAAAGTAAACTCCAACTATACCATGCCAACATTTACCAATAGTCATTAGTGTTAATTCATTGGGTGCCTCTATCCTACTGAATGGTTCCTCAGCATGAGTGCAGTGCCCCACATTGTGGATCTTGGACCTTAATTTTTACTTTCTAATTGCCAAGGATACTAAAATGTCATTCTTAAAATGACCACATGAAACCTATATCTTAGAAGGACAATAAAGAGTAACTATAAGTTACTAACATGCTATATATTTTGAATGAGTGGGTTTGGAGCCTTGGTTCCAGAAGAAGGAAAATTAGAGCAATAGAATTGTCAGATATGGTATATATAGTGAGTGATTATATGAAGACCTGTTTAAGAAGAATGAAAGCAAATCACTAGAATAATCAAATAGGTTGCATTCAGAAAGGCTTCTGTAGTTCCTTTTCCTTTTAACAATGTTTTTTAGTTTCTATGACTCCCGTTTCTATGATGATAATTGATGAAAGAAAAAGAAAAAAACAACAAATTGCTGAAAGTTTTTTTGCAATGTTTATTAGATGCTAAATGATATACATGCAATGAGTCAACCATTTCATGCGATACATCTCTTATGTTGGAAGTTTTTTTTTTTTTTTTTTTTTTTTTTTTTTTTTTAATTTTTTTTTTTTTATTAGTTTGTTTTTTTTTTTTTTTTTTTTTTTTTTTCTGGTTTTTGCAATGTTTATTCATAGAACGAGGTGGTTTCAATTGTTTTGTTTTCATTGCCCAGGGTTTCACCTATCCTGTCAGAGCTCACTTTTTAGAAGATGTGTTGGAAATAACTGGATACAAGTTGACTTCCTTCAACCAAATTGATGATTATGGTCAAGAGAAACTGTGGAAAACACAAAAGCAATTAGCACCACGGAAGAGGAAAAATCAGATCACTTCTCTTGTTGAGGTGTGCTGCAACCTTAAAAATTTGCCTTTAATATGTACAAGTTCAATTGAAGCTTAAGAATCTCTCTTTATGATTTTTCTGTGCGATTGTGCAATCTTAGAAATTAGAAATATTTAGTCTGAAAATGTACTGGAAAATGTTTAGTAGACAGCTGGCACAACAAACTCATAACCACCCAATGTAAGGAAAGCGGGAAGCTGTTTACAATATATCATATACATGCTAAGGTTATTTTCAATTGATATTAGATCCTATCACCATGTCTGTCAACAACAAATGAGTGGTTTGGGTTGGGATGTTTTCATTCTCTTATACATTTAACTTATTGATGTGATAGAATTGTCACCGTTCTCTTCTTAACTTACTGATGTGAAAGCAAAGTTACCATTCTCTTCATTCTGGTTTGGTTTCCTCATCTATATTTCATTGCATTGGGAGGCTGGGAAGGAGATGGAAAAATCAAATAGATTAAGGAAGACAGAAAGATATAGTCTATCCTCCCACTTGAGAGGCTTAATCAGAAAGAAAGAGGATTTTTATCAATTTATTTATTTGAAATAGTACATCATCCTCTATATATAGAGAACTCTAACTCTAGAGTAATAATTACAAAGAGATATCTAGAACCTTCTAACAACTTCTAACAGCTTCTAGTAGTACACTTAATATCCTACTAACAACATTCCCAATTATTGCTTATTTTGGTGCCAAAACAAAGTTGTTTATTCTCAATCTTGCTACTAATATTTTTTATCACAACAGTGATGGCATAGAGTATTTATATTTTTAATTGCATCTATTTTTAACTTCTGTGTTGCCCAAAATAATGTAGATATTCTTTTTTTTTGGTCTGAGATTGACCTTCCACCCAGTATATTGATCTATTTATAATCAAAAGGGTTACACAGGTGATAAATAGCTTCAGCTATTTTCAAGAGAACAATTAAATTATCACAACTTCATAAGATACATTGAACGTGGTTAACTACTAGGAAAATAAGAAACATTGATTGTCCTATTTCCAACAGTAAGTGGTGTCTTTTATGCAATTTCCACCCCTATTTTTCTTGAGTAATATTTTACAGTTCTCTGTTATCTTTAAAATGAGATGATGTAACTAGATGTTCTTTGTTTGCCTTAGAAACTGAAACCGGATTATGTTGGAAAAATGATCTTTGATTTTCATATTGTTGAACAGGATGCTCTTTCAAAATCAAGCTTTGAGAACTACAGTTCCAGGGCACGTGATTCAGTGGCATCTTGGGCACCTGACTGCATAGGGTTTAATCTCATTGAGGCTGTTCTATGCCATATATGTAGGAAGGAACGTCCAGGTGCTGTCTTAGTGTTTATGACCGGATGGGAGGACATAAGTTCTTTAAGAGATCAACTTAAAGCACATCCTCTTTTAGGAGATCCCAATAGGATTCTACTTCTAACGTGTCATGGTTCAATGGCAACATCAGAACAGGTTGATTATTTCCTTAGTTGGATCCTTTGGGTGTATTGCATCTCCATTTACTCGTGAGCATTTATGTTTTCTCATTGTGGTATGGATTTGTGATTAACCTATCATGTCTTTTGGTTGGCAACACATTGAATTTAGTCATTTTATTGGATTATTTTATGTTTTTCTTTGAAATTTAATTATATGAAGTAATAAATAATTTGATTATTCTTTAAAAGTCGTTCTGTATATTCAATGGTAAATAATTGTTGTAGCTCAAAAGATAAACAGTAAATACTCAGAGAAGTCCTTGGAAGATTGGTGTGTTGGCTATCCGGTTCCCAAAATTTTTCTTTTTATGCGAATGGATCATTGAAATCTTCTGTACCATGCATTTAAGTTCTTCTATTAGTGGAACTCCTACCAAAAGGCTACATCAACAGTTGAATGCCATAGTGATACATTTCTCACTCCTACGTGGCTCATAGGTGTGAGACAGAATGGAATATGACCAGTGCATGCAAATGGTCCATGAATAATTCATCGTTTTGCATTTAATTCCTTCTGTCACACAAGAAATACTGTTCATGATTTTATTCAATACAACTCTTCCATGTTAGCGGAAATCAAGGAAGCAACATCAAAACATTAATGTAATGGAGAATGCACTTACGATTAGTAAAAGAGAAATATATTTTAGAGTGCTTCAATACACCTCTATTATGATCTCATATTTAAAATGCTAGAATTTTGATAAAACAAGAGGGAAGATCAAAGATCTAAAGTCTGAATTGGAAACCTAGGTAGAGCTCATAAGTAGTACTTCCAATACAACTACTTCCTACCGAGATTTGATACTTAACATTCCTCATCAAGTCGGAGCACAAAAATTGTATGTATCAAGCTTGGAACAAATAAACTCAATATGAGGTTCCCTTAAGGACTTGGTTAACACATCTACAAGTTTATCATTTGATTTGACAAACTTAGTACAAATTTCTTTAGACAACAACTTTTCCTGAATAAAATGACAGTCAATTTCTATGTGTGTAGTTCTCATGGAATACTGGATTGGAAGTAATGTGGAGAGCAACTTAGTTATTGCAATACATTTTCTTGGTCTGAATCTAACAGTTTTTGGATAGGATAATAAATTGTATTAAGGAAAAAAGAGAAAGTAGATCAGGAGGAGGCTGGATAGGAAGAAAACAGCAAAAATAACTAAATATGGATCCACTCATCATTTTGTATCTTGTTATATGATAGGCATATCACATTATTAGAATTTCTGGGTTCAAAACAAGTCTTGCTATGCATGTTTCTGGGAATGCCTTCTTAGACCCTGTCATTAATTTGCAATTCATTTTTCTTGCTCTCTTGTTTAGAAAGTTATCTGTTTTGATGTACTTTTTTCTTATTGTTGAGAAGAGAGAAACTGGGAAGGTGTATGATGAATTGTGTGTGTTTAAATTACAACTGAAGCATTCAATCTACTGGGGAGAGAACATAATAACGAAATATTCAGTTACTCTATTTTATACTATTAACATAAGTATAAAATCAATCTGATTAATCATAAATTAATTGATGGTAGATAGTACTGAGGTCTATGATGATGATAGAATATTTATTTCATGTTCAGTTTGTAAGTGCATTTTACTGATAATTGATTATCTTTTTTCCCTGTTAATTTGATTCTATCTCATTGTCTATTGTTAAATTATTTATAATCTTGTTTTATATATTCTTTGTAGAAACTCATATTTGAGAAACCACCTCCAAACATAAGGAAAGTAATACTTGCTACAAATATGGCTGAGGCAAGTATAACAATCAATGACATAGTTTTTGTGGTCGATTGTGGAAAAGCAAAAGAGACCACGTATGATGCTTTGAATAACACACCTTGTCTTCTACCTTCTTGGATATCACAAGCATCTGCACGTCAGGCAAGTATCTACATCTCTTGAGCATTCACTTTTGTTGCTATTATTTTAACTTTTGTAGTGTTCATGCTGCTACTGATGCTCCATCCCTTTTGTATTTACCCTTTGGGAGCCTTTTCTGTTTTTCTCCTGGTAAATATTTATATGTTGTTTAGTGAAAATAATATAGCCTTTGGTGGAGGAAGTGAATGGGAGAAAAGAATAAATGCAGAGTGATGGTAGGAGAGGATGAAGAAAGGGGGTTCATAAACAAAGTGAAATTAAGCTCTGATTCTCATGTCCCTTTAGGTCTTTATATTTTTGCTTTACTATATTTTTTCTGGTTGCAAGATTCATCCTTTTTCTTGTCATTTGTCTTTTAAATTCTGAAAGATGGGGGATGTTTTTTATGCTGCATGTTCATAATCGTTATTGTTTTTGCATACAGTCAAACATGCAGCTAATTGTCTTATTTTTTGTTGGCCTCTTTGGTTGCAGAGAAGGGGTAGGGCTGGTCGTGTGCAGCCAGGAGAATGCTACCACCTTTACCCCAAATGTGTTTATGAAGCCTTTTCTGAATATCAACTTCCTGAACTACTGAGAACACCTTTGAACTCTCTTTGCTTGCAAATAAAAAGTTTGCAGGTTGAGAGCATTGGAGAGTTCTTATCAGCAGCTTTACAGGCACCGGAGCCACGAGCTGTAAGTACTGTCATTGCTCTTTAGTTGTAATGTATATTCTTTGTATTCTTTTATCTCTTACATTTATTTCTCTCTCTTCATACCCTCTCCTATTGTCAACTTCTTTGAGGTTGTTTAAATCATATGTAAAAGTTACTTAAATTACACCTTCACTAAGTTTTTATACAATGCAAATTTAACCAATCTAACCGTGGGATTTCATGATATTATCTTAAAGATCATGTATAAAAGTTTTCACATAATTTTAATTTATATAGATATGTTACCCAATAATGAATATTTATATATTTAAGTATCATATTATATATTATAGTTAACTGACGTGATAAATTTGTAAATAATTTTGAAATTGTGCATGCATGATATAATTAATTACAATATGAAATTCAACTGTTGGATTAATTAAATTTGCTTTCTATAAAAAGTTTTTAAAGGTGTAATTAACTGACTTTTACACACGGTGTAAACGGATCTTAACCCATATACGTAAACTCATATATATAAAATATAGGAGAGATAAAATGACACCAATTTAAGCTACACTAGTACTATGACCTTTTTAATAACTTTTAGGTAATTTATTTTCAAAACTGAGTTTTGGATTGAAAGTTTCTGATGGTTAGATCGTATCTACAAAAAATTGCATTAGTCTAAAATTATTTGGTACTTTATTTATATCCATCAAAATTGATATAGTTTATAGAATATAATTCTTAGCCTATATCCAAATATTGACTTGTTGGTTACCATTTTATTATTCACAATGAAGGTAATATGTAATTATGATCAAGGACAAATTATAAAAGCTAAAAATATACATTTTATAGAAAGTTATTGAAGGTGTCAGTTGTGTAGCTTAAGCTGGTATTATTTGATCTTTGTGCTGATTATTTACACATACATCTCTCTATCTATCTCTCTCTCTCTCTCTATATATATATATATATATATATATTGGATATAGTAAAAATTAAATTACTCTTAAAGAGATTTCAGATAAATGAAACAGTGAAAAACTTATCACTGTTACTGTTTTACTACTGTTTATATAAGAAAATAATAAGCAGAATACAAAGAGTCAAGGCCCAGTCCTAACCCTAACCCTAAAGAAGGGATCCCATACATGATAAATAAAATATTACATCTCAACACTCCCCCTCAAGCTGGAGCATATAGATCATATGCTCCAAGCTTGGAACATATAAATTGAATTCTAGGCCCTCTTAAAGATT
>Ga0214544_1008616_pt1 | contig 16773 bp, 7 predicted proteins | sample CNSS3metaG_FD_160074 | JGI IMG/M metagenome (GOLD analysis project Ga0214544, IMG submission 160074) | Root nodule microbial communities from cowpea collected in UCLA plant growth center, Los Angeles, California, USA - CNSS3 | ecosystem: Host-associated > Plants > Roots > Nodule | place: USA...
TAAAAATATAAAAAAAATATATTATATATATATATATATATATATATATATATATATATATATATATATATATATATAATACTTTTTATAATTATGTTTGTATTAGTGTTTTTTATTATTTCTTATATATGACACATTTTACAACTATAGTTATATTAATACACTACAAGAAAATGGCAGATTAATAATCAATTTTAGTGACCAAAAGTTGTTAGTCATTATAGTGACTAATTTAGATACAAATTTACAAAATAAAAAATTATTGTTTACTAAAATAGTCACTAATATAAATAAAAAAATTATAATTGATCTTTAAACACTATAAAAGATGAAAGATCCATGAATTCATTGTTTTAAAGTTTTGATTTAAAAGTGATATCAAAGACTTTATATGTGTAAGAGTAATATCATATCTACCTAAAACTACAATCTCTCATTGGTGGACCATAATAGTGATAAAGGGGGGCCATGACCCCAAAATTTTTTTATATTTATATAATTTTAAATATATTTTTTTTATCAAAATTGAAATTGTGAATAAGGATTGTTTGTTTTTATTGGTGTAATTGACATAATCCTAGTGTCAATTTTGATGAAAAATCTTAACTCCCCACTTCAAAAAATTTAACGAAAATGACTAAATTGTATCAATTTTTAAAAATGGGGACCAACTTTTTGGGTTCGAAACTTATAATAATTAATTCAAATGCTTTGTCAAATTTGACTATCACATATAAAGTATGATAAAATCAATAATTTTATTATAATCATTCACTATTAAAAAAACTCGTATTTCCTATCAATTTTGTTTTGAATTTTTTTTCGTAGGAAATACTTACAAATTTTGTTGTGAAAAAAAATTTGCAAGAAATTGCTACCAATTTTTTTGCAAAATATTTTGTATAAAACAATTTTCGCAACAAATATTGTAGGAAATACTTGCAAATTCTATAATTTTGTAGGAAATAATTACTTATGAAGGAATTACTTGTCAATTAAGATTCTTAGAAAAAATGGCAGAAAAAAAGTCTTTTCTTGTAAATTGTTTTAACAAATTTACAAGAAAAATCTTGTGTAATATATTGTGTGTTCAGGCACTACTAATGGGTGGTTAGATGGTAATTAAGTTGAAAAATGTTAAAATAACATACAAAGATAATGCGGATGGTAATTAAGTTGAGAAATGTTAAAATAACATACAAAGATAATGCATAAAGCATAGGTAATGCAACTTCAGAAGAAAAAGAAAAAAACATGTGTAAAAGGAAAAGAGAGAGCATATAATTAAGATATACGTGAAATATATATTATTTATTAGAATGTCCTAATCATTTATTTAACATGAAAGAAAGGAGATGATGGAAGGGAGAGATGAATGGAAGATAAGGGCACAAGTAACCCTTAAGTTAGGGGGCAATGGTGGTTAAAAGGGGAGAGGGGAGATGATCACAGTGTGCAGAGGTATGAAGGAGGAAATCGATATTGCACAAGTTTGAATATTACTTAACTTTGATAAGAGTCTCTCAGAAGGAGAAGAAGAAGAGGGATATGCTCCATTGAATGATGATATTGAAGACAATTTATGTTGGAGTTGAAGAATAATATGATAATAAAAAAGAAACTTAATACATAGATTTTATGATTTATTGTTATTTTATATTTTTAACTTTAAATTTTCAAGTCTATTGCATATGAAACATAAAAGAAGGAATGAAGTCGTCGATAAAATTTCTTTTCATAGCAAAGAAAAGATAGAAATAAAAATTTGATTATCATTACCATGTTATGATTCCTTGTATGTTTTGGATTTTTGTAGATATAATTAGGTTGTGTGCTATGTTTAGCGTAACTTATGTTTATTCCGACGAAACAAAAAGTCACTTCTCCATTCCTGCATAGGGATCTGTAAATATCTCTTTAGCACCTTTCAAACGTCTAATTAACATGTACACTCAATTATCGTTCGATTCACATCTTTTGTTTGTTCTCTTGCATAGGAGCAAGGTGACCTAAAGCTCTGAGTCCGAGCATTGGAATCTGAGAGGGCATTCCAGTGTTTTTTTTTTTGTATTTTCTTGTAGTGTTTATATATATAATTTACTTTCAAACATATTGTTTTATATTTCTCTTTCATATCTCAAGTTATACATGAATATTTGTCATCGGACAATTTTCTCTCTCTTTTATATATATATATATATATATATATATATATATATATATATATATTTGCATTTTGTTTATAGCTTGGATATTTTTAAAACTTTTTAGTTGTTTTAGTCTGAACAAATTACATATACTATTATCATATAAGCAAACAATACAGATAATAGTTTATTAAATAAAATACTGGAATATAAAAATAGTTAGAATTTTTCTAAAGCATTTATAATGCAATTATCATTTGCAGATACTTAAAAAAAATATTTAATTTTTTTTTTAATTAAAGTAGTGATTATCTCTTTAAATACAATAAAAATATATAACTTTTATTTTTCAATTTCTATTAAAATTATTTCTTATACTATATACACCATCAATTAAAATATATTTATAATAAAATTTAAAATTTTAATAATAATATAGAAAATAAATTATAAAATTATTTTATCAATATAATTAATATAACTCAAATATTTTAATATTCTAAACTATATGAAAAATATAAAGAAAAAAAATCACGCACGTTTTATTTTTGTTATTAAGTCTGATAATAAATTATAGGGTTAAATATGTTTTTGGTCCCTCAAATTTGAGCGAAATTTGGGTTTAGTCCCTCATCAAAACTTTTGACCAATTTAGTCCTTCATCTTCCAAAATGCGTGAATTTAGTCCTTTTAACCAAATTTTGTTAAGTTTATCTGACATTTCAAGCGTATTTCGTGATAGTATTTAAATTATTTATAGTGTTTGACACATCTTTGCTTCAATGTTAACTTAAATACTATCATGAAATGTGTTTGAAATGTCAGATAAACTTAACAAAATTTGGTTAAAAAGACTAAATTCATGCATTTTGAAAGATAGAGGACTAAATTGGTCAAAAGTTTTGATGAGGGACTAATTCCAAATTTCGCTGCAACTTGAGGGACCAAAAACATATTTAACCCTAAATTATATGTATTATAATATTGCAATTAAAAAACGTTATTGGTTATTAGTGTGGTGACTTCCCAGTTACCACGGCAAGTTGCACCACCATACACGTAAATTATAATGATGAGTAATAAATTCCAGAGTTTAATTATTGAGAGAGAAAAGAGTTTATATATATATATATATATATATATATATATATATATATATATATGTCTGTGATATAATATTATACATATAAATGATGGTATTAATATAATATTAAAAAATAACTTAATTATGTTTGAAGACTTTTATAAATCGAGATCTTTTTAATTGAATCTTTATTAAATTTGTTTATATTTTATTGAGTAGATAAAATTTTTATAATTTTTAATTGAGTGTAAATTACTTGTAGTTTAAAAAAATGGAGTAGTGAATTTATCAAAATTAACTATTTAAGAAAATATAAATATTTTCATAAACAGGAATAAATATGACAATTGGATAATTTTACTATATATAGTAATGACAGTTAAAAATACTTTAGGTCTTGTTTAATGAATGAAAAAGATAAAATTAAAAATAAAATCTTGTATCAAATAAAACTTAAAAATTATAAATTTTAAGTGTATTATATGATTTCCTTAACCAGATTTATAGAGATGAATTCACTGTAGAGACACAATACTAATGAAACATGAGTCCAACCATATAAGACATTGACACCACTCTCAACCCAAAATCTTAAAACAATAAGTTTATGGGTCTTTATCCTTATATATTGTTTTACTTTCTCATTTTTAACCAATGTGGGACTTAAACTCACACTTGTATTCTTAACATCTAACACATTCACATATATAAATCATAATAGGATATTAACCTTAATTCATGAGAGATCCAAGAAGAATGCATTCTTCAATCTTTTTTGCCAATTTATCGTTGTCTTTCTTATACTCCTCACACTCTTTTTTTTTTATGACTTATTGTGAAAAAACCTTATGATCAAAAGCAGAACCCTAATCTCCTTTTATAAATTGACGCCCATCAGATTGGATTGAGCTCTATTTTATCTTTATTTTTTTTAGCCCATCATAATATTTTAAAAGAGTCATATAATAGAATTAATTCGTCAATTAATTATAACGGTTGTTGTGTTGATTTTTTCATCATTTGATACTTTGTGTTTTCTTATGTGTAGATTCGAGATTTCTTGGTGCCTTCCTTATGATTGGGCCACTATAACAATGTTTCATGTTATAGAGCAGATTGAACACATTGGTGGGGTGGAATACAAAAATCAGCTACTAAGTGTTCTCAAAATTAGCAAGGTCAGTGCCTAGATCAAGATGTCTAAGTGTTTGGTTCAAGTGATAATATTTGTTTATCAACATTGCTCCAAGTCCATGATTAAGATGTGTAGATGAATGTTATAATGCTATTCTCCAATGCTCAAGACTAATAAAACATTGTCAGAAAATTTTACTTTATGTACGGTTTGGAGTTATACTTACATGATGCAATTATATAGACTGAATCTTACATTTACTTATTGAACTGAATTTTAATTTGTAGAGAAGTCAAATATTTGCAGCTTCAAGAGATATCTTTTAACTCTTAATATTCTAATCATTTTGACTCCTAATATTCTTATTATTATTATTATTATTATTGTTGCATTACACTTTATAAGTTTGAGTCAAAGTTTCACATTAAATACACAACAAAAAATTTTGTTAAATACGATGGACGGTTATTTGTGGTATAAAATGGGGTCTATAACCGATGTATTGTTGTACTTGTGGCGGGTTCAGGTACTGCCATATCTTCTGCTACTACTAAGTATAATATGATAGTCTTATGTGAAACGTTACAACATCTGCCATTTAATGAATTGTGCAAATAATGGCAACTATAACTACTGTATTTGCTACGCAAATAATGACAATTAAAATTGTCGTAATTTGTTTATTTTAAAATAATTCTAATGCGATAAAGACAACTAAAAATGCTATTATTTTTACTGTACTCAGATAAAATACACGTTCCAAACTATCGTAAATGAAATGTAAATTTACTTTTATAATTTCATTATTAATTAACCTACTTTTCATAAAATAAAAAAAAGGTATAAAAAAATATATCGCATAGACAATTTTGATCACATATATTTTTATTCATAATAAAAAGTTCATATTTATCCAACATCATCCGAAGGTATGCATGTTAAAAATAAAAACCAACCTTGAGATGTGTGTAAGATTAATGTCAAATGACTCAATCTTGAAAAGAGATTGTTGAGAATAATCTAAGTGTGAATCAAGGTCCTACATCGGATAAAAAAGACAAAATTAAACACTATATAAGATGAAAGACTCATAAACCCATTAAACCCATTGTTTTAAAGTTTTGAATTAAAAGTATATATATATATATATATTTGTAAGAAAATATGGATGTACAGAGTAAGCAATGTTCTCTTCCAACTTTTTGGGTTCGAAACTTTTATTGAAATGCTTTGTCAAATTTGTCTATCACATATAAATAATGATAAAATCAATAATATTATTATCATCATTTTTTAAAATAATTTATAATAAAATAAATAATTCAATTTTTAGTTATAAAATTACTGAAAATAAATAATAATTGAAATTTTAAAGATTTAAAAAAATATTTTAAATAATTTGTGACGGTTTAAAACTTTTAAATAGATATTAAGTGATAATAAAATATGATATATTTAATATTTTTTTGGAACAATAATACAAACATTTAATTTTTTTTTATTACAAACGTTTTTTTAATAATTGTATTATTTAATTATAAAAAAATTTATTTGTGACAGTTTTAAATAATTAAAATATGCAATTTTAACCTTTAGAAAAACAATATTGTTTTAGTGCCAATTACAACTTAATTTATTATGAACGGATACATTTTACAAGAATACAAATTTATCTACGTTAATATTCTCTTAGTAGATATCCATTGTTTTACTTGAATGAAGCCACTACATTAATCTATCTTATCTTAAATTAGTTAGTATAATTCTAATGCTTCATAGTTAACCCAAGTTACTGCAGTATCTAGGGCAAAACATTTGACAATATCATTCAACAATTTTTATTTTACTTTTTTACTTTAAAGTAAAGTGGTGGATGGGTTTGAATTTAGATGAAATTGTATTTTTTTTACATTAAAATAAACGTAAACAATAGATGCACTTGCCGCAAATTATTCCACAAAAGGAAAAAAAAAACTTGCAAGATATAAAAAAAATGGCACAAAATAATTTTAAGAAAAGGTCATATTAGTATTTGAGTTCTTTACAACGTTTGATACATTCTCATTTTAATGTCAATTAAAACATGTTTGACAGGTAAAAGATATTTAACGTAATTAGGTTAAAAGGATACGTTCATTCATTTATAGAGTTTTGTAGACCAAAATATATCTAAGTTTCCAATATGAATGAATTCCATTTTTGCATCAAAATTCGGGGGCTAAAAACATATTTAACCTTTCTTTTTGTCTTACACATGGAAGGGTAAATATTTTTAGTTGATTTTCTGAATTCCCAATGAATTATGAGATTTTGAGCGATTCAAGTTTGTTCTTTATTTTTCGATGACAAAGTGCAGCTATATCGTTTGTTTTATTAGTTCTAATCTATGCTCTTAGGATTTTTTACGAATGTGTGTTGATAATTAAATCTTGTTCTTTAATTGAAATTCTTGTTAATTTGTTTGCTTAACAATTTTTTTGTTTGCTGAATTCTAGAGGTAAAAAAAATGGATATATTAAACATAGGTTTTTGAAGACGTGAAAGATTGTTAATAATTGATTTATGCTTGTTTGATTAATTTGATCTTGTTTAAAAATTGAATGAATAATAATCATATGATAACCAATGAAAAATTCAACCATGAATAAACTAAAGAATCAATATCCTTCTTTAATTATTTCATTTTCATTCTTTGAACATCTTTTACAATAATAATTGTTTTATTTCTACTTTACTCTATTTTCTAATATATGTTTTTGCTAACACTAGTTTATTCAAATTGCAATTCAATTCGCTAGAACATAACTTTGGCTTGACAAACCTTATCATATATACATTTTATTGACTTTTTATGTAATAGTCGATCAAGAACCACATATTGGACGATCTACTCTTTTAATTTGATTGAAAACAACAAAGATCATTGTTTTACACTTCATTTTAACTATCTTTAATACCCTTTATATACTAAAATTGATTATGAATCCTTTTTTAAATTTCATAGCAATACTCTAATTTCACAATAATATCACAGTAGATTCCCACATATACCCTAACTTACAAATATTCCTCACTTAACCCAACCAACAATGTATTTCACTCATCTAATTCTTGTACAAACTTGTAAGGATAGTAAATTGGATCAAGTGTGAGTTTGACTATACTTATCCCTATCCTCAAAATATATGTTTATATTGATAAAAGAATTGAATATATATATATATATATATATATATATATATGTTATATTTTTATAAAAAATAAAATCTATAATTCATGTTAGGATCCATTATTTATATTCGAGTTATGAACCCTTCACAATTCTTATCACAATCTCAATTTCTGAACTACTTGCGTATAAGTCTGGTCTTCAGTGTACTGAATATTAATTAAAAATAAATACTATGCAATAATATCACAATTAAAAATGTTATTTGTTATGAGTGTGTTGCAATCTATAAAATAATGTGTAACTCAGTCAAAATAAAAACTAATTATTTTTTATTTATAAATATGATTACTATATAATGATTTTGTTGTTGTGTAAGGTAATAAAAGTAATCATAAATAATTAAATCAATAATATCATAATTAATATATCTGATAAGTATTAAGATACATTTGTTATCTCTCAAACAATTTCATACATTATCTATATAGGAATTCTCTATCTCTTACCATCTTCACAGTTTAAGAAATAGGTGGTAGAGTTTTCTAATTATTTATGTAATCTTTATTGACTAAAATAAAATATTTTATTATTGTAATTTACTACTAAACCCAATTACAATATTCACTAAAAAAAAATTAAAATTACGGATAGAATTTTACCGACAGATATATTTTAGTCGATAAATTTAAATTATTGACGGATTTTCATATTTTAATTATTGATGAAAAAATCTATCAGTAACACAGATTTAATTTATTAACTGAAAAATCCGTCAGTAAAATTCGTCAAAAAATTTTCCACCTAAATTTGTAATGTTAACAAATTTTTTCATCAGTAAAATATGTCGGTACTTAAAATTCATCGATAAAATTTGTCAATAATTTAAATTTCTTTTATCGACAAATTTAAATTCGCCAGAGAAAGAAGAAGAGGAAGAGGAAGGAGAAGAAGAATAATAAGAAGAAGGAGAAGGAGAAGAAGAAGAAGATGATGACGGCGACGGCGACGGCAAAAAAAAAAGAGGGAGGAGGAAGAAGATGAAGAATGCACATTATTTACCAACGGATTTTTTGGTAATTACTGACGAATTTTCAGTCATTAATTATCGACAGATTTTTCCGTCGATATTACCGACAAATTGTTCTATTGATAATTATCGACGATTTTTTTGTTGGTAATTACCAATGAAATATGATTTTCGTTTGTAAAATTTTACCGATAAGAGTTTTGCTTACAGATTTTTTACAATCAATAATCCATCAGTAATTCATATTTAACGACGAATTTTATCAATTATCGACGGATTTTGATCGTCGATAATATAAATTTTTCTTGTAGTAATTATAACGATATTTACACTCTAACAAAACATAAATTTAACTTTTAAATATTAATATCATGCAAATCAATTTAAAATTTAGTATAATAACCTTGATGTTAGAGTCGATATTAAAAGTTGATGTTAAAGAATTAGTGTTAATGATTTTAAAAAATCACATGAAACATTCATACAAATTCAACGCTAACAATTATTTAACATAGACTTTCACTTGTTAAATGCATGTTTTCTCGTAGAACCAAACTTATTCGTAATTATACAATCGTACTTATATTTATAAATAATTCACCAATACAGCCAATCAAGCTTCAATAAACAATCACATTTTTCGAGAAAGCAAAAGTAACTTCGGAAATTCACAACTAATTCGTATAAAAAAATATTCACATGAAATTCCTTTAATACAATTAATAATAAATTAATAAATTAATAAATGTAAAAAATTACTATTAAATGTATACATTTTGTTTATAAGAATTTAATTTATATATAATAAATGTAGAAAGTTTGAATGTTATATATATATATATATATATATATATATATATATATATTATAATTTATTTTAAAACATTTTGTTTTATATTTCTCTTTTACTGGGCCTTACGGATATATATTTGTATTTTGTTTATAGCTTGGATATTTTTAAAACTTTTTAGTTGTTTTAGTGTGAACAAATTACATAAACTATTATCATATAAGCAAACAATAAAGATAATAGTTTATTAAATAAAATACTGGAATATAAAAAATAATTAGAACTTTTCTAAAGCATTTATAATGCAATTATCATTTGAGATACTTAAAAACATAATATTTAAAATTATCTTTTAATTAAACTAGTGATTATCTCTTTATATACAATAAAAAATATATAACTTTTATTTTTCAATTTCTATTAAAATTATTTCTTATATTATATACACCATCAATTAAAATGTATTTGTAATAAAATTAAAATTTTATTAATAATATACAAAATAAAGTATAAGAATATTTTATTAATATAATTAATATAACTCAAATATTTTTAATATTCTAAATTAGAAGTGTCAATTTCATCTAATCCACACAACTTTTGACCATGGTCTATGTGGGTTAAGGAAAAAAAACTCACATTAAAAAGAATAGTTCCCTATCAGAAAACGTCTACAGAATAAAAAAGTCAAAAAATTACGGACCGGTCCATAGACTTTTTTCTAAAATATAAAAAAATATCATTTTTTAAAATATATTGATTATTAAGTCTGATAATAAATGATATGTACTATAATATTGCAATTAAAAAAAGTTATTGGTTATTAGTGTGTTGACTTCCCAGTTACCATGGCAAGTTGCACCACCATACACGTAAATTATAATGATGAGTAATAAATTCCAGAGTTTATTATCAAATGTCTGTAGTATACATATAAGTGATGATATTAATATAATATTAAAAAATAACTTAATTATGATTGAAGTCTTTTATAAATCGAGATCTTTTTAATTGAAATCTTTATTAATTTTTTTTATTGAGTAGATAAAAATTTATACTTTTTAATTGAGTGTAAATTACTCGTAGTTAAAAAAAATGAGTAGTGAATTTATCAAAATTAACTATTTAAGAAAATATAAATATTTTCAAAAACAGAAATAAAGTTGACAATTGGATAATTTTATTATATATAGTAATGACAGTTAAAAATAATTTTAAACTAGCATAATTATGCATCAATATAATCAATGATTAAGAGGAATAATAACAATAAAATTGTAATTTCGGGGTTGAAGAGAGTAGATGCACATCATAATCCTTTTAGGTGAAAAGTTTTAGAAATTGAGAGAAGAAGTTAAGAGGAACTAGAGAAATAAGTTGGCATTGATCAAGAAAGATTTGAGAATCTTTGAGAAAAAGAAAAACATTTCGTGAGCATATGATGTGAGTATTTTAAGATTGATACTAATGTAAGGAAAGATTGATTTATTATTATTATATTATGGTCATGGTTAATTAGAATTGTAGAAAAGAGAATATTGCTACTTTCTAAAGGAGAAAATATATTTTAACAATGTGATAGTTTTTATTTATTTATATATATATAAGAAAATGTACTGTAAGTATTGACTGTAAACTTAACTTTCACATTACGTGATGCGCCAAATACATGGAAGTATAACGTGAAGAGATACAAAAAGCCCTGGACTTGTATACTCAAAAAACTAGGAAGGTCGGGAACTTTCCAAACTAACTAATAGGAAGATAACGTCCATTTTAGGAAGAGGACTTTAAGGTTATTTATGGCTAGTAAAGGCAGGAGATGTTGGACAACTAGAGGGACACATGGTAAAGACTATAATGAGGCGGTTTCAAGGAAAACAATGGTTAAAAAGGGGAGACAAGGGAAAGAAGATGATAAATTGACGGAATGCTCTAGCTGACCAGTCCTAATTACTATTTGACTATAAGAGTATCTAAAAGAAATTGGACTTGCAACATAAGCCCAATTAGTCATGATCAAAGGTCTAAAGTTTGGACCCACAAAAAGTAAGTAAAATAATCAAAAGTCAACTAAATTTTTAAATAAATACAAGTAGACTCACGTAATTAAAGATACACAATTCATTAATTTTCTGATCAGATATTAGACGTCTTGAGAACTCTGTTAACTTGATCGTATGACGAACATTTAATGGACGAGTGGGACTAGAGTTGGAAATCCATTTGAGAAGTCTAGAAATTGTGGTAAGATAATGTTTGGTCTCATAATAATCTTACAGTGCTCCATAAAAAAAAAAGATATTTATTTAATGTAGGAGGAATGTTTTAATTGAGGTTTTGTGGTATCTAAAAATAAAAAGAAATATGATTTATAATATTATAAGATTAGATTAGAATGATGCTATATAAATTAAAAGAATTCATGATATGCGTAGAAGTAATTGAAAATGAAGTTAGAATTGAGGAAGATGGTTCTGATTATTGGGATTGGTATTTGGTTGTCAAGTATGGAGACAACATTATCAGCACGACATCTTCAACAGCAGTTGATACCTCCGGCGCGGTTTGGGCCTGATGTACCATGTTACTGTATTTTCCTATGGTTTCCTTACCCATTTATACTTCCTCCTCCACCTTCATCAGGTACTATTCATTAGTAAATTAATGAGTTTTTGGTTTAGTAATGAACCCAAGAGGAAGTCACAAACTAACAATATTATGATATTTGTTGGATATAAAATATATAATTGATTAAATTAAATAATTTAATTTTATACATTTGCTATAAGTGAAATATTATTATACCTTTTGTTAGTAAAAAAAATATAATTAATATAAAATTTGAGAATATGTAAAATTGATTGAGTAAAACTAAATCAATTAAGTTTATTACCGAGGAAATATTTTTTTTCTAGATATGACGTAATAATAATATGATTTGTTACTAAAATAAGAAACTTGGAAGAGAAAAATAATGCACGGTGGTTCCTGTTGGATAAGAAAAATAAAATATTAAAAAATTCCAAAATTATAAAAATGAAAACAGTTATACAACAGTTATACAAGAAAATATTTTCAAATACAAGAATATTCAATGAATGAAAAAGATAAAATTTAAAAAAAAATATTATTTAAAATGAAGTTTGTATTAAATAAAATTTAAAAATTATAAATTTTGAGTGTATTATTTGATTTCTCTGAAAATTATTAGTCAAGATGACGAGCTTCAATTTTTTTATGAAATTAGAAGACTTCGAACAAACCTTCAATGAAAAATGTAAAGAAGAAGTAATACTTCAGAGCAAGCACTCTCAATTTGGTTAATGCTAAAATAACATAAGCAAAATTTACTATGCAAATGTATCAACCTTAAATTTTGATATGTATTTACTCTATTTTAGCACAAAAATTTAAGTTTGTTACATAAATAAAATACGTAAATTTATGTATGTTAATAGATTAACAAACATAAATGTTACAATTTTTTTGTTCTTGGTTTTGATGTGAAACCAAAATGTGAAAATAATCTAGAATAATATATATTTCTCATACATTTATAGTACATTTAACGAAGTCATAATATAATATATTTTGAAACCTAATATTCTTGTAAATGTTTGAAGAAATAAATTGTCCATTCTCTTCTTATTTTCAATATGTTGTTATTTGATATTCAAGAGGCATCATGAAGTCCTAAAACAACATACAATGTTAGAATGTATAAAGTTTCTCAAACCATACAATTCATGAATTAGTTATAAGTGTTTATATCCCTCTCTCCAATCTTCAATGATTCATGCCCTATTCATAATTTTCATCCAATGCATATAATACCCACGTTCAAAAGAACTATTTGGCTTACTATATTAAAATAACAAGAAAAATTAATATCACATATAACTTCTATACAAAATAATTAATTTAAAACATAAATTCAATCATAGCCGAATAATACACCAACTCAGTTTGAACAACTTAGACTTAGAAACGTACAAGTTTGTTTACTCATCATCTAAAGCTCTATTGAGAGTTTATGCACTTCTCCTTTATTCAAGTTATAAATCTATAATAAATAAATATAATCATGATAAATATTCTCGTAATATCTCATAATAATTATAAAAATAAATACAGTTATAATATATCATAAAATATTACGCCATCATAATATGTCATAAATCTCCTTAAATTTGATAACTGGCACATGTATGTAAAAATAACCTTATTTGATAATTAATTTCCAGTTTGCATGTTGGATTCACCATTGCATATAAATATAACACATTCTAAATGGATTTACCCGCTCAATCTCAAGTACAAAAACCTCTTAAATAATAATCCATCCAATTTAAGTAATAAAAAATTAGTAGTCATTAGTAATGGATTTAGATACCAATTTATAAAATATAAAATTATTAGTTACTAAAATAATCATTATTATGAATAAAAAATTATAATTGATCATTGATTACTAATTAATCGGTATCTAATGTTTAGTGACCAATTTATAAACTACTAATTTCTTTGGTAATAAAAAATTTACTAGCTAAATTAAGAGACCAATTTAAAAATAATTATTTTTTATTTATAATAAGAACAATTAACCTTTATACATTACTTCAGATAACCCACGTCATAAGAACAATAATTTAAATTTTCACAATATAATTTGGAACATGAAATAAATTATTCCGAAAAGAGAACATTTATTTTGTATACGTATAATTCAAAGTATACTAATTATTAGTTCTGATAATAGAAAATATGTATTAAGTTAGTGTGGTGACTTCCCAGTTAATAGAGAGAGAGAAGGGTTTTATTTTTCTTTTCATAACAAAAAAATATCTTATAGCGATAATTTATGGTAATTTATATAATATTAAATATACCACTTAATTAAGTTTTAACTATGTCATCAATTTGAATACCTATAATTATAATTAGTTGGTTGGATTAAATATATATTTTATCTATTAAGTATTTATAATTTTTATGTTTTTCAATTAAATATATGTCTAATATATTTTTTTAATTAGCTAACATGAGTGCTCCATTGTCCCCTTTTTTATTGTTAAGAATTATGAGATTTTATTATAAATATAAAATAATATGAGAAATAATAAGTGATTTTTATTGTTTTAATAAAAAATATATTGGATAATAAGGTATTGTTATGGTCATTATGTTATTAATTGTCATTTTATATTAATCATAATATCGTTTTATAGTAATTATAAAATTTTAATTTTTTTAATACGTGAAGACAAATAAGTAAAACAATGACATTATAGACAAAGAAGAAGAGAGAGTTGGTTGTGTGTATAAAAAGGCAGTGAGTGGTTGTGTTCAGGACATGCAGATAGAGTAGAAGAAGTAATTTAAATTAATTTGTATATCAACAAATAATATCTTATTCTAAGCATTTGAGTTGTTTATTTAATTTGTATACCAACAATATAATTTATTTTTCAATAAGACTAGTATGGTAGCATTTAAATTGTTTATATCGGTTTGAGATATTTCTACTATAGTGTTATCTCAGTAACATATTTAAAATATTAAATGAACTTAACAATATTATAACAATATTCATACTACAAGAAAATATAAATTTAACTTTTAAACGATCTAAATTACAAGGTTCATGTAAGTTAACGTGAAATCTGAAAAAAAAAACTAAAATATAATTAAACTTATTTAATTTTAATATTTTATTTATTTATGTCAGTGTTGAATAAGTGAAAGTTAAATATAAAAGAATAAGATTAATGTTGATTTAGTGAATACTAATATTATTTATTTTAATATTTTATTTATTTAAGTTAGTACCGTCTAATTATAAAAAATAATTAAAATAAATAAAGTCAGTTTGGTCATTACAAATACTAATTCATTTACTTTTAATATTTATATATGTTTATATATTTTGAATTAGTACGAGTTCTTTATATTGAACATGGTGAACTATTTTTAATATAATGGTCCAAAAATTTAAAGATCACAAAATTTCTTTATTTTTAATATATATATATATATATATATATATTTTAAGTTAGTTATCAATTTATATATTTTGAATTTGTATGAGTTGTTTATACTAAATATGGACCATATATTACTTTTAATATAATGATTTAGATTTAAAAATGACAAAACTAATTTAATTTTAATATTTATTTATTTTAAGTTAGCGTCAACTTATTTATTTTAAATATAGATTGTATATTACTTTTAATTTAAAGGTCTCGATTTAAAGATGATAAATTTCTCCACTCATTATTTTTTCCCTTACTTTCTATATAAATTTCATTACACTCGTCTTCTTCATTCATATAGCAACTGAATAAATATATAATAATTTTTATTCATATAGCCATCAAAATAGCGACTGAACTTTTTAGTTTCTAAATATTATGTTTTAGTCACCGATTAGCGACTAAAATAAATCTTATTTTGTAAAATATATTTAATATAGTAATTAGTTATCACATATTTTCGATCGCTAAACATTATTTAATATGTAATGTATTAGCCTCCAATTTAACAATCGAAATAAATTTTATTTTGTAAAATATATTTAATATAGTAATAGCCACTAAATATTTTTGTCGTTAAAGCATACACATAATTTTTTTCATAAAATTATTTAATTAGATTAAACTAACGTGATATAAAGCCAATGAAAATTTGGTTAATAGTTCTGATTTCAAATTTAACCAAACATTCATTAGTCCTGGATAATCTACAATAGTACTAAACTTGATGTTTAATCTAAATTTTAGCACACTGTTTTAATGGCAAATGCTAACAACCATCCTTGATCACTTGTCAAGGAATCATAATCGGAAAATATATTTTAACAAGCCGCAATTTTTTTCAGTTTTTAAGTACCCTAACATATACTTCTTTTGACCAGTGCTTTTAGAACATTGCTCATATTTTAAATTTAGTTCTGGGATGATTATAACCTCCACGTGTGATGTTTATATGAGAGAGCTCTTGTTCCATGATGCGTTTAATGTTGGGAATCAGAGTACTAGCACAAGTACTCACAACTAAAATACAAGATGAAAATAAAGGAACAAAAAATAGATAATAGGCAATGAATATAATTTATTTAAGGAAAGAAAAATTACATACCATTCTCTCTAATCCCAAGGAGAAAATAATGACAACCCCTCTCTTGGAAATAAGAAAAACTAATGCAAGGAGAACCTTAAAGGAGAAAATAACCTTCTCTCTTGGAGGAGAAACTACTATTCTCTCTTAATTCTTCTCTCAAGCCAAATAAAGTATAAGGAATAGAGAGGGAGAGACTTTGGGATGATTTCCTAAGGAAACACTAGACTCCTTTTATAACATTAAAAGTAAGTCCCAAACTAAGTTCCCACCAATGTGGGACTTCTATTCTCACA
>Ga0214544_1008618_pt1 | contig 16771 bp, 7 predicted proteins | sample CNSS3metaG_FD_160074 | JGI IMG/M metagenome (GOLD analysis project Ga0214544, IMG submission 160074) | Root nodule microbial communities from cowpea collected in UCLA plant growth center, Los Angeles, California, USA - CNSS3 | ecosystem: Host-associated > Plants > Roots > Nodule | place: USA...
GCTTAAAAATGGAAGAGATGGAAGAGAAAGAGATACAAAGAGGAAGATGGAGCTGTTCCCACAAGCCCTAGCACTCCTCCAAGCTCTCCAAATGTGTTCTTCGTGCCTCCAAAATGCCAAAGATCAGTTTCCCTCGCGAAAACAGAAGAAAAAGGGCAAACTTGACACATCAGCGAAAACCACCGCCTGGCGGAAGCCTCTCACCGCCAGGCGCAAGCCACCAAACAGTGCTGAAATTTTGCGTGTACCGCCCGGCGGTCTCCAAATGCCGCCCGGCGGTGAGCTGCTGAAAAGGCCATTTTCGCTTGGCTGGCGCTTGGCGCCTGGCACTGGAAGAAAGTGTCGCCTGGCAGTGTCTTTGTGGCGCCAGGCGATTACTGTTTCTTCCACATTTAGTGTCTTTTTGCCTTCTTCTTGCTGCTCATGATCACTCACTTGTTTGGATTTTTGGAACAAAGCTTCCCTACTACAAAAAGGTCACAAAAATGGGGATTAGTGGTATATTTAGATCAATGTAACCAAAATGTATTTATTTACAAAAAGTGAGATAAATTTTAGGATTAAGTAGGTTAAAAGCTTTGGAAGAGATGATTTTGCTAATGAAATATAGCTTGGATAATGGTAAAAATTAACATTATCACCAGCCCGCCCGAAGACAGGACGGGTCAGAGTTTCCAGCCCAGAAACTATAAACTATCTCATTAAATTTATTGAAGCGGTTGAACGATTTTCATCAAAATTGATAGTGAGATTATGTTAATTACACCAACAAAATAAGCTATCTTTATTTACAACTTTAATTTTAATGAAGAAGCATCAATTTGTTTCAAGAAATTTAATGAAAATAACCAAATCGCATCAATTTTTCAAAATTCAGAACCAAATTGAAATTAAACAAAATTGGAGGATCAATTTAACATTTTTGAAGTAAAACAATAACCAAAAGAATAATTAAACCAAATATTTATTAAGATATTTTTTATGTCCTTTCTTATTGTTTTGCTAATTTTACAAAAATTGTATTCATTTCTCATAGTCATATTTGTTTTAAAGAAAAAAGGTAATTATTTTTTCTCTCATTTCTCATTTGTCTTTTTTTTTTTGAAGAAAAAAGAGTAATTATCTTTTATCTTACTTGATAATGAAATATTAATTTAATAGTTAACATTGTTTCTTTTATCTCATGAGCCTTTGATATATTCATTTTTTATGAATATAAAAGAAAAAATAATGTATTGTGTTGTTTCATAACCGATTTTTAATTGTGACTTAACTATACTATGTTTTTTCTTTAATATTTACGCTTCTCAATTTTTTAGTAAGGTATGATAAATTATTTTAATATTATTTTAAAAAATAGGTATATTGATGAATAATAAAAGAATATATTCATTATTCAAAAGTAATAAAAGTGAAACTATTCGTGAAGATAGAAATAAGATAGATTATATTTTTCACAACAGTATACTAAAGATTAAATTATTCATTTAGAGGAACCTATTTTTAAAACATTATACTAATGATCCAACAATTTAATGTCAAATAATTATATTATTTTGCCCCCTCCAAAACTTGTGATTAAGATTCGCCACTCTCTAAGCCCATGCTAATTAACAATAATATCCATATTTCAAACAATTATACGTTACATCACTAACATTAGTGTACCTATTCAGCTCAATAGAGGACACAATCCAACAAGGCCCAACGCATCCAACACACCTCTATTGGGCATAACACTCATACATCCACTAATCTCATCAGCATAATCATAATCGCTCATATCTAATGAGATATTAAGTCCTAGTCAAAATATCACAGTAAGACAGTTGCTAAACTTGTGATTAAAATGACACTATAAATAGAAATATTCCATAGATTCATTCATATCACTCTTATTCTTTGAGCAAATATATCAAATTCCCTTACTTACAGGTGGAACTCCCCCTTACTTGGACAACAGGAGACGAGATTTCAATCACAGTATCACTCGGGTGATTGTTTGAACTTCACCACTTACACTCGATATTCTCGGTAAGAACAATTAATATTCACCCTTTCGATTTAATTTTAGCTTTCTTACTCATCTCGGTTAAGTTATACCGTTAATTAGCATTAAAGTTGTCCTAAAGTAATTAATGAAAAAAAAATGTTGCTTCTACTAGTTAATCTATAATAGACTCAACATCAACGTAAAAATTGACGCTAAATAGTTTAACTTATAACTTCTGTCTTATGCACTTCTTAGCCTCTAACTTATCTAAATTTTAAATAATTTATAAACTGTTTTTAAAAAAACATATCCTGAACAATTAATTTTACAAAAAAATATTGTAATATTAACCACCCCAAATTCAGGTCACCATCCGCAAGCAACTAGTTGTTGACAATAAACACAAACTGAGGCATGAATCATGGCCTAAAAGAGTGCAAGAATGCATTGCATCTATGGCTGCTTCTCATAACTTGGATGAAAAAACAAAATAATGGCATGACTCCATTAATTGAAGTTCATCCTTATTTTGAGCCTTCAATGAATCAAAAACTCAATATACTTATATTTTGCGATTCAAATATTTATTATTATTTCTTATCAGTGTACATTTGTTTTTTCAAATATACTCCATCTGACATTTTTTCCCCACTAAATTATTCCTTACATGTGTACAGATTATAAACGTCGTATCTTTAAACACTGATAGCAAGTATGCTTCTTTTTCTATACAGGAAAAGGAAGAAATTTCAATTTGCGCATGCACGTTTGAATTATTTTATTTTAGAATAGTGATTTTTTATAATTTTTTTAAAAATTAAATAAAAAAAAAAACTGTTCTTACATAAACTCAATCTCTCAAGCCAACGTCTAATGTAAGTGAAGTGTTATTGCTGTATTTTCTATTCATATTTTAAATGGTTAATATTGATGTTTAATTAAATTTAGAAATTATTTAAATTAATTTTTTGTTTTAATTAAATCAGATTTTTTTACTCTTCAACATGTTTTCTATTTCTTTTAAATTGGATCTCTAACTATATATTTGCCTTGCTCTAATATGGTTGACGAAATCCTATGTTTTCAGGGATAAATTTTGGTAAGAGACCAAAATAATATACTCAAATTTTATATATTTAATTATTGTTATATATAATTTAGTATTAAAATTTTTGTATATTTTTCCTTACAAAAATTATAATTTTGAAATTGTATTTGATATAAAACTCATTTTAAATTAGTTTTTTTAATTTCATCTTTTTTTCCTGGATATTCATATATTTGAGCACTTTTTTTATATTAAGTTTCAAAGAATTAATATGAAACATTTTACCTATAATTCAAAAGAATTTATATGAAATTTTCCACTTATAATTATTTGAATTTTAATAAACGATTCTCTAATTCAACGATTGAATTTCTAATATCATGCTTGAAAATAGGTGAAGAAGTAAATTTATATTATTTTTACCTTCAAGGATATCTTTCCTTTTATCACTTTACAAGAAATGAATCTATTATTTTATTTTTCATCAATATATCTATTTAAAAAAAATTAGGACTAAAAAATAATTTATCAAAATCTAATAAAAAATTGAGAGGCATAATTACTAAAAAAAATATGATAATCAAGTCACATCTAAAAAATGGTTATTAAAAAACATATAGTACATAAATTTTCTTTTTATATTTATAAAAAATAAATATACAAAAAACTCATAAAATGAAAAAGAAAACTAAATATAAAACTAATATGTTTCTATTAAAAGAAGTGAGAGAGTTACTTTTTTTTATCTTAAAAGAGAACACATGAGAACTAAAAGTGAGAGAATAAATTTATATCTAATTTTCTAATTCTATTTTAAAACAAAAAAAAAATACAAGAATAATAAATGAATACAATACATAAAAAAAACTTAAAATCAGATAAAACAAAAAAAAATATCTCAATAAATATTATTATATTACTATTTTTTATTATGTTTAACTTTTTATTTTATTATTTATTAATATTAAATATATCTCCTTCTTAGGTCCGCCACTAATGTTTCCATTAAATATATATTTCAAATTATTACGTTTTTTAAGTTTTTTTTTTGGCCAAAACTTATAATAATGTACTTTTTTTATTGGAAAAAACGTTTTATTCTAAGAAAATTGAGTATCCCGTAGAAAATTATTTTAACAAACTATATGTCGTTTTAAAAAATTCACTAACTTTTTATTAAGTTTTTAGAAATAAAACATATTTACCCGTACAAAATTGATGTTCACAACAGTTCTTTTTATTTATACACACACACACACACATATATATATATATATATATATATATATATATATATATATATATAAAATTTGAATTCTCTAATTTTAAGTACTTAAATTATTTTCATAAACTCTAATAATTTAATTTTTATTTTAAATTCTCTCATCAAATAACACATTTATCTTTAAACATATCAAATTCTTTATAAAATGAATTATTCTTTAAAAGTTTTCCATTCAAACACAAAGTTACTTTTTTACAATGATCCAATTTAGCTTCTATTTTTCATTATAAATTATTTTATTTTCCTTATTTTTATCATACATGTATATTATAAAAAGATTTTACAATTTTAATTTTTTTATATTCTCTATTCAAATATTCTTTTTTATAAAACAGGCTAAAAGCTTCACAAAAATGAGTTGCTCTATAAAGTAGATTGACCTGTTTAAGTGTAAATCAATGAGGGACTTCTTGCCAAGATTCCCTTCACAAAATTGGTAAAGTTAACAGAAAGGCTCTATTTGAAATTAGAAACTAAAGAGGATACCATTATTATAGGTAGTGGAATAGCAACACATAACAAAATTGTGGATAATTATTAGGAAATAGTCATTTCTCAAACAAACGTATACGCATTATATACATAAATAAATAATTGTCAAGTGACGAAAGATAGTGACATAGATGTTGTGTTATACAAGATTAAATAATTAAATAATTATCGACGAAATTTGTAAATAGGATTTTGAGAAAACATTTTTAGAAAATTTGTAGATGCGAAAACATGACTTATGAAAATTATATATATATGATACAAAATCTATAATTTTCTTCTGCATTTACCATTACTTTTTCCTTTCTTTCAAATTATTCTTATTTCATGTTGTTAGAATCTAGGATCATGTTTATGTTAAGTTGATTGAGTGTCTTTCGAATGATATTTTCTAGAAATATACAATTAAAAATGTATATAAAAATTAGGGATGGCAAAGTGGGCCAGTCGGTCCATTTTGGCCTGCTTCGCGTTTTGGTTTGTAAAGTGTGGACTGGGTTGGCCCGCCCGCAGTTTAATTTCGGATTCCCTTTTTTGGTCTGTCCCGCTCTATGGGTTGGCCCGCGGGCTGACCCGCATTTGTAATGAATGAAATTTTTTTTTTTGTGTTGAGTAAAATTTTTTTTTCATAATAATTGATATTTATTTTCTATCGAAATAATTCCAATTAGTTTACCTAATTAAAGACAAGAAAAATAACAACAAAGATTATAGCTAAAATACAATAGTAACATGTCACCTTACAAGACATCTACTTAAAAATGCATAAAAAGATATTCCATATTCAAAAATTAAAAAATCTTATATACAATGATTATACATAAACATAATAATAATAATAATAATAATAATAATAATAATAATAATAATAATAATAATAATAATAAAAGGACCTTAAAGAAACAACATAATGGATAATGTGAAAACTAAAAAAATGAGAACACATCATTTTATAAGCAGGCCAGCGGATCAACCTGTCTCACCCCACCTTTAGCCTGTGCGGGCTGCGGGTCTATACGGGACGGGCCATTACGGAACAGCGGATTCAACATCCCAGCCCACCCTGCGTTCTTTTGTGCGGGCCCGCCCGCCTGGCCCGCCCCGCCCCAAATTGCTATCCTTAATAAAAATGACAAAGTTAATTTTTATATTTTTATTATTAAAAATATATTATAATAATTATGAAAATTTAATTAATTCAATTATTTTAGTAATCAATTCAGTGAAATCAATTATTTCATAAAAGTCTATTAGTTATGTCACCACCTAAGTTGAAAACTTAAATTGCTAGCCAAAAAGAAATACATAACTTATAGTATTTTGGTTGAATAATATCTTAAGGTCCGTAACATACAAGAATAGCTCAGACTTTAAAACCAATGAAAGGATATATATAATACTAAAAATGCATTAGCAACTTAACTCGTATCCACGTAAATTATAAAAGAGCTTAAACTAAATTCAATTTGATATTAATTATGAATGTAAATTGAACGCGTTTCTGTTTGTACTTGAGCTATGCAAAGTGACTTAATATTAAAAGTAATAGATTTGGGTTGAAACAATGAAAAGATAACACATATAATTCCAAATAAGAGACGTATATTGTATCTGAGATTAAAGAAGCATTTTCTTAGAGATAATATTTTTGTATACAAAGATAGTTTATAGTTTCCTGTTGAAGACGAAGAAGGACATGTCCATTGATTATTCCGTAGACGATAGTGGAGTTAGAACCCAACATTTTCTTCTTAGAACATATCACATGCCAAACAAAACATACATACAATAATTATTTTAGTACAAAATTATTTTTTGAAAATATAGAAGAAATAACGTATAAATGTTTGATATTATTAAATTATGAAAAATGTGTTAAATCACCTGATATCTTGAAGCAATAACTTTTTTCAAAGATTTTGCTGTCAAACTAGTTGAGCAATTAAAAGCTATAAAGTTGTCACATCATCCATTAATTATGATAGAGTGATATTTCATGAAAAAGATTAAAAAAATAGAGACGGAAAACATAATTTACTTAAAAATATACATGGATGGAGAAATTATTATGCAACGTGACCGCCACATATCAACTTAAAGACGTAAACTAAAATATCGAGGGGAAAAAATGGTTAAAAGACAAACTGGTCAAATTTTTTATTTAGGTATTAAAACTTGAACTTGAAAAACAATGTAAGAACTAAACATCATGAACCCATAAACTGATCCTACTAAAATATTTAACTTCATAAATCTCTAAAAATATATAATGATATTCTCTTTTTTTATCTATAAAGTACTAATTTTATCATTTAAAATATAATTATTTATTAAATTTTTAAAAATTAACTGTTATTTTTATATAATTTTTTTAATATTATTTATCTTTACCTTTTTTTTATTATTTATTAACAGTTATTTTCTATTTTTTATATATTTTACTTTATTTTTAATAAATATAATTTTATTTTATATATTAATTTAACAATATTATTATCACCTATTAATATAATATTATATATATTTGAAAAATACGTGCACACATGTATAATAGATCATAAAATTGATACATTATGTTGTTAAATTATTCTATGAGAGTAATATGTGATTAAGATTAAAAATAAATGAGTATTGATTGGTAAGGCTAAATAATGCGTTGGTAAGTATGTTATTCATTTCTTTTTACTCAAGTTAAGTGCAAAATAAATCCTTCATCTTATACGAAAGTAAAATCTCTGAGAGATACTAAATACATACAAAATAGACACTTTCAATAAATGTAAATATTTAATTATCCACTTGTTATGGGTGGATACAGAACCATAGTATTTGATTCATAAATATTCTCTTTCCGCTAATTTTTTTAATAAATTTAAATATATTTTTTAGTTCAAGTGTTCAAAATAAAATTATTAGTGAAAGAAATATTAATCATGGAATAACCATTTAAAATTTGACTTCATATATTTTTACCTTTTTTGTTTAGACATATGAAGTTGAAATTATTTTGTAAAAGACTACATTTTTATAATTTATATTTTAATATAACTCATTTAAATATTTTTTTAACACAAAATTTATTTGTATTGATATTTTATTGAATAATTTGATTTGATATTTACTTATAATTTTTTTTATCTATATATATATTTTAAATATTTATTTTTAAATAATATTATATATATATATATATATATATATATATATATATATATATATATATATATTATGTTCATGTCTGGTAGTATATAAAAGGGATGTTGTTAGTATTTTAACTAATTAGAGTGATTGTTATATCATCATTTGTACTAGCTATAGTAAAAGCATTAACTATATACAAATACCTTCAATATACAATAATTAATGTACTTTGTATGATTCTTTCTCTTTGCATAGAATATTCTTAATAAAAATTATTCACGTAACAAGTTTTGGAGTCTAAATTTTATTAAATTCAAGTAGCATAAAAAAAATGCTCTTTTCATAGAAATAAAATAAAAAATCACAGGCGTTCTAAGTCATTTGCAACTCTAAATGAAGAAGAAGGAGAACCTACAAGGGACGACCCCTATAGTTTGAAGCTTTCCATGAAGAAAATAAGAGAAGGAGAACACTTTAAATCTATTAAATGTATTAAAACAAATTCTTAACTAAAATCTAAGGAAAATAAAGATTTGTTTTTAAAATTACTTTTCCAAGGTTTCTAATTAAAAATTTAGAAAACGAAAATTCATGTTTAGAATATCTTTTCATTCCCACATTAAGCGCCAATGTATCGAAATAAAAGCTATATTGCCTTGTGAATAATTTAAATCTCCTTGAATTAGGTTAAGTTTTATATGTCATTTTATCTAAATCAAAGAGAACACAAGCCACTTTTTGAATTGCATTACACCTTTTTCTTTTTCTTTCTGAAGCATTATTGCCTGGTTGAACTTATAAAATAATATTAAAATCAGCACATATAGTTCTTCTAATAACGACAGATAAAAAAAAAATGGGTGACATATCATATTACATATCACTCCATGATAACACATGCATGTGAGTGGTGTTGTGGTTAAATATTTCACCTTCTAGAAGCACAACATGTACATAAGCATAAAATAAACGATTCTCGCACCTTAATATTTTTCCTTTTAAATTAATGGACCGAAAACTATGAAGTATATATATATATATATATATATATATATATATATATATATATATATATATATATATATATATATATATATATACTTCATAGTTTTCGGTCCATTAATTTAAAAGGAAAAATATTAAGGTGCGAGAACAGAAGGGAATATTCTCTAAAATGTTATGTTTAAATATTTCTATTATTATTAGTTCAAATTTCACAAAAAAAATATTAAGTTTCATAGTATTTAATCAATTATAAATAATACATTCTGCTGAAAATAATATGCTTCTTAATTGTAACTATATACTCTTAAGTGGAGGAAGTATTGATAGAAACCAAATGCTAACATCTAGAGAAGAAACTAAAGAGAATGAAGACAGTGAAAAAAAAAGTGTAGTAAATTTTTAACAATGAACTAAAGTAATAAAGAAAAGTATCAACTAATGCATCTCAAAGTAAATTTATATTTTTCTAAAGTAACGACATAAGGAACAGACATTTATTCTCATATTAAATATATTTAAAAATATGTTACTAATTCTTCTACAAATTTAATATTAATCCAACTAGATCCAATCCAACTTAATTCTTATAAAATAATAAAAAGAAGGTATAAATATATTAAAGACTTATTAATCTGTTCTTACAACACTTTAAAGAAATAAAATAAATATTTTACAGCAAGAACTAAAGAATACTAAAAAATATCATTTGAAAACATTTCTTTTATTCTTATAAATAATTTCATTAACAAACCCGTTTACTAAGAATATTTATTAACGTTTGTCATAAATTAAATAAAGTGATAATCAAAAGGAAATGCGTAGTCAACCTTTTCCTTGAGTGAATTGTATATAAAATATAGGCTTAATAGCATCATTGGTCTCAAATTTTATCTACTTTATCTAATTTGGTGCTTTTTTTTAATATTTAAAAAATCTTAATTTTGGTAAATTATGGTCAATTTAGAAGGTAAATGAAATTAATGTCACTTCATGATTTTTTTAATTTTTTTTAATTTTAGAAAAGTTGTTTACATGTCAAGTCAGTCTTGGGACATGTAGCAGTGTCAATTCACATGTTAAGTCACTAACACTGCAAAGTGTAAAGTCAATATCATTGACGTGTCTGTGTCTTATATTTAATTTAGTTTCAAATTTCTTTAATTTTATTCAATTATTTAATCCAAATTTTAGTTAATTTAGTTCAATTCAGTCATAATTTTGTCTTTCTTTAAAATTGATTAAATTTAATTTTTATATAAATGTTATACACTATTTTTATTAAAATTCAATTTATATTAAATATTTATTTAATTCTTTTTAAACCAAACCTAACTATACTTTTGGAAGGAAATTATTAGATTTATGTTTGATTTTTGCTAGATGTAAAAAATAGATTAGAGTTATTTTAAAATTAGAAGAAAAATTCTTCATTATTTTTAAAATTAAAAAGAAAATTATTCGTTAATTTTTAAAATTGGAAGGAAAATTCTTTGTTATTTTTAAAATGATAAGGGAAATTCTTAATTATTTTTAAAATTAGAAGGAAAGTTCTTCATTATTTTAAAAATTAGAAGGAAAAATTTTCATTATTTTTAACATTAGAAGGAAAATTCTTCATTATTTTTAAAATTAGAAGAAAAATTCTTCATTATTTTTAAACCAACTTTAAATTTATTTTTTACATGTAAAAAAGATCAAACATAAATATAATAATTCCTTTTTAATAATATAACTTTGTTTGGTAAATTAAACCAAATTAACAAAAATTGAGACTGAATTAAATATAAAATACATGATAAATCATTGACTCGACACGTAATAATGACACTAATTTGATACGATATTGTTACATTTCATAATGTTGACTTTACATATTTTTAAAATTAAAAAATATATATAAAGTGATACGTGCCCGTTATTATCATTTTTCATTAATTTAAACATCATTAAAAAACTAAATTATCCACAATTTCTAGAAATTAACTTTTTTAACATTTATAAAAATAAAATAAAATTGAACAAAGTAGACAAAATTTAGGAAAAATGTTTTATTTAAGTGTAAAGTATAATACACTTTTTTATTTTGCCAAAATTTAATTAGTATTAACATAAAAGAAAAAAAAAATTGAATTTTCCAATAATATTAAAATTAATACATGTGGGTTCAAATAGCGACAAATCACACATCATCGAATCACAAAACACCACTTCATTCAGTGAGTAGCCATTGTTATAACCTTCTAGAAATCTAGGCATTTACAACAATAAAATATTATTACATTTCTGGACCACTTTAGCATTTATTTTACTCAGACAAATCTAATTTTGGCATTAATTTTGTATATCAATTATGATGTAATTCTTTTAACTTAATAGTTTAGAATTTGAGTAAGAGTATCAACCAGTGTAATAGTCACGGAAAAAAGTGGGTTCTATATTTTTATTGAATTAGAGATCTTAACTCCATTCAACTTGTCACAGGTTACGATTTAAATTAAGTTGGTCGACATAGAATTATGAAATATGAATAGTTTATAAAAATATAAACTATTATATTCTTAATAAAATAAATAAATACATGTGCATGGTATAAGCAGTATAGCAAATAAATCAGTCAATTTTAAATTTAGAAAATAAATATATATAACTGTATTAAATATTTTTGCAGCTTTATAACATAGTTTAAACCAGCCGACATATAATCCAAGACACACTCACCTTGTTCTGTCCATAAATAGAACAAGAAACTCCTTTTGTCCACTCACACACCAAAATTCCTTAGAAAAGTGGAGAAAAACAAAAACAAAAGACTCTCTTGAATCGCCATGACCATGAAGAAGGACTCCATTGTTCTGTACTCAGCTTTGGGAAGAGGACACCTAGTTTCAATGGTGGAACTAGGCAAATTCATATTATCCCACCACCCTTCTCTCTCCATCAACATCCTCTTCCTCACTCCACCCCCTAACCCAGACACCCCCACCCCCCCCACCGCCTTCACCTGTGCCGCCACCGCCAAATACATCGCCGCCGTCACAGCCGCCACCCCCTCCATCACCTTCCACCGCATCCCCCAGATTTCCCTCCCCACCGTCCTCCCTCCTCTAGCCCTAAACTTCGAGCTCTGCCGCGCCACCACCCACCACCTCCGCCGCATCCTCAACTCCATCTCTCTCTCCTCAAACCTCAAAGCCGTTGTTCTAGACTTCATGAACCACAGCGCTGCACGTGTCACCCACACGCTTCAAATCCCCACGTACTTCTACTACACTTCCGGTGCCTCCACCCTCGCCATTCTCCTTCAGCAACTCGTCCTTCACGAAAACTACTCCGAATCCATCAAGGATCTGAACATGCACCTCCTCATCCCCGGGCTTCCCAAGATCCACACCGATGACTTCCCGGACACGGTGCAGGATCGTGCAAGCGAGGCTTACAAGGTTTTTATCGACATCGCCACGTGCATGAGGGACAGCGATGGCGTTATTGTAAACACGTCTGAAGCCATGGAAAGGAGGGCTATAGAGGCCTTCAACGAAGGGTTGATGGAAGGAACCACACCACCCGTGTTCTGCATTGGGCCTGTGATTTCTTCCGCCCCTTGTAGAGGGGACGATGACGGGTGTTTGAGTTGGCTCGACTCGCAACCGAGTCAGAGTGTGGTGTTTTTGAGCTTTGGAAGCATGGGAAGGTTCTCCAGGACGCAGCTGAGAGAGATCGCTACTGGGTTGGAGGAGAGTGAGCAAAGGTTTCTGTGGGTTGTGAGGAGCGAGTTCGAAGATGGTGACTCGGGGGAGCCGACCAGTTTGGAGGAGTTGCTCCCGGAGGGGTTTTTGGAGAGGACAAAAGGGAAGGGGATGGTGGTGAGAGACTGGGCCCCACAGGCTGCGATTCTGAGTCATGACTCAGTGGGTGGGTTCGTGACTCACTGCGGGTGGAACTCGGTGTTGGAGTCTGTGTGTGAAGGGGTGCCCATGGTGGCATGGCCTCTTTATGCAGAGCAAAAGCTTAACAAGGTGATTTTGGTGGAGGAAATGAAGGTGGGTGTGGCCGTGAAGGGGAACAAAGAGGGGTTAGTGAGTTCCAGCGAGTTGGGTAACCGAGTGAAGGAAGTGATGGACTCAGACAAAGGGAAAGAAATTAGACAGAATATTTTTAAAATGAAAATTAGTGCCACGGAAGCAGTGGGAGAAGGTGGATCTTCCATCATTGCTTTGAATAGGTTAGTGGAACTGTGGAAACAGCACTAGTAGTATAGAATTAGAGAAGGAATGAACTTTATTAATGAATAATATTAAGTTTAAAAACGTGTGATGCAGCATAAAAGCTGAATATCTTTCTCAATAGAGAATGATTGTAGTTGTGGAAGTTCCTGTAAATTATCAATGTTTTCAAGATTAATTATGAATATAGAGGGCATGTTTTCAAGTTAAATGAAATCAATCTACGAAACCAGAGTACTACAAAACATTCTCTGTACAAAAGATTTTTTTTTTATTTGTAGCACGAAACTCAAACTTAAGATAGTGTTCATTTAATTTATTCCTTAATAATTAGTGTTTCTGTTCATATATATAGCAACTAGTTTATTATATATGAAGCTTGGATCTCTGGAACATTTATAATTTTGACTTATTCAGTGTTGCGTTCGATGGAGTTTCAATCAGTCGGTGCTTGATTGAAGACTATAACATTTTCTTCTGCTATATGCGCGTCACGAGAATTGGCCATTTGTGTGGAAAAAACCGTAAACTAACAGGTAAAATGCAACGTAAGAAACTGTACATGAGATGATGGTGGAGTTTGTGTATTAATAAATCTGTCTAAATATAGAGACAGAACAGAACCTGGTTTTCTTCAAATAGGGCTAAATGCAAATTAATATGGTACTCTTGTAGATTTTAATCTTACGGATTAGTTTATAATAATGACATATATTTAAGAAAAATGCCTGAGCAAAACGTAGAAATGTATATTAATTCTATTTATTTATATTAAAAAATAAGTCTATTTCATTTTCTTTTGTTATATATGGTCATGCCTGTTTTATATAGGATTTGAGTTGTGCAGTTTTGTTGATTTTGCGTGTATCTCCTTTTAAACTTTTATGAATACTCGTTATATTTTTTGAACATGTTTTATTTATATAATTAATTTGTTTTGATCCACCCTAATGAACATCTATAAATTAGATAAGTGCAATATTTGTCTTTTAAATTCAAATTCTAATGATATGGAGAGGGGAAAATTCAGCAAACTAATTGAATATATATATATATATATAAATTGGAGTGAAGGGATATTCTGAAATATGAGCACTTTGAAGTATAACTTATTTTATATTAGATGAGTGTTTGGAAGGCTTTGGTGGCTCATACCATGCATTGGCATGACAAATTGGATTAAATATGAATTTATAGATGGTGATGGCTTTTCTAATATAATGCGAAAAATATATATCATTATCAGAATCTTGATGTTCGTTGTTTGGATTTCTAAGTGTGGAAAGTATCAAGTTAAAAATATCGATTTTTTTTAAGAATGTAAAATTAATACCACATAATTCTTTTAATTTTAACGTAGAAGAGTGTAATGTTAATTTTTCCAAAACCACCATCAATTTATCTTAATCTATCATCACAAAAAATATATATATATATATATATATATATATATATATATATATATATATATATATATATATAAAAGAAAGCAAACAATATTATATTATTATATTATTAGTAAAAGTATAGTTTGAGACTCTCTTTAAATTTACAAACACTTGACAACTTATTATACTTAATGTAAAAAAAAAAAATATAAACAATATAAAGCTGTAAGTTGAATGTAAGAGAAAAAGGAGAGTATGAAAAGTAATATCTGCCTTTAATATTACTTTACTTTTACCTGACACGCCGAAATTTCTCAAAGTTTATGTGTTATAAATAAAGATTATGATGGTGGATTACAGAAGTCAAATTAAGTATGATATAGAGCACTAATGGATGACATAAGAGAAACAGACAAGTTACTGTACCTGGAAAGTGACCATTTCCGAGATATACTGAATTCCTTTATTTAACCACCATCTAGAAGGAACAAGCATCGACGTAAATGGAATCTTTGCTACAATTTACACATTCATGTTTTTATGTTTTTTTCTGGAGACAAAGAAATGCCTTGGAAATACTGTTCTTGCCTTGCTTCTCTCGTGGGTTCTGAGTTTGTCACGAGAATGATTTAGAAAAGAATAAGAAGAAGAAGAGAATATACTGATTAGATACGAAATTAAAAAAGAAAGTAAAAAATTAGAATTATAATAAAGTAATTAAATTATTTGAAATAAAAAATTTTAAATTTCCCTTCAAATTTTTTCATATTTTTTAATTTGATTTTTGTTAAAGTGACTAAATATTAATAAAGTATTGATATAATATTTTCAATTGATATTAATTATATTTTTTGGTAATATTAGAAAATTTTATTATATAATATTTTTTATATAATGTAAAATCTCAATTTTAGTAGAATAAATCTAATCAATAAAACGTGATATGTTTATAGTATAAAATAAGTACCAACAGTAAGTATATAAGAATCAACTATTACAGTTATTCATAGTATATGAAAAGGAATATCCAAAGGCACAACAAGAATACCTCTAGCAGGAATTAAAAGAAACAGTTGGCAAAAAGATCGCTCACTGAATAAGAACCTACCTAGACATTAGCGTCTCAAAAGTTTCTCAAAAGAGAGTCCTAACTAACACTCCTAAATTGGAAAGCAGCCTCACCACCATCTGAATGATTTTCAGGAATTTCCACATCTGTTCACACCAAGGATTTGGTAATCATCGCAAAAAGGAAAAGTCAAACAGAGAAACAAACACCAAATAGAAAGGGTGAGCTAAAGTAAAAGATTTGTAATCATATTATTGAGCAAGTAAATGTTAAATTAGGTTATAAACATACAAAGCAGTAAACACTTAAACCATAAGATAGCAAACAAATGCAAGACCTTCTGACTCAAATATCCGGATTATACTCTTGATATAGAATTATAACGGAAGTATGCACCTGTGTTAGTTTCTAAACTTTGCAGAGTCTAGACACAAGGGGTTATCACCCACCACACCCTAGGGTTAATCCTCTAATGTCTTAGGCCCAATACGTTCCAAGACTAGAACCTCCTACCACTCTCATCACATAAATCATTTTACTCTCATCACATAAATCATATTAGAATTCAGGATACCTTCCTTTATCTAGACATCTCCTATATCAAGGTATACACTAACCACACCATCACCAAGAGCTTCCTTTGAAATTCTTTCACCAACAATATTCCACATGTTATCTCAAGCATCATAATCTCATGCCAATGCACCACCTTCCACCCAACCCATTCTTATTATAGGAATGTTTTCCTCTCCCCTCTTCCTCATACATTTGGTCAGAATATATACAATGTAAATGCCTTCACGTTAGGCTACAAACAAGGAAACAATATACTAAACATCTGCCATAACAGAAGGCAATCAAATATATGCTATAACAGAAGGCTATGAAATAGGAAACTATTTATCTTGTTTCAGTAATATCTTTAACACACCCCCACAGTCGAAGCGGGAGGCTTTTGGACGCTGAGACTGGCCCGAAAATCTTCAAATAAAAGTAGCGAAAGACCTTTAGTGAAAATGTCCGCGATCTGATAGCGTGATGGCACATGAAGAACGCGTACTTGTCCGCGGGCAACCTTCTCACGAACAAAATGGATATCCATTTCGATATGCTTGGTACGTTGATGT
>Ga0214544_1008619_pt1 | contig 16770 bp, 6 predicted proteins | sample CNSS3metaG_FD_160074 | JGI IMG/M metagenome (GOLD analysis project Ga0214544, IMG submission 160074) | Root nodule microbial communities from cowpea collected in UCLA plant growth center, Los Angeles, California, USA - CNSS3 | ecosystem: Host-associated > Plants > Roots > Nodule | place: USA...
TATATATATATATATGTATATATATATATATATATATATATATACATATATATGAGCTGTGAAAATGGGTTGGAATCCGTGAGTCAACACGACTCACCACGGGTTTCGGTCGTATTGGATTGAAAATTTTTCATAAATTTTTATAGGGTTGATTTTTAACCTGATTCACGTAGAACACGGCTCACCCGGGTTCAACCCGTGATGAGCCGGGTTGACTCACCAACCCGCAAATAAAGGGTCACACAAGTGTTTTTTTTAGGTTGGACTTTTTATTTAGGTCAAGTTAGATTTTTTTTAGCCAACACATAGAGAATTTGTAGTTTTTGTGATTTTAGTTTGTATTTGGATTGTATTGAAGTTTATTTAGATTTTAATTAGAATTATAATTTAGTTTTGATTGAAAAATAAAAAAAAATTGTATTTTTTTTAATTAGGTGAGTTCGTGAGCCAATCTGTTTAACCGGCCAATCTGTTTAACCCACCAATCCGTGGGGGGCCGGACCAGATTCAATTTTTTTTTGACTCGTTAATAAGTGAACTAGGCTAGGTTAACTTATTAAGTAATCAACCCATGGTGGATTGGACCGAATTACCTGTTTTGACAACTCTAATATATATATATATATATATATATATATATATCCTAATCTTGTGTTCAAGTATTATTTGAACGGCTTTGAATCATGGTATATTTGATGAGACAAGATGCTGTTATTTAGAATTATTTAGAAGTTCTAAATTTTGAGTTTTGTTTTTGAAGGTTTAAAATAATTAGTATTAAAAGATAAATATTTTGATAAATGTCTAACTAAAAAATGGGTTGGAAAAAAAAGTGATATTAATTTTTTTTTTTAGGCACAAACATATGACCCTGAAGGTGAGTATGTTGCATACTGGTTGCCACAGTTGCGAAAAATCGAAAAGGAGAAAAGGAATTTTCCTGGAAATATGTACATTCCTCAAATTGTGCCTCTCAAGTTTGGAACAATTAGTGGAAACAACAACTATAGGTCTCGTGGTGCAAGAAGAATCAACGATAAAGGAAATGAAAGAAAATGGAACAGAAGATAAATGTGAAGAGAAGAAATTCTTAAAATTTATATATATTAGAGCTTTATATTTTGTAACTTAGAATCATTATTTTCTATACTTATTATGTTATATATGTTTTCTTTTTCCTCACTATGAGAGTAAAAAAGAAGCGTGTTTCAGTTTAAATTTCAATACTTGTTGTAATGTAATACACATGAACTTATTCCATGAAGTGAAATAATATATTTTTTTATTTTATTTTTATGAAATCTTCTTCAAAACATTGAATATGAACATATGTGCTACTGTTTATTAATTTAAATCATAATAATTTTATGTTATCTATTTTAATGTTTGAATTATAAGAATTATAATTATACGTTCTTTGAGTTAAAAATAGGAGAAAATCATGAAATATATTCACTCAAAATAAATTCCATGAATTTATAAATCTATATATATTAATTTTATTAATTAACTTGAATCATAATACAAAAGAAGTTATATTAGTGTATTATGAATTAAAGCATTCAAATGATATTTGATTACATGATTAAATGTTTTATATGTACTTTTATGAATTAAAAAAGAAAAAAATAATTCATTAACTTAAATATTTCCCAATTAAATAATTAAGCTATCTTTGGATTGGAGAGATGTTATAGATACTTAACTATAAGCCACTATCACATGTAGAAGCACATTATAGTGTTTACTTAAAAAATATAATAAAATTATTATTATTATTATTATTATTATTATAAAAAATGTAAATGATTTTTATAATTTAATTATAAATTATTTTTATTTATTGTGTAGGTAATTTTTTAATTGTACATAATTATTTTAATTTAAAAATATGATTAAATTTAAAAAATAATTAAATTTAAAAAATAAATTAGATAAAAGTTTAGGTTTTCTTGTTAATGTTATAAATAATATTTATTTATTTTTTCGATTAAATAATGCAACCTCTCTATTTGAGCCAATGATGAATATGGACATGATTAAGTTCCCAACAATCTTACCGTTAGTACACAAATCTATTTTGCTAGTCATAACGAAAGTTATTCATAATATGGTCAAGGTTCCAACAATTTTATCATTATTGGTACGAAACTAGTTTTCTTTTCGCTAAGTCACCATGAAAATTGTTCAAAATATAATTAAATATTTTGTTATTGCATGTCCTTCAATGTGTGGATCACTGTGTTGGAGGGAAAAAATGTAAAGCAAAAAAATATTGGGGCTCACTCTGTATTTGTTTAGCAAAAGAAAAATGATATCATTTTCCTTGGGGCTCACTCTGTATTTATTAAACAAATTTACCATTTTGGATGGAGAAAATGTTATTTATACATCTCAAGTTCGTAAAAATTATATTTTATATATATTTCACTTTAAATTTTAATACAAAAACATGTATTAAATGTCAATGTTACGAACAATAGTAAAAACACATGCATTTGTTATTTTCTAAATAATTGTTATGAAAATTATAAAATTAAATATAAATAATTTTTATAACTTTTTATTTATATTGAAGATAGTTTTATACTTAAGAAAATGATTAAGTTAAAGAAAATGGTTAAATCACTGAAATTTAAAAAAAAATAATTAATAAAATAATTATTTCAATTTAAAAAATATTTAAAGGATAAAATTAGAAAGTAAATGAAGATTAAAAAAAACTCTTTATATACTATCATATAAAGAGATGTATTCTTTGTACATAGACATTTTATATATAAATATATATATTTTGATTAATTTTATAGATAATTTTTATTATAAATAATTATTTTAATTTAGAAATATAATCAATTTAAAAGACAACCAAATTTTAAAAATAAAATTGATAAAAGTTTAGGTCTTTTTATTACCGTTAAAAATAATAGTTTCTTTTTATTTTGGTTAAATTATACAACCTCTGTTTGAGCCAATGGTGGATGATCCAGACATGGTTAAAGTCCCAAGGATTTTTTAGCATTGAAACTCATCAGCTGTTTTGTTTTCAACTTTCAAAATATTATTAAAGGTTGTGTTAGTGCACATCCTTCAACATGTGTATCTGCTTTGGACAGACAAAGATGTAAATCAAAATATTTTGAAGCCCATCCTATATTTCTTTGGTCAGAATATAGGTTTCAGAATATAGGTTGATTTTAATAACAAACCATATCAATATTATCGTTCTAAAGACAACTTTTCAAACAAATATTGCTTAGATAACTGTAATTTATTATGATGTTTTTTATAAATACTATTATGTTTATTATTATTATTTATATATTACCTATTTATTTATTAAATTTGCAATGGTTGCCATGAGTTTTATTAAATAAATTTACCATTTTAGAAGAAGAAAATGTTATTTATAAATCTCAAGTTCAGTAAAAATCATATTACATTATTATTTACTTTAAATTTTAATATAAAAACGTGTATTAAATATTGATATTATAAATATTAGTGAAACATATATGTATTATTTTTTTATAATAAAAATAATAAAATTTTATATTATTTATTATTATTATTATAAAAAATATATAATTTCCACAATTTTTATCATGCATTTTTATTCTTTGTCATGATTTCCACCCTCATCATCCATGTGTTCCTTTTGATTGGCTTGCTAATACGATATATTTAGAAAAGAACACGATCATTTCTGAATTTGAATCTTTCATAGAGTCGAGAAAAATAAATTAGAGAAGAACGCAAAATAAGACAAAGATGGAGGACACCACAATTTAGCAGATTGATAAGTTAAGTAGACGAAAAAGTTAATATTTGATAAGAATCAGAGTTCAACTTCAATAACCAAGAGAGTCCTCCCTCAAATAATGCAAATGCATATAATATAACTCAAAAAGTGTCTATATTATTTTTTTATACCTCTATACACAAGCACAATTTTAAGAAATACTGGAAACCTTCCAAAAAGACCTGAGCCCAAAAACATAAAAACATAAAATAATTTATAAAAGAAAGCACAAAGCTCAAAAGCATACAAACATAACTAATTTCTAAAAGAAAATCAAAGTCAAAAAACATAAACTAAGTTTCCTAAAAAGTATTATTCAAATGTGTTCCAAACCATTATCTTTGTATCCTTTGAATTTTCAATTGCTTGTAGTATCATGAGTCTCAAATAGATTTATTCTTTCAATTTCTTGCTCCTTGCCATTGCCATAGATCATTTTAATTGTAAAAGTTCATCTTCAAATTCTTCTTATATATGTAATCGAGGGATAATCTTTTATCATTCTCTCCTTCTTAAAAAAATCTGTCCTCAAATTCTTAGCACTTAAAGTTTAAAAAATAGTCTTTTATCACCAGGGATAGTCCTATATCATTCATTCATTCTTGAAGAAATTTTATTCTCAAATTACCTATCACTTGCCTATAGGTCTCAACCTCACGATTATTTTACATTGTCCTTACAATTTATATGCCAAACAAATGAAAATAGTATAGTGATTAAGATTAAATTATATATTTCAATAGTAAGTTATATAAATTTCGGATTAAAACCTACATAAATCTTATTTTTGTATTCTCTTAGGTTTAAGTTTTATTTCTTGAATCTATTTATTTTAGGAGTTATAAAACTATAAAGAGTTCACCTCTTTTTTGACAAACTTCACTGACAGATATTTAAATTTTAAATAAATTTTATATATTAGCATTTTTTAATTAAGTCTTTTTTTTCAAAACAAAATATAATTACTCTGTATGGCAGTCCGAGTTGAATTTTATCAGGATTCAATTAAAAAAAGTTAGTTTTCATTATTTGATGATAAAATCACTAGTTTAAATATTTAATATGTCTCCAAAATACTTATAAAATTACACAATAAAACCTAAACTTTAGAAGAAGAAAAATGTGCTTGAGGAAGTAATTTCTAAATTAAGAAATTTAGTTGGATGACTTATTTAAAAGAATTCAAAATACAGAATTTGCATAACAATACAGTCTTAAATTTAAATAAGAAATAGTAAATCGCATGTACCTATATATTTTTACTACCAATATAAATAGCATAACAATACAAAATATACCTATTCTTTAATAAACTTCACCAACAAATTTACAATTTTTAATAAATGTCAGTTTATGAGAAAAAAATCTAATGATATTGTAAAGTTGTTTTCTATCGTTCTCCATTTATAAATCATCGTGATAATTAAATTTGAAAAATATATATATATATATATATATATATATATATACACACACATATACTCTTTTCATTCCAAATCAATTGTCTTTTTAAAGTTCTCTTTCTGATTAAAAAAAACGATGTCGTACGACTTACTTGAAAAAATATGAGATTTAACAAGTTAAAAAGGTACTTTTAATTAGTTTTTTACTATTTAATGTTTCCTTCCTGATCAGTATATCAAAACAGTAACTTAAAAACCATTATTGATACTAGCGTAACACAGGCGCTATCGCGCCTGTGTGTATGTACTTTTTAAATATGTGTGATATTATATTAGTATGTGATAATATTATAATGTTATTAAGTTAAAAATAAAGAAGAAATATATCAGAACAGATAAAAATAAAGTGAAATATATCAAAACAGATAAAAGAATAACCATTGATAAATAAAGAAGAAGAGAAGAAGCATAAACATCCGATTTTATAAAAAAATTGTAAAAGTAACGATCAATTTTTAAAAATTTAATAAATTATTATATTTAAAGGGTAAAATCGGTATTTTGAAAAGTGGACAAAAAAGGGGAATCCCCTTTATATTGTTATAGATTTTAACCGACTATTTTAATTCTAAAATTAGTATAGTAGAAAACTGTTTTAGACTATATCAATTAATTTCTGTGCATGTATTTCTAGAAAGTTTTGCATGAAGCTTCTCAAATCTCAAATTAAGACCGACAGAAAGCCATCGTTTATTTATTTTATTTTTATCAAATTATGTTAGCTAAAGTTTGCGTCAAAGTTTGCGTCCTTGGTCACACCAGAGTTTATAAAATTATTACACCCATATTGAAGAACTACGCTATATATTTTTTTCTTTTTTTTTTCATTAACACCATTTTCACGTTACCTCAATCATTAAGCTTTCGTTTCCTCTATTTTCATCCTACCAATTCAGAAACCTCACCTCTCATATGGTTCCCCAATTTCAAAAAGTCGCCACGATAATTCAACGATTGAGTAGCCTCCAAGTATTCGTTTCGTTCCAATAGATTGCAACCACCTTCGTGTTCCTTTCGTACCCCGTGTTCGCGTCGTGCGCGCAAAGTAGCGAATCGTAACTCCTCAAATTCTCCCTCAGTCGCAATACACGCTAGCGAGATCCGAACGAATAACGTGATTAAGATCATCAAGAGAAGCAGGTATGTTTCTCCAATCGAGATTCCTCCTTCGTCGATCCGATTCTGCAAAATCATCGATCAATTCGTTGAGACGGTTAGTTGCGGAATTGTTGGAGCGAATTTGAATCGTGTTTTTTTTTTATTATTAACAGGGGATGGCGAATGACAAAGTGATTGATGAAGGTGAGAAGAACGAGAGCGGTGGTACGAATTCCTCCGAGGGTGGGAAGAAGAAGCAAAAAAGCTTTTTGTCTCGAATTTGGAACGGGATACTTAGGTTACACGGTGATGATTTTGAGAAGAGACTCCAATACATTTCTAAAGAGGAGGCTCAGGTTATGACTAGGATGAACAGCAGATCACGATCCTGGAGGAGAATTTCCCGCCATCTTATTGTGTTTTCTGTCATATTTGAGGTGTGGTAATTGTTGATAATGTTTTCCTTCGCATTCAGCATTATTTGGTTTCAATCAATGATGCATATATACCTGGTTGCTTCTCTACGTTTCATTGTGAGATTAAGGTTTTTTTCAGTTTATCGTATTTTGTCGTTTAAACATGGATGATGATAAAACCCTCGGTTAGTTAAATTCTATAATTTCTCTACCGTCAACCTATATTATATTGAAGTTTAATTTCTCATTTGAAATTTATAATTATATGAAGACTTTCTTTTTAGTCCCGGTACATGCCATTTTAAATTCTTTAGTATTTGCATGCATCGTTTTAATTTTTCTTGAGATTTAAAATGGTACGTAAAGGAGTTAAAAGGGGTGATTTAAAGATAATGTTTTTGTAAATATAGGAAATAAATGAATAATTAAACCTTTATCAAACCTTATATCGTAAACTTCTCTACCGTAGTTACTTACACTTTTACAGAGACAGGGGGGGAATGATTACTCAGAGTGGTTATTCATTTTTAGTGATTAGCGAACTAAGAGGTTAATTAGTCTCTCTTCTCTAAATAAGTTGATCTTCTGGTCCCTGTTACTTAAAATAGTTTAAACTTTCAGGTTGTTGCTATAGTTTATGCTATTATGACAACAAGATCAATTCTTATGAATTGGAAAATGAGGGCACTGCGGGTTTTGCCAATGTTTCTTTTGCCTGCACTGTCATCCGCTGCCTATGCAGCATTTGTAAGCTTCACAAGGATGTGTAAGTATTTTAAGCTTTACCATTAACATGCATATCCTGCACAAGCTGGTCACATTTTATCTATATTTAACAATCAAAGTTTTGTGTGTTCGACCGTAATTGAGTGCTGAGTGTTGCATAATTTGCAGTTGTCATCTATGTTGATGGAATTTTAACTTTATGTTCCAAGTCTCAAATTGATGTAATTAGGTGGTCCTCTTTACGGTACGACTTACTACTGTAAAGAGTTTTAATTCATCTCTGCCATTAGAACTTTTTCCAATAAAATAGGATGGACAAGTTTCAATGTTAGTCTAAGCCAAACTTATTGATTCACTTCTGTGAGCAATGCTTTCAATAATTGATAGACCCAATCTAAAATCCTGTAGTTTAGTACTTCCTAGGTGAGTGTTTTGTATGAAAGAATATCGTATATTCTTCATGCTGTCGTATTCATAGCTCCATGCAAATACTGATCACAGTAGTATATAAAGTTCATTAGAAGTTCCTGCAGTTCATGTAATCATGTTCAAACGGTTCTAATGAAACTTTTATATGAAGAAAGATGCACGCTGGAGCAGCATTTGATACTAATAAGTAATTTCTCACTGGTAATAATTACTTATGTGATCTATTCTTCACAAATCTAATGATTTTATTATTGAATTCAAATTTATAGCGCAGTTTTTCACGCCCAACTAGTGCTCAAAATTTTATAACTCTTATGCCAACTGAAAATAAAATTCCCTTATTGTTTGAATTTTAAATTTATGATGTGTGATTTTACAGGTGATCGCAGGGACCAGAAAATTCTTGAAAGGCTTCGAGCTGAAAGGCAAGAAAAAATTGATGAGCTCAAAGAAAAGACAAATTATTACACTACACAACAGCTCATTCAGGTGATTGTTTGACGCAAGGCTTGTTACATGGTTCAATATCACCTATCTTTCATTTCTTGAAACGGAAGTGGACAAAATAACTTCGGGTTTGTAGTCTGGTGGGGTTCATTAATGTTGAATCTTAAGTTGAAAAGCATAGTACAGTATTTCAAATTTCAGAACCCCATCAAATTTGATGACATAGCTCCTAATTATCAGTTACGTTGAATATTTCTTTATCCATGACATTCAATACCCATGCTTCTATTTTTGTAAAGAATTAATAATGTCAGCATGTGAATGAATTCATGTGACTGCTGTAATCAAGGTTCATTTATTTCATTGATTTAAGCTGCTGTGCCAATGTGTATACTCCAAAGTGCATTACTGAAGAGCAACTCTTGATGGTATCTGTTTGTACGTGTCTTAATATTATTGTGTGTTATGCTTATGATCTATTCAGAGATATGATCCAGACCCAGCTGCAAAAGCAGCTGCTGCAACTGTTTTAGCATCTAAGTTGGGTGCAGATTCTGGTTTGAGAGTGTACCTGGAAGATCAACTCAGTCCCGGTGCTGCAATAGGGAAGAGCAACGATGTTGAACTTACGCAGTCCTCTGGACTTCGAAATCGGAGACAAGTTCAATCTAGATGCACTAGTCCAAGGGCAGCCACACCAAATCCTGGTGATCAACAAGTTGGTCTTGGGGGAAGTTATCAAACCCAGACTTTTGACGACAATCAGCCTGTTGTTGTTGAACATCACCAACCTCAAAGTTCAAACACACAAGACGGTGGATGGATTGCACGAATTGCAGCTTTGCTTGTGGGTGAGGATCCAGCACAGTCTTATGCTCTCATATGTGGTAACTGCTATATGCATAATGGTAAGGGGGCTATATTTGATTTTTTTTTTTTTTTGTCTCATGTCCTTTTGCATTAGATCATGTTGATGTGTATTTTTATCTACTTATTTTCTTTCAGGTCTAGCTCGGAAGGAGGATTTCCCATTTATCACATACTACTGCCCACACTGTCGTGCCCTAAACAAACCTAAGCAATTGGATGAGCGTATTTCTAGTCTTACTTCTCCAAACACAGGGACTCCGAAAACAGACAATAGTTCCTCTGATGCAACTAAGAATATTAGGGCTTCTGCCGCTGAGAGTATAATCGCAGGCAGTAATCCTGGAAGTGCTTCTAGCTCTGAGATCGGGGAACTAACAGAAAGGGCAAGTGTGGATGAGAAAGTTGATTAAAAGAACGGCCGTTTTTTATGATTCAGCTGTTGGGATGACATGTCTACCCCCTTGTTTCGGACACAAACTGACTATATGTATAAAGGGAAGAACTTCGCTATTAGTTTCCTTGGTTGGCTTTGCAACAGGAAGAGTGCTGAAATACTTTGATACGTCTCGTGATCTGTGGTATAGAGTACACGTATTGTTTGAGTAAAGGCAATTTTGGCTTTATTTTACCTTTTTTGTGACAGTGTTCTAGTTTTAAAACTTGGACTGTAACTAAGAAATTTTGGGATCTGGATTTCTATCCGTTCTGTTTATGGATTTAAATTCAATTCATCCATGAGCAATAATTTCATTCTTGGATACCGAGTGAAGTAGCTGATTGTTGGATTCCAATATCTTGTTTATGATACTTTTGTATATATACAATATACGTTATAATTATTGTCCATTTGTTCAAATAGTTGGTTCCGACTGTATTCAGTCAAATCTGGATCGCTCCAAATTTAGCTAAATTCGGACCGGTCCTCTTGATGTTAAAATTGGTTGAATTAGTTTTAGAAGAAATTTGGTCAAGTCCGTCTCTTTCAAAATTTGGTTGAGTCGGTTACAATCAAATTGGTAGAGTTAGCATTGGTTGACATAGGCCGACCTAAGTTGAAAGGTGAGATTGTCTAACCTAGATCAAGGGTTTCGAGACTAGTTGGACATGCTGATGATCGAGATGAGTTTGGATTGTGTCGACCCAATGACACGAATTTTAAAATAATCATTTCAAATTTTTTTTATATAAGATGAATGAGTTGTTTTCTTTTTCACCTTCAACTTTCTTTTGTGTTTCTAATTTTTTTGTCTCCAGTTTTTTTCAAAATTATCGAATTTTTAAATTTTATTAAGAAATTATCGAATTTCAAAATGTGGTTCAAGATAGTCAAGGAATTTACTAGATTTTGAGATATGATATACACACGTTTTTATATTATATTATTTTTTTTGAAAAAATCATTTATGTATTAAGAAAAATAAATAAAACATCAATTAATTTGTAAAACTGAATAAGACAGAATAAATTGATTTGTGTGAAGTATTTATTATTAGTTCCTTCACTTATCATACATACTAATTTAAATTAGAGAATGATATTATTTTATTTTATTTTATTTTATTAAATTTATTTTTTCAACTAATTTATATATAATTTGTGCTAAATTAATGAATCTCAACTCTTTCTATTATTTTTTAAGTTTCCAACAATTTCTTTCCTATCAGGTTTTTAATAAAATAACTAGTTTTTACAAATATTTTAAACTTAAAAATAAGAACAAAAGACTATTCGTGTGAATCGTAACCATAGTGTCACACAAATATAAATGTGATATAATTTTAATTAATTTGATTAAGATTTTTGACATCATTTTAATAAGCATTAAACAAATATATTATAAAATTGTTTTAATCGATGAATTGTTGTATCACAGATATGTTTGTGACAAAAAATCAAGAATAGATCAAGGTTAACATAAATACATAAATATTTTGTTTTGTTATATTGATTTTTTTTTATCGTAAATTGTATCAAAAATTCATTTTACTTTAAAAAACTAAAATAATAAATTGTTAATGTTGCACGAACAATACAATAATAAATAAACTACAGATAATCTGTTTCTTAAAATAAAAAAATAAATGGAATAGAAAAATATATTACGAAACTCCATAATACTTGTCATAAAAATTTTGCACAAATTATGATAATAACATATTACACAATTATGTATATTTAAATATTCTATCATAAATGTTTATACTTTTATTATAAAATTCCAAAAATTAATATAATAAATAAATTATATAAAATATTCTTCAGAAACAAGTAAATTTTATTTTCTACTCATTATTTTTCTTTCTTTTTTAACACAAAAAAAAAAACTTTATTTTCATTAAATTTTTTAAAACATTTTCACTTTCTAATCCATCGTAAGGATAAATATATTAAGTATATCACAATATATTATAAAAGAAATAATATTTGTTAAAAAAATATAATTAAAAATTAATGAAAAAAAAACATCAATTAATTTGTAAGTTTTAATAATATCACATTTTTAAACGATAACTCTAAAACATCGATCCTTAATTAATCCTAAAAGAGAAATTAGAAAAAAATGATAAAGATATAGAAAAAACATGAACTAAATAATTAATTACATTCGAAAAGTATATAGAAAATAATCAAATATCCTATTTCATTTTAAATTCTACATGTTTATTTTTTTTTCATTTCTATTTTTAAGATATTTTTCATTTGTCAAATTATTTATCTTTTATATAATTTTTACTTTGTTTTTTAATTTCAAGACCACTTAACACACAAATATACACGTATTTATAGACAGTGGATTAATATATTTACGATTTTATTATATTCATTAATTGCTTGATATCACGATTTCTACAAAAGTACATATTTCAAGACACTTTACATTAATTAAGGTTAATGTACTTTTGAAGCCTTAACTTTCAGTGGATCTTGGAATTAATCTATTTCAAAATTTTGGACCAATTTAGTTCTTCATCTTTCCAACTATAAGAATTTAGTCATTTTAATCAAATTTTATTAACTTTATTTCGAAATACGTTTGAAATATCAAATAAACCTGACAAAATTTGATTAAAATGACTAAATTCACGTATTTCAAAAGTGAATGACTAAATTGGTCAAAAGTTTCGAAATTGACTAATTTCAAAATTCACATAAAGTTAAGTAACCAAAAACATATTTAACCTTATTAATTATTTTGATTTGCATTTAGATAGAAATAAAGCAAATACGAAGATATCATGTGCTTATACCTATTATATTCCTTTAGTTTTCTCGTTGAAACTAAATATTATTTTGATCATTGTGTTGATTTATTAATTTTGACTCGTTAATTTTCTGCATGTGATTTCTGAACCAACTCCCGATACTGATGAATAAGACAAAATGAATTGGTTTGTGTGAGATATTTATTATTGATTCCTTCACTTATCATACCTTGTAATTTAAAATAGAGGATGAAGTTATTTTATTTTGGTTTATAAAATTTATTTTCTCAAATGATTTATATTTTAATTGTGTTAAATTAATGGATCTCAATTCTTTCTCTTATTTTTTAAGTTACTTTTAAGTTCCTAACAATTTTTGTTTTTCCAACAGGATTTTTAATACAAAAATTGTTTTTTCTAAATATATTCAACTTAAAACTAGAAACAAAAGACTATTGATGTGAATTGTTGACTATTGTGTGACACCAGTAAAAATGTGATATTCTTGTAAGTAATTTGAGTAGAATTTTTTACATCATTTTAATAAGTATAAAAAAAAATATATTATAAAATTGTTTGAATTGATGAAGTGTTACGTCATCGATAAGTTTTCGATAAAAAGAACAACAATTGATCAAGATTAACATAATTAAATAAATATTTTTTTATGTGTTCATTTTTATTTTAAATTAAGTTAAAAATTCATTTTATTTTAAATAAATAAAATAATAATTTGTTAATGTTACAAGAACAAGATAATAGTAAATAAACTATAGATGACATGTTTCTTAAAAGAAAAATAAAATAAACAGAGTATAAAAATATATTACCAAACCCCATATATGTAATACTTGTCATAAAATTGATAATGTTAATTTTTACCATTATCCAAGCTATATTTCATTAGCAAAATCATCTCTTCCAAAGCTTTTAACCACCTACTTAATCCTCAATTTTACCTTACTTTTGTAAATAAATACATTTTGGGTTACATTTATCTAAATATACCACTAATCCCCATTTTTTGTGTCCTTTTTGTAGATGGGAAGCTTTGTCCAAAAATCCAGACTAATGAGTGACCCGGAATAGCAAGGAGAAGAAGAAAAATGTCAATAGGAAGCGCCTGGCGACACGAAGCAAGCGCCAGGCGGAACAGACCGCCAGTCAAGCGCCAACCAAGCGCCAGCCAGGCGCCCTTGTTACGAACCGCCTGGCGGTAACTGGACACCGCCGGACGGTAGCTGTTAGTTTTGCCCCTGTTTGCTCGATACCGCCTGGCGTTGAGACCCTTCCACCAGGCGCCAGTGTTTGCTGATGTGACAAGTTGGCTCTTTTTCTTCTGTTTTCGCGAGGGGAAACAGATCTTTGGCATTTTGGAGGCACGAAGAACACATTTGGAGAGCTTGGAGGAGTGCTAGGGCTTGTGGGAACAGCTCCATCTTCCTCTTTGTATCTCTTTCTCTTCCTTTTCTTCCATTTTTAAGCTTGAGCTCTCCATGGCAATGGAGAGCTAAACCCATTTTTTGTTGGGGTTAGATGTAGCCACGAAACTCTTGTGTAAAGGCAAATGTTTTGATTATATATATGACTCTTTCATTAATTGCTAGTCTTCTTATTTCTTCACTTAAAGCTTGCATTGATTTAGCCATCTCTTGCATGATTTTTGGTTCAATGGGTGTGGAAATATCTTTGGGAACCTAGATTTGAAATAAGAAAACTCAATGGAGCTTGTACCTAGGAATGGGGCTTGACCCATTGGTTGTCTTAAACCTTTGTGCATAAAGCAAATTTGCTTATTAGGAGTTCAAGGAATTGACTTTTAATAAGGAAATTTAGGCTCAATCTATTAAGGAATTAGGGTTTGAGTAATATTGTGGGTTGGCATTAGCATATTAATGAAGAGGATGTTAAATTGTAGTTGCATGAGAGCATAGTTGGTGAATTCTAACCCCGACAATATCAAGTCATATCATTTCTAATCTTTTCCATTCACTAAGTGCCTTTAACTTCCAAAGTTCAATTTTAATTATTTATGCAAAGTTTAATTTCATACATTGAAACTCAAAATATGGATTTATTCATTAGTTTAAATTAGTCACTAATTACGCAATTAATTAGTATACACGAGTCTTGGGAAACGATATCCCGGTCTTACCAGTTACTACTTGCGCGACTTGATACACTTGTCAAAGTCATAACAAAAATCTCTCTACAAATTACGATAATAACATATTACACAATTAAGTATATTTAAATATTCTATTATAAATGTTTATATTTTATTGTAAAATTTCAAGAATTAAAATAATAAATAAATTTTATAAAATATTCTTAAAAAAAAGCAACCCTTTGTTTTTCTTTCTCTTTTTCTGAAAAAACTTTATTTTCATTAGAGTTTTTAAAATATTTTCACTTTCTAATCAATCATAAAGATGAGTATATCAAGTGTATCACAATATATTGTAAAAAAAATATAATACTAAAAATTAATGAACAAAAACTTCAATTAATTTGTAAGTTTTAATAATCTCACATTTTTAATCGATAAGTCTAGGACATCGATCCTTAATTGATCCTAATTGAGAAGTTAGAAAAAAAATGATAAAAAGATATAGAAAAAATATGAACTAAATAATTAATTACATTTGAAAAGTATATAGAAAATTATCAAATATCCTATTTCATTTTAAATTCTACATGTTTATTTTTTTTTTCATTTCTATTTTTAAGATATTTTTCATTTGTCAAATTATTTATCTTTTATATATTTTTTACTTTGTTTTTTAATTTCAAGACCACTTAACGTACAAATATACACGTATTTATCGACAATGGATTAATATATTTATGATTTTATCATTTATGATTTCTACAAAAGTACATATTTCAAGACACTTTACATTAATTAGGGTTAAATGTACTTTTGAAGCCTTAACTTTTAGTAGATTTTGGAATTAATCTATTTCAAAATTTTGGACCAATTTAGTTCTTCATCTTTCGAACTATAAGAATTTAGGCATTTTAATCAAATTTTTTTATGTTTATTTCGAAATGCGTTTGAAATATCAAATAAACATGACAAAATTTGATTAAAATGATTAAATTCACGTATTTCAAAAGTGAATGACTAAATTGGTCAAAAGTTTCGAAATGGACTAATTCAAAGATTCACATAAAGTTAAGGGACAAAAAATATATTTAACCCTATTAATTATTTTGATTTGCATTTAGATAGAAATAAAGCAAATACGAAGATATCATGTGCTTATACCTATTATATTCCTTTAGTTTTCTTGTTGAGTCAAATAAATAATTGATATTTTATTTATTTATTTCATAATTTTGTTCCTCTTGTGATACTTATTAAATTATTTTTTTTGTTCTTTTAAAAAAGATAGAATACAAGATAGTAAATTAATGTAATGAAAAGGACATTAATATAAGCATGTTTTTTATTTTAAGCTTAATGAGAAATATTTTGAATGTCAAATAATATTAAAAAGTAATATAATATAAGAATACAGATAACTAAATATTATTTTGATCATTGTGTTGATTTATTAATTTTGACTCATTAATCTTCTGCATGTGATTTCTGAACCAACTCCCGATTCCAATGAATAGACAAAATGAATCGGTTTGTGTGAGATATTTATTATTGGTTCCTTCACTTATCATACATTATAATTTAAAATAGAGAATGAAGTTATTTTATTCTGGTTTATAAAATTTATTTTCTCAAATGATTTATATTTTAATTGTGTTAAATTAATGGATCTCAATTCTATCTCTTATTTTTTAAGTTACTTTTAAGTTCCTAACAATTTTTGTTTTTCCAACGGGATTTTTAATACAAAAATTGTTTTTTTCTAAATATATTCAACTTAAAACTAGAAACAAAAGACTATTGATGTGAATTGTTGACTATTGTGTGACATCAATAAAAATGTGATATTCTAGTAAGTAATTTGAGTAGAGTTTTTTACATCATTTTAATAAGTATAAAAAAAATATATTATAAAATTGTTTGAATTGACGAAGTGTTACATCATCGATAAGTTTTCGATAAAAAGAACAACAATTGATCAAGATTAACATAATTAAATAAATATTTTTTTGTGTGTTAATTTTTATTTTAAATTAAGTTAAAAATTCATTTTATTTTAAATAAATAAATTAATAATTTGTTAATGTTACAAGAACAAGGTAATAGTAAATAAACTATAGATGACATGTTTCTTTAAAGAAAAATAAATTAAACTGAGTACAGAAATATATTACCAAACCCCATATATATATATATATATATATATATA
>Ga0214544_1008627_pt1 | contig 16758 bp, 13 predicted proteins | sample CNSS3metaG_FD_160074 | JGI IMG/M metagenome (GOLD analysis project Ga0214544, IMG submission 160074) | Root nodule microbial communities from cowpea collected in UCLA plant growth center, Los Angeles, California, USA - CNSS3 | ecosystem: Host-associated > Plants > Roots > Nodule | place: USA...
CAACATGTCACGAAATGCCAAAGGAATAAGTCTTTGCATAAAAACATGACAATCGTGACTCTTCATTCCGTATATTTTTCCTTCATCTAGATTAATGCAACGTGATAGGTTAGATGAGTACCCATCTAGAAACTTCAGTTGTTTTATCCATTCACACACCTTCTTTCTTTGATCCAAATTCAAGGCATATGTTGCCTTTGGTTTTTTATACTTTTCATTCTCAACTACTAACTCTAACCTAGGACGTTTGCATATCAACTTCAAATCTTGTCTCCAAGCTGAAATCAAAACCCTAATGTTCGCACTTCTTCATTATATGAAATCCGACAGCCTTCGATGCGAGCTTCCGGTGCGTATGAGTCACTATACGAAATCCGACAGCCTTCGATGCGAGCTTCTGATGCTTGCAAGTCTCCGACCGTTCAACCAAAAGGCAAAGTGATCCAAGAGCAAAGGGTTTTGTTCGAATATTTGAACATTGACATGAATGTCTCCGAGAAGCAATTGTTTAAAGTTTCATACAAATAGGATTAAGTTTTAAGTTGTATGCTTTATGTTTTTAATTCGTTTTTAAAGTTTCATACGAATAGATTCAGTTATAAGTTTTATGTTTTTAATTCGTTGACTTTCATTTTATATTTTGTATCATTTTCATTTATTTATAGTATTTATATTATGTATTTTATATTATATATATATATATATATATATATAATATTATAAAAAATATATATTTTTTAAAGTTAAGTGTTTAATTAAATCAAGTTAAATATTCATACTTTATAAATAAAATAGATACATACAATTTATTTTTATTTATAATATATCCTAAATAATTTATTTCATATTTAAAATTTTTTAAACAATAAAACAAATTGTACCATAAATATAATAATATGTGACAATATAAATTAATTATTAATTTAATAATTCTTTTATTCAAATAAATTAATATAAAATATAAAAAAATAGCGTAAAAGATAATAAATAATTATCAAAATAATAGCTAATCATTTCATTTTTCATATAATTAATAAGAATTGTTTTAATAATAATATTTAAATGGAAAAAAAAAATATTGTGTTAGTTAAATAGTAGTTATTATTTAATATATATATAAAATAAAAATAATTTACAAATAAGGGATTAATTTATATAATAATAAAATATATTTTTGAAGATTTTTAAATACATTGATAGTTTTTAAAAATTTCTTTAATAAATTCATTTTTTATAAAATAATTTGTATATTATTTTTTTAATTAGAAATTCTATTTACTAGTTTTGGATTAGCAATAAAATCATTTTATAATTAAAATCATAGCTAATTAGCTTCAACTTAATTATCATATTATGTTGTATCTAATCCCTAACTATTAGTTACAACTTAGCTGCTATATTATGTTGTGTCTAATCCCTAACTAATTAGCTTCAATTTAACTACCATATTATGTTGTGTCTAATCCCTAACTAATTAGCTACAACTTAGCTACAATATCTATGTTGTGTATAATCTCTAACTAATTAGTTACTATTTAGCTACCATATTTATGTTGTGTTTAATTCCTAACTAATTAGCTACAACTTAGTTACCATATATATGTTATGTCTAAGCCCTAACTAATTAGTTACAACTTAGCTACCATATATATGTTATGTCTAAGCCCTAACTAATTAGCTTCAATTTAACTACCATATTATGTTGTGTCTAATCCCTAACTAATTAGCTACAACTTAGCTACAATATCTATGTTGTGTATAATCTCTAACTAATTAGTTACAATTTAGCTACCATATTTATGTTGTGTTTAATCCCTAACTAATTAGCTACAACTTAGCTACCATATTTATGTTATGTTTAATTCCTAACTAATTAGCTACAACTTAGTTACCATATATATGTTATGTCTAAGCCCTAACTAATTAGTTACAACTTAGCTACCATATTTATATTGTGTTTAATCCCTAACTAATTAGCTACAACTTAACTACCATATTTATGTTATGTTTAATTCCTAACTAATTAGCTACAACTTAGTTACCATATATATGTTATGTCTAATCCCTAACTAATTAGCTACAACTTAGCTACCATATTTATGTTGTGTTTAATCCCTAACTAATTAGCTACAACTTAGCTACCATATTATGTTGTATCTAGTCCCTCACTAATTAGCTACAACTTTGCTACAATATTTGTTTGTCGCTAATTTGTCTCTAATTAGCGAGGGATTAGCGAGTAAAATTTTCCCTCGCTAATTTCCCTCGCAAATCAGCAAATTTCTTGTAGTGAAAGGCTAACCTTGTGTGTAGGGGGTTGAGACATTGTAACACTTAGCTCGGGGGTGAGCAGCTCGGTAGAGCAAGGAATCGACTACAAGTGCAAGCATCCGCTGAATCCGACTAAATTATACGTATCCGGATGAGTCGTGTCTGAGTCTTAGTGTATTGTTTGCAAGTCATAACATGATGGGTTGACATATGTATCTTGAACTATGAAATTGTATGTAACTGCATGATAAAATATTTTTCGGCTCTAGCTCACCCTTCTGTTGTTTGTTGTATGTCTTGTATGTGTGGTTTTCTCTTTTTGCGATGATCATCAATTTATTGATATGAGCAGATGTGAGAAACACCCGTGGTCAACAGGGAGGTGATGGTTCCGCTGCGTAGCCCACCTGGGCTGGATTCTACTGTTTTGGGTTTATTATAGGGCTATGGCCCATGTATTGGCTTGTCCTTTAAATTTCAATTTGATTACTGTTGAACTTTGTATCCTATTTTGTTTTGGCATCATTGTGTGCCTTGAATATTGTAAGGAGTAGTGTTTATGCTCCAAGACCGCGCTATTATGTTATCTTATGTGACGTTTCCTTTAATTTGGATGATTGATTAAATGGGACGTTACAGTGACCATATTTTATAGAAACAATTTAGTGACCAAATATATGAAGATTAAAAATGGTTTTTATATTGGTCTCTAAATAATGATAATTGTTTCAATGTTGTTTGATACCAAATCATTTATTACTCCATCATAGTTCATTAATTAGTAAAAGCTTTGACGTTTCATATTCAACTATTCTATCAAAATCAAACAATCTACTATTTAGAAACAATTTTTCAAAAGTCTAAAACAATCAAGCACAACTCTACTATTTAAAATCAATTTTATAAAAAATCTAAAACAATAAAGCATAACTTTGCACAACCAAGAGATATTCAAAATATTGTTTATCAAAATACAAACATAACATATATTACAACATGAGTCGCCTGACAGACCTTCAAAGCCGTTAGACGGTTTCTAGAAAATTTCCAGAAACACAACGAAAACAAAAATTTTTGCAGAGGAAAAGGAAACATCCAAGCATTCCTTACATCATCAAATCAATCAAAATAAATTAAAGACACAAATGCAACTCCCCTTACCTAGATTTCCTTGCTCCAAAAGCCCTTCTAGAGTTCCTTTCTGATCCAAATTGTTCCAACCTCTTGCCTCCACACCAACCGCTCACTAGCTCTCTCTAAGTTCAGACGTGGTGCTCTCAAAATTCTCTTTTTATTTACCTCCCTAGTCTGCTCTCTTCCTTTTTCCTTAGACCTTCCACTTACTCACTTTCCAACCCCAAATTTAATTAACTTAACTAAAAAACAAAAATTAAATAAAAATGAAGTTAATTGCCATTCAAGTGCTATTACAAGGTGGTTTCTCAAACCTTCCAACTGCCCTCTATGACAGCTAGGGTTTCTGAACCTTCCAATCCATGGCAAAAAGAAATTGAACGAAAAGAAAACTATTTAGATTAACACACTAATGACATACACAAGACTCGAACCAAAGTCCTCTTCACACCAGTCAGCATGCTCAACCATTTGAGTTATCACTACTCCTTATTATAACTCCCCACATTAATTACTATAAATATCTTTTTACCCGCATTTATATTAAATAAATAAATATTTATTTATTTATTTATTTCGGGTCTTACACTTCCATTATATGTTCTCTCTTAGTCGTTTAATCACATTTTCACTTCTGGTACACATTTTTGCTAGTCATCATGCTCCTCCTTTTCTATGATAACAAAACAAACAATGAAATAATTTTCATATATGTATTAAAGCACATCATTGATCAATTATATATAAGAGTGAAACAGATCCAAATATGTCAGATTACCTATATTGAAATTTATGTCGGCCTTTATGATTGGAAAGCATGATTAGAACATGCACAATTATGAAATCACAGTAAATAGGGAAAATATCACACAAAAAAATATTAAAACTAATCAAAACATTATTCAAATTAAATCCAAATTATTATGATGAAATAAACAAAGTTTGCATGAAACTAAAGACTGAAATTGACAACTTTAAAAGCTCATAGAACAAAAAGTTTCAAAATTTCAATCTAAACTTCAAAAACCAAGAGTTCAAAATAGTCAACGCTTATTCTTTGCTTCTCCCCCTCTCTTTTCTTCTCCCCATTTTTGTTAACATCAAAAAGAGATTGAAGAACAAAGGCCTCATCATAGCTACGGTGAAGGAGGCTTTGGTGATGATAAAATGGGAAGAATGTCACAAGGATAGAAGGTGTCATGAAATAAAGCATCCATTATTATTGACATGCTTTTAGCAGGACATTGAACTCGTTCCTGTTGCTCAGCTGCATAGGCTTCAAAATGGCAAATAATATATCTCCTTTCTTGTGCTAAACTTATCTCCATAATCCTTTTTAGAATATCTATCATTTTGGTTTTTCTGAGAGTTTCATGCCAAGGCACATGTGTAGATGGTGATTCTATTTTAGATATTGTAAGGCCCATTAAAATTATTTCATTACTTCATGCCCTAAATTAAAAGGCTTCCCCTTGTAAGTGGGCCTCAGGGCTGGCCCAACAGATAAAACCACTCCTAGTTGCCCTAACTCACACTTCCACTCATTTTAGTTAACCTTGAGCTGCAGTCGTCAACCCCTCTACTAGGATTTTGCTTCTACTGTTATGTTGAGCCCGAAGGACTCATTGCTCCATGTAAGTACCCCTTCTAGTTCATGCTAGTTTCCCTTTTATCACCTTTTCGTAATTTTAGTTAAGAGCCTCTGTTAACTCCATCTTCTGGTTCTGTTCCACCCTTATTTCAGCCCTATAGTTCATCCTCCTTAGAGCTGTTATGCTCGTGGTCGTGCCATCAGGGTCTTTGCTAAGCTTTTTCCAGGTATGGGGAAGTTAGAGTTTGAGTCTTGAATGGTTTTCTAGCTGATTTAGAGTTTGTTGGATGTTGTATGAACTATATGATTGTGATGAATGTGTGAATGACCATGTACTGCTATTTGGGTGCGAGCATGTGAATGTTGCAGGAGAAGCAGTAGCGAGATTTGTTACTATCGCCTAGGCGAGACTTGTAGGAGCAAACCAGGGGTTTCGCGAACCCTCCCCAAGGCGGAGAGCTCTGGTTTTGAGCAAGACGCTATCTCGCTTAGGCGAGAGTCACTCGCCTAAGCGAGGAGGAGGGAAAGCTTTGGGACGCTGTTATGGTTTAGCCCAAACGAGGGACCTCAGCTTTGGGCGAAGGGTTGTCTCGCTCAGGCGAGGCAGGGCTCGCCTAAGCGAGCCAGCGAGAACTTCCCAGCACTATTTGTTATGTCGCCTAAGCGAGGGTCTATCGCATAAGTGAGAGTTTCCCTCTCGCCTGAGCGAGGGCTCTTGGCTTGAGCGAGATCCGCTGCAGGTTGGATGGCTTTCTTTAATTGGTAATTGGATTGTTGGTTTATGATGTGTTTTGTATGATGTATGAAGTCTGTGAAATGAAAGGCATGGTATACTCTGTATTATAAATTGGATAGATGTGATTGAGGGATCTTGGCATGTGAAATTAATGAGTGGGTTGGAATTAAAAAAGCATAGTATTGATATGAGATGAGGCCCTATAGTCATGGAGTGGTAATGATAGTGGTATAGATTCAACATGTCATACGAATGAGGATTGATTTTCAGAGGTTGGTATGAAATTGTAAGCATGATTAGTGTGTAATTCCTTGGAGTCTCTAGGTGAGACCTCTGGGGTTGCACTTCAGTGGTCGGGACGTAATTCCATGACCCTTGTTAGTGGGTGTTCATGGTGGTGCCCCATCAGTATGGTCTAGTAAGGATTCAAGGTAAGGTTGCATCCTGACACTCTAAGGAGTTAGTTAGTCTCACTTAGAGCGGACTGACTCTTGTGGTGAGAGTAGTAGGCCGCCTGAAATTCATTAATGGCTAACCTTGTGGTGAGGTAAATTGATTCATTGTAGCTCGGGGGTGAGCAGAGGTATCCACCACAAGTGCAAGCATCCGCTGAATCTGACCAGACCATACGTATTCGGATGAGTCGAGTCAGGGTCTAGTGTATTGTTTGAGGAGTTAGAGCATGTTTGGATGATATACGAAATGTTTGGATTGTGTATTGATGAACTGTTTTACTCTAGCTTACCCTGTTTGTTATGTGATTGTCTTGTTTGTGGCTCTTCTTTCTTGCGATGATCATCAATTTAATTGATGGGAGCAGATGGGCGAGGTCCTCGCGGTCAACAAGGGAATGGTGACTCCACTACTTAGCCATCTTGGCTGGATATTCATTTTTGAGCTTTCTTTTGGGGCCATGGCCCATGCATTTGGCTGTCCTTTAAACTTCCATTTCTTTTCAGTTAAATTTTTGTATCTGTTTAGTTAATATCGTTGTATGCCTTGGTTCATCGTAAGGCGTCTTGTGGAAACTCTAAGGCTGCGCTGTTATGCTATTTTGTGGTGACATTTCCTTTAATTACGGCTATTAATTAAATGGGGTGTTACATTTATGGTATCAGAGCGGTCATTCCTTAGGTTTGTGGACTTGAATGTCCGTTTAGCTTTCTTTGTGTCTTCTGAGTGTTCTTAGTTAAATTCTTGCCTTTATCGAGCCTAACCAAGTGATTTTCTGTGTGTCAGTGAACTATGGCACCTCCTCGTAGGACTCCGCAATCATCCCATGGTGACGTACCTGATATCGCCAAGGCAATAGAGGCGATGGTAGCTGCTATGACGTAGCAAAGCACGACAATGATGCAACAACATGAGGCATCAATGCAATGATAGGTGGCATCACTTGAGCAACAATAGGTAGCGATGCATCAGATGGAGGTTGCATGTGTGGCTGCCGAGGATGCGCATAGGCAGCATATGGAGAACAGGGCGGCTGCCCTTGTGTTTCATCCTGAGCCACGACCTGCAGTCAGAGAGTGGAGCCTAGAGGACTTCCTAAAGCTCCACCTAGTGAAGTTTAATGGGAAGGTTAGCCATCACGCAGCAGACCAGTGGCTGAAGGATCTAGAGAGGATCTTTGATGCAAAAACATGCCCAGCGGAGAACAGGTTGGCTTCCACAATATACATGCTCACCAGAGAGGCTGAGCATTGGTGGATCAGTACAAAATCCATCATGGAGGAGAGAGGCGAGTCGGTGACGTGGGAGGCCTTTAGGGGGAAATTCCTCTCGGAATATTTCCCAAACAGCGTTCGTTATGCCAAGGAGGTCGAATTCCTCAATTTGACCCAGGGACGGAAGACTGTGACGGACTATGCTGAGAAGTTCAAGCATCTCAGTCGCTTTTATACCTTGCTGCTCGATGAGGAGTGGAGATGCCGGAAATTTAGGAACGGCCTTAGGGGAGATATTCGCTTTATGGTAGCACCCTTATCCATCAAGGAATTTGTTGCTCTGGTAGAGAAGGCTAGAGTAATAGAGAAGATGAAGAATGAGGTAGAGGGTCAGCGGCCTCAGTAGCCTCAGAGGATTGGTGGGCCATCTGGGTCCAAGCCCAGACATGACGAGCGGAGGAGACCATCCGACAGACCTCACTATCAGTCTCAAGGGTCTAGGAGTCTTCCTCTCCAACAGGGGCGAGTGTAGTGCTACATATGTGGGGGCCCTCATTTGAGGAGTGCTTGCCCACGCATGGAGGTTTACCGCAAATGCAACAACTATGGCAAGGAAGGCCACTTTGGGAAGGATTATCCCACCCTTGCTAGGGCAACGGCACGCCCTCCAGTTCAGGCTCCCCACCAGCATCAGCGGAGAGACAGAGGCAACAGGCCTCAAGCGACGGGCAGAGTGTACGCCATGTCAGGGACGAAGGCAGCATGTTCAAGTAACTTGGTTATTGGTTGTTGTATGATCGCTGGTGTTAGTTGTTGTGTGATATATGATTCTGGAGCGACACACTCCTTTGTGTCAAATGCTTGGGTCTGCCGGTGTGCAAGCTACAGTGTGAGCTTGCGATGTCTACTCCAGCGTCGGGTTTGGTCAAAACATCATCATTATGTACTAGGTGCCCAGTGGAGGTAGAAGGACGCAGGTACAAGGTAAATCTAATCTGCCTACCTCTACAGGAGTTGGAAGTAATTTTAGGGATGGATTGGTTGTCTGCTAATCGCATTCAGATAGATTGTTGGGAGAGAAGATTATTGTTCCCCGACTCAGAGAAGCTCGAGTTAGTGTCTCCTCAAGGGGTGGTGAAGGAGATTTAGAGTGGCGCGCAATGCTTCATAATCTTCGCCCATATGGAGGTGGGAGAGAGAGAGGGAGCACTGGTTATACCTGTGGTCCATGAGTTTGAAGATATATTTCCAGATGAGGTACCAGGGTTACGTCCAAGTAGAGAGGTGTAGTTCTCTATTGATCTAGTACCGGGGACGAGTCCAGTATCGATGGCTCCATACCGCATGGCTCCGACGGAGTTGGTTGAACTTAACAAACAGATAGAGGAGCTGATGGCAAAGCAGTTTATCCGACCCAACACTTCTCCTTGGGGAGAACTAGTGCTGTTAGTGAAGAAGAAGGATGGGAGTTCGCGCCTGTGTGTGGACTATAGGCAGTTAAACAAGATGACAATCAAGAATAAGTACCCTCTCCCGAGAATTGATGACTTGATGGATCAACTACTTGGATTATCAGTGTTCCCAAAGATAGATCTGTGGTCGGGATATCATCAGATTTTGGTAAAGGCTAATGATGTACAGAAGACAGCCTTCAGGTCCAGATACAACCACTACGAGTATGTGGTTATGCCTTTTGGTGTGACCAACGCTCCGGCGGTGTTTATAGACTACATGAACAGGATCTTCTGGCCCTTCCTAGATAAGTTTGTCGTAGTTTTCATAGACGACATCCTTATCTATTCCAAGACTTAAGAGGAGCATGCAGAACACCTGAGATTGGTGCTTGGTGTTTTGAGAGAGAAGCAGTTGTATGCCAAGTTGTCCAAGTGTGAGTTCTGGATGGGTGATGTTTAGTTTTTGGGGCATGTGATATCCGCCCAGGAGATTGCAGTGGACCCAGCAAAGGTCGAGGCAATGGTAAAGTTGGAAAGTCCTAAGTCGGCCACAAAGATCAGGAGCTTTGTGGGGTTAGCGAGCTACTATAGGAGATTCATAGAGGGATTCTCTAAGATAGTGGCACCTATGACACTACTTACTCGGAAGGACCAACCCTTCACTTGGACGAACAAGTGTGAGGATAGTTTTCAGGAGCTTAAACGGAGGTTGACTAGTGCTCCCATATTGGTAATTCCGGATGTGGGGAAACCGTTCGAAGTCTACTGTGACGCATCTCATCTTGGGCTCGGCTGTGTTCTAATGCAAGAGAAGAAGGCAGTGGTGTATGCTTCAAGACAACTAAAGGTGCATGAGTGTAACTATCTCACTCATGACCTAGAGTTGGCAGCCATAGTGTTCGCCTTGAAGATCTGGAGACACTATCTTTATGGTGCTCAATTTCGCGTGTTCAATAACCACAAGAGTCTCCAATACTTGTTTGATCAGAAGGAGCTAAACATGAGGCAGAGGAGGTGGATGGAATTCCTGGAAGATTATGACTTCGAGCTCCTATATCACCTAGGGAAGGAAAATGTGGTGGTTGATGCCTTGAGTAGGAAGACCGTACATGCTACACACCTTATGATCAAGGAGGTGAAGTTACTAGAGAAATTCCGAGATATGAAGCTACGGGTGAAGTTGGGATTTGAGTTCATTAGATGTAGCACCCTTACTATATATAGTGACTTCTTGGACTCAATCAGAGAGAGACAGTTATTGGATGCCAGTCTAAACAGGGTCAGAGAACAACTTGGGTCGGATGAGGCTAGAGACTTTGGTTTGGGTGATGATGGCATACTGAGGTTCCAGGGCAAAGTATGCATACCTGACGATGTTGAGGTAAAACGGTTGATCCTTGAGGAGGGGCATAAGAGTCGTCTTTGTCTGCATCCTGGCATGACTAAGATGTACCAAGATCTTAAGGAAAACTTTTGGTGGCAAGGAATGAAGAAAGATGTGGCACAGTTTGTATCCGCCTGTCTGATGTGTCAGAAGGTGAAAGTAGAGCACTAGAGACCCGGTGGGATCCTACAACCCTTAGAGATACCAGTGTGGAAATGGGACAGTATTTCAATGGACTTTGTGACCCATTTGCCATGAACCTTTAGAGGGCATGACACCATCTAGGTAATAGTGGATCGATTGACCAAGAGTGCTCACTTCTTGGCGATGAACTTGAGGATGTCAATGGCCAAGTTGGCCTAGTTGTACATTAACGAGATAGTAAGGCTTCATGGGGTGCCTTCGAGCATAGTTTTTGACAGAGACCCGCGGTTCATGTCTCGGTTCTGACAGACGCTACATAGTGCTATGGGTAGCAAACTCACCATGAGTTGGGCTTATCATCCTCAGACCGATGGTCAGTCTGAGAGGACGATCCAGTCACTGGAGGATTTGTTGAGGACATGCATACTGGACCACCTAGGTGCTTGGGATGAGGTATTGCCTTTGATAGAGTTTACCTATAACAATAGTTTTCATTCGAGCATTGGCATGCCGCCATCCAAGGCTCTTTATGGCAAGAGGTGTAGGACTCCTCTCTGTTGGTATCAGGATGGAGAAGCGGTGTTGGTTGGACCAGAATTATTAGAGCAGACCACTGAGAAGGTGAGGATGGTGAGGGATAGGATGTAGGCCTTTCAGAGTAGGCAGAAGGCTTATGCAGACCGTAGGAGGAGGCCTTTGGAGTTCGCAGCTGGCGATCATGTGTTCTTGAGGGTGACCCAAACCACCGGTGTGGGAAGGGCTTTCCGCTCAAAGAAGTTTTCTCCTAAATTCCTTGGTCCCTATCAGATCACGAGGAGGATTGGACCGGTGGCTTACGAGATAGTTTTACCCCCGCAATTGGCAAACCTTCACCCAGTGTTCCACGTCTCACAATTGAGAAAGTATGTACTTGACCCGACTCATGTGTTGGAAGCCGAGATATACAAATCAGGGAAGATCTCACAATGGAAGTACCACCCATCGCTTTAGAGGAGAGCAAGGTTGAGGAACGCCAAGGAAAAGCGGTCAGCCTTGTTAAAGTCATTTGGGATCAGAGGATAGGTGACTCGACTTGAGAGTCAGAGGAGGACATGAGAAAATCACATCCACATCTATTTGTCTAGTGAGTCTTTATTTTCGAAGTCAAAAATTTTCTTGTTGGGGAGAATGTAAGGCCCATTAAAATTATTTCATTACTTCCTGCCCTAAATTAAAGGGCTACCCCTTGTAAGTGGGCCTAATGGCTGTCCTAGCAGATAAAACCACTCCTAGTTTCAGTGAACCTTGAGTTGCAGCTGTCAACCCCTCTACTAGGATTTTGCTTCTACTGTTATGTTGAGCCAGGAGGACTCATTGCTCCATGTAAGTACCCCTGCTAGTTCATGCTAGTTTCCCTTTTATCACTTTTTCGTAATTTCAGTTAAGAGCCTATGTTAACTCAATCTTCTGGTTTTGTCCCACCCTTATTTCAGCCCTATAGTTCATCCTTAGAGTTGTTGTGCTCGTGGTCGTGCCGTCAAGGTCTTTGCCAAGTTTTTTCCAGGTACGGGGAAATTAGAGTTTTAGTCTTGAATGGTTTTCTGGTTGATTTAGAGTTTGTTGGATGTTATATGAACTATATGATTGTGATGAATGTGTGAACGACCATGTACTGTTATTTGGGTGCGAGCATGTGACTATTGTAGGAGAAGCAGTGGCAAGATCTGTTACTCTCGCCCAGACGAGAGTAACTCGCCCAGGCGCGACTTGCAGGAGCAAACCAGGGGTTTCGCAAACCCTCGCCCAGGCGGAGAGCTCTGGTTTTGAGCAAGAGTCACTCGCCTAAGCGAGGAGGAGGGAAAGCTTTAGGACGCTGTTGTAGTTTAGCCCAAGCGAGGGACCTCAGTTTTAGGCGAACGGTTGTCTCGCTCAGGCGAGGCAGGGCTCACCTAAGCGAGCCTGCCAGAACTTCCCAGCACTAGTCGCGATCTCGCCTAAGCGAGGGTCTATCGCCTAAGTGAGAGTACCCCTCTCGCCTGAGCGAGGGCTCTTGGCTTGAGCGAGGGCTCTTGGCTTGAGCGAGATCCACTGCAGGTTGGATGGCTTTCTTTAATTGGTAATTGGATTTTTGGTTTATGATGTGTTTTGTATGATGTATGAAGTCTGTGAAATGAAAGGCATGGTATGCTCTATATTATAAATTGGATAGATGTGATTGAGGGATCTTGGCATGTGAAATTAATGAGTGGGTTGGACTTAAAGAGGCATGGTATTGATATGAGATAAGGCCCTATACTCATGGAGTGGTAATGACCATTGGTATAGATTCAACATGTGATACGAATGAGGATTGATTTTCAGAGGTTGGTATGAAATTGTAAGCATGATTAGTGTTCTCTTATTGTTGATTTATGATTTTTGGTCTGTGTCAATGTGTAATTCCTTGGAGTCTCTAGGTGAGACCTTCGGGGTTGCGCTTCAATGGTCGGGACGTAATTCCATGACCCTTGTTAATGGGTGTTCATGGTGGTGCCCCATCTGTATAGTCTAGTAAGGATTCAAGGTAAGGTTGCATCCTGACACTCTAAGGAGTCAATTAGTCTCACTTAGAGCGGACTGACTCTTGTGGTAAGAGTAGTAGGAGGCCCGAAATTCATTAAGGGCTAACCTTGTGGTGAGGGAAATTGATTCATTGTTACACTTGTAACACATAGCTCAAGGGTGAGCAGCTCGGGGGTGACCAGAGGTATCTACCACAAGTGCAAGCATCCGCTGAATCCGACCAGACCATATGTATCCGAATGAGTCGAGTTAGGGTCTAGTGTATTGTTTGAGGAGTCAGAACATGTTTGAATGATATACGAAATGTTTGTATTGATATGTAACTACTTGATGAACTATTTTACTCTAGCTTACCATGTTTGTTGTTTGATTGTCTTGTATGTGGCTCTTCTTTCTTGCGATGATCATCAATTTAATTGATGGGAGCTGATGGGCGAGGTCCTCGCGGTCAACAAGGGAACGGCGCGGTCAACAAGGGAACGGTGACTCCACTGCTTAGCCATTTTGGTTGGATATTCTTTTCTGAGCTTTCTTTTGGGGCCATGGCCCATGGATTTGGCTGTCCTTTAAACTTCCATTTCTTTTTAGTTAAATTTCTGTATCCATTTAGTTAATATCGTTGTATGCATTGGTTCATCGTAAGGCGTCTTGTGGAAACTCTAATACTGCGTTGTTATGCTATTTTGTGGTGACATTTCCTTTAATTACGGCTATTAATTAAATGGGGTGTTACAGATATCGGTGTAGTAAAAAATATCAAAGATTCTTCATCTGAAAAGATTGAAGATGATGAAGATTGTGGCTTGCGACATATGGGACGCTTTTGATGTAATCTATGCTCAAACGTACATGGTTTAGAGGGTTTTCTCTTGTGAAAGAGAGAAATGTTATTGTTAGAACTCATTATTAGAAGAAGTCTCTAGGTTAAGATGAGAGGTGTCATTGTGTATGAACCAGATTGGAATAAATAAACATTAGTCAAATTTTATGAAATGATGTGGCTTAGACATTTTAAGAAAGATTTTATATTTTGCAACACTTGAATTTTGAAAAACAGGAAATAACTGAAATTATTTTCAAAACAAAATAAGGAACTTTTTAAATTAAAGTGATATTCACAGTATTTTGAATTCAAGAATATTTTCACACTTGATTTTGAAAAACAAATAAGTGATTTCAATCAAATAAATATTTAGTATCAATCACATATAAATATGAATCTTATTTGAGTGTTATGCATGAAGTGACAAAAAGGTCATTATAATTTATGCAGTGATGCTATATGTGCATGTGATCTTCTAATGCAACTTATATGAACACTATGGTCTATCGTGGTCGGGTTTCTTATATTCATGACATACCATCTTCTCTGTCTTCAGTTTTGAATCTCTTGATTTTACCATAGCCAAACATTTTCAAGTTTCTTCTGAATTTCTGTGTGAAAATTTAATTCATCATCTCCCTCGGAATTTGATTCATCTGAGTCTTTTTCTGATATCTCCACAACTCTGGATGAGCTGCTCTTACCTTTTTGTTTGGTTTTAAAAGCTAGATTTATACCTTTTGACTTTTTCTTGTCACATTGTAGAATCTAATATTGAATAATAAGAATTCCTACAAGTTCTTCCAAAAACATTTTCTCAAGGTCTTTGAAAGCCCTTAAAGTTGAACCTTGTGTTCTCCACTTTGGTGTGCGCAGTATTTTATCATTTACATCATCATTACAATATACAGTTCTAAAAGATCTCAAATTATTGAGTAGGGTTTGTAAGCGTGGAATCATAGACTGTATAGACTCATTTTCTTTCATCGTAAAATTTTCATATTGATGTCTTAAGATGATTAGTTTACTTCTTCTTATCTCTTTGGATCTCATGAGCCACATGTAGGAACTTAGAAAATTTTTATTTAGTACAAAAATTTTAATTTTTTTAATTTCAAATTAAAATTATAATAATTAGTAAAGTGATCTATTGGTTATGTAGCTCAATTAGTCAAAACATTTACTATTTTTGGATGTTTTATAAAATTATTCTACCAACTTTGGTGCAGTAGTATGAAAAACAAACTATCTTTTTTCTTTTTGAATATATTTCTAAACACTACAATAGTTTCGTTGTTTTTTATATCATTTTGGTATTCAACAATCCAAAAGTTTCCTTTCTCTTTTTTTTTTCCTATGTTATGTTTTGTTCTAATTAAAATTGTTAAAAGTTTTCTATTATGAAAAACAATAAAAAAAAGTATGGACACTATGAAACTAGTTCCTTATAGATTAGATAAAATTGGAAATACCCTATTTTTCGTATTACTCTTTTGATGAAATATGGGGGTACTGCAGTTACAACGGTGCAAAATGATTTTGGAAAATTTAGGTTTTTGGAAGAAAATGAATTGGGGCTTGTTTAGTACTAAAATACAAGGGACAAATTTAGACAGGGAATACTCCTTTAACTGTTTTGTCAACTTGTCCAACCTCTTTTCCACTTAGTTTGCGAGTAGCCGCTCTCATCCGCTAACATCCTTATCACTGCTCAACGTCAGACAGAAAAAAGACAAGACATTGAAGGCTTTCATCGATAGGTTTAGTAAAATGGCGTTGAAAATAAAGAATCTAACCTAAGATGTCGTCATGCAATATATGACAATGGCCCTCGAGCCAAGACCCTTCGCCGACAACCTATGCCTAAAACCCCTAGTCACCATGCATGAACTAAGGTTACGAGCCATAAATTATATACGTCTAGAGGAAATGAGGGAGCTAAGAAACAAGTTCCGCAATGAAGTCCAACAAAATGAGAAGAAAGGAACTGACAAGATGCCATAAAAAATTGAACCTCGACCTCGAGATCCTAAACCACTATATTACTCAAGATATGCACCCCTCAATGTGTCACACTCACAGATCATGGAAGAAGCCCTACAGGCTTATCTAATACCCCGTCCCCCTCCCCATGCAAGTTGCTAAACCCACCAAATGCGGACATTTCTAAATACTACAAGTACCATCATAACAATGGCCACACCATAGACGAATGCAAAGCCTTGCAAGATAAGATCGAAGAGTTGATACTCTTCACCCACCTAAAGCGCCTCGTAAAGAGAGAAGATAAGGGCAATTCAAGAACCGCGTACAAGCATTACGATAATCGACGAGACCATAAAGTCGACAAGAATAGGAATGACAAAAGGGAGGAGGCGACTCCCCAAGGGGACAACACAACCAGCGATAGGCCACCATTAAAGGGTACGATAAATACGATATCCTACGATTTTGGTATCGCGCAGCGAAATGTTTAAACAATGGTCAAAAACCAAGAGGGGGGTGAATTGGATTTTTTATAAGTCTTAACAGGTTTTAAAACTTTTTCTCAAAATTTAATTGATTAACTTAAAATCACAGTTACTTTAAATGCAAGTGTAGATAAATAAAAAGGTTAAGGGAGGAAGATAAACACTGATATTTATACTGGTTCAGATCAAAAGACCCTACGTCCAGTTGTTAATCTCTTAAACAAAGAGATTAACTCAATCAGTATAATAATCAGATTACAATAGATTATAAAAGAGTAAGGATTAGAAAACACCTCTCTTGAATAACCACAAGAGATGAACAAAAGCTCCCCCTGAATCACACAAAGGATGACCAGCTTTCCTAGCAACAACACTGTTGGTATCGCGCAGCGGAATGTTTGAGCGTGCGGACAAAAACAAGAGGGGGGGGGGGTGAATTGGTTTTTGAATACTAAATTAACACTTTAAAATTTTTCCAAAATTTATCAAGTAGATCAATAAATAATTTCTTTATAACACAATAATAGATAAAATAAAAAGAT
>Ga0214544_1008629_pt1 | contig 16753 bp, 7 predicted proteins | sample CNSS3metaG_FD_160074 | JGI IMG/M metagenome (GOLD analysis project Ga0214544, IMG submission 160074) | Root nodule microbial communities from cowpea collected in UCLA plant growth center, Los Angeles, California, USA - CNSS3 | ecosystem: Host-associated > Plants > Roots > Nodule | place: USA...
AAAGAGGGAAAGACAGATCATGAACCCATGGTCTGTAAATAAATAATGAAAGAAAGTATTTGATACAATGAGAATTACATTTCAAAAGTTTTTTATAAAGCAATTTTATGTTTTAACTAAAAATATTAGTGTAAATAAAAAATATATCAAATAATAAGATTGTTAAAATACAAAAAAAATATATAATTATTTATTTTATTAAAAATTAATTACATAATAATAGTTAAAATGTCATAATATAATGTGAATAATAACAGTTTTATGAATCGTTGTTTTATTGGATATGTTTTTTAGGTAGATGGTCTGGAAAAATGGTTATTAGTGACAAATAACTCTGAATCAATATGTAGGCTATTTAACAATTGAAGTTGATGATTTGGATTTTTGTCTACATAACTTAGTTATATTCATATGTTTTTCTATACTTTGATGTTTTTCATATGTTTAGCTTTCTTTCTTGACTTATATTTGGTAGATACATATTTCTCTAAGTTAATAACAAATAATGGCTCAAAATTTTTAGTTGAAAGTTGAAAATATGACACTTAATAATTTTAAAGACAACAAATTTAAAATGTCCTTAAAATGAGAAATATATCATAATGTCTAAGGAACAAAATAAAACATAAAGAAAAATAAAAATAAAACATCAAAGAAAAAATGTAAAACAAAAGAAGAAAAAGAATAAAAATAATTTTTAGAAATTAAAATACAAAATCATACCTCGTTGGGTTAAAATAAATAATTTTAAATATTTAGAAGTTTAAGCAACTATTTCTAGAATAATGTTAATAAAAATTACTTGTTATCTAAATAGGCCATTGGAATGTTTGGAAAAACATAACCTAAACAAGAAAATAAGCCAATCAGAATTGGAATTAAAAGTATTAATTTTTATTTTCGATTCTTATTTTGAATTTTAATTTAATTTCGTTAACGGTTGAAATTTTATTTTGAATTTTAATTTCGTTTACGGGGTCTCCTTTCAATAATGTTATTGTTAAATTTGAAATGTTTATATGTTGTATTAAATAGAATACAAAATTATTAAAATATAATATTCTTCTCCAATTCAAAAAAATCTTCAATTCTTATGATTTTGTTGAAATTAGAAACATAATTAAATAATTAAGTAAAAGAATTTATACGAAACAGAACTAAACTAACGTAGGTAATATAAAGATTGTTAATAAAATTGATCAGGAGAAATAAAAAATACAAACAAAAAAAGGGAATACAAACAGAAAAAAGGGCACAAATAAAAAAAAGTATAAAGTAAACAAAAACAAATAATAAAAAAATCATAAATTTATAAAAAATACTCAGAAAAAATTCATGTTAATAAGAAATTTTTTGATAAATACATTACAAGAACAAAAGATCAAAAGATAACCGAAAACAAAGAAAACGAGAAATTTAATTTACTTGTTCCTGAAAACATTTTATTTGCTAGACGTCGTAGAGAGTTGAGAATTAGAATTTGTTTAGATCCAAATAATATAAATAGTATGCATAGAAACACAATATTTTATAATGAAAATAAAGTCCCAAATTGTTTTAAAGTTTTGACTAAAAAAAGAAATGAGAAAGAGAAAAAAAAACTAATGAATTTCAAAATTTTTCTTTGGCCAAAATATCGATTAGAAGTCTCATAAATTAATTTTCGTAATCCCATAAGTTTGCTAAATTGAATCTAATCGATTCGTCTCATAAATTAATTTTCGTAAATCTTCCCATAAGTTTGCTAAATTGACGTTTCTCCTTTCTTCTATCTGTGCCACCTCTGCTAGTATCATCCTTTCTTCTATCTGTGTCATCTCTGGTCGTATCAGAATCTTCTCTTGTAACTCTTTAACCTGTCTTTCATCTGCCTCATCCATCAGGTTCCATTCATGCAACATTGTCTTTAACACTTCAACGTTGTTCCTTTTGATTTGAATCACATCAATACGGGAACGAGCAGTACTAGAGGTACTACCAGAGGTACTACTAGTACTAGAAACACTAAGATAAACACTAGAACTTCTGGGATGATTACCAGCACGACCAGCTCCGGAATTAGCTCCAACTCCGCCACCAAGAGACCGACCTCCAGATCTTTTTGGAGCCACCATGGTGAACTGCAAAAGAGGGACCATACTGACCGGTTACACCCATATACTAGACAAAAGTAATATACAAAAAGAAAATAAAAAAAAATATATACACAAACATTTTAAAAAAGCATACCAATAATAAAAAAATTAAAAAATATACAAACATAAAAACTAAATATCAATATAAAAAAGAAAAAAAATATACAAACATTGAAGAAAAATATAAATATAATAAAAGAAATAAATATATATACATTAAAAAAACTTTACCCGTTCGCTCCCTAATGTGATGATCACCACGTTAACAGGTTAATAGATCAAAATTAAAAAAATCTTTATTTTTAAATGCACTTGTGCTATTCTGTGGGTGTCCAAAGTTAATTAAATCATGCAGATTAAGTGTTATATAAAATAAACGTCAGACATATGTGCAGAAACACTAAACGATGTGGGACTAAAAATGCATGTGGGGTACTGTTTGTTGGTTCGAATCTTAGGTTTGAATAAGTTAATTTAAGGAAGTAAAATAGATGTTATTTACCATTTGATTTAACACATAAATTTCTAGCATCATGATAAATGGTGTTGTACTTTTTCCCATTTTTATAACTTTTAGAAGATGACATGTGCATTATTGTAGTCATCTTTCCATTTTCTATTTATGTTTGATATGATATATATTTAAAAATGATCTTTTGAATTGTTGTGAATGTTGGTCCATAAGTGGACATGTTCTTCTTGCAATCATTTTTAACTTTTGAATCCTTCATCAGACCCTGTTTCAAATGGCTCGGGAAGGTGCTCCATCCATCATATTCATTGATGAAATAGATTCCCTATGTGGTCAGCGTGGCGAAGGAAATGAAAGCGAAGCTTCAGACTAAAAGGTTCTGAACATGCATTTGCAAAAGGAAATTTCGTTTTATGCGTATCAGAACTAAGATATGATTTATTTAGCATTTATTATTTATAATAGTTAAATATTGAACTATAAACACTTGAAATGAATCTTGAAGAAGGTTTTAACAAATATACAATTTTAAATATCTTTAAAATTAAATTCTAACTCAATTATGGCGTGATTTTTACATATTATTGTCTTTTATTGGTTGAGGAAGGAAACACATGCATACCCTCTTAAACTTTAGGATATCTAAGCAATCGCATTTTAAATTTTGATTTCTGTAATGTTTAGAAAGTGATCATAAGAAATAGGTTTTCCCATGATAGTATCTACAATGGGCGATCCAAGAGTGGAAAACATATATCATCAGACTCGTTGTCATAATCTACCTCAAATGTATACACAAAATTAGTCACGTGTGGATTTCAATTCCAATGACACTCTTTCTTTAAAGCTGCCATCAGAATTTATGCCTTGGAGAGGCTTCATGGATTCAAATTCTCTCGAAAACAAAGGTCTGATCAACCAAAGAATCTTCCAAACAAATAAAGCATATTAGTCCAAACATCACCATTTGAAAGACGTGGTATAGTAAAATTAAGTTATTAGCTTTTTTGGTTTTAATTTTGTGTGATTTTCACTCTCAAATTGTGAAGGAAAGAAGTCCCACATTGGTGTGGGAACTTTCTATGGGAACCTTGGTTGGTTCTTATATAAGGAGACTACGCTGCGCTCTTTTCTATTATTTTCTTCACTCATATATTTGAGAGAAAAAGGAAGAGAAAATTGTTAGAATCCTTTTAAGGATAAGAATACATTGTGAGACTATTTTGGTACTTTTGGTATGTTCCATTTATTTACGATAAATTACCATTCTCCAATTATATATGTAAAAAATTTAAAATTGTACTTTATATATATATATATATATATATATTTATATATTTATATATATGTGTGTTTGTGTTTGTGTGTTCAACACATTTACAAGCCCAATTGCTATGTGATTTTAAGAGCACAGTTCTGTTTTTTAAAAATTTGATCAAAGCTGAAAAATCAGTTATAAATATTACATTAATCTGCATCTTATATTAGGTTTATATATCTACCAAAATTGTCTTGTTTACATTTATATGTTGATAGTATGCGATAATTTTAAGTTATGCAAAAAAGTATAAAAAATTTATATTAAGTTATGCAAAAAAAAAATAAAAAAAAAAAAAAATCGTTCACAAGTATAAAAAGTTTAATATAAACGTGAAGAATACAAAGAAATAAATTTGAAAATTAAAAATAAACATAAAAGTCACAAAAAAATTGTGAATGCTTGAAATAAAATACTGTTAATTTTCTTAGTTTTAATTGTTATTATTAATATAGTTAGTTTAATTGTAAGTGAAAATGACCTTTGTTCAGCATGCTCTTAGAAGGTTATTATTTTAATTGTTATTTTTTTGTAATTGGTTGTTAGGTGGAATCATATCTTATTTTTTATAACTACTTTTGCTACTGAGTTGGCAATTTTTTCTTAATTTAGTGTTCATATGATCAATAGTGTTCATACATTCAGATTTGTCAATAATACGAAATGTCCTTTATAAATCTCTTTAGCATAACTTGTCATTTCGATCTTAAATTATGTAAATTGATTGACAAATATCTGCTCCTATATGAATTAATGATAAAAATGACTTTTATTTAGTTCATAACATCCATATTCAAAGATAACAATATCATATCTATGCAAATAAATAAAAAACCTCGAATATTATGTAGTATAGGGTTTGTTAACAAAAATACAATCTTGTTCTAACAGAAAAAACAATATCCTACACCATAGTTCTTAATCAAAGACCAATATTCAAAATAACAAGCTCTTAATTGTGAAATAAGAACATCATTTTGCGCAACTTAATATAGTCATTGAATTGCATAACTTAAAGGATCATCACTTTTTATAGTAACCTTTTAAAATAATAGAGATATAGTTATTTTACAATACCTAATATTTATAATATTATATATAATTAATTTGTTAATGTATGTACATACATGATTTATGTTTTCGCAACCATTATAATATTAATATCCCTAATAGCAAATACTTTTTAGTTTTAAAGTAGCAGTTAATTTGTAGCAAAAACGTTAACCTTGTTACAAGCACAAATAAAAGACTTTTTGAGACGTTATAGAATCTTGTCCTTAAGAACTTATCGAGAATAACCTCTCACATAATATAATAGGCTTACAAAACTAGTTAGAGCACAAATGCAAAAAAAAAAAAAATTGCAAGATGAAAGACTAAGAATAAATGAATATTTATTGTGGAGGAGAGATAACTCTAAAATTTATATAGAGAATCATATTTGACCAACACGATCATATATTTTCAAGATACACAAAAAGGATGAGTAACATCACATGAAGCAAAAAGTAATGTTATGAGTAGGAGGTAATGAGTATAACCATAATGTTTATATAAGCCATAAGAATGTTTAATCAACAAAAAGTGTATCAATCTTTTATGAACAATCACCACATTTAACATTACTAAGTAAAGAAACTAATCTCTTTTAATAGAGGAAAACTAATGTAAAAAAGTTTCAAAAAGTTGGAGGTGTAGGGAGAAATTATTGGACGTGTAGGGAGAAAAGACGAAAAAACAAAAGTTGTTTTAAACAAATCTTTTTCAACATTAGTTTATAAACAAGTTATTTTATAGAAAAAAAAATTAATTTTTGATTTGTGCATAAACTAATTTTAATGAATGGACAATTTTTTTGCCTAAAAGTTTTTCTGAAATAATAAGTGATTGGTTTCATTCGGAATAATTAATTAAGGATCCCAAATCGAGACTTTAATTTATGTGTAGAATCAACAATTATATTACTATTTTAAGAATAAAAGAATTCAATCATAATTTATACATCGTTGAACTTCTTTTTAATCAATTCACCTCTTGATTATTATCAATCTTTTATCGTTAAAAATCTTCAAATTTAATTAATTATGTTTAGGGATTGACATTATTCTCAACTTAAAATAATATTAAGATAATGAATTTATGAATTTTTATTATTATATAGTATTTTATTTTCTTATTTTTTAGTCATTGTGGAACTTATACTTACATTCTTAACACTTATTATATTCCACATAATTACTCTATTTTTTTCTTCTCAATGTTTTTATTGTATCAAAAATAAATATATTCAATGATTATGTGAATCATTAAATATTAACAAAGAAGTTAAATTGATACAATTTACAAAACAAATTGCTCTGTCAAACATTATATTTGGTAAACATTGAGGTGCAGTGCTTAACAAATAAAAAAAAACATACACACAACGATAGAGCAAGTAGTAGATGAAAGCATCTTAAGTTATCATTGCTGAAGTCTGAGACAGAAATTAAATTTTGTTCAGGCACTAGCTTATAGTTGTGTGGTCCTGTTCTTCTTTTTTCCTCCATTTTTGTCTTTTTCCTTATTGTTTTGTTAAATCATATACACCTTTTTTGACCACCATTTACACTTAGTTTTCCCAGTGAGATATTCAAAGTCTGCATCAGTATGACAAAGATGTATATGTGAATGATTAGGGTATGCATGTTCTTCCTTTAAAGGAAAACCGCATAACATGCTTCTTCCTCTCACAGAGATTCACATTTTCCAGAAATTGCTACTTCTTCTCCATGCATTCACTTCTTCCCAAATATTTTATATAATAATTCAAAATCTTCAATAATTGCTTATCTGCACAAACACCTTACGTTCACACATGCACGACCAAACCACATTAATTAGCATGCTCAAACTCTTCCACTATTGGGTTTAATATGATAATCTCATTTCAATGCCATTACTTGTACCTGTCACCATCAAACAGTTTTTAATGTTTGTAACATTCAATGAATTCTTTACTGTTCATTTTTAATCTTCAATTATTTTTTGTGTTCTTCTCTATCTTTTGAGCATATGGCATGGTTATACATGAGTATGGTGAGATAAGATACACATATCTATTAATTTGTGAGTCGGCAAGTGAAGGTTGAAATCACAGAAGTCAAGAAGATAAAGGGTTTAGGAAAGAATTGATTTTGGGAATTAATTGTTTATGGGTGATTGTGGTCCAGGAGAAGATGCAACTATGTAAGTTGAGTTTCTATATAAGATACAATGGCTATAAACCAATCCTTTTAATACCCCATAATGGCCTATGCATTCTATTCAAACATTTGAATTTGGCACAAGAAACAAACTAAGGGTAGTTTACATGTACTTCTACTTTTATTTTTGTTTTTTTTTTTTTATATATAAAATTATTCTTTTGTTTTCAAAATATGTGTATGGACCATTGATAATGAATGGTCTTTTTGTCTTTGTATGATGAAATCTTTGAAAACAAGAAACAAATTTAAAGTATGGGCATAGTTTTATAAACTAAAAGTGAAACAAAACGGATAGATAAATAAATGGTAAGTTTCGTTAATAGATTTATAGATTAGTTTTCAGAATGTATTAAATAATTCTAAAAGCTAATTTTCTATAAATTAATTTATGAAAAAATGTATTTTGAGAGAAAAAAAAGGACTGAAACTAAAATTGAGAATATATAAAGAAAAATAGAAGTTCGGAAAGATTGACCTATTTAAACAATTTTTTGGTTATTGTTATTATATTATATTAAGTTTTTAGATTCAAGGCTAATCGAAAAATAAGCTCAAAATTTGATTTATGTCATTTAAATGATTTTGAATTCAACTTTATAAAAGTATAACTTTATCTGAATACAAAATATTGATAAGCAATTCAAATATATTATTGATCAAGTTTTTTTTTTATATATATATATATATATATATATATATATATATATATATATATATATATATATCATATATCAGTTATTAATATGATATATTAATACCATTCGAATTTTGTTGGTATTTATTAATAATTTAGTTAGTAACAATTAGGAGTAATTAAAGATTGATCCTCTTTGTTTAAGTTGATCCTAGTCTTCTGGTATTTGAAAAGTCAAAGGTGACGTAAATTGTGAGACTGTTTTTAGTTTGTTTCACTTATTTATACATGTTTCAAAATTCTAAATAAATTAATTTCCTCTATATTTAAGGACTTATATACATAATTAAAATTTTAAATCAAAACATATAATATAAATTATCATTCTCCTCCATAATTTCATTTAGGTATCACACAAATAGGATAAAATTGCACTTTAAAATTATATATATATATATATATATATATATATATATATATATATATATTTTTTTTTAATGTATTTTTTTTTTATATATATATTAATTTTTAAAGTATATTTGTGTTAAACACATATTTACTAGCCTAATTGTTATGTGATTTTAACAGCACAGGTTGTTGTTCTATCCCCTAACTTACTTTGACATTACATTTTTCTTCTTATTTTCGTATATATGGTCACTTTTGAAAAATTTGATCAAATCTGAAAAACAGTTATAAATATTACATTAAATTTTGCATCTTGCATTAGGTTTGCATTGTTGGTATAGAAGACATGAAAATTTAATGAAGTGGAATATATATCTATCCAAATTGTCTTGTTTACATTTATATGTTGATAGTATGCGATGATTTTAAGTTATGAAAAAAAAATATATATCGTACACAAGTATAAAAAGTTGAATATAAACGTGAAGAATACAAAGAAATATATTTGTAAATTAAAAACAAACTTAAAAGTCAAGAAAAAAATTGTGAACGGTTGAAATAAAATACTGTAACTTTCTTAGTTTTAATTATAACTGTTATTATTATAACTATAATAAAAAGAGTGATTAATATAGTTAGCTTAATTGTAAGTGACAATGACCTTTGTTGAACATGCTCTTAGAAGGTTCTTATTTTAATTGTGTTATATTTTGGTAATCGGTGCCTAAGTGGAACCATATCTTATTTATTATTATAGTAAGTAGCTTATCTTTTATAACTACTTTTGCTATTGAGTTGTCAATTTTTTCTTAATTTAGTTATCAAATAATAATTGTAAATCAATTTCATTCCTATGATCACTTCACTAGAGTTCATACATTCAAATTTGTCATTTTGTTGTCAAGTTGTACTTTATAAATGATATTAATTATAGGAAATGCCCTTTATAAATTTTCTTAGCACAACTTGTCATTTTGATCTTAAATTATGTAAATTGATGTCAAATAACTGCTCCTATACGAATTAATGATAAAAATGACTTTTATTTAGTTCATAACATACATACTCAAAGACTCCACATCCAAGATAACAACATCATATCTATGCAAATAAATAAATAAATAACCTCGTATATTATGTAGTATAGTTAATAAAAATACTCATTATAAGTATATTTATACCAATCTTGTTATAATAGAAAACAACAATATCCCTACACAAGAGTTCCTAATCAAAGACCAATATTCAAAATAACAAGCTCTTATATTTGAAATAAGAACATCATTTTGCGCAACTTAATATAGCCAATGAATTGAATAACTTAAAAGTATCATCACTTTTTAGAATAACTTTTTAAAATAATAAAGATATAGTTATTTTAGAATACCTAATACTTATAATGTTATATATAATTAATTTGTTAGTGTATGTACATGCATGTTTTCGCAACCATTATTTGTTTCCTTCATTGTATTCCTATAAAAGTGGAATACTTAATGATGTTCTTTATATTTAAGTTTGTGATGATATGGTTTGTAACACATTTTTTCTTATTAAAGTCCTTTTACATCTTTTGAGTAATTTCTTTAAAGAATAGTTTTTTTTATTAATAAAAAAAATTAAATAAATATAATAGAACATTTGAGGTGTTCTAACCCCTTGTAAAAAGTAATGCATACATTACCTTATTAATTGCTATTATGATGTGATTTAGATCAATATCCGTAATAGCAAATACCTTTTAGTTTTAAAGTAGTAGTTACGTAGCAAAACATTAACATTGTTAAAAAACATAAATAAAAAACTTTTTGAAACGTGATTGTCTTTAAGAACTTATCGAGAATATCATGCAAGTATTATAAAATGTAAGAGGAACCTCTCACAATACAAAACTAAATAGAACACAAATGAAAAGAACGCAAGATAAAGACTACGAATAAGTGAATTTGTATTGTGGAGGAGAGATAACTCTTGAATTTATATAGAATCCATACACGACCATGTGTTTTCAAGATACACAAAAAGGAAAGTAACATGAAGCAAAAAGTAATTTTATGAGATTCAAGGCAATGTGTATGCACAATGGCCATAAAGTAGGAGGCAATGAGTATAACCATAATGTTCATGTAAGAAATAAGAATGTGGGATACAAGGACCGGCATCTCAAGGTCTACATTCACAAACACACAACAAGAAATATTATTAATCAAGTGTAATTTTTTAGGCAAAAATTGCAAACATTCCTTCAATTTTTTATGGACCGAAATTACAAACCTTTTGCAGTGCAATTTTTCTAACAAAAATTGCAAGTCTTCTAATGACACACAATTATCCAAGTCCCATACACCCAAGAGATCTATTGAGTTGTGGTGACAACTCCAAAATCAACTATTTACTTTTATAATACTCTTATGATATTTTCTTTTTCACATTACTCAATGTGGGACTTTGCTAAATACTTCTTTGAGAACCAACCCATATAATATATAGGAAAATAGTTTTTCGATTGTAAATATAAGATATTATCTTGTATTATGAGGACAGTCTATTTAAAAGACATTGTACATAATTTTGTATATTTATATTTTGCTGATAAAAAATATATAAAAAAAAATGAACAAAAGAAAAAATTAAAAATAAAACTTGTTAAAAAGAATGAAAATTCTTATAGAATAGGTAGAATAAGTAGAAATTTGAATTGAAACTTGTCAAAAAAAATATAGAAGAAATTCAATCTCTCATGCCTCAACTTTTCTGCACATGACCTTATAACTCATGCTATCCTCTTTCAAGGTACGAGGAATATATTGGTATATATAAACCAATTAAAAGTGAACGAATTAGAAAATGTGAGACTATTGTCTTTTGGACTTTGATATTGATTGTGGATTTTTTTAGAGGAGCTAGTAAAGAAATTAATCATTCATGACTTGTGAATATATAAAAAAAATTAAATAGTTTTTAACTCAAAACCTTAAAATAATAAATTTACATATTTTTCTAATTTTTCTATTTTTATAGTATATATTTTATTCATTCTAATTCAATGTGAGACATCCAAACTCCTCTAAAATCTTAAATTCCTATGATAGCATAGTTAATATAACAATTATAGAAATCACAAAAACACTTTGAAAAAATTCATGTGAATTAAAAGCACTTCAAAAAAAAAAATCATGTGAATAAAAAAGCACTTTTACAAATGTAGCTGAATTCTCATACATTTTCTAAAAATTTACCATCAACATCCAAATAACAGACTAAAGTGTAGATAATAATGTAATTAACTTTCTTCCTATCACCACCAAATCAAAAGTTAAAAACTTGATCACATTCTTGTTTTATTTCATCTATGTTTAAAAAAAAAGTTTGATTTATATTTATAGAAGCTAACAAGAGTAAAGAGGGAGATTTAATTAGGGTAGTTTTTAACATTAATATGTGTCGGCTAGCATATTTGAAAGTAAACATCTATCATTGTCCAAATACAGCTTGCTCAAGTCATTTCTATCCCTTTTAATAAGGCCACATGCATACACAGCTTGCTTATCCAATATATTTTTTAAATTTATTTTTCATCCAATTTTCCGTTATGTTTACACGACAGAGTATGTTTGATGTGTTTAAGGTGTTTGATTATTGTTGTTTAGTGAGAAACAAAAACTAGGGTTTTGTTTGGTGTTGTAAAGTGAGATTGGTGGTGATATTGATTTCCACCATTAAAGCACAAAATGAGTGGTGAGCAAGATGAGTATTTATGGCTTACAATAGAATAGTTTATGTGTTATGACAGTGGGGAAAGGGTAGGGTACAGTGCCAAGAAATCATCCTCAGCATCAAATGTAACTGCATCTTGCCAACTACCAACTGTCTTATTAATACCATCAAACAATTTCACCACTAACCCACCCACTGCTTTTCTTCATCATTCAAATAGTCAACTTCACTTTCATTTAACACATTTTTATTTGTTTTATCATTCCCTTTGAGTTTAGGGATTCTTCCTTCTTACATATGCTATATAATTCAATATTAATAATCACACTCATTAAAAGTTGTATATTTTATAATTTATTTATTTTTTATAAAAAATTTATGGGAAATAAGTTTTCATAAAAAAAATATATTGATAGGAAGAATGTTACCAAATATAGTATTTTTTAATAATATATATATTATAATATCATATGTAGGTGATAGAGTATGTCACGTTTGACAATATATCTTCAACTTTAGAAATTTTCATATTATTAATGAAAAATGATATCATCATTGTAAGGGTAAATTTAAAGAGCTATTTCTTATCATTGCTTTTCTAAATTTAAGAATAAAGATGGGTAACTTATTATGATTAGTTAAATTAAAAAGAAAAGTGTGACAAAGAAGAATAATTATTTTTCAAAGTAATTTATGGTGTAACTTTGTAATTCTTTATATTTAATATAAACTTAAATATATAGTTCATATAAAATGAGTGGATGTTTTTTTTTATATTCACTTGTTCAAAATTTAAAACCATTATCCTGATAAAATATTTTTATTTTCGGAAAAGTATTTTTATTTATTTAATAATTTTAAATTATTATTTATATGTCTAAAATTTATTTTAAATTATACAAATAAAATTTAATTTAGTGTATTTGGTTATAAAAAAAATTCTTTATTTTTCACTTGTCCATTATTTGGGACCATTATCTTTGTAAACTGACTAATTTTATTTTCGATATCTGTAAAATATTTTTCTTTCTATTTCTTTAATAATTTAAATTACTATTGAAATGCCAAACATTTATTTTAAAATATAAAAATAGCATTTAATTTAGGGATTTAAAATATTACAGGTGTTTCTAGAAAACACTACCAATTAATGAATATCCAATAATACTAAAGATAAGAAATTATTTTTAATTTTAAAAGATTGAAAATAATATGAGCCAAAATTAAAATTCATTAATTATTATATATATATATATATATATATATATATATATATATATATATTATAATTAAAATTATTTTATTTGTTTCATAAAAATAAAATTAATAATATTTACTAATCATAAGTTCAGTTCATTTACTCATAAGTTTAAATTTAAGAAGAAGAAGTTAATTGTTAAATCAAAAAGTATGCAATTATGATGAAGTTATTCGGTTTATTGTTGGCACTCGTGCTTCCATATTAATTTGAAGCATTTATTTTCACTTTATGTTTGTGGTTATCTATTTCCTAACATGGATGGCAATTATACACATTGATGCCTTTTACATGTTGTATGTGGTTATCTTTTATTAATAACTTTATAATAATTATTTTTAATTTTTCATTAAAATTTGTAAATTATTTAATTTTTTTTATAATTTTAAGTGAGTTACACATGAGAAGTGTTTCACCGAAAAATAAGTTGAATGACTAATTCTTGATTCTAATTTTTTATTTATTTTATATTAACTGTGCAAATTAATTAAATAATAGATACTGTTAATTATTATCTTCTGAAAAATCATAATACTTTTTTGTTAAATGTTTCACTATTGCAACATTTTATCTTTTCTTCATTATTTCAACATTAAAACCATATGATTTTTTTCTTATTATAAGTAAATTAATTTAAAATAAAATGATATATTAGGATACGAGTAAATCATTTTACTTATTTTTAGTGTAAGTGGATCCTTATCATATATATATATATATATATATATATATATATATATATATATATATATATATATATATCTATATATATATATATATATATATATATATATTAACAAAAAACTAATTATTTTATTTTATTTTATATTTACCAAATAAACAATTAGTAAACCAATCACTTTCAATTCATTAACTGTCTTATAAGTTTTCAAATTTAGTACGTACCTTCTAACTGATAAGTTCTCAACTAACTTATAAGTTAGTTATGTAAAACTTGCTTTCATTATTATTTTTGGGATTCTAGAACAATTGGTTAAAACATTTTATGTATTTTTGGTTAAAATAGTGAAATGTTTACCTACGTTACACATGAGGTTCAAATTTTTTCTAATTTCATCTATTGAATTTTTTTTTCTCTTAATTTTCTCATATTTAAAATTGAAAAATTTATTTGTATTAGTTATTTGTTGAAAGGACAACATTGATTACTATTGTGATACTATGATATTGATGCTGATGTGACAGTAAACATATTAAATAAATTCGCAATGCAACATTGACATGACACTATGATGTATAATGAAAGAATAAAATGTGTGAAATTTTGAAAACATATAAAGGATATATGAGAAAAATAATAGGTTATAAAAACATGGATCTGTAATGCACCCAAAATCACGAGTATAGTTTCATTCTAAATAAATAATGATCACTCGGCAAGTCCCGATTACTTATTAGTCAAATTCGATGTGAAAAAAACAAATACTTGAATTCTAGTTATAGAAAATCTAGAAAAATTAGTATTAGACTAAAATGTCTTCGGATAATCGGAAATTTGGTTCTTCACTGCACTGAAATCTAACCAAACAAGTTAGAAGATGAGGTAGAAGCAGGGTAAATAAATAATGTTAGGTCCATTAGTACTATAAATAGATGTAATGGTAAAGGCAATACAAATATTCACACATATGTGAATCAAATCAATTCGAAATCGAAAAAAATTGAGATATTTATCGATGAAATTGTTTATTTCATTATAATCGAATAAACTCTTGAAAAATTGATAAATCAGATAAGAATAAAGATAGAATCATATTCTACATGTTAATACCAACAACAATGATCTGTTCATTATCTATTTGAGATTGTTTTAAACACTAACTTAAGCGTCAGAGTATCTTTTACATGTATATTGTCATTCAGTGTCAGATACTTATAACACATTTTTACTATATAACTAACATTCATTTTACATTTTTTTTTTTGTGCACAACTCTCTCCTTTCATATTCATTCATTTATTCAATCCACCCCAACAATTCAAGATCCACGGTTAACAAACACTACGTGTCATTTTATATATCATAACTCAATAGCAAATATAAACAAGGGTAGGATGATTCTTGTATATGTTTGGTCCCTTATAGCTCAAACATCACTATTCCTACCATGATCACCCATCAACCAAATTTTATTAAATAGAGACATGCTAAAGTCATTATGGGAGTAGAATACTCACTTCACTATTACATCAATATTTTACATCTATTTTTCTAGTTCACAAAAAAAAAAAAGAAAAAAACCTTCATATACTTATGCGTGGATGTGAATGCGCATTGAAAAATTAGGTAGAAAGGCCAATCTTGTTATGTATCAAATATGAAAATTTATTGTTGAATAAGTTTTAATATTTAGTGTCCAATCATATTTTAATTTTTTTTTAAAAGCTATACGAATAGTAAAATAAAGCATTATTGAACACGTACAATACTCTATACTATATAATATATACATTTTGTGATGTTATTTATGATGACAGAATTCTCTCTCTATATAATACCACTTGTTAAATGTTAAATGTCCATTATTATAATTACTATTAAAGAAGCAAATGATAGCTCAAATAATTAAATGTCAAGTGTTTTATTTGAAAAATGTGTTTTGTTAACACAAAAATGCCAATGGTTAAGATTGTTTTAATCTGGTGGGGAGAAGAAAAAATTTGTTTTCATTAATATAATTTTTATTAATGAAACTTGAATTATCAATGTGAATATTATAATTATAATACAATAATAATATAAGTGTGAGGAGAATGCAGGTAAATTAAAAAGGAAAAAAAAAACAATTGTTAGAAGTGAGAGAAGACTGGTAGATTTAAAAGGAAATACTGTTATAATACATTTATGATGTTTATTGTAAATTTCTCTCTCCCAAAAACAGATTGATCAATTATTTATTAGAGATGCCTTAGAAGGCAAACAAGTTAAAAGGAAGTAAATTACTTTCATAGACAATTGTTACTTTAGAAGTAGTAGAAAATAATCAAACTAGAAAATTTTAGTGTATTTCAAACCAGTACATAAAGTTTTATTAAGAGTAATATCTGAGTCTTAGGTTAAGGGTCTTTCTTCCTGCACCTCCAAAATTTCTTCTACACCTCCAAACTTTTTTTAAATTCCCAAAAAACCCTTTGACCATTTAAGAAAATCCGCAAACACCACACCCCCAAAATTATGTCGACTTCCGAAAGTCAAAATATATCACCGGAAGTCGATTTTCGGAAGTCAAAAATGACCTCCGGAAGTCAAAATGTATCACCGGAAGTCGACTTCCGGAAGTCAAAAAAAATTTTCGGAAGTCGACTTCCGGAAGTTAAAAAATATTTGACTTCCGGGAAGTCAAAGAAAAATTCTTCGACTTCCGTAAGGTAAACTTTTTTTTTTTTTTACATTTTTAATTTATTTTAGAATTTCTATTTTTTAACTTTAAATAATATTAAATAAATATAAATATAAAAATAAAAATATAAACATTAAATAAATATAAATATAAAAATAAAAATAAGTAAAATTAAAATAATATTAAACTTTAAATTACAAA
>Ga0214544_1008631_pt1 | contig 16752 bp, 12 predicted proteins | sample CNSS3metaG_FD_160074 | JGI IMG/M metagenome (GOLD analysis project Ga0214544, IMG submission 160074) | Root nodule microbial communities from cowpea collected in UCLA plant growth center, Los Angeles, California, USA - CNSS3 | ecosystem: Host-associated > Plants > Roots > Nodule | place: USA...
ACAAGTCAAACCTAGTCAAAGGTCAACAAGTCAACTAAAGTTGATTCAAGTAAGTCAACTTAGGGAATCAAAAATAACAAACACAAATGAAAGGGATGAAGGATTAACGAACTTCCTTTCTAAACATTCTTAGTCTTCTTAAGCATGTGCCTTCATCCTTGGTTGGGGTCAATCCTTCATCAGGTTGTTTACCTGTATGATTAAAGGTCTGTGAGTGTGATTCTTGCAAGGTTGTAGGCTATATTTTTTTGTAAGTCAAAAATCTTGGTGTGTTTCTTTGTTTAAAAGTGTAATCTTGGTGTGTGACTTGTAAAACTTTTGAATATAATGAAAACCAGGTTCAAGTTGTCCAGGTAAACTGGATGTAGCTCTATGATTGAGTGAACCAATATAAAAACAATTGTGTCATTCTCTTCTCTTCATCTCACCTACTTTAATTCACTTTAAAAACTCAAGAAAACCAAGTAAATAATTCTTTGTTGAGTTTTATTGTGTTTCTGTTTAATCTGATAATGCATACTTGTCAGGAATATTGATTGGAACAAGTCTTGTGTGTAAAAGTTTGTTGTTTGAGTTAAATCTGTGAATTCTGTATTCTACATAATTTCCCAGAATTTTAGCCGATTGATTTGAAATTTTAATCAACTAATTCATATGCTTAAGAACAAATTGATCTGCTATTTTATTTTTTCACTGATTGAAAGTGTATTGTTCTGCAGCTTTTGCATTCGAATTTTGTGGTCTATTTGATTCCATCAAAAGGGGTTTTTTAAGCTTTTGAAAATTTTTTAAAAGCCAATACAACCCCCCCTTCTTGGCTTAAATCATAATTTCATATCTAACAATAACCAGACTATTGAATACTCACATCAACTTAGTGTTTCACTAAGCACATATTTGTATAGTATTAATAATGATCACTCACGCTCAACATGTTATAAGACCACTTCATCAATTTTTGCCCATAATCTAAGTTATAGAATGCACATCATTGGAATGATCAAAAGGTCTTTCATAGGCTTGTAATAGGGCTTGGTTAGAAAAAAATATTGGTTTTTCTAGGAATTCAAAAACACCATTAAGCCTTAAAGAACATTTACATGTGAATGTTTTTATAAATATGCTCCATTTTTTTTCATGCAATCATTTCCATCACATAAAACTGTTATATTTCCTCTTTTTCTTTTTTTTCTTGGGTTAGGGTTTGTTTACAAAAGCCTACCTTAAACTTATTCACTTTCCTAAGGTAGGCTTTTTGCAAAAGCCTACCCTAAACTTATTCAATCCCATGTCCTGATATATACCTTGCCCAAAATGATCTCATCTCATACCTATATTCCACTCAACATGTACCTATTCTTTATGCTAAGGTGTAGGACAATATATATTTTCTTTGAAAGCTAAGGGTAAAGATGTAACAGTTAGGCTCAAAGAGGGTAACAATAAATAAGCAAATTTTGGGTTTTCCATTTGGCTAATTGGCTTTACATATCAAACAATGTCTTTATCCTTTCTAACCAATTATGTGATTTCATTAACAAGATCAAGCAAAAATCAAATTAATGACAATAATTGCTCCCCTTACAACTCTCTACATATAAGCTCACAATATTTAAAAATTTTCAAAAAGTGTGGTCTTACTCTCAAGTTTGAAAAAGAACTGACTATCATATCATCATACCAAACTATCTTCCACTCAAAGCATATCACAAAATATTTCAATCAGTAAGCACAATCAGGATGTAAAACAGTCAATGCTTCATGTGTGTTTCATTTTAACTTATCATTACATTAGTTGACAATGAACATTGAGAATATGGTTAACTTAAGATGAAGCTTAAGATAATGGCATACACATGCAAACATAAATACAATGCAAAAACAAAAGACAATAATTATGGCTTACTCGTCACGAACAAGAACTCGTTAATAGCATTAATATCATTTGGTTCTAGATTATGAATTCCTTTGGACATTTTGAAGTTTACCTCCTCCTCTTGATCTATGATTTTCAGCTTGTTGTCATCAACATGTATGATAACTTTGGCAGTTTTTATGAATGGTCTTCCAAGATTGAGAGGAACCTTAATATCCTTCTTCATATCAAATTTGACGAAATCAAGTTGAAAAGTGAATTTGTCTACTTGCATATGAACATCCTCAACAACTCCATAGGGGCATTTGATTGATCGATCCGCGAGTTGTTAAGTCATTCTTGTTGGCTCCCAAATCAATCAATGCCTTCCCAATAACCAAATTCCCAATTGTTCAAGGAATTGGAAAGCTATCACGATCTTTGAACTTTGGAGGGAGAGTTTTTTGAATGATAGCATTGTAGTTCCCTTGAACCTCAATGGGTCTTCTTCTATGTACTTTGTAATATCCCGGTCGGATATTACTAATTTAACCAAAATAAAATAAAAATAAAAATTAAACATCATTTATTATACTTCATTTCCCAAAAACGTAGGAAATTTTAAAACATTTATTAAATCGGAAATTATCCAAAAAAAATCCATAATTTATAAAACCCAATACAATATCCAAACTCATAACTCAATAAAACATTATTTACAAAGTTAAGAAAAACAATAATGATAAACTCCAATAAAAGTTTTTCCTAACTAACCCTCTCTCCGATGATATGTCTCATAAAAGTTTTTCTCAGCTAACCCTTTCTCTGATGTTATGCTTCACCCGCACCTCCTACCACATCATCTGCTCCCGTGTAACGCATTACAAGATCATCCGTCGGTAACTGAAATTTTTTTAGAAGAAGAAAAAGAATCCAAATAATCTGCAAGCAATCCAAAACATCAACCACACTTATCCAATCATATTACCATGACTGAATCACGATTGAACACATTCATATATCCAATGGGTTCATAGTTGAGATCATACCATTACTCAATTATTAATACAATTCATCACATATCACATGCATCAATCCCTATATATTCATATATATACTCCACCGTTTAAATCCATGCTAGCATTCAATTTTAACTTATGAATAATGCATACTCAAATCAAGTATAAAGCAACAACCCTCTAACAACTTAAGTACATGATTCTATGCACCAATGGAAATTAATATAGCACTTCACACCTCCTATGCAACAATTTAATTTATATTGACTCACATGCATTCACCAATAAATCAATTCTCAACATGTAACTAACCCAAAGTAACATTCAAATTCATAGAGACTTACAACATAACTCAACCATGCTTCCAACTCATGCCACATTAGTAGTTACTTGAAATTACCGAGAGTTTATTCATGCATTTTAAAGACTTCCAAGCCAGCAATCATGAGTAACATATATCTCTATCTACTACCTCCAAATCAAATCTCCACTGTTCAAAGTGAAGAACATCATGTTATGGCTCACCTATCAAAATTTCACCTAAATTGAAGGATTAACGAATCGGAAAACGTATTTTTACGAAAACTGCGCAGACTAGAAAAATTTGTGGCGCCCAGCACCTAGATGTCGGGAACCTAGCACCTAGCGGTACAAAACCAACGCCCGACGATACTTGCTCTGCGAAAACACGAAAATAGCATTTTTCATGAACAGAACACCACGCACATGACTTGGCGACAACTCTTCACCAACAAGCGGTTCTTAATAGAAACCCAAAAACTAGGTTGTTTTAATACGAGTCGCCTAGCGGCAGTTCACGCACCGTAAGGCGGTGCATACAATTCTGGAAAAATCCCAGATTGTTTTGCACTTGCGTAAACCCTAAAACCTCAATTCAACAATTCCACCATTCATCTTGGCATAATTTTAATGTTCCAACATCATAAAAAGTTCATGCTTGCGCAGTTGATAATTAATTTCTTGAAACATGTCAAATATTATAAACAAGTATCATGTTTATTCATCCCTAATCCAAACATGAACCATAACCCCCAATTAAATCATGAATCATACAAATTTCATATAACTTAATTCCATGGAATAAATCACATCAAATTTCCACCCATTGTATATTTATAATTAATTTAAGCTTTGTAGTGATCCCCCAAACCACTACAGACCAAGAACTCGAATTTCCAATTCGCGTTGCCTGGTGGTATAACGTGTCCGCAACGCAGTTCATCATAAACATAGAAAATTGGGTTCAGGCACATGCTTCACCTGACAGGTCTTCATGAACGCTAGGCGGTTTTTGGAAAATTTCCAGAAACACGCACAACTTAGGAGTTTGATAGGAACGGAGGCATCACGCGATTATCATACAACACAAAATCATATACAAATAAATTTAAACACAAAGGACAACTCCCTAACCTAGAAATCTCGTTCCAAAGCATTCTAAGAATTCCTTCTTGCACCAAACATTGCTCTAACTTCAAGACCCTTCCTAGCCTTTGCACAATCTCCTTTGATCACATTTTCATGCTCTGAAAAACCTCCCTAGGTAACTACTCAACCCTCACCTCTTTGGCTTCCTTTATAGCTGCTAGGGTTTCTAGAGTTTCTCCAATGTAGCAAAAAAGATAAACGATAAAAGAACAATAATGCACTAGCCTAGGTTGGAACACACAACCATTAAATTTCAAAGGAAGTGCACACCCAATTCAACCAATTCATGTTTCATGATAATTCTTATAAATCTAGGATTGTATTATCACTCATCATGTCCAAGAGTTTATTATTAAAATAATAAACAATTAAAATAACACAAATATAGCATACATTGGACTCGAACCAAAGTCCTTTCAACATGCCTAAGTACTCTCATCCACTTGAGTTAGCACTATAACACATTATAAAAACTAACATTAGTTACCATAAAGGCTCCCACTACCCACATTTAATTAATTAATTATTTAATTAATTAAATTTCTCAGGTCTTACATACTTCCTCTTCTTTGTTAACAAATTTTTCAAAAATTTAGCATATGTCGACAATTGTTGTATTGCTTCAGATAGAGGACTTTTGATTTCCAATTGCTTGAAGATCTCCATGAATCGAGCCAACTGATTCTCCTTATCTTTCTTGGATGGTACTAGATGATATGGAAATATTTTCTCCAAATTTTCTTCTTTTCTTTTCTCACTTTTATCCTTTATTTTATTTTTTCTTCTCATCCTTATACTCTCCACTATTATTCTTTTCTTCCTTTCTTTTTTTATACACATTTTCACTTCGCGTTATAATAGCAGTAAAATGCTCTTTTGATTCTACCTTTGTATTGGCTATAAAATTCATTTCAAAATTTTCTTCTACTATCTTCGCCAATTGCCCTAGTTGTGTTTCCAAATTACGGATAGAAGCTTCTATGCTCTTGTGATTTGAAAGAGACACTTGCACAAATTTTCAAAGTGTCTCCTCCAATTGTTGTTGTTGCCTATTGGACGGTCCAACTTGTCCCATGCTAGGATGAGACTTCCATTCTTCATTGCCATAATTTCCTTGGTGACCTTGATTTCCCATGTAGTTGGCCTCCTTCTGCGGTTGACTCTACACAACACATTGCTCATTTGCATGGTCTATTCTACATAACACACAACTTTGCACTGTTGGTTGGTGTTGTACTTGGGAAGCATTTTGAATATCTTGTGGCAATGCTGACAACTTCTTCATAAGCGCCTCTAGCTGTCATGTAATTAGCTTATTTTGAGCTAACAATGCATTGTTAGTCTGCAGCTCCAATACTACCTTCTTTTGAAGTTGAGTGCGCTCATTTTGCACTTTATGATCATTTAAAGCCATATTTTCTATCAATGTTTTGGCTTTTGTAGGTGTCTTGGACTTATCATGCCTCCAGTTGAGGCATCCAACATCAACTTGGTTTGAGCTCTAAGTCCTCTAAGCCTTGTCAGGTACCTGGTTGATTTTCATCGTGTTATCGATTTCCAAGAACGTGGCCAAGTGATTATATGGGTTTCATGTGTAATTAAGCTTATGTTAAAATGTATAAGGGTAGACTTCATCTCTATATTTGGTGCAGTTATGGCTGGCTTGACAATGACGTTAAAATTGAGTGAGCCTATCAATGTGGCATAGTCTTCCAAAGTACGTTGTCCTCCACATGCTCTAGCCATATCATAAAGAAAACTAGAAGAAGCACGTTCAACGGTGTAGAACAATAAAGACAATTTTTTTCTTTTTGAAGTAAATACCTAAATCAGTAAAAAAAACACAATTAAATTAAACCAAACTATAGTCACTGGCAACGACACAAAAAACTTGTTACGTGATTCACAAATGTACCAAATTATATAAGTAATAAAGTGAAAAATTTAATATTTCATATCCCACAAGGACTATTGTGGTTTAAATTAATTAGTTAGTTACTGATAAAGGGTGAGAATAACAAAACATTGTAGGTTGAGATAAAAGTAATAAAATAAAATCAGAAATAAATTGTAAAGACTAAAAGGAATTGGCACAATGGAAATAAAGAATTGATTGCGAAAAATATCAAAAGCTTCACTGTGATTGGGTTTCATGATCCAATTCAAAGCAAAAACATGAAACAATATTCTTCTAATTCCTAATTTAGCATTCATGCCTTATGTAACAAACCTTAATGTCTTAGTGGCAAGTCTAAAATTTAATAAGAACCATAATTTCTTAGACCTTTCCTCATTAAGAGTTCACATTAGTGATCAAAATTCTGATGTTATGAATGACCAATAATGTGCTTTATGTCTAGATGCATAGTCAATTACTTGTCTATTCTAGTCTAGGTTCTAATATCGTGTCCAATGATTAGATACCCACAAATATGCAATCAATAATTATCATGTAGTTAAAGCAAGAATAGAACACAAGATGATGGAAAATAATTATATTGCTTAATGGAATTCACAGATAATTAAGAATACATTACACTCAAACCTCGTGAATCAGGGAGTTAGCTACTCCTAGGCATACTGAATACTAGACTGATGTCAAAATTGAATGTTTCCATTTTTCATAATGCCCTTCTACCTTCAAATGTAGAGATATCAAGTTTCTTTCTCTCTAAGTGTGTGTTTGGCCTATGTCAGGCCCTCAATTTATAGACTTTCATGAACTTTATTTTGTACTTGAATAAATTAATAGATAATCCTTGAGATATATTTTTTAATCTTTGAAGATTCCATATCTTTGATATATTCCTCAAATCTTATCATTTGTAATTTGAATAACTAACATTGTGGATATATAATATTGTTGATAATCTTTGACTAGACAATATTCCACTTATTCTGTTGATAATATTTGACTAGTCAATATTCCACTTATTCTGTTGATAATCTTCCTAAATATCTGAGATTTCCACTTATTTTACAAAGTATATTCAAGCTTTTATCTTTTCCACTTTTATTTAATAAAACATGAAATATCAAATAAAATCCAAAAGAAAAATAACAATAAAACATAAAAATAAATAAAATAAAAACATGATAATGTCAATTATCAATATCTCCACTGCACCACTGTTAACAACAATTGTCTAGGAACCATTGTTTAAAACTTTGCCTAAATTATGAAAATGCCACCGCATTTCATTTCATGATGCTGCCTTTTTAGCCATCATTATATGACGTCGTGGAAGTCCATTTATGCATTAGTGTGATATTGAATAATTAATGGATGACTAAATTTTTTAGAATCAATTTGGAATCAAGATCAAGCAACAAAAATTGAGTGTGTCCTTCTCTCTATTAATTTCAATTTTTTTGTGATATCAATTTTTATTTTTAAAATTATAATTCAAATTAAGAATTGATTGAATATTGATTTAATAACTAAATAAGAATCAGTTAAATGATTTTGAAATTTAATTCGTATAATCCAATTTAGTTTATTTATTTAATTGGTTAATTGTTCAGACTTGGACGTAAATCATGAAAGAACTATGATTTTTGGATTTGTTTTTTGGTTATTGAGTCTATGATTGGTCCATTTTCATCTTGTTAATTTTTTATTTTGATTTCTAAACCTTTTTTTCCAAATTTTGTTTTATTGTTTTAAATATCTCATAATCGATCTATGTTATAATCTATATTGCAAAATGTAGATAAAATTAGAATTTGATTTCATGAAAGACATTGAAGTTCATAGTTGTTATTTTTCTTAATCATCTTGATTACTTGTCTCTTTACATTTAATAAATGTGATGTTTTATGGTTAATATAAAATTATATTTTTCTTTATATAAAATGATGGGCGTTTTTTATTGTTTTCATTGAAAATATGTTTATAATTAGTTCATCATATTTGTGATTGTTTTCATGTCATTACATACATCAATCAAGAGACATGTCGTCATCATCATCACCTTAATGTAGGTAATGATGACGACAATTAAGATGAATTAGAATACCTTCCGTCATCACCATTAATATAGATAATGATGACAATCATCTTTTATTATCTAACACGTTTTGTTATTTTAACGTCATTGTTATTTTACAAAATTAATTTCGCTTATGTTTGATTCAGAATAAAGGAAACTTAAATTTATATTGATGAGTATTGTGCATGATTTATACGTATTCGAAATAGTGTGTCATGTGCTGAATATTTGGTTGCTTTTGGATTATAAATAAGCATTTTATTGTAGTTGATTTAATAAAAATTATTGTCTTTTCTGTGAAAAGGTCTTCCTCTGTATTATATATTTTTGTTGATAAAAAAAATCGATATTAGGTTAATTTGGTTGCCAAATGGAGTTATATTATATTGTTTTATATAAATTAATATATAATATTACAACTAGTATTTTTATTTATAAAATTGCAATAATGTAATTAATAATAAAATATTGCTATACGATGTTGAATTTTGTTAATGAGATTTAGAAAACTAATAACTTTGAACAGATTTTCGGTACACAAATATAATATTTCATAGACCTTGTTAATGAATATGATTATCTACTAATATCACATAATGTCTCCAATTTCAAAATCAGACATTGAATCATGTTTCTCTTTCTTTTTCAATGCCCCACCAAGTTTTTGGGTATAAGTAGCCCAGAACCCCAACCATTTTTTCTCACAACTCAAACCCGCTTCAAGTTCTCTCTCTCTTTCACTCTATTGACTCTGTGAAACCTCTTCTCACCTTCTTCTCCCTCCCATTTAGCACCCAAAGCAGAACTGCATGGCTTCCACATTCTCTTCCATAATTCCCATTGTCGACCTTTCCAAACCTGATGCGAAAACCCTCATAGTGAATGCTTGTGAGGAGTTTGGATTCTTCAAAGTCATCAACCATGGAGTCCCCATGGAAGCTATATCCCAATTGGAAACCGAGGCACTCAAGTTCTTCTCTTTGCCACTCAATGAGAAGGAAAAAGTAGGGCCTCCCAATCCATTTGGGTATGGTAGCAAGAGGATTGGACCCAATGGTGATGTTGGTTGGGTTGAGTATCTTCTTCTAAACACCAATCAAGAACACGATTTTTCTCTCTATGGTAAAAACCCGGAGAAATTCAGGTGCCATGTCAAAACAGAACCAGTTTCAACAAACTTGTATGTACAAATGAACTAAAGAAATTAAGAAAATGATTGATTTTATTATCTCTTGTTGGTGCTATGTTGCAGGTGTCTGTTGAACAGCTACATGTGTTCTGTGAAGAAAATGGCTTGTGATATTCTTGAGCTGATGGCAGAAGGGCTTAAGATTCAGCAGAAGAATGCATTCAGTAAGCTTCTGAGGGATAAAGAAAGTGACTCTGTTTTCAGGGTGAATCATTATCCTGCTTGCCCTGAACTTGCTGTGAATGGTCAGAACATGATTGGGTTTGGAGAACACACAGACCCACAAATCATATCTCTGCTTAGGTCTAACAACACTTCTGGCCTTCAAATTTATCTCAGAGATGGAAGCTGGATTTCAGTCCCACCTGATCACAACTCCTTCTTCATCAATGTTGGAGATTCTCTTCAGGTACAACACAAACCATGTTATTGGTGCACGCCAAAAACTTCATCCAGCAGAAACAAAAATCTCATCTTCCTTATTACCTTCCTATTTATATGGATAAGTCGAAAAAATAATACAAATTCCCCTTTTGGGTGCCTTTTTGAAAATGTGTGTGCACAAATTTTGGTTCACTTGATAACCATTACATCTTCACTTGGTCTTTAAACTCCCTCCCCTTTCGAAAAGTTCAAAAAGGAAATCGAAAAGTTTTGCTTTCACGTTATGTCTGTGTGGAATAATATTATATTTCAAAAGGGGTCTGTCATATGATTTTATGATATTGGTTTATGATTGTTTATGATTGCGTGTGTTTTTCCCTTTTGTTTTGGTGGGTGCATGAACACAGGTTATGACTAATGGACGGTTTCGGAGTGTGAGACACAGGGTTTTTGCAAATGGGTTCAAGTCCAGGCTCTCAATGATTTACTTTGGAGGTCCACCTTTGAGTGAGAAAATAACACCATTGCCCTCTCTGATGAAAGGAAAAGAAAGTCTATACAAAGAGTTTACGTGGTTCGAGTACAAGAATTCAACCTTTGGTTCAAGATTGGCTGACAATAGGCTTGGACATTTTGAGAGAATTGCAGCTTCATAATATGTCAGAGGAGTATGAGCGCCCTTGTCAATACAAAATAGGATTGGGAGGTTACAATTTATACTATCAATGGTTTTTCCTTTTCTTTTTTAGTTTTTCTACTTTAAGGCTTTTTCTCAACCTGAATACTTCATAGACAGGAGGACAACATATATACTCCTTTTGCTTCAATGCTAGTGAATGACATCTCATGTTCTTAACCACGGGGATTCAATTATAGTAAAAAGTTTCACACAATATAAAAATAAGCATATATGTATTGATGGTTGTAGTTTGTACAATCAAATCAAATAAATATCAATCTTCTATTACAACAATAGTATTCATTTAATGTTTAGAGTTGGAGTGTTTGGTGCATAAAAAATAAAAAAATTAAGTATAGATAAAGTTAACATAACCTCAGTCGTCTTTTAACAAATTCACTTAAGAATTGTACTTGAAACAACGCTTATAAAAATAAACAAGGTTGTTATAAACATAAAATAACAATAAACAATGAATAAAGTAATAATATATTATTTTACCTTTTTATAAAACAAGTATAAAAGTTTGAATCAACCAAGGTAGCATTAATTAATTCATTTTTTCCTCACTTGTTTTAAGCATATCAAAATGAGAACCTATTACTACTTCACTTGGTGGTATACAAGTTAACTGCTCTTTTACACTTCACATTTTTCAAGCGTCTACATATGAAAATTTACTTTTTCACTAACACAAAAAGATTAACAAAATTAAACAAACTAACAAGACATACCACGACAGTGTCGTGGCCAACCTTTGTTAAAAATGGAGACATACAACGACGGTTTTATGGTCAACTGGCATTAAAAGTCCTGTTGAGACACACGACATCAGTTCAGCGCCTAACTGTTGTGAAAAGTTATGTTGTGTACTTTAAAAAAAGACTTGTTTTTTCACTTCTCCATGCACTATGCTTTCTTTTTTCAATTAACTTCTTCCTCATTCTCTCCCCTTGCACGTTGCCCCTTCAAGCTCACCGCACGTCGCACCACCAAGGCTCTACAATCGTCTTGTCGCCAAAGTCAACACTTTTCCCCATGGCTTACTCTACATTTGAGAGGAGTAGTGTCCTCCCCCTTCAATCTTCATGCCATCGCTATTGAGGCTTGTAGCCAACCACCCATTCAGAATCACCATTGTTGGTTGTGACCGCTTTAAGTGTCGCTACCACTAGTCATTCACCAAACAACCAATGTTATAAAGAACTACTAAACAACATCATCACTAGTCACCACTGCCATTGCTCCCTTTGATACCAAAAAATAATGATTTCTCATTTATCTGTTGTTAAAAGGACACACTAACGATGATGATTTTCCCATTATCAATTGTTTGAAATTATAACGACGGTTTCAGAACTGTCTTTGAAAGTCCTTTTTAACCATTTTTAATAGCCTCTTATGTAGTTGTGCAATCATAAAAGTGAAAATCAAAAATAAAAAAGAGTAGATAAAATACATGTTGTTTGATGAAAATTAAAGAATATATGTAATACCCCAATATTTCACTTTCCTAAGATTTATAACTAACATGAATTACATAATTAAAAATAAAATTTATCACTAGTTTATTTAAATATCAATGAAAATCATTGTTTTACATCCATAAACTGTATTGAAAAGTAAAAACACAAGACTAAACGACTAGCCTAAACATCTCCCGATATTGACCATACTCTCTTTAATGTTGTGCATCTTTCTAAACACTTATATGATCATCTACTCCCATAATAAATCATGATCATCAAAGGTGAAACCACAATCACAAAACCAAAAGGTAAGCTAACATAACAAAGTCAAAACCTCAAATTCGAAAATAAACGTAAAGTGTTTAAAATCCCAAAACATCTAAAAACAAGTATAACTTTCAAAACCTCAATTTTTCACTAAAGGTAAAATACAACAGAAGTTCACCAAGTTAAACTCCCAAGAAAGAAAGGTGAGTCACAAATAGACAAACTTGAAAACCTTGTCTTTCCTAGCTAGAGACTTTTCAAGATCACTTTCACATGTCTTAATAGTTACCTAAGAATATATATAATGAAAACCAACTATCGATAATTTTTGAAACACAACAAAGCCTTTACTTATAAAGTTCTCAATCCAAAGGCATATGTCCTCTAACCTCAACCATCAAGAGCCAAGTATCAAACACCAATCAATAGAGTTATTTATCTAGAGACATTTGTCCCATGACTTTGATACTTCAAAGATTCTTGCAAGTTAGTCCCAACTCATAGAGTTCTCAAACCAAAGAGATTTTTCCTCTGACTTCGACACTCAAGAACCAAGTATCAAACACCAGTCAATAAACTTCTCAATCCAGAGGCATTCATCCTATGACTTCGATAATTCAAAGACCTTCCACAAATAATCACAACCAACTGACTATGTGGCAATGTGGAAAGCATGAGTGAGCTAGCTAGCTAGTCACACTTGAAGCATGACTGTTTTGAAGCCTTGTTTCATTTTTAAATTTTTGAATTTTTCCCTCTTTTTTTGCTGAGAATTTAGTTAGCTCCTAAGCTTATAAATAGGAGTGTTCAGTCTTGTAAAATTAACTTGGAATTCATTTAGAGAAACTTTGCTGAGAGTGATAAGGTGACTTAGTGGTTAGATGCAAGGGAAGGGAAGGGAAGGAATGGTCGTGGGTTTGGTCCCCCTTGCTAATAATTTAGAGAAATAAGGTTGATTTGGTAGGTTTAAAAGGGAGAGTGGGAAAGGTTGTGGGTTTAACTCCCCTCATTAATAACTAACATTTGCTGATAAAAAAAAAAAACTCTGCCAAAATTGTAGCTCTCTCTTTTTTCTAAGTTCACTAGGATAATCTCTTTGCTAGATTTCTTTCATAGACATGTTCTTTGAGAGTTGGTCGAACCTCTCTCTAGAAACACACTCCAATCCACTCACCAAATACATATAAACCTTCATCCAATTCGCTTCTATAAGCTAGCACAATTCCATGGAGTAACTTTAATTTCGCATGGTATTCTACTTGGCCCAAAATAAACATATTTACAATCTTATAAAACAAAGAAATAAGATTAGGCATTGCCACTAGCCCATGTTGCAGCTCCTTGAACGGGTTTCCACCACACACATACAAGAAAAAAAGTCAACCATCATTAACACAACGCAACATGTCTACACACACATTCAAGAAAGTAAGTTAGCTCCTTATACAACCACAATTAAACACCATACACATACAAGCAAGAAAGTTAGCTTCCCTCAACTCGATTTTCAAACATTTAGACTAACCATTTAGCTTTCCCTTTAAACTTGATGCCTCTTCCCACACATTCCTCTTCAAAAATGATTCAAAATTACTCACGATCCTCCTTAAGAAAATTCCTCACGCTTCACTCTCTAAATCATTAAAAAGCTTTTGATTACCACTACCCCAACTAACTTATTTATAGTGAAGCTCTCAACCGAAAAGTCCAGTTATCACCTAAGAGAATATTCACTAAAGAAACAATTTAGATATATTATTATATTCATGAAATCTAATTCAGATTGTACACCCTTTATAACTACTTTATCTTTTAGAGATTTTGTCTAATATCTTCTTAATAATTAGAGTTGAATATGTGTCTAGTCCCTAAATTTCATCCATGTTCAAAACTTCGATATAGTTTGTTCCTCCAACTTCAAAAATGAATAAATATATTCCTTTTAACCCACCTGCATGAAATTGTTTTTACGTGTTAAATACCATTTGACACATTCCCACAAAAATGCTAGCCTAGAACACCGTTTAATACGTAAAAAAAGTTGATGTTGTTTGGTTAAAAAGACTATATCTATTTATTTTTTAAGTTTTGAAAGCAAAATATATCAAAGTTTAAGAGAAGAACGAATTCAAATTTCACATCCAAATTTAGGGACAAAACATATTTAACCTTAATAATTGCTCACCAAATCTTTTATTTCTCTAAGAATCTTCTAAATAAAATAAATCTCTTAAATTGAACGATTAGTAAACCACATTGGGTATATATATATATATATATATATATATATATATATATATATATATATATATATATATATATATATATATATATTCCACAATTATTATAATTTTTCATAGTCTTACAATAAAACTTTAATTGCTCATAACCTCAAAATTCAATATGAAATTACTATAGAATTAGGAATGGCAACGAATGTCCTGGACATGGATAGGGTTTACTCACTACCTGACCCGTAATAAAAACTCTGATTGGTTACCCGTTTAAAAAATACTACACATTGGATATTAAAAAATAATAATTTATAGATTTTTAAAAAAACATCTAAATAAAATTACAAAAGTAAAATAAAAAATATAATGTAAATTAAATTAAATATAAATTAAAATTAACATAATAAAATATAAATTAGTTGTAATTTTAATTTTTTTTTGTGGTAATGGATATCCAAGGGATACAGATAATGTGATACTCACATCCAATCCATTTATAAGCGGGTATTAAATTATCTGTTACCTGTTATCCACAGGTACCTGCAAGCATGGTTATTTTTGTCATCTGCTATAAAAATCAACTAAATAAGTTTAGTCTTCCATGAGAATGTGTGAGAACCTAAAAAAATATATTTTAGGAGTGGTATTATTTTAAAATAATGAGACCCTATTATTTTAATAATAAAACACTTAAGTATAAATAGAAATTTCAAAAAGAGATCTCATTACTTTAAAACACTCGATCTCTCTAAAAACTCTTCTCTTTAAGATATCTTACTCCTTGTTCATTGTTTTGAAGATCAAAGACCATAGGATTGCTCGTTATGATGAGTTATGAAGATTAACTTATCAATTTCTTCGTTTAGGGTAAGGTAGACTTTCATCTTTTCTGATATTCTTTGTTTGATCTTGTTGCATGCAAGATGTTTTGGCTCATATGTTTTCTTGGAAGTTTTCTTTTGAATCTCTAAATGACTTATGTTCTTATTGGAATGGTCGGATTGTATTGATTTTTGTCTCTTAATGTAAAAAAGGGTTTTCAACGTGCAGAGGGGGGTTGTGTAATTTGGGGCTTGTGAGCAGCTTGTTCAAGGAAACAAAGCTAGTAAGTATTTGTATGTGTAAGTTTATAAAATTGATTTGGTATCTGATTAAGAAATTTGAATTATTTGATCAATCTGAATTATTGTGTATGATTTAATGTAAATTGGTATGTTATCTATGTGAATTGATGCTTGAATGGTCTAGTGAAATTTTATGTTGATTAAGAAACTTACAATCTGATCAATTAAACAAATTGGTACTTCTTTTCATGTCCAAAAAATATTTTGAACCAAAGTACTATAGGAGGAATACTAAATTTAGCAATTAATCAAGTATGAGTTCACTCAAATGCATAAAATTCATCTCTTGTGAACTAATTTGACATTGAGCGACAGTTTTCACTACTGAGCGCCATTTTTTTGCAAATTGTTGGATGTTGAGCAACGTCCATGAGGCAATGTATGCTAGAGGTCACTGCATGTCTGGGAGCATTTTAGCTCCAAGGCACTAAGCAGTCGTTCCCATCGTTGAACACCTCTTTTTATGAGTGCTTGGGGGCTGAGCGGCACCAAGGTGGCTTTGGGTGACGCCAAGGAGGCGTTGAGCGACGCCAAAGGGGCATTAAGCAGTGCCAAGGGGGCGCTAAGCACCACTAATTGCAAGGAGAATGGCGTTAAACGTCGCTGTTGGGCATCAGTTTTGTTTGTTGATCCTGTTTATATTCTCTTTTACCCTTGGTGATGATTTTTATTGATTGAGTTATTATGTTTATTGTTTTATGATTGATAATGGATATGAGAATGATATTGTGAGCATGTGCAATATAGGAGATGTTAGTAAGGAGGTATCCTAAACTCTAAATGATTAACATTTAAGTAGAGTAGAATGAGTTATGTGAAAAGAGTCACAATAGATCCTAGTCTTTGGACTCGTTTGGGTCCTCGGTGAGAAAGGGATTAATCTTGTGTGTGATTGGATGATAACCTCTTGAAACTTGACTTTGTCAAAGTCTAGGAACCATCACAGGTGCACACTTCTAGTGAATTCTATATCCAAGACATGTATTTGAAAAATTGAGTTTAATGTCATATATATATATATATATATATATATATATATATATATATATATATATATATATATATATATATTTTATATATATATATATATT
>Ga0214544_1008633_pt1 | contig 16745 bp, 6 predicted proteins | sample CNSS3metaG_FD_160074 | JGI IMG/M metagenome (GOLD analysis project Ga0214544, IMG submission 160074) | Root nodule microbial communities from cowpea collected in UCLA plant growth center, Los Angeles, California, USA - CNSS3 | ecosystem: Host-associated > Plants > Roots > Nodule | place: USA...
ATTTGTAAGCGCGGAAGGTATATCTGTCAACAGCCTCTGTGTAAATACACCGCGCTCCATTCCAAATGTACCTGCAAACTTGGCAAATATACTCGCACAAGTTGGCGGATCGCGGCGGTTGCGAAGGTGATTTTGCGAATGAAAGCAAGAACTTGCGCGCAAGGCCTCATGACGGCAAGGTCACAGCTCGGGGATGAATCGCAAGCGCGGGTTGAGCATGGCGAAGGGTTTTAGCGCGAGCACAATCAAATCATGGTTCCAGTATCGCTGCGAGCGCAAGGTGCGCTACGAGTTATCTACCGACATCGAGCTTGCCGCGATCCCCGTCGTCAAGGATGTGCGCGAACGCCCCTGGGCAGTGTTGGGAAACCAATTTGAGGAACGCGTTGTTCGCCGACTTGGTCGACAGGACAAAGTTCTGCGCCCGACAATCGGTGACAATGCGCTGAGCGAAGCGCTCTCCGGCGCATTTTTGCGTGGGAACCGTCAGGAAACCTATGCGGCCCAAATCAATCTGCGTCCCAGCGGTCCAGTGTCTTTCCTCCGCGACACCGGGCTTTATCTCAATCGGAACCTGGCCGATCTCGTGCGACGGGTGCGCTCTCGCGCGCGACCGGATATGTTTGAGCTGACGATCATCGACGTGAAGGCGACGCGTCGAGCGACCGCTTTTCACAAGACACAGGTCGCCTTCTATGCACGAGTTCTCGAAGCACTGATTCGCGAAATGGGTATCGGTGATACCGAGATCAGCCGAACTGGCGAGATTTGGCGGATCAGGGACGACAGTTCATCCGACTCGGACGAATGGCAGGTAGAAGAATTCGCCCTCGATCCCTACCTCAGGCTGGTCGATGATTTTTGCGCCAACCAGCTGCCCGAGATAGCCGGCAAACAGGTCGGCGCAGGTGTCGATCGAACCTTCTTTCACATCTATTTCAAATGCGAGCAATGCAGCTTCCTCGAGCATTGCCGATCCAGCATCGATGAGGATTTGCCTGCAGCAAAGCGAGACGTTTCCGCAGTCCCAGGTCTCACCCACGAAGCCAAACGTTCTCTGCATCGACTCGGTGTCAAGTCGGTCCAGGCGCTTGCGGGTGCGGAAGGGTTGGCCCAAGCGCCTGGAGTGAGCTGGTCTCTGTCTCGGCGCGCCGGGCTGCTGATCGATAGAGCAACGGCACTTGCAACGGGCTCTATCCGGCGGACAGAGGAATTGCACACCTACCTGATGCCGCCGCGCATCGATACGGCGCTCCTCCTGTCGATCGACCACGACCCCGTGGACGATCGACTTTGCGCCATCGGCTACCGGCGTGTCGACAACGGCAAGACAACGAGGGAGCTCATTCGCATCCCGCAAACCGGGCAAGCCCGCGACGAGGTTGCCGCAATTCTTGACGTCTTGGCTGCGCTGATCGACGATCTGACCTCAATCGATGCCCACAATTCGTCGATCGACGACGGCGGCGATGGCGATCCAATCTATTCCCACATACTCTTCTACGAACCCTCAGAGGTTCTGAACCTTCAGGCTGCTATAGGCAGGCACCTCGAACATGAGCTCATTCGAACCGGCCTGCTTCATCTTGTGCGCTTGTTCCCTCCGGATGACATTGTACCGGAGCCTGAATTTCGCGGGGTCCACCACCTTCCGGCCACGGCGGTGCGGACGGTCATCGAGCAGCTTTGGGCGTTACCGGTCGCGGTCGCTTACGACTTGCGCCAAGTCTCGCAAGCCATTTTCGGCAAAAGCGATCAAAGCGCCTATCGCCCGGCCACTGGTTTCGAGCGGCCGTTTTCATCATTGCTCTCCATCGACGTCATTCGCGATTTCCGCGAGAATGCTGAGACCAAAATACAGCGCACCGACATCGAGCACGATGTATCCCAAAGGCTGTCGTCACTTCAGACCCTCGTTCGGTGGGCACTGGAGCAAAACAGCCGAGCGGCTCTTCATGCCGCTCCATTGCTGCGCCTGGCCAAGCGACCGTTCCGTTTCCAGGCCACCTTCGATCCGCTAAACGCAGTGGACCTCGACGTCCTTCTGGCTTGCGAATTGCTGGAAAATCGCGCCGGCATGCTCGAGGCGCTTATCAATCTTGCCCGGCCCGCCCGTCGCAGACGGGATGCCGGCAAATGCTTCGCGAACTTGTATCTCCGGCGCTTTGACAGAAATGGCGGCAAGGTTTTCTTGCAGTTTGACGTTCCGATCGAAAGTCAGGCAGCCGAACTGAGTGTTGGCGATTTCGACCTGATTTTGACCGACGACGATGCGGACAATCGTTTGAACCCAGCGCTCTGGCAAGCATTCAGTTGTCGGATAAGACCGCCTGCAGGCTCCGTCTCGCTGAATGGGAGCACACTTCACCTCGAGATGAACCGCCAGGTCTTCGATGGACCTCTCTTTCAAGGACTGTTGCAGACCAACCGGCGAGACAACTGGTTCGTCGACAAGGCCTTCTTCGACGTCAACACGGACCGGGCGGCGCAGTTTCTCACTTATCTTTCTGCCGGAGACGTAAGGTGACCATCCGCAACCAGATCCTTTCCTTCCTGAGGAATCCGGCATCCACAGCGCAGGACGCCGAAGACCCTGAAGTCTGGCTGTCCGGTCTGGACGATTTTGCCGCGCCACTTCTTTCCCGACCCGGGCAATATCCACTTCGACCGGCGCAAATTGCCGCTTGGCGGGGCCTTGCCCCTGCAAGGACCGGCCTCATTCTCGGTCCGCCTGGTACCGGCAAGACGCACCTCTTGAACTGGCTGATCCTTGGCTACATCAACGCCCGACGCGCGGCCGGACTTAGAGCACGCGTGCTGGTGACGGCGTTCACACGCAACGCCATCGGCAATGTCGTGGATGCAGTTGCAAAAAGCGCAAGCGAGCACTGTCGAGGTGCGTTTGACATCCGGTATTTTGGAAACGGCCCGGCCAATGGCCTGCACAGGGACGTTCTGCACAGGCAGGCCATCACCAATCAGACGGTGGGCGGCGCGCTCAACGATCTCAATGCGAATGCATTTGTTCTGGGTGCCTCGGTATGGACAGTGTATCGTCTGCTCCGGGCGAGCCCGCAGGGCGACGGCTACACAGCGGATCTGTTCGACCTTGTGTGCATCGACGAAGCATCGCAGATGGTTCTTGCGCACGGTCTGATCGCAAACGGCGGTCTGCGACCGGGAGGCCGGCTTGTTGTTGCCGGCGACGACCGGCAATTGCCGCCAATCCGTTCCGGGCGTGAGATCAAGATGGGTGAGCGCCAGTTGGGTGGCTCGCTCTATGGCTTTCTGAAGTCGGCCCAGGTGCCGGAATTTGCCCTTGATGAGACATTCCGGCTCAACCAGCCTCTTGCATCTTTTCCGGAGCGCAAGTTCTACCCCGGCGCCTATCGATCAGCCGTGCCGGAGTCTCGAATAGAGTATAGGCCCGATTGGCAACGAGGCTTGGAGGACTGGGAGGTTGCCGCCCTTCATCCCGATCATCCCATCGTGATCTTGCTGCATGACGGGCCGACCGCCGCCAACACCAACAGTTTTGAAGCTCATATTGTCTCGCGACTGGCCGAGAAGATATCCGAACGTCTCGGTGCAAGGCAGCCGAACGGGGCCCTGGAGCCTGGCTTCTGGTCCGATCGCCTGGCAATCGTTAGTCCGCACCGCGCGCAGAACGCGGCGATCAGAAACACCTTGGCGCCGGGACTGCGACCAGACGCATTCGTCGAGACTGTCGACCGAATCCAGGGCAAGGAAAGGGACGCTATTCTGCTCTCCTACTGCGTGGCGGACCCGGAATTCGCGGTCGCGGAAGCGGAATTCATCTTCGCCCCTGAGCGTTTGAACGTCGCTGTAACCCGCGCGCGCAAGAAACTTATCGTGGTGATCAGCCGCCGCCTGCTCGATGCGGTGCCAACCGAGCAAGAGCAAATGGACAAAGCAGAACTTCTGCGCGAGTTCGTCTTTGCCGGCTCGGTCCGCGGCACCGCTGTTATCTCAGACGCACAGGAGGCCGCCGTCCCCATCGAGGTCCGTTCCGTCGGGTTCGATGACACGCCTCCCATTCAACCTTTCGAAGCCGCTCCAACCACCGAAAACACGTCTGACACTGACCTTGGCACCGAACTGCAAACGCTTCTTGACGCCGTGCGGCAGGTGTCTTTAGCCAGTCCTCATGGAAGCGCGACACTTGCGCGGATCGAACGCGCACTTGCCGCGAGCAGGGATATATTTCCTGGTCTTGCACGCCTGCATGCCTTGGGCTGGATCAATCTCGATCACCGATCCGGTCCGCATGGCTACTTCTGGATCGCAAAGCCGTTTGATCGGCGTCGCAAGATCTTCGATCTGGACATCGAGACGCTACGGCGAACACTTAAGGATGTCATCGCGCGCCGACGGGCCGGACGAGCGCATGCATTCTACGAAGACGTGCGGCGGCCCTATGCGTGGATGGATGGGAGCCGGACAGACTTTCTCAAACCCTTGATCGATGTTCTGCAAGAAGAGGGACTCGTATCCTGGCGCATCACCTCAAACACCAGGATGCTGGAATGGGTCGAAACCGGGGCCGAGGACAATCGGACGGTCCTCCAAGACCCGCCGCGTCTGCTCGACGCGGATTTCGCCCTGTTGAACACTTTGGAGGAGATCGAGGCAAAGCGTATCAACTTCGGGGTCTTTGAAGGTTGGGTTTCTATAGCGGGTTTGGCAGAGGCATCTGGTCGTCCGAGACAGGCGGTAGCGACAGCCTTGCCGAAACTCATCGCCAACGGCTGGGTGATGAGCGCAGAGGATGGCCGCGTTCGCTCACGCATGGCTGAACTGGCGCGCGAACTGCGCTATGTCAAGCAGCGCTTCGATAAGGACGATGCCGATGACCGCCCCTATCTTGTTCGTAGCCTCAAGGTCGAACTTCGCGATCGAGACAAGCCTGAGCGGAACAAATCGCTAATTGCGGCGATCGACAGCGTGGCGACCGGATTGGACGCTTCGCATGCCGGTGCGCTCCGTGCGCTTCAGGAAATGTTGGTCGAAATGTGGGGACCGGATCCGCAGATCGCAGGGTTTCAACAGCGAAGCTTGAAGCAACTGTCTGACCTTTGGGCCAAGAGCGAAGGGGCTGCCGTCGCCATTGCCGCCGATACGGGCTCTGGGAAGACAGAAGCCGCAGTTCTGCCTCTTATTGCCGCTGCGGCGGCAGACTACGCGGCCGCCAAGAGAGGCACGAGAGCTATTCTCGCCTATCCTCGGGTGCGGCTTGCCACGAACCAGGCCCAGCGAATTGCAAGCTATCTTGCAGCTTTCAATCAGTTAGACATCATGCCTACGCTCACGCTCGGGGTCCAGATCGCGCAGGTTCCGCGAAGTTTCTCCAATCTTCGGGAATATGACCGGACTGCCGGTTGGGCTGAACTCGGGGCGGGCGACTTTGCCTTCCCGCTGTTCAACTGTCCCCGGTGCGCTTGCGACCTGACGCTTCGGGTCGATGATGGCAAGTCCGGCGCGGATCGCATCGCCTGCACGCGGTGCGATTGGCGGTTCGATGGCTGGATTGGGTCAAAGGAAAAGCTGCAACGAACGCCTCCGACATTTTTTCTGCCGACGACAGACTCCCTTCATCAGTGGATGCATGATCGAACCTACGGCAGGATTTTCGGCGACGATTCAGGCTGGTCTGCCCCCAGGGCCCTGGTCGCGGACGAAATTCATCTATACTCGCACGTTCACGGCGCGCAGGTCGGCTACACCTTCCAGCGCCTGGCTGGCCGCGTCGCTTTTAACAGTCCATCGGAGCCCCTTCTCTTGATCGGGATGAGCGCAACGCTGGGCGACCCCGGCGCAGCCTGGGCGAAATTGATCGGACAAGCCTCACCCGCTGATTTGATCACTCCGGCCGATGGCGAACGGAAGGTAAATCCAAAAGGACGCGAATACTTCTATTTCGTTCAGCCCGAGGTCGAGTCTCGCGGCAAGGACATTGCTGGAGCGTCCACATCCATTCAATCGATCATGTGCCTTGCGCACGGCATGCGGCGCCGGACAGGCAAGGAGGGTGGTTTTCGAAGTCTCGTGTTCCTCGATTCCATCGATAAGGTCCGTCGTTTACATGCCGCTTACGAGGATGCTGAGAACCAGGCGCTGGCAAAGCTTCGCATTGCCGAGTTTCCGGATGATCCTGTCACCGGCGCGGAGCGTACATCATGTTGCGGCGAACCGCACGGATGCGACGCCTTCCGAAAAGGTGAATGCTGGTTCTTCGCGGCCAACGATCAAGCGCAGGAGGCCGCCGCCGGCCGCAAAGTCCCGGGCACTCCGCTTGCCGTTGCCAATCAGCCTGTTTTTTCTGGCGCCACCGGCCGGGTCGAAAATCTGATCCGTTCGTCGGACGTCGTCTTTTCGACTTCGTCGCTCGAGGTCGGATACGATGATCCAGACATCACGATGGTCTATCAGCATTACGCGCCGGCGAACCTTGCAAGCTTCATCCAACGCAAGGGCCGAGGTGGCCGGGGCGCCGACGACCGACCGACGACGGCTGTCACTCTCTCAATCTACTCCAATCGCGACACATGGTGGTTCCAGAAGCCGCGCGACATGATCGAACCGTCGGGATTTGAGACGCCAATGAATCCGGGCAATTATTTCGTTCGCCGCGGTCAAGTTCTCTCTGCGATGCTCGACGCCATGACGAGACGGCAAAGAAAGACGGGAGTGCCCTTCGACCTTTGGGCTCCTCCGGCAAAAGCGATTGACGACGCATCTCAATTTGTCGAAGCGATCTTTGGAAAGGCGGCTTGGAAGGAATTTGGTCATGACAGCCTCGCCTCTCTCTGGCGTGATGCGGTTGATAAATCGACAGAGCAATCGCCGAGCGACAAGGCGAGTTCGGTGCGTGAGAAATGCGACTGGATCCCCAATCTCCTGTTCGACACGATCAATCTGCCGCGGCTAGCCCTCGATGTCGGGATGGAGGAACCGCGGATCGAAGACGTGATCATCGGGTTGAACACCCTTGCTCCAGGAAACGCGACGCGGCGTTACGATGGCGCCTCCGTGATGTGGATTCCTCCGGTCAACGGACAGGCGCCCTGGTTCGCCGAAGATGACTATGGCAAAGGATTCCGATCGAGGCCATTTGGAGACAACCCGCAGGCGTGGCTCGATCGTCTGCCGGACGACGCTGGCGACCTATTGGCTGGGCTTTCTGCCGATTACTTCCGACCGACAATCGTCAAGGCGTCGCGCTTGGGTCAAATGTTCGGAGCCGCTTGGCAGTCGGATTGGCACATGGACGGCACAACAGCCCGGCAGTCTCCTCCAAGTACCGAACGGGCCAGGCGCATCCGGCATGATTCAAGGAGCACGCTGCGCGGATTTCCAATCGTGAAAAAGCAGGACGAGTTTGCTGAATCGCTGGAACTCGGGTCGCTTGCTCCGTGGCTCGACAGAATACAGTACTTTCGCGGGGACGGCCTAGGCGGCCAGCGGACCGGGCTCGCACTTGCCAAGGTCTTTTGGGGAGCAGATGCGGAGGCAAAGCTGGAGGATCTCAGATTGGATCCGGTCCCGCTCACGCAAATCTTCACGTCCCCCGGCGAGAAACGCCCCATGCTGCACGGCTATCATGTTCAGACGGAGGGGCTAAGTTTCAAGCTGAACGCAAGCGTGGTTGAGCATGTCGTCGATGCAGAAATTTCAGATCTTGAGCGAGACGCCAAAATGAAGCGCTGGCGTTCCGGCCAGATGCTTAGGTTTCTGATCGAGAACAAGGCGACCTTCGCTGGGGTCAACGCTTACGAAGCGATGCGGGGAGCAGAGATCGTCGTCAGCGCCGCCGCAGATCCCGAACTGCGTCGCAAACTGAATCGTCTTCGCACATTCTGGGGAGCAAAACCTCTGGAGGAACTGTTCGAGGAGACGCGCTCGGCCTTTCTTTCGCAGCACCCGCTTCTCACAGTCACGCGCGTAAAAGCGGTAGCAGCCTCTCTTTCAGACCAGCGGTTCCAGAAGATCTTCCAGGATGCGATCGCAGCTGTCAGCGACGAAGCCGCGTTTCGTCGCTACCTTACGAGTACGCTCGTCCACAGCCTAACGAGCCGCATTAAGGCATCGTTTGCGAATTTTGGCGGTGGGGACGAGCGCAGAGTCGTGGGCCACACACTGCTGCCGGTCCAGTTCAAGTCTCAGCCGGAACTCGAAATAACAGTCTGCGAAGCTGGCGCATTCGGGGACGGTACGGCTCGGTCGTTCGTGTCGAATTTCGCAAAGTTCCGTAACGCATGGATCAACGAGCTCGGTGAGTGTCCGAATGCAGACGAAGATGCAGCATGCGAGAGGTTCTTTGAAAACGGTGCCTTCCACGATGAGTGGGCAGAGCTGGATCCATTTGACGCCCGTTCGTTGCGACAAATTTCGTCTCACATTGGGCTCGGTGACAGGCCACTTCCGGCAACCATCATAAGGATCCTTTTCGGAACCGAGACTATCGGAGCCGAAAGGTTCTCCCTTTATGATTTGGCGCTCGCGGTCCGAGAGGTGAAAGCCGCTTTCACCGATCGAGTCGAGAGGCGCCCGACGGTGTGGGAGCTCGCAAGCGCCGCGGTCGCTCGGGCCAGGCAAGAGCCTGAGGGCGCTTTGGGCAAGCTTCTGGCCGCGTATGATGCGCTGGAGGAGGCGATGCTCGAGGAAGCATTGAGCCCGGAGGGCCGGCTCGCCGACCAGGTCCTGCGCATGAATTCCACACTCTGTTTCGACGGATGTCGAGCATGCGTTCACCAATCAAGCGATATGATGAGCGACAATATGGTCGAATCCTCGACGAGCAGGACGCTGCTGCGCCGCTTCTTGTGTGCGGAGGTGTAGAACGTCAGGGCGTTGGTCTTACCTCGAAAAGGTCAAGCGCGTCATGTTCGGCAAGCCATCGAAGGACTGCGGGAGTAACCGATTCCAGTTTGGCAGAGCCTTTGGCAAGGCTGCCTAGAAAGAGCTCGACCTCGTTATCCGCCGTAAAGGACGTCCTTTCCTTGTCAATCTCAGCGCGTCTTTGCAGCAGACGAGAGATGGCCGCCTTGAACTGATCCACTTGAACCGTCGAAAGCGTTGCAGTGGCTTCGTCGCTCAGTTGGACCATTCTTTTGCCAAGAGCGCTCGTGTCTTCGATTTTCGAGAGCAATGATCCGAGGGAATGGAACGGCCGATATTCAGTTTGCACCTGTGATCGCCATCGCTGCTTGATGGCGCCAAGTGTGTTGCCCAAAGACGTTCTGAGAAGGGGGACCTGCTCCTCGATCTCTTGAAGCGACTTGACATCGTCAGCCTGCGTCAAAAGCGATGTGAGGAGATTGGCGTCGTATAAGAGGTTATCCAGCTTTTCAGCCTCTTCGGGTGACTGCCCGAAACCCGTCATGTCGGAAACATCCAGCAAGTCGGAGAGGCGTTGAGCCATCGCTCTTAACTCACCTAACTGCAACGCAACGCGCGACAGGCTCTCGCCAAGCGCGCGCCGCTGCAGGGCCGACGGCAGGTCGGGAAGGAGGGTTTCGAGGTCTTCGAGAACATCAGTCATTTGATTTGACATGCTTCTTCATGACGGCCTCAAAGCCGTGCCCCACGTCGTGGATCTGATCCAGCGAGAATGTACCGGACCCATCGCTGATACAGTCGCGCACATGCCCAAGCAGTTGGCTGGCTACCGAGTCGCCGAGCTTTGCCGTGTCGAGAAACACGCTCAGATCCTTCGACGGGGCTTGGCTGAGCCTCGCGAATCCGAGTGTGGTACCTGCTTCACGATGATCAGCAACAAGCATGATGAAGTCCTCTGCAATCCGATCGCCCTCGACCTCAAAGCGTCCCGCCGCCTTGGTATATTCAGTCTTCCATGCGGTCACACTTTCGGGCGCAGCGCGCGGAAGCAGCTTCGAGACCTCCGTGACGATCCGGTCAACCCTCGCTAAGTGATCCTGAATAGTTCTTCCCCGCAGGAGGTCTTGCAGGCTTGCTGCACGCGATTCCAGTTGCTGGCGCTCGGTGCGGAGGATTGAGGAGAGACTTCCTTTGAAATGGGTTGCAATGTCCCTGATTGTTTCGAATTCGGATACGCCGCTGCCCCCTTCTCCCGCGGGAAGTTCGTCGAACCTCTGTGTGCGACGCAATCGCATAATGGCACCCGCCACCGAAGATACGTCCGCCAGCCCAAATCCCGGTGAGCCTCCCTGCGGCATGGCAATCATCGCCCTCAAGGCGTCGCGAAGCGTCGCATGATGGGCGCGCGTTTTGTTGAGAAACTCCTGCCAAGGCGAGCACCGGGTTGTAGGGTCGCTCTCCGCAGTTGGTTCGTCGGACAGAATCGCCTTCAACTGTTCAGGAAATGGATCGTCCGGACTGACGGTGGCACGAAGCCACGCTCGCGCGACGAGGATCTGTGCCGTGAGCGGCGCCGGGGTCCAACGCTCTCCGTCTACGCTTCCCAAGCGGCGGTCTGCGTACTCCGCCAACAAGGCCTGCAGTCTTCGAGTGAGTACGGTCAGCGAATGGCGGTGGAATGCCTCGTCGTCATAGGACATGCCTTTATCGAGTTGAAGGCTGACGAAACCCTCTAGACCTCGCCAAAGCCACTCGACGCGCGGTACGGTCAAATATGAGCGTTGCGCCGGACCCGTTCCCTCGATTTTGACCTGCTGCTCCGTCAAGATTCGCCGTTTGGTATGGGGATCAAGCCCGACCCGGCGATGATCGATGTCAGACAATAGCTCGTAGATAACAGAGTTGTATGCATATTGGGACTGAGCTTCGCCTGTTGCTTCCCAGGTCCGGATCTCGTCGAGGCGCGCCTGCAGACTGGATTTTGCGATAATCCTCTTCGCCGATGGTGGTTGTGGAATTCGTGTCTGCTGGGGCGCAGATTGGGTGAGGATAGCGCGCGCAACAGCGGGCTTTGGCTCGGTAGGCGCGTTGACCGGCTCCTCGATCGGAGGCTCTTCCTGGACTCGCGCTTGTGGGGTCGGCTGCATTTGCTGTTCCGATGGATCGGAGCCGATCCACGGGAGATTGAAGGCTTCGACAACCGGCTTCGGCACGCCGGCAAAATGAGGCGTTCCGGCCTCGTCCAACACCGTATCTGCACGTTCTTTGTCGCCCCAGTAGGCGATGAGGCGGCGCATTCTCGCTAAATCGACAGCCTGATCCGACAACTGGTTGCTCAGCACAGCGGCCACTCGCCTGCCGAGGTTCAGGCTTTCGGCCACGAGAGCAGCGTTCTCGGTCACCGCAGTCGGAAACTGCCCTTCATCAATTGCCCGCGTCTGAAGCAGGTTCGGGCTAAGCACCGCTTGCAGCAGACCACGTGGCGTCTTCCAGGTCATGCCATTGTCATGGTCGTTCAGGGCGTCGAAGAAATGATGGAGCGCTGTTCGCGTGAATGGAAAAAATCCAACCCCGTTCAGTTCTCCGAACGCGGCGTGGCAATGCACTCTGGCATCGCAGTTACAGCACTTGTTTGGAGCAGCCGCAGTTTGATCCGTCCAGAGTTGTTCGCGCCATCTGGCCAGTGCGTCGGGACCAGACCTGACCGCGGATAAATACCGGCTGACAAAGGCGAGGCGGTCGTCACGTCGTCGCAGTGTGGCGACGTCTTGGAGTTCGCCGTCTTGTTGCGCCGCTCCCAAATTGACTTCATGGGTGATGCGGGCGCGATAGTTGCCGTGCAATTTCTTATAATAGCCTGGCGTCACGCCAACCACTGATATGAGCGGGCACATATCTGCAGCACCGTCGGCGCCGCGGGTATCGGCATTCGTGACGAGGACATCGATGAGGCTGTCGTCGATGCCTTCCCAACTCGTGATGTCCTCGAGGAGCAAGACCAGCCTTTGGCCACGCTCAGCGAGCGCCACGCGGATCTGGCGAAACAGCGTCTTCAATCCTTCCGCAGATACGCCGAGAAGATTTTGAACTGCGTCGTTGCGGCGCCGATTAAGCGCGCTGACCAATTTCATCGTCACCGGGATGCGATGGCTTTGGTCGGCGGCGATCTCATCAGCCGTCCAGCCGGCTTCTCGCAGTTCCGCGATCGTGGCAGCCTCGTCGATCAGCTTGCGGGCCAATCGCTCTGTTACGCCGAAAGCTCCACTGTTGAATACGCCGCCGCAATGACTGGCCAACTCCTCGATATCGAAGGCGTCGAAGCTTGCCGATTGGGAGTTTCGCTCGGAACCGTCATCCCCTCCCTTTCCCTCCATCAGGGACAATATGCGCGAAGGTCCGCGCCAAGCATGCTTGATGGCCGGTAGATCGATAAGATCGCCCGGACGCACTGACCGACACCACTCGGCATCTTCAAGCGGCGGGTCAAAATGATCCGGATGCAATGCATTTGCGAGATTGCTGAGCAAAATGTTTGCCCGGCCTCGATCTGTGGCGCGATGGCGTCTGCCCATTTTGTCGAAGAGGTCCCGGAATTCCGCTGGCAGACGCTCACGCATCTGTCCGAGTGCGCCTTCCAGACTGCCATCGGCGCGCTGAAGCAGCAATTTTACGTCGCTGTTCTGAGGCCAGTTTATAGATAGCCACCGGATAAGATGGGATTTTCCGGAACCGGGTTCGCCTTGCACGACACAGAACGCATGCTGGCGGCTTCCATTCGATAATACATCGAGGAGTGCCGCTTCATCGCGCCCCTGAATCTCACCGCCGTGACTGCCCGAGACGTGAAAATCGTTGATCGGCGTATGGGTTGCCAGGAAAATGCCTTCGTGACCCTCAAGCGCCTCGTTGCTAATGATCGCGGTGGCGTCTTCAGAGCGCCAGCAAGCCTTCATGGGAGCGTTCATTTCGCATCCCCTTCTTTTATCGAAACGGCATAGAAGGAACTGATCTTGTGAGCAGGATCCGGAGCCAGCCGGACGTTTGCTGCCACATCGCCGAGGACTTCAAGCTCAATCGTTCCATCATCGTGGAGGTCGCGCATCGCCTGGGAGAGGATCGGCGACAATTGAATTGGATCGGTCGCAAAACCTATGCGCCGTGCAGCGTCGGAGTACATCCAGCCACCGTCAACAAACGGCATTCTCTGCCGTAGAGCCTTGAAGAACGTTTCAGCAGCGATCGGCACGTTCCTAACAATCTCGAGCCGCGCGATTTCTCGCTTAAGGCGGCGACCTATGTCGACCTGATATGGTGGATTTGCTTTGATCTCCTCGGTGAGACCCAAAAAAACCAGCCATCGGCGCCAGTACGGCAATTTGACGGTATTGATCCGGCGGTCCCCGTCGTCGTCCGCGCCGGGCGGAAGCGATGCTTCAGCTGCGTCGGCGAATTCGGCATTGTTGTACTCAAGGAGCCAACTGACGTTCTTGCGCTTAGCAGACTCGCATCCCACCCATGCGAGGAGTTCCAAGAGGACAGCGTCCTTTTCTTCTGGTGCAAGCTGAATGAGACGATCATAGACCCAGTCAGAGAAGATCGTATAGCTGGGCGCCGAAAGGTCGGAGTTGAGATGCAACTCGTTACCAACGGTTTCGACGGCTCCAATGCTGGTCGCAGCTCCGAGAACTTGCTGAAACGCGACAGGCTTTTCGGCAACCGTTTGATCGTCTTTTCTGAACCCGGGATTAAGCCAGGCAGCAGCGTCGGCGCGGCTGAGCGTACCGTCGTTCTCACGTAGAAGGGCGACCAGTGCCCAGACACGATCAGGAGTCCCGAGCGTGGATGACAGGATACTCATGCCGCAGGCTCCAGCATCGCAAAGTTATCAAGCGCGTCTTCGTGGTACGGAGCGCGTGCCGACATAGTTTGGTCGATGCGCCGGCCGTCGAATGTCAGGCTGGGGTTGGCAACCAGAAGCAGCGGATCGGGAAGTGCATCCCTGTTTCTACACTCCCATACAACTGACAACACGTTGCCTGTCGCGAGCTCATTCGGCCGTAGTAGCAGAGCGCTTGGGACCAAAGCGATGGCACGCCTATTCCGCAGGAAACTGCTATGCGTCACCACGAAACCCCGCTTGGCCGCCGACTGCGCAAACGCTTCAGCGCAGGATATCGCGATTTCGTCCGGCGCGATCAGTTGCTCCACTCCCGTCTGTGCCAACCGATGGATCAGCGAGGAAAGATCCCCTGAGAAGGTAGGGTTCCTCGGCGCGATGAGAGTTATACCAGTTGGCAATTTCATCGCCGCCGACCGCGGGACCCTGGGCCAGGCTTCGGCCGTCAATCGGGGTACGTAGGCATGCGGAGGCACTTGATGTCTCGTGCGGCAGCCGGGGCACCTTCCACAAGCCGGCAAGTCGCCGTCAGCGCTCTCCTGAAGGAGCTCGAAGACGTCGCGCAGTACGCATGTGGTCTCGGCTCGCTTCATCAACCGAACGAATTGCCTCGCTTCTTCTCGCGCCCTGGCCTGTTCACGGTCGCGAAGTGCAAAAACACGGTCCCAAACTTCACTTGTATTCTCGGCGAGGAGGGACGGTTCATTGATTTCGACGGCCCAAGTGGGGTGCTCTGCATCCTGGGCGCATGAGATGACCTCAAGCGTTCGGGCGCGCTGAAGCAGATTCATTATGCTCATATTCCAGCGCCTGTTGTAGTCGGTCGACACCTTGATCCCGGGCCGCATCGAATCAAGCTTGATTGTCATCGCTTGCTTCGCTCCGGTCCATCGGATGTCAAATGCGGAATGAACCATAGCCTCCCAACGCGGTACGGCCTTGTCCCTGGTGATCCAGGAACTCGTAGCCATTGACAACGCTTGGTTCGCGTCATCTTTGACATCATCCCTTGTCGCGTCGGTGAAGAGACAGATCGCAATCCCTTGTCGCCCATCGCGCGCCGACCGCCCGATCTCTTGGTACCACCGGGACGGACTGTCTGGCAGGCATGCGTGTATGACCGTTCTCACATTTGATTTGTCGACGCCCATTCCAAAGGCGGACGTTGCAACGACAATGTCGATCTTGTTATCGGCCCAGTCCTGTACGATCCGGCTTCGCTCGGTGTTCGAGGATATCTCACCACTGAAAAGAGCGATCCTTTCGTATCCTCGTTCTTTCAATCTCTCGAAAATCTCCGCCGCGCTGACGCGCAGATCACGCGGTCCGCGTTCTTCGTCCTCATCTCCTGCAAGGGTCGTATAGACTATCATCGGTCTGGGCGCTCGATCGATAACGAAATCGAGCGCCTGCACGCGCTCCTCCGAGGTCTTGTAAGACTGGACGACAATGTCGAATTCGGTGCGAGGAGATGCCGCATCGACTTCGCTCCAGCCCCGCTCAGAGCGGTAGGAGGAACGAAGAACATCCCGCGCGGCAGGTGGGAGCGTTGCTGAAAGCAATATACATTTTAGGTCCGGGTTGCCGCCCCTCAATTCCTGTACGAGACCAGGAAGCCGCTGAAAATCTGGCCGGAACGATCTGCCCCAGTTTTCAATGATGTGAGCCTCGTCGATGAAGACCGCAGCAAGGTGCGCACCCAATGTTGAAAGTTTGCTCTCTGGGCTTTTAGCTGCTTCGACCAATTGCTCCCTTGCCGATCCAAGTGCGATCTCGGGTGACATGAGGAGGACGGGGACTTCGCCTCGTCGGAAGGAATCCAGAAGCTCTGTCCGTTCAATCGGGCTCATTCCTCCGACTAGAGCACGGCTTCGCTCGAGCCCCGGTATCGCCGAGAGCGTTCGCTGATGGTCGAGCGCTAATGATACGGTCGGCGTGATGACCAGAACGCACTTGCCCAGCACTTCTTCTCGCAATTGTACGGCCATTATTTGAAAGAGCAGGCTCTTACCGGAGCCCGTCGGCAGGCAAACCATCAGCGCTGAACCGCTCGGCATCGTGAACAGTGAGCGAACCGCCGCTTTCTGTCCTTCCGATCGGAAATCGCGGTGGCTACTATGCCTGAGAAGCAGCGCGTCAGGTGGCAGATGTTCATGACAACGCCTAAGAGAAGAGTCAGGGCTTTGAGCGTCCCAGTACCCTTTGGGAGCCACGCCAGTCTGCTCATCTATCAGCCGTATCACCGAGTTTGATATCGCCATGCCAAAGCGAGGAGCGGCTGCTATTTCGACTTCTGTGAGTGGAATTGCGAGTTCAGAACGTTCAAGCCGCCCACCGGCAAGTCGCACCAGCGACCGCAACATTGCGAGCTTATCCGCGGCGGAGCGCGCTTCCTGGAGGCAGGCAGTTAAGCTCCTTACCTCGCTAGCAACCCACTCTTGGTTAGTTAAGGCACCATCAACGGACATTGCGGCGAACATCGCATTTTTCTGCTACTTCCGAGTTAATCGAAATAGCATTTTCAATTGTTCCGCCACAACAACACATATTTCAATCCCCACAGTAGCTACTGGTCGCCTCATTTAAAATCGCAGAGCAGGCTTAAGTCGCACGCCATTGTCGAATTTCCGCGCCCATGGTCTGGCGGACGGCCGAGGGTCTAAACGCCTTCTCGACCTCGGAGAGCCTGCTTTATAAGAGCGTCTTTGATTCTATGTAGGTGGAGCCATGACTGACATACAGCGGCGCGTCGCGCAGTCCGTCTCGGAGTATCTGGAGGTTGTCGAAGATATTGTCCCGACGACGTTCGCCGGCCTATGGTATCGCGGGCAGCCCAGCGCTCAGTACCAACTCATGCCAAATGTGCTACGGGATGTAACCTTCACAACCGACGGTAGAGGGCAACCCATTCGTCAGGATCAAATCATCCGGGCAAGTGGTAGCGCGGTTGCCGGGATACACCCGGAACGCATGCTCGACGATTTCAAAC